>Ga0209345_10002351_pt1 | contig 20992 bp, 19 predicted proteins | sample Cruoilmetagenom7_FD_187294 | JGI IMG/M metagenome (GOLD analysis project Ga0209345, IMG submission 187294) | Oil polluted marine microbial communities from Coal Oil Point, Santa Barbara, California, USA - Sample 7 (SPAdes) (version 2) | ecosystem: Environmental > Aquatic > Marine > Oil seeps ... | reverse complement strand
TGGGGCGCGCCGCAGGTCGAGGGTCATCGGGAACTCGCGGTGCGGCGTTTCGGGCGTCGGCACGTATGGCCTCGGGGTATGGCCGTTCGGCTCGAAACGCGCGAGGCGGCGCGCGTCGGCCTCGTTGCCGTTGACCGGGAAGGTGTCGTAGTTGCGCCCACCGGGATGGGCGACGTGATAGGTGCACCCCCCCAGCGCGCGGCCCGTCCAGGTGTCGTAGATGTCGAAAGTCAGTGGCGCGTTGACCGGCAGCGCGGGATGCAGGGCCAGAGGCGGCTGCCACGCCTTGAAGCGCACACCCGCGACGGACACGCCATTCGTGCCGGTCTTTTGCAGCGGCAGGCGGCGGCGGTTGCAGGTGACGGTATAGCGATCCGGGTCCGACGTGGTCAGCTTGGCCTGCAACCGCTCGACCGAGCTGTCGGTATAGCGCACGGTGCCGCCGATGGCCCCGGTCTCGCCCATGACGTGCCAGGGCTCCAGCGCCTGTCGCAGTTCCAGCGTCACGCCCTCGACCTCCAGCTCGCCACAGAAGGGAAAGCGGAACTCGGCCTGCGCCTTGAACCAGTCGGGGTTCAGATCGAAACCGTGCTGGCGCAGATCGGCCAGCACCTCGAGGAAATCGGCCCAGACGAAATGCGGCAGCATGAAGCGATCCGACAGGGTGGTGCCCCAGCGGGTCAGACTGCCCTTGATCGGGCTGGCCCACATGCGCGCAATCAGGGCGCGGATCAGCAGTTGCTGCGCCAGCGACATGCGCGGGTTGGGCGGCATCTCGAAGCCGCGAAACTCGACCAGACCCAAGCGCCCCGTGGGACCGTCGGGGGAATAAAGCTTGTCGATGCAGATCTCGGCCCGGTGGGTGTTGCCGGTGACATCGACCAGCAGGTTGCGGAACAGCCGGTCCACCAGCCATGGCGCGGGCGGTGTGCCCTGCCCCGGCAGCGGCACCTGCGCCAGCGCGATCTCCAGCTCATAGAGCGCGTCCATCCGCGCCTCGTCGATCCGGGGGGCCTGGCTTGTCGGGCCGATGAAGAGGCCCGAGAAGAGATAGGAGAGCGACGGGTGCCGCTGCCAATGCAGGATGAGGCTGGCCAGCAGATCGGGACGGCGCAGGAAGGGGCTGTCGCCGGGGGTCGATCCGCCGACAACCACATGGTTGCCGCCGCCGGTGCCGGTGTGGCGCCCGTCGATCATGAACTTGTCGGCGCCGAGTTTCAGTTGCCGTGCTTCCTCATAGACCGCCTCGGTCGTGGCGACGCAGTCCTGCCATGTGTGGGCCGGGTGGATGTTCACCTCGATCACGCCGGGATCGGGGGCGACGCGGATCACGTTCAGGCGCGGATCATGGGGCGGGCCATAGCCTTCGATATGCACTGGCAGACCCAGTTTCTTGGCGGCGGCCTCGGCGGCGGCGACCAGATCAAGGTAATCCTCGACCTGTTCGACCGGTGGCATGAACACGCAAAGCCGCCCGTCGCGGGGTTCCACGGAAATCGCGGTGCGGACCGCGCCGCCAAGCTCGCCGATGACCTGTTCGTTCCGGGTCTGGCCGGGTTCGGATGCGGTGAAGCGGGTTGCCTGCGCCGGATGCTGTGCAAGTTCGGAGGCCAGTTCCGGGGAAGCACCATCCGCTGGCATCTCCTGACCGGCGGCGCGGGCGAAACCGGGCAGCGGGCCACGATCCTCGAACGGATCGGAGGGGATCACATGGGGATAGCGCGCCTCGGGGATATGCGGCAAGGCGGACAGCGGCAGGCGATAGCCCACAGGGCTGTCACCGGGCACCAGAAACAGGTGTCCGCGCCGCAGCGTCCATTTCTCGGACCGCCAGACGCGGCCCGTGGCTTTCGCCTGCCAACGCTGCACCGGCAGCACGAAACCCGATGGCTCGGTCAGGCCGCGGGCAAAGACGCGGGCGATGCGGCTGCGCTCCTCGGGGTCCTTGAGTTCGGAATTCTGCGGCGTCACGTTTTCGGGCAGGTTGCCTTCCTTGATGATCCATTCGGCAGGGTCTTCAAAGGCGGGCGTCACATTCTCGGCGGGCACACCCAGCGCCTCGGCCATGTTCGACAGCAGTGCAGAGGCCTGATCCGGGGTCACGGTCGCATCGGTCTTTTCCGGCGCGATCAGGTCGGGGTCGGTCCAGATCGGCGTGCCATCCCCCCGCCAGTAGAGCGAGAAGGTCCAGCGCGGCAGGCTTTCGCCCGGATACCATTTGCCCTGCCCGTAATGCAGGAAACCGCCCGGCGCAAAGCGGTCGCGCAGACGGCGGATGAGCGCGTCCGCGAAGATGCGCTTGGTCGGGCCGACCGCTTCGGTGTTCCATTCCGGCGCCTCGAAATCGAGGGTCGAGACGAAGGTGGGCTCGCCGCCCATGGTCAGGCGCACGTCACCTTCGCGCAATGCGGCGTCCACCTTCTCGCCCAGCGCGTTCAACTGCTCCCACGCCTCGTCCGAGAAGGGCTTGGTGATGCGCGGATGTTCGGCCACGCGGGTCACGGTCATGTCGAAATCGAAGGTCACATTGGCAGCGCTGGCCAGACCCGAAATAGGGGCCGCGTTGCGGTAATGCGGGGTAGCGGCCAGCGGGACATGGGATTCCCCCGCCAGAAGGCCCGATGTCGGATCAAGCCCGATCCAGCCCGCGCCGGGCAAATAGACCTCGGCCCAAGCATGCAGATCGGTGAAATCATGGGTCGCGCCCACAGGACCATCGACGGCGATGAGGTCAGGTTTCAACTGGATCAGGTAGCCGGACACGAAACGCGCCGCAAAGCCCAGATCCCGCAGCGCCTGCACCAGCAGCCAGCTTGTATCGCGGCACGATCCCCTTGCGGTCTCGAGCGTCTGCTCAGGGGTCTGCACACCCGGCTCCATCCTGATGACATAGCCGATGTCCTGCGCCAGCCGCGCATTCAGCCCGACGATGAAGTCGACGGTGCGCTGCGGATCGCGCGGAACGGTCGCAAGCCAGGCCTGCAACAGCGGCCCGGCGGGTTCGGCGGTGCGATAGATCACCAGATCCTCGGCCACATCCTCGGGATAGGTGAAGGGCCAGACGTCAGCCGATTCCTCGACGAAGAAATCGAAGGGATTGTAGACGGTCATGTCGGCGATCAGATCGACCTCGATCTTCAACTCGCGCACCGGTTCGGGAAAGACATAGCGGGCCAGCCAGTTGCCGTAGGGGTCCTGCTGGTAATTCACGAAGTGATTGGCCGGGCTGACCTTCAACGCATGGGACACGACACGCGTGCGGCTGTGCGGCGCGGGGCGCAGGCGGATGATCTGCGGACCCAGACTGACCGGGCGGTCATATTGGTAATGGGTCAGGTGATGAATGCTGGCAAGGATGGACATGGGCACCTTTGGGGTCAGGTCTGCCCTTTCGTTTTTTCACACCCCCCCCCGTCATACCATCACAAACTGCGTGGAGGGCCGGATTAACCCTTATCCGCCTGAATTTCCGGCATTCCCTCTGTCAGCCCTGGTGCAGCCTGTGGCGCTGTCGGCCCTGCGCATCGAAGTTGCCGGGATCAAGCCAGGCTGCGAATCCCGCGCGCAGGCGCGGCCATTCACTGTCGATGATGGAAAACCACGCCGTGTCGCGGTTGCGGCCCTTATAGATGATGGCCTGCCGGAAGGTGCCTTCGTAGGTGAAACCCAAACGCAGCGCCGCGCGGCGGGAGGGTTCGTTGAGCGCGTCGCATTTCCATTCGTAGCGGCGATAGCCCAGTTCGTCGAAGGCGCGGGACATCATGAGAAACATCGCCTCGGTCGCGGCGCGGGTCTGCGACAGGGCGGGGGAGAAGTTGATATTGCCCACCTCGATCACGCCATGGGCCGGGTCGATCCGCATGAGGCTGGCGACACCCAAGGGTGTGCCGTCCACAAGGATCGTATGGAAGAGCGGATCATCGGTCAGGCAGGTGGCGTCCATCCAGGCGCGATAGGCCGCCAGATCGGCAAAGGGACCCGCCGGAAGATAAGTCCAGATCCGGCCCTCGGCATCGGCGGCATAGGCGTCGAACAGAGCGCCGGCATGGGTATCTGGGTCCAGCGGAACCACGTCGCACCATCGCCCCCGCATCGGGCTGCGCGGCGGGCGCGGGCGCGGCAGGGCGATCGTCAGGGGCGCGCCGATCGGCTGTCCAAGGGCATTCACATGATCCAACATTGCATCCTCTTTTTCCGTGGCTTCTCTGGCTCAGCTTAGCCGTGCCGCCGAGCTCAGGGACAGTGCCAGTTTGCCGGGTCAGCTACATCCAGCGCCTCTGCGCGCGACCTGCCGCCGCCGCCCAGCGGATGTGATCCCGCGCGACCCGGAAGGCCACAGCGGCAAGGCCATATGCAGCATCATTTGCAATTTTATTGCGGCAAATTGCATTTTGAGAACTAAATATTGCATAATTTTTGCTGAAACAGGCGATCTGCGCGGTTTCAGCGCAATCCCTGCAACCAATGCATTCTCCGCACCGCGCACGGAGCGGCGCGCAGGCGGTGCCGGGCTTTCCTCAGCCTCCGGCCTGCGGGCGCAGGATCATCTGGGTCTGGGTCACGATGGCGGCCAGCTTGCCCTCTCCGGTCGAGATCGTCGTCTGCCACACCATCGTCGAGCGGCCCTTGTGCAATGGCACCGTCACCGCGCGCGCGACATCCCCGATGGCGACGGGGCGGAAGAAGTTGGTCTTGCTTTCGATGGTGCTTGTCCCCTCGCCCTCCTTCAGGTTCAGGAAGGTCGCGGTGCCGCCCAGATTGTCGGCCAGCGCCATGAAGGCCCCGCCGTGCAGCGTGTTGTTGCGATTGGCCAGCGCCTCGGTCACGGGCAGGTCCGCCTCGACCCGGTCAGGTGTCGCATGGGTGATGCGCAGCCCCAGCGTCACGGCGAAGGGTGGCTGTGCCTGTGCGATGGCGGCGATACGGTCCTGATCGGGGGTCATGGGCTGGGTCCTGTCCTGCGGGTCACGTTCAGGCAGGCATCATCGGCCCCGGTCCGGCGCTGTCAATGCCGCATGGACAAGCTGTCGCAACCGGTTTCCCTTGCCAATCCCCGCGTGGCACAGAGGATGGGGAAAACGGGAGAACGTAATGCGCCTGACCAAATTCACGGACTATTCCCTCCGCGTGCTGCTCTATGCCGCCAGCTTCGAGGATCAGCGGCTGACCACGATCGAGGAAACGGCGAAGGTCTTCGGCATCTCGCGCGCGCATCTGAAAAAGGTGGTGCTGCAACTGACGCAGAGCGGGTTTCTCGAAGGGGTGCGTGGCCGCGCGGGCGGCTATCGGCTGGCCCGCCCGGCGGACCAGATCAACCTTGGTGCGGTGATCCGGGTGACCGAACCGGATTTCGCGATGCTGGAATGTTTCCTGCCCGGCAATGCCTGCCGGATCACGCCGGTCTGCCGCCTGCCGCTGGTGGTGAACAAGGCGCTGGACGCTTTCGTGAGCACCTTTGACGCCTATACGCTGGCCGACATGAAGATCGAGGCCCGCCATTTCGATGCGCCGCTCCAGCCGGAGTATCCGCAGCGCGGCCCGAAACTGGCGGGCACGGCCTGATCGCAGGGCGGCTTGCCCCGCGCGCCAGCGGGATGTAGCCCTGCGGAATGCTGGTTCTTGAGAACATCATCACCGACCGCGGATCGCGCTATGCGGTGGCGGGCGCGCCCTGCACCTCGGAGGCGGAGGCGAAAGCCCTCGTCAAAACCCTGCGGGCGCGCAAGAAATTCGCCCGCGCCACGCATCACAGCTGGGCCGTGCTCACGGCGGATCAGGCGCTCAAGGCCGATGACGGCGAGGCGGGCGCCGGTCTGGTGATCCTGCGGATGCTGGAGCGCGAGCAGTTGAATGACCACCTTGTCATCGTCACGCGCTGGTATGGCGGCAAGCATCTGGGCGGTGACCGCTTCCGCCATGTGCAGGAGGCGGTGCGGCTCTACCTCGAGACCCTGCGCGCGGGCTGAGTTGCGGGCGGTCGCATGCCATAGCGGCGCGACAACTTGTGGCGGCGGGTGAAGGCAGAGGCCACCAGAAGCACCGGCGTGGCCAGCAACGCCCCGGCAGGTCCCCAAAGCCAGGCACCGAAGGTGATCGCCATGAAGATCGTCAGGGCCGACTGCCGCATCTGACGCCCCACCAGCATGGGCGTCACGAACTGCCCTTCGACCGTGTTCAGTATCAGCAGTGACACCACCGGCAGAAACGCCATCTGCGGCACCGGAAACGAGACCAGCCCCACCCCAAGGATGATCAGCGCCATGATCGCGGGGCCGATATAGGGCATGAAGTTCAACACCCCCATCAGCAGGCCCCAGAGGAAGGGATTGGGCAGGCCGAACAGCCAGAACATCAGCGTGCTGACCAGACCGAGGCAAGTGTTGATGATGGTGATGGCCAGCAGATAGGACGAGACATTGCTCTGGATGTCGCGCATCGCGCGGCCCAGCGCGCGGCGGCGCGATTGCGTCGCACCCAGCAGCATGACCCAGCGCCCCAGCAGCGCGCGCTCGCGCAGCATGAAGAAGGTCAGCACCGCCGCGTAAAGCGCGCCGCTGATGAACATCGGCACGGTCAGGGCCAGCCCTGTCAGCAGCGAGCCGCCGGAACTGGTCAGTTGCTCGATCGGGTCGATCTCCTCGCCGTCGCTGTCGAAGCGCGGTCCCTGGATCGCATCGGTCAGGCCGCTGATCATGTTGCGCATCAAGCCGTCCAGCTTGCGCAGCACATCCGGCGCGCGCCGATTCCATTCCTCGGCGGTGGGCAGGACGTAATAGACCAGCGCCACGATGACCGCGATGGACGTGATGACGATCACCGCCGCCGACAGGCTGCGCGGGATGTGCATCCGGTCCGCGGCGCGGGCCACCGGTTCAAGGGCGATGGCCCCCAGAAGGGCCAGCACCGTGGGAATGGCAAAGCTGCGCACGTCCTGCAATGTGCTGAGGATCATGAGGCTGGCCATGACGACCAGCGCCCATGTGGCGATTCTCGGAAAACCGCTCTGATCGGCCTGTGCGCGTATCATCGGGCGGGGCTCACTCGTCGCGCGCGCGGCGCAGGCGCAACGCCGTATCCAGACCGAAGACAAACGCCTCGGCCAGCGGCGGGTAGGGCGCGGCCTCGTCGGTCGGCTGCGCCTCGGAGCGGGACGCGGCGGACTCCTGCGATGGCAGGACCAGGTAGAGCACGATGCCGCCTGCCCCGATATAGATCGCACCCAGCAGCAGGGCCGCGACCAGCGGCGACCATGCGGCGGCCGTGACCATCCAGATCGCGGCGGACACGAAGCCCATCCCGACGGCCAGCAACAGCCCGCTGGTCAGCAGCAATCCGGCGCGGCGCGCGCCCTTGCGGGCACGCGCCTTCACGGCCGCTTCAAGATGCGCAGCCGGGTCGAACATCACGATTTCCGCGACATCATGAGACCGACCAGCAGGCCCAGGCCCGCAGCGATGCCCATGGCCATGGCGGGTTTCTCGCGGATCAGCGCATCGGCGTGATCGACCGCCTCGACGGCCTGATGATGCAGCTTGTCATACTCTTGCTCGACGCCGTCACGAGCCTTGCGGACAACCCGCTTGGCCCCGTTCGCGGCCTCGCGCGCCTCGGCGCGGGTCATGTTGCCCAGGGTCTCGGTCAGGCTGGCAACATCGGCGCGCAGGGCGTCCAGTTGTTTCGAAAGATCGTCAGCGGTGGCTTTGGTATCGGATTGTGCCATGTCGGCCTCCATTCAGGATAGGACGGCACCCGAAGTGCCGCGGTGAAAAAAGTGGCGAACCTGCGGAACAGGATGCCGGATGCAACCGAGGGACGGCGACGCATCCGGCATCCCGACGCGCCGTTACATCGGCGGTTTGCCGCGCAGGGCACGCGCCAGCATCGCGATCACGAAGAGCACGATGAAGATGAAGAAAAGAATCTGTGCGATCCCCGCCGAGGCGGAGGCCAGTCCGCCAAAACCGAATACGGCAGCGATCAGCGCGATCACCAGAAACGTAAGGGCCCATCCCAACATGTCGGTCTCCTTCTTGTGCAGTTTCGGCACCATCTGTGCCGTCAGAAACACAACCCCCCAGCGCGAAAAGCGTTCCCGAAAAAGATCGCAATATCGTGAATGTCCGACTTGGCCGGCCCTTGCGAAACGACAAAGGGCCCGCCCGTTACCGGGCGGACCCATCTGCTGTGCGGCGGTCGCCGGTCAGGCCGACAGCGTCGCCGTCGAGGCGAAGAACATCGCCTGGCTGACAGCCGAACGGACCTGATCCTCGTCATAGGGTTTGGTGATCAGGAAAGCCGGTTCCGGCCGGGTGCCCGTCAGCAGCCTTTCGGGAAAGGCAGTGATGAAGATCACGGGCCGGTCGCCCAGCGCGGTCAGGATGTCATGCACCGCATCAATCCCCGAGGATTTGTCGGCCAGCTGGATATCCGCCAGCACCAGATCGGGCGGGGTCTGCTTGGCCAGCGCCACGGCTTCGGTCCGCGTGCGGGCGATTCCGGTGACTTCGTGGCCCATCTCGGTGACGATGGCGCGCAGGTCGACCGCGATGATCGGCTCGTCCTCGATGATCATCACGCGACCCGCGACGGAGGCCCGCATCTCGGCATGGGCGATGTCGATCAGGTCATCCGCCTCTGCGGGGCTGATCTTCATGATCGCGGCAACCTCGGCCGCGGTGAAACCTTCGATCGAATGGAGCAACAGCGCCTCGCGCGTGTTGGCGGTCAGATGCGCCATGTGTTGCTGCGCGCGGGCGGACATGTCGCCATCGGGTTCGCCGAGCGGCGCACCGGCGCTGGACCAGACCATGTGAAAGGCCCGAAACAGCGCCACCTTGGGCGAGGACATCTCGCCGATGAACGCGCGATCGGCCAGGATCGCTTCCAGCGTGGCGGCTGCATAGCGGTCGCCGGTATCCTGGCTGCCGGTCAGGGCACGGGCATAGCGGCGCAGGTAGGGCAGGCTTGCCCCGACAAGATCAGCAAGATCGGACATGGTGTCTGACGACATTTTTTTCCCTCGGTCTACAGTTTTGTCGGGAACCAAACGCCTGTTACCGCGTTTGGTTCCCTGTAGGATGCAAAATCAGATGGTGCAAGGCATGGGGACGCGGATGACGCAGAACGAGCAGACCGGGAAACGCAGGAAGCAGGGTCTGAACCATCAGATCGACGAAAACCTGAAGCGTGTCTATGAATCCGCGCTGCAGGAGGACGTGCCCGACCGCTTCAAGGATCTGCTGGACCGTCTGCGCGAGCAGGAGGTCCGAAAATGAGCGACCCGCTGCCGCATGACGACGCCCCCCACGCGGTCGATCCGCGCGACGACCTGCCCAACCATCTGCCTGCCTTGCGGGCCTTTGCGATCAGCCTGACCGGCAATGTGGCGCTGGCCGATGACATGGTGCAGGACACGATCGTCAAGGCCTGGACACATATCGACAGCTACAAACCCGGCACCAACATGCGCGCCTGGCTGTTCACCATCCTGCGCAACACATTCTATTCGCACCGGCGCAAGCACAAGCGCGAGCAACCCGACCCCGAGGGGGTCCACGCCGCCGGGCTCTACGAAAAACCCGCCCATGACAGCAAGCTGGCCATGACCGATTTCCGCACGGCTTTCGCGAAACTGTCGGACGAGCACCGCGAGGTTCTGCTGCTGGTGGGGGCCTCGGGCTTTTCCACGCAGGAGGCCGCCGCGATGATCGGGATCGCCGAGGGCACTGTGAAAAGCCGGGCCAGCCGGGCGCGGGCACGGCTTTGTGCGCTGCTGGGCATGGAGGTCGGTGAACACATGCTGGACGGGATCGACGGATCGACAGCGGCCGTGATGTCCAGATCGGGCACGCAAGCCGCATGAAGGCCATCTGGGTCCGGCTGAAGCGTCTGTCCGAGCGTCTGGGCGTGCGGTTGGCGCTGCTGCTTTCGGTGGCGCTTCTGCCCGTCGGGCTGATCGCCGTCCTGCAATCGGTCACCCTGCTGAAAGAGGCGCGGGCCCGCTCGGAAGCTGCCCTGATGGGCGAGACGCTGATGATCGTGCAGTCCGAACTGCGCTTGATCCAGCTTGCCCGGGGCATGGCCGCAGCCATTGCGGGCGAGGTCTGGGACATCTCGGGACCATCGGCGGGCGCGTCGACGACCGCACCGGCAGGCACAGGCGACGCGGCGGCCCCGCTCGACAGATGCGCCCGGTTCCTGCCCATGGTGCAGACGCAGCTTGCCCCGCAGGCCGATATCGCAATCGTCGCGGCGGATGGGCGTGTCATCTGTCCCCCGGCGGTGACACCGGATGATCTGGACGGCACGCTGCTGTTCGAAAGGCTGATGGAGGGCGGCGAACCGGATGTGGTTCTGGACGGCGCAGGTCTGCTGGGGACCGGCTCGGCCATCGTGATCAGCCATCCGATCATCCAGCAAGCCACAGCGGCGAACGCACCGGCCAGGGTGATCGCCACCGTCTCCATCGTCCTGCCGCATCTGGCGCTGAACGAAAGCGCGATGCCGCCGCCGCAGAGCCCTGCGGTTGCCCTGCCCTTGCCGATGCCCGAGGGACAGGGTGCCGCCATCCTGACCTTCAACGCGGAAGGCGAGGTGCTGACCTCATCGCTGGGCATGGACGAGGCCGCGGGGCTGCTGCCGCGCAACCGGGCGCTCAAGGCGCTGGTGGGCAGTCGTCCCCTCGCCTTCACCGCAAGCTCGGCCCAGGGGCTGGAGCGCGTTTATTCCGTCGTTCCGCTGATCGAACAGAACCTCTATGCGCTGGGAACCTGGCCCGGCGAAGGCAACCGGATCAGCGCTCTGGATGCGCTGCCCGCCGCGATGTTTCCGGCGATGATGTGGGTGGCCAGCCTGATCGTGGGCTGGCTGGCGGCGGGCCAGTTGGTCACGCGGCATGTCTACCGTCTGCGCGGCGCCATCTCGGCCTTTGCCGGTGGTGACAGGGCCGTGCGTCCGATTGACGTGCGCGGCGCACCGCTGGAACTGCGGCAGTTGTCGGACGCCTTCATGCGGATGACCGACACGGTCCTGCATGACGAGGCCGAATTGGAAGACGCGGTGCACCAGAAAGAGGTCCTGCTGCGCGAGGTGCATCACCGCGTGAAGAACAATCTGCAATTGATCGCCTCGATCCTGAACATGCAGGTGCGGCAGGCCCGCTCGCCCGAGGCCAAATCGCTGATGAAAGGCGTGCGGGACCGGGTGATGAGCCTGGCCACGATCCATCGCGGTCTTTACCAGACCAGCGGCCTGACGGATATACGGGCGGACGAGCTGATGTCCGACATCTCGCGGCAACTGGTGAACATGGCCACCGGGCCGGGGCGCCGCCTGTCGATCGAGCAGAACTTCGAACCGTTGCGCCTGATCCCGGATCAGGCGGTGCCGCTGTCGCTGTTCCTGACCGAGGCGCTGACCAATGCGATGAAATACGCGGGTCAGGACGGGGAAGCCCTGCCCACGCTCTCGGTCAGCCTGAAAAGCCTGCCGGACAATCGCGCCGTGCTGAGCATCGTCAACAGCATCGGGCCGCGACAGACACCGGATCAGACCCTGCCCGGCCCTCTGGACCAGCCAACGGGTCTTGGGGCCCAGTTGCTGGAGGCCTTCGCCCAGCAGATCGGCGGCGACTTGCGGCGCGAGACGAACGATGATCGGTTCGTTCTGTCGCTCGCGTTCACCCTGGCCGCGCTCAGTGACGCCGAGGCGCGCAATGCCCCGGCGGATACCCATGACGGGCCGGACCCGCTGCCGGACGAGACGCCATCCTGACCGGTGCCGGAACGGACCGCCGCGCAGAGCGGCGCAGGTGCAACACTGCGCGGCATGATCCATAAAAGCGTGCGGTTGCCCCATTCTCCTATCGCTTTCCCTCACAGGCGTCTTTAGCTTGGGTTGTATGTGTTTCGCCTGTTTCCACCCGGTTTGCCCCGACACACGACGCCACTGCGCCCCGAGGAAAAACGCATGACCCAGCGGCCAGAACCGGCGCAGACATCCAGACCCGGAGGATGGAACAGGGTGCTGCGCCCCACCAACCTTGCGGTTATTCTGGCCCTGCTGGTCATCACCGGCCTCTGGGTGGCGGCCGAAATCCGCAACCGGATGTTCCACGCCCAGAACATGCGGATCGAGGTCATGCAGGACCTGACGGTCCTGCGCACCCAGCTTGAGGGCGAGGTCAACGCCGATGTCCAGCTGATCCGGGGCCTGATCGCCACGTTGATCACCGAGCCCGACATGCAGCAGGACCGCTTCGCCAGCATCGCGGAAGGGTTGATCGGCAGGGACACGGTGCTGCGGAACATCGCGGCCGCGCCCGACATGGTGATCCAGATGGTCTATCCGGTCGAGGGCAACGAGGCCGCGATCGGCCTTGACTACATACGCAACGACGCGCAGCGCGACGCCGCGCTCCGGGCCCGCGATACCGGAGAGCTGGTTCTCGCGGGGCCTCTCGATCTGGTGCAGGGCGGCCGGGGTTTCGTCGGCCGGTTTCCCGTCTTCATCCCCAATGCCGACGGCACGCGGCGGTTCTGGGGTATCGTCTCGGCGGTGATGGACGAATCCGCGCTCTATCGGGCGGCCGGGCTGGTCGACAACAACCTGCCGCTGCGCGTGGCGCTGTCGGGACGGGACGGGATGGGGGAAAGCAGCGATGTGTTCTTCGGCGACCCCGCCATCCTGGAGGAAGAGCCCGTCACGCTGAGCGTCCTGCTGCCCAGCGGAAGCTGGCGCATCTCGGCCGTGCCGGTCGATGGCTGGAACACCGCCCCGCCCACGACCTCGCTTCTGCGCGGCATCATGCTGACCGCGGCGCTTTTGCTGTTGTTGCCCAGCGTGCTGATGGGCCGCCTGATCGAGGAGCGTCAGCGCAACATCGCGACACTGGAGGACGCCAACACCGCCCTGAGCAACCGCATGACCGAGCTGGAAGAGGCCCGGATCTCGCAGCAGCTGACCGAGAACCGCCTGCGTGACGCGCTGAACCGGCAGGAACAGGTCAACGCGCATTTCATGGAAGTGACGGATATCAGCCGGTCCTGGGTCTGGGAACAGGATGCCGACCTGCGCTTCACCCATGTCTCGGGCGGTTTCGCCGCGGTGACGGGCTATGACCCCGAGGACCTTCTGGGCAAGACCCGCGCGGAATTCCGCGACACCTGGCCGGACACCCTGTCCAAGACGGAGTGGACCAGCCTCGAGGCCAAGATCGCGGCCCGCGCGCCGTTCAGCGAATTCAGCTATGGCGTGACCGCGCGGGACGGGCGCCAGCTGTGGCTGATGATCAGCGGAACCCCGATCTTCGACGCCGATGGCCAGTTCGCGGGCTATCGCGGTGCCGGAACAGATGTCACCAGCATCCATGCCGCCGTCGTGGCGGCAGAGCAGGCCAATCGCGTGAAGTCCATGTTCCTTGCCAACATGAGCCACGAGATCCGCACACCCATGAACGGCATTCTCGGGATGTCCGAGATCCTCGAACAGTCGCTGGAAACGCCGGGCCACAAGCAGATGATCGGCGTGATCCGCAGCAGCGGCGAGTCGCTTCTGGCGATCCTGAACGACATTCTGGACCTGTCCAAGATCGAGGCGGACAAGCTCGAGCTTGAAGCCGTGCCGTTCCGGCTGGATGAGGTCGTCCACCGGATCGAGGCGCTGCACAGGCTCAAGGCGCAGGACAAGGGGCTGCGGCTGGAGGTGTTCACCGACAGCCGCGCCAGCCTGCCCCGGCTGGGCGATCAGCACAGGGTCACCCAGATCCTGCACAACCTTGTCAGCAACGCGATCAAGTTCACCGACAAGGGCAAGGTCTCGGTCTGGATCAGCCTGCTGCGCGGCGATGATATCCGGATCGAGGTTGTCGATACCGGCATCGGCATGACCCCCGAGCAGCAGGAACGCATCTTCGAGGAATTCGTGCAGGCCGACGGGTCGATGACCCGCCGCTATGGCGGCACCGGGCTGGGCATGTCGATCGTGCGCCGATTGATCGGGATGATGGGCGGCACGCTGGAATTGACGTCAGAGATCGCCCAAGGCACCCGGGTCAGCGTCACCCTGCCGCTGCCGCTGGCCGAGACCACCGAACAGGCCGCCTTGCCCGCAGCCGCCCCGACGGTGCCGGTCGCGCCGGATTTCGAGGGACGGCGCATCCTTGCGGCGGATGACAACGAGGTGAACCTCGATGTCCTGTCCGCCATGCTGGAGGATACGGGCGCCACGCTGGTGCTGGCCGGAAACGGCGAGCAGGCGGTTCAGACCTTCATGGCAGAGGCCTTCGACATCCTGCTGCTGGATATCTCGATGCCGGTGATGGACGGGCCGACCGCGTTGCGGCACATGGCCGAGATCGCCGCGCGCGAGGGGCGTCCGATGCCGCCCGCCATCGCCTTCACCGCCAACCTGATGCCGCATCAGATCGCCGATCATCTGGCAGCCGGCTTCGTGGATGTGATCGCCAAGCCGGTCAAACGGAAAATCCTGCTCGATCAGATCGAACTGCATCTGGACGGGACGGGCCAGCCGGGGGCCTGACCGCGCCCACGATTCCCGGACGATCCACCAGCGTCAGGCCTGCGACCGCCTTCACGGCGCGACTGGACGGCATCACCAGCCCGCCCGGAACAGACCGCTTCGGACCTGCCGTCGTGCCTGAAGCGGGACCGTGGCAAACAATCCTCATGATTGAGCGGGAAATGGCGCTTCGCGCATTGATTGACGAAAGACTCTGGCGAACGCCATTTGAGATACTGTAGATGAGCCTTTCGGGAGGCGCTTTTCATCACTGCGCGGGGGACCTGTGGTCCCGGCTTCGGGCCAAGTCTGCGGAATGATGCTGGTTTTCAGGACACGGATGCCTTGGGAAAGATACATACCTACGAATCACTGGGTCTTGTCGGCGAAGCGCGGCACTTGCGGCTTGATGCCATCACGCGGCTCGCCCGCACGGTGATGGACGCGCCGGTGGCGACGGTCTCGGTGATACAACCCAGTCTTGACCGGCAGTTCTTCTCGTCCTGCCAGGGGCTTCCCGATGCGCTGGCCGCCGCGCGCGAGACCCCGCTCGAGATGTCGATCTGCCGCTATGTCAAGGACAGCGGCCACCCGCTGGCGATCCCCGACCTGCTGGCCGATCCGCGCACAGCCGATAACCCGCTGGTGCTGGAACATGGGCTGCGCTCCTATATCGGGGTGCCGATCCATGTGGTGTCGGGCCAGACCATCGGCGCATTGTGCTGCATCAAGACCGAGGTCTGCGACTGGACCGACACCGATCTTGAGACCATGCAGAACCTGGCCGCCTGCGTCGACGATCTGATCGCCCTCAGAAGCCTCCAGATCGAGGAAGAACAGGCGAACCGCAAACTCCGCGCCATCGCCGGGGCAAGATCGGGATTCGTCGCGCATATCAGCCACGAGATCCGCACGCCGCTGACCGGGATCGTCGGATCCATCCGCCTGCTGGACCGGATGAAACTTGACGGCACCGCCGGGGACCTTGTCGCCCTGCTGAACCGCAGCGCCTTGCGTTTGCTGGACATCGTCAACGACAGTCTGGATCTGGCTCGGATGGATTCGGGCACCTTCCGCATCGGGCAGCAGGAATGCGACCTGCACCGGATCGCGACGGATACGATCGACGCCCATCGCAGCGCGGCGGATCGCAAATCCATTGCCCTGCACCTGCGCAACGATCTGGCGGCAGAGGTCTATCTCGGCGACCGGATGGCGCTGGCCTCGGTGCTGGACAACCTGTTCAGCAATGCCGTGAAATTCACCGAAACCGGGCAGGCCGACATCCGGCTGTCGAATGACAGCTATGGCAATGTGCGGATCGAGGTCGCGGATACGGGGATCGGCATTCCCCATGCCCTGCAATCCGCGATCTTCGACGAATTCGAAATGGCCGGCCCAAGGATCGCGCGGAAATACGGCGGCACCGGGATCGGCATGGCCATGGTCAAGCGGCTGGTCGAACTGATGGACGGCGAGATTGATCTTGTCAGCCAGCCGGGCCATGGCACGACGATCACCATCACCCTGCCGCTGGAACCCGTCGCCGCGCGGCCGGTCGAACAGGTGATCTGACCTGCGGCACGCGCCTTACCAGCGCAGCAGACGCGCCCCCACGATGGCACCAAGCGCGATCATCGACAGGATCGCCGCGCCATACCAGGTGACATAGAAAATCGGGTTGTCCTGCGTGCAATAGAGAGAATAGCCCGCCGCCGCCACGCCCGCGACGGCAAGGCCCAGCGCGGCCCCGGTGCGGGCCGGGGCCGTCGTGGCCCCCCGGCGCACCAGCACGAAGGACAGCGCCAGTGCGGGCAGCGAGATCAGGATGATGGAGCGCAGGCATTCCATGACGGATACAGGGCTGAGATCGGCAAACCACCCGGAGCGGGCCTGCGTGGCAAATCCGGCCGCATAGAGCAGCCCGGCAGCGGCCAGCGCCGCCAGAAGAACGCCGCGCTGCCGAACGGTATCGGCCCCTTCGGGCCGCATCAGGCGCAGCACGGCCACCAGCCCCGCACCGCCGAGCAGCGCCGGCAGCAGCGTCTTGACCGCCACAAGGGGCGTGGTCAGCGCATGGGCCAGATCCGCGCGCAGCCCGATCAAGGTCAGGAACAGCGCGATGCAAACCATCACCAACGCCAGCACTCCCCCGCCGATCCGCGCGGGTCGGAGCGGCGTGGTCGCGGGATCGCGGGCCAGCGTGGCAATCAGGTCATCGGTTCTCATCGGTCATCCTTCCGGGCGATAGCACCCAATTTTCGGATCGCGCGGTGCAGGGCCACCCGCACGGCACCCTCGGTCATGGACAGGCGCTGCCCCACCTCGGCGGTGCTGTCACCCTCGAGGCTGACAGCGCGCACGATCCGGGCCGAGCGTGTATCCAGCTGGTCGATCAGCACCGCGCTGTCCCGCGCGGCCATCGCTGCGGTCACATCATCGGCGTGGGGTTCGGCCGCGATGCGGTCGATCACGGGGTCCAGCGGCTCATGCGCGCGGTGCCGCCGCCGCCGCTGCGCGTCGATCACCTTGTAGCGGGTGATGGCATAAAGCCAGGGCAGGACCGAGGCCGTCGGGTCCCAGGTGTGGCGCTTGGCATGAACCGAAAGAAGGATGTCCTGCACGATGTCCTCCTGCGCCTCGGGCGAGAACTGGGAACCCCGCGCCCGCACGACCCCCCGCAGGATCGGCGCGATCGTCTGCAGGAAGCGGGCATAGGCGCGCTGATCCCCGGACAGGGCCGCGCGCAGCAAGTCAGCCAGTTCAGTCTCTCGGTTCGTCATAGTCCCAACCCGTGCCCCTCGCTGCAAGTCTGGCGCAGAAGCTCTCCTCCTGTCGCCTGAAATCTTGGTGATCGGATGCGCGCCCCGCGACAGGCTGCGTGGCATCGGCGGGGCGAGGGTCATCATGGGTGTCTCTCCGTCTGCTGCAATGCCGTGATCGGCAAGGCATGGAGTGCATTACGCAGCGGGGCGGGTTTGGTTACGGCATCACGGCGTCATCGCGGCGATGTGATGCCATGTCCGCCCCGGCACAGGTCAGACCAGCGCTTTGCACCCGGCGCGCGGCCATGCTAGGGTTCAAGCCACAGACCCACCGCGAGGAGCGCCGCCTTGGATGAATTGAGCCTTCTTGTCGATCTGCACCGCGACGGTGCGCGGCAGGGTCCCGGCGGGACCGAGGAGACACGCCTTGCCATCACATTGTCGGGCCTGCGTGCCGGGAAAGACCTGAAGATCGCCGATATCGGCTGCGGCACAGGTGCCGCGAGCCTTGTTCTGGCGCAGGAGCTTGACGCCGAGGTGGCGGCGGTGGATCTCCTGCCTGCGTTTCTGGACAAACTGGACAGCGCCGCGCAGGCCATGGGGCTGGGCCACCGCATCACGACCCACGCCGCTGCGATGGAGGCGCTGCCCTTCGCGGATGCCTCGCTGGATGCGATCTGGTCGGAAGGGGCGATCTACAACATGGGGTTTGAACGGGGTCTCCAGAGCTGGCGTCGCTTCCTCAAGCCCGGTGGCGTTCTGGCCGTGTCCGAACTGACATGGCTCACGCAGGAACGCCCGGCGGAACTGAACGATCACTGGATGCAGGCCTATCCCGAGGTGGACACGGCCTCGGCCAAGATCGCCGTGCTGGAGGCGAACGGCTTTACCCCGCTGGGTTACTTCGCCCTGCCGCAGCATTGCTGGCGCGAGAACTACTATCGCCCCTTGCAGGCCCGTTTCGCAGCCTTCGCGTCGCGCCACGCCGGGGACCAGACAGCCGCCGATTTGATCGCCGCCGAACAGGCCGAAATCGCGCTTTACGAGCGCAATGCCGACCATGTCAGCTATGGGTTCTACATCGCCCGCAGGACGGCAGACTGATCCGTCCGATGCAGGAACAACATCAGACCGATATCAGATCGCGCGACAGCGTATTCATGGATACCGCACCATCAGGGGTGATCTCCACCTGATCCTCGATGATGAAGCCGCCAAGGCCGGTGATATACCACGGGCATTCAAGGGCCAGCACCATGCCGGGGGTGACGATCTCGGTCGAATCCGCCGCGATGAAGGGCCATTCCTCGCTCCCCGGTCCGGTGCCAAGGCCGTGGCCGAAATGCCCGCGCGCATAGCTGTCGAAACCATGGGCGCGGATGGCCTTGGTGGTGGCGCGGTGCACCTCGGACAGGGGCGTGCCGGGGATCAGCTGCGCAAAGCCCGCCTGAAATCCCGCCATCAGCGCGGCATGCACCTCGGCGGCGGCGCGGGGCGGCTGTCCCACCACGAAGGTGCGCCCGGTGTCCGATGTATACCCGTCGATCAGGCAGCCCACATCGACCTTGATCAGGTCACCCGGCTCTGCCACCGCGTTGCCGCCCCAGGGATTGCGCCCGACCGAGATATATTCCCACGCCCCCGTCAGGTTCAGCCCGCTTGCATGGGCGCGGATCGTGTCGGACCAGACCCCGGCCAGCGCATCCCGGCTGATGCCGGGGCGCATCGCGGCCTGCACCGCACGGATGCCCGTTTCCGCCAGCGTCACGGCCTGCCGCAGGCGGGCCACCTCCTCCGGGGTCTTGATCGCGCGCAACCGCTGGATCACGCGTGTCGCATCGACCAGCGTCAGCCCCGCAAGCGACGTCTGCAACAGGGGCAGGTCCTCGGCCGATACGGCGGACATCTCGACCCCGATCCGCGCCTGCGACAACCCCTTTTCGGCCAGCGCATCGCGCAGATGCGCATAGGTCTGACCCGCATCGAAGGTAGAGGGGCGCGCCGCCGGCCCCGGCTGCGCGGCACGGCGGGCGGCGATCTGGGGCGCTGCGGGGGCGTCCGCGTCGAAACCCGCAGCATCCAGCGCCTCGACCCAGATCGGGCTTTCGCGCAGGTCGGTGATGTGACTGACCGCCCGAAAACCGGGCGCGAACAGATCACTTGCCACCGCCGTCTCGGGCAGGCCTGCATCGGCGGGCACCAGCACCGCTACGGCCCCGGCCCTGCGCCACATGGTGGCCACGCCCGCCGGGGCGCCGGTGGCATAGCGGAACGCCTCGGGCGAGAGCAGGATCAGCGCGTCGATCCTCGCCTCCTGCATCAGGGTCTGCGCGCGGACACGGTCCAGAAAAGCGGGCATCGGGCGTTCCTTTACAATGAGACGAGGCTTGGCAGCCATGTGACAAGGCCGGGAAAGGCCACGATCAACCCGATCAGCCCAAGCAGCGCCAGCCAATAGGGCAAGGCCGCCACCGCCGCCTGCCCCAGCTTGACCTGTCCGCCGGTCATGCCGGTCAGCACGAAGATGTTCATTCCCACCGGCGGGGTCAGCATCCCGATCTCGATCAGCAGCGTGATCAGCACGCCCAGCCAGACCGGATCATAGCCCAGCCCCACCAGCAGCGGAAAGACGATGGGCAGGGTCATGATCATCATCGACAGCCCGTCGAAGATCGTGCCCATGACGATGTAGAGCAGCACGACCAGCCCGAGGATACCCAAGGGACCAATCCCCAGCCCCTCGACCCCGCGCAGCAACTCCTGCGGCAGACCCAGCACGCTGATGGATTGCGCAAGGATCACCGCCCCCATGAAGACCATGCCGATCACGCAGAAGGTGACCAGCGTTTTCATCAGCGCCTCCAGAATGCCGCGCAGGGTCAGATCGCCCGCCAGAAAGCCGATCACGATGGCCCCCAGAACGCCCACGCCTGCCGATTCCGTCGGCGTCGCCAGTCCCGCGAACAGGCTGCCCAGCACCGCGCCGATCAGGGCCAGAAGCGGCCAGATATGCACCAGCCCCAGCAGCGCGCGGCCAAGGCTCTGCTCCGGCGCGGGTTCCGGGGCGAGCGCCGGATTGCGCCAGCACGATACCCCGATCCACAGCATGAACAGCAAGGCGGCCAGTATCCCCGGAATGATCCCCGCCAGAAACAGCTTGCCGATCGAGGTTTCGGTAAAGGCACCATAGATCAGCAGGCTGAGGCTGGGCGGGATCAGCAGACCCAGCGTGCCGCCACCGGCCAGACTGCCCACCACCGTGGCCTTGTCATAGCCGCGCCGCGTGAGTTCGGGATAGGCGACCGACCCCACCGCCGCCGCCACCGCCATGGACGACCCGCTGACCGCGCCGAAGAGGCCGCAGACCGCGATATTGGTGTGCAGCAACCCGCCCGGCAGCCGCGCGAAGACCGGCGACATCGCGCGGTAGACGCCGCGCGCAAGGCCCGATGCAACCAGCAATTCGCCCAGCAGGATGAACAGCGGGATCGCGGTCAGGGTGAAACTGTTGAACGTGTTCCAGACCGCCTGCACGCCAAGGCTCGTCGCGCCGCCCGACCAGAAATGCAGGATCGCGAAGCCCGTCAGCCCCAGCGATGCCCCAAGGATCGCCCCGGTCATCACCGTGCCCAGAAGCGTGCCGCCCATCACCAGCCAGATCATGCGTCGAACCCCTTTTCGGGCATGTCGGGTGCCGCCATGCCGGCGGG
>Ga0209345_10002347_pt1 | contig 21001 bp, 17 predicted proteins | sample Cruoilmetagenom7_FD_187294 | JGI IMG/M metagenome (GOLD analysis project Ga0209345, IMG submission 187294) | Oil polluted marine microbial communities from Coal Oil Point, Santa Barbara, California, USA - Sample 7 (SPAdes) (version 2) | ecosystem: Environmental > Aquatic > Marine > Oil seeps ... | reverse complement strand
TTCCCATGCCCTTTTTATTGACCTATGATCCTCTTTAATATATACTGAAGATTAGAATTTAAATTATGTAGCGCAATCCATAAATAGCTTAAATAGCTGTTTTCAGTAATCTCTGCGCCTGCCTGTGCGTAGCACGCAGACAGGTCAGGCTCAGATGTAAGGGCACATCGCAATGTGCCCCCTACGTACTCTATGTATTTCTGTGATTAAAATCCCCGTCTTCCTTGACCTTGCAAAAAATATCTCATTTCTGGACGGACAATATTTCCGTTCCTTAACTTCGACAACCTACCTTAGTGTAAGGCATCTTGCGAAAAGTGTCAAGACTAGTGCCAATTTACAATCCTCAAAATACTCTATATGTTCCTGCGGTTAAAATCTTTGTCTTCCTTGACCTTGCAAAAAATATCTCATTTCCGGATGGACACTAGTTAACCTGTTTTGAGGATCTTGTGTTTGAAGATCGGGCAAAGACGTACTGAAGATGAGATGCTAAAATGAGGAAGTTATTTCATTCTCGTCCATAAGCCCGGTTCATCCCTTGCAAAAGGAGAGAAAGGGACAATATGTCTGGATCTGACTCTTATTTAATGGAAAACCTGGAAGAGGCTATTCGCCTGGAAGTTAAAACCGATACGGAATCGGTTCGCAAACAGGCTCTTTGGTGCGGGATAAAACCCGGACTAAGGGTGATGGATGCAGGATGTGGACCCGGTAAGATAACATCAATCCTTCATGAAATGGTTCAACCAGGGGGGGCAGTATTGGGCATTGATTATTCAGAGGAAAGGGTTCGATACGCCGGAGATCGATACGGCAAGGTGTCCGGTGCTGACTTTGCAGTCCACGATCTGAGGGATCCCATTGAGGATATGGGCATCTTTGATCTTATCTGGGTTCGCTTTGTATTGGAGTATAATCGTGTGGAAAGCCTAGACATCGTCAGGAATCTGACAGCAAGATTAAAGCCTGGCGGCTACCTATGCTTAATGGACCTAGATCATAACTGCCTCAACCATTATCAGTTGCCTTCAAAGATAGAATACATCCTTTTCAAGCTTATGACAAAGCTGGAACATGCGTATAACTTTGACCCTTATTCAGGACGAAAATTATATGCTTACCTATACGACATGGGCCTTACAAACATTGAGCTACATCTTGTGGCGCACCATCTCATTTACGGAAAGGCAAGTAATGCAGATTTATTCAACTGGATAAAAAAGGTGGAGGTGGTCTCCAGAAAAGCCGACGAACTCTTTGAAGAATATCCTGGGGGGCATGATGCCTTTTTTGCAGACTTTATGGATTTTTTTTCGGACCCAAGACGGTTTACTTATACTCCTCTGATCCTCTCCAAAGGTATGAAACCTAACGATACGCCGTGAACTGTTACTTTAAAGGGAAGAAGTAAGTGTCGGAGTTTACGCAAAAATCTACCAAAATGTAGGGTTCAAATATTTACAGGCTTCTGCTTATAGCCTATCTTGAACCTTCTCTGCATGTATTCCATGTATTTATTCACATATTTTACATTCAGTATCCATAGCTGATATTGCTTCTCATAGGGGATAGATCCGGCCTCAACATAGTCGAATGGATAGATAAGCACAGGAACAGGAAACTTTTCCATTTGATAAGCAGTGGTCAGTTTCTCTATAGCAATGGAAAGTATATCCCTCGACAGCCCCTCTTGGTTTATCACAAAAATCTTTATACTATTCAATAGTTCAGAGATATTGAACCCTATATTTGATTGATCAACTATCATAACAGCATTTAATTCATCCTTGTTGGTTAAGGAATACGCCTTCCATTCACGTGAAAATCCAACGCGGCTATAGGCCTTTTTTAGGTGTTGATCCCCAGCATCATCTTTCCCCAGACCTAAGGTATCCATAAACAGACCCCCTGAGTGATGGCTGTAGAATTGATCAAGCACCCATAAATCGAGTGCCGAACATTCCCCCAATGTCCATCCTTCCGGGAGTTGGCCGCGTATCGACAAACTTGTGGATGGCGAATAAGAAAATAGATCAAGCGAGCAGGCATCTACGTTATTTAAAGTTCTCGCAAAGTTTCCGAATATGGCATTGGGAAATCTATTCTCTGGACGGAAATAGCACAATAAATGGTCCATTCTTGCCGAAGGCAGGCGATACATATCATTCACATAATGCATAATATACTCCAACACTGAGACGCCTACACGTTTGTTTCCCACGCTCCTTGCAGCGTGGTGATGGATCAACCAGCTACGATTATAAGCCATCACCATAGAAATATGACCATAAATCCGACCGTTCTCCTGATAAGTGAAATGTCTTGCAATCTCAGGATTCTCTTGATAAAGTCTTTGGTAAGTTTTCTTGAAGCTCTCCTTATGAGACTGAATAGAGCTATATTTCGTAGGATAGATAAAGCCGGTGTCAAAAAAGAACTCCCATAGTGCATCCGTGTCGACCTCATTGGAAATGTAGGAATGAGGATCTATGGCACTTGTTAGGATGTTGGCTAAACGACTGTATGTCTTAATATCCATATCTAAAATGCTAAACCCGCAGTGAACCGATTCTTCATTCTTCTCAAAGCGATGTATCACCTGGGCAGTACAAGTCATCCGTAAAGAGCCTGCAATACTGAGTGTCAACTCTGGTATTACCATACCAGGCATTAATACTCCTTCATCTATCCTCTCGCACACAGAAAAACCATTGGTGGAGATATCGCAGACTTCCAATTGCACCCTCTTTTTGAATAGCGGGTGATAAAAGGTCACAATGGGCGATGGAACCAATTTATGACGTTGGTTTCGGACTTGCTTCTCCTGGAACCGGTTAATCCTGTCATTTACAGGAACGAACACCATCTCCCTTTTCAAAGCATCCTTTTGCTGACGGACACATCGACAAATACCGGAAAATACTGTCTGTCGCTTGCGTTGTAAATGAATACTCACAGGTTCATCTGAGTCGAACCAGTTAAAAGAACAAGATGACTTAGGGATAACCTTAATACGGAACCCTGAGGGGCTAAAATCCAACAACTCTCCTTTAGCCTGGAATCCGTCCTGGCTCACTTCAGCAGTGACGTCCTGACATTCATATCGCCGCATACTCCGTTCACCCACAGCAAAACTTTTGTCTGGAAGCTGAAGGGTAAGGCGGTCTTTATTAGTTATCTTAAGGTTTACAGGGATCAATATCACAGACTTGCCGTCTGCGATGATCAGATTCATAACTTGATAATCCTTCAAATCGATGCGAGGAAGGCTTCCATTCCAGCGGCAGGTGAGTTCCCCGTCTAGGCATGGTTCAGGAAAGGCTTGGGCAAGGATGTTCCTGTCGTACTTCTGATTATGTAAATTAACAAGGATATGTTCATCCATAAAATGGATATAATTGATCTTATTGATCAAGGCCTTTTTATCTATCATTTTGGAGGCTTCGGGGGTACAAGTCAGGCCCGGATTTTGGAAGAGCTTGGGTGGCAATAGGGATGGACCGTAACGACCTTCTTCAGGACTCTCGTTAGAGGATAGAAATTGCCCGTGTCCTGTTTTGCCTTTATTTATATCAATAACATTTAAGTTGTCTCTAGAGAGACGTTTGACTCTTTCAGACTCATGGCCCTCTACTGCCTTACATGCCTCCATTTTTTATCCCCCCCCTCAATCTTTATTTGAAAGCAAATCATTGCAAGCGATTATCAAAAAAACCATAACGACAAAACTCAAAGACCCTTTTGATGTCTCTGCCAGTCTAAAAATCTGTAAAAGCGATTAAAAACCGGCTTCTCTAATTTCTGTACACTGAATAAGCAAGGTTTATACCAAGGAAATCAACACGGGTAACCTCTCAAAAAATTGGGGTATGAGCCGCGTTGTGATTCGCGTTCATTCACTCTTAATGTGAATTTTGGGCTTCGAGACTTACTCTATTTTCTTTCCCTGTTTCGGGAGAAAAAATAGTCTGTGCCTGTCTGTGGTTAATTAATTCAAAAAAAATAGTCAATTTAGTGACGCTTGAAGGTGGAAATTTGGCGGTATATTATGTTATTATGTTATTGCAGATTCAAAGATTTTTTCCACCTGTGCAGTTGATCGGAATATGACTTGAATGATCTTTGACGAACCTTCTTGATTCATTTTGAGAAAGATTCTTAGGGGCGGGGAAAAACAACTTCCTCAAATTAGCGTTCGGATTTGGGTTATATTTGTCCGATCTGAAAACACAAAACCGGAGGAATAGTTGACTTTTTTTTGACTATTTTATGTTTGAGAAGTTACACATTCCCGGGTTTCTTTTATTGCAGAGGAGGATGCGGTAATGTCCCAAAAATATACATATGAGGAATTGGAGCATAGGGTTACGGAGTTGGATAAGACGATCGAGGACTTGCGTCAGGCAAATAAGAAACTTCCAGAAAGGGAAGGATTATATGCCGGCATATTTAAGAATACGCGAACAGCTACTCTGGTTATCGAAGATGATATGACAATCTCTATGGTCAATAGAGGATTTGAAAAACTCACCGGTTATTCCAAACAAGAAGTCGAAGGCAAGAAAAAACTTACCGAATTTGTTGTTAAGGAAGACCTGGAGCGAATGAAGGGGTACCATATACAAAGAAGAGAAGATGAATCAAAGGCGCCTGGCGAGTATGAATTCCGTCTCGTTGATAAGCATAATAATATAAAGGATATATTCGTCAAGACAGGTATGATACCTGGAACCAAAAGAAGCATCGCATCATTGATGGATATTACGTCATGGAAACAGAAGGAAAAGGAGCTAAGGGAGAGGGAGGAAAAAGCGAGTCGCCTCATAAAACTTGCCCCATGTGGGATTTACGAAATCGACTTTTTCCCTCAGAGGCTCACCAGTGTTAATGATTATATGTGTGAGTATTTGGGTTACAAAAGGGAAGAACTTCTGTCCTCGGACCCTTTTGATTTATTAACGGAAGATAGTGGCGCACGTTTTAGGGAGAGGCTAAATAAAGCACTTGGGGGAAAAGAGCTTTCTGAATTTATTGAGTACGAGTTCAAGGGGAGAGATGGACAGGTTTCTTGGTTCCTCTTTAACCCAAGGATTAAGTATGAGAAAGGGAAACCAACCGGCGCCATTGTAGTCGCTTATGATATCACCAAGCGGAAGCGAATGGAGAAGGAACTACAAGAGAGTGAAGAGAGATCCCGTACGGTTTTGGAAACAAACCCGGATCCTATTGTTCTATATGACATGAAAGGTAGGGTCACTTACTTTAATTCTGCTTTTACACGTGTTTTCGGGTGGACATTGGATGAGTGCCTGGGGAAAAAGATAGATTCTTTTGTGCCTGATGATGGTCTGTCTGAGATCCAGATGATGCACGATAAGGCGATGGATGCAGGCTCCTTTTCCGGTATAGAGACTCGAAGATATACCAAAGAAGGAAGAACCCTTGATGTCAGTATAAGCGTAGCAGTTTATTGCAACTATGAAGGGACTCCCACAGGGGCAATAGCCAATTTGAGAGACATTACTGAAAAAAAGAGGTTGAAGGCCCAATTATACCAGGCTCAAAAGATGAAGGCTATTGGTACCCTGGCCGGTGGTGTTGCCCATGATTTTAACAATCTGCTCATGGGGATACTGGGAAATACTTCTTTGTTGACTGCACACATGCATACAAACCACCCTTACTATGAAAAATTAAAGACCGTTGAGGGCCTCTGCAAAAGCGGCTCCCAACTCACTAAACAACTATTAGGCCTCGCCAGGGAGGGGAAATACCAGGTCAAGCCGGTTAATCTGAATAATCTGCTAAAGAAAAGTTCTCTTATGTTTGGCCGTACGAAAAAAGAGATAATGATTTCTGCAAGGTATGAAGAAAAAATATGGGCAGCAGATGTAGACGAAGCACAAATTGAACAAGTGCTCTTGAACATTTACGTCAATGCATGGCAGGCCATGCCGGGAGGCGGAGAATTATGCCTTGAAACTGCAAATGTTAACCTTGACGAGGATTATGTTAAACCCTTTAGTGTGAAATCCGGTAAATATGTAAAGATCTCTGTGACTGATACCGGGGTTGGCATGGATGAGGAAACTATGCAAAGGATATTTGAACCGTTCTTTACCACTAAAGAGATGGGCAGAGGTACTGGGTTAGGGCTGGCATCCTCGTATGGCATGATCAAAAATCACAAAGGCATTATAGATGTTTACAGCAAGAAAGGTGAAGGTACTACTTTCAATATATACATACCAGCTTCGGACAAGAAAGCGATAGAAGAGATAAGTATACCGGATGAGGTTCCGATAGGGGAAGAGACAATCCTCTTAGTGGATGATGAGGAGGTGGTTCTTGAGGTATGTGCTGAAATGCTAAGAACAATGGGATATAAGGTCTTTATGGCCGGAAGCGGGAAGGATGCTGTAGAAATCTACAAGGAGAACAAGGATAACATAAATATAGTTATACTGGATATGATCATGCCGGATATAAGCGGCAGAGAAACCTACGAACGTATAAAAGAGATCAATCCCAAGGTAAAGGTCATCCTTTCAAGCGGCTACAGCGTGAATGGAGAGGCCAGCAAAATATTGGACCGCGGCTGTGATGGCTTCCTACAGAAACCTTTCAATCTGAAACAGTTAAACCAAAGCATAAAAGAGGTTCTGAATAGTTAGGGACGAGGCCGAAATAATAAATACGAATAGACGATAAATATATTATGGAATTAAAATTAAAAGTTTCGAACTTTCCATTGCCCCGCCCGATTTTGAAATGGGCAGGGGGAAAACAACAATTATTACCTAAACTCTTATCCAAAACCCCAAAAAATTTTAACCGATACATAGAACCATTTTTTGGCGGCGGAGCTTTATTTTTCGCATTGCAACCCGACAACGCAATTGTTTCAGAATCCAATCCTGAGCTTATAAACCTCTATCATATGATCTCAAAAAATGTTGAGGGTGTTATTCAAAAACTTTATGAATTCAGAGTAGATAAAGAAGAATATTATAATATCCGGACATTAGACTTTAATAAACTTCCTTCGGTTGAAGCTGCCGCAAGAACCATCTATTTGAATCGACTCTGTTTTAACGGTCTTTACCGCGTAAATCGAAAAGGTATGTTTAATGTGCCTTACGGATATTACAAAAAGCCCAGGATATGCGACCCGAACGGCTTAAGAAGCGCATCAAAAGCCTTTAAAAAAGCAATCATCATACAGGGGGATTATAAAGATGTTCTGCGAGACCATGCGCAACCGGGGGATTATATATATATAGATCCACCTTATCTGCCTATTTCGGAATACTCTGATTTTAAACGTTATACCAAAGAACAATTCTATGAGGAAGATCATGTTGAACTTGCAGAGGAAGTAAAACGACTGCATGAACTCGGATGTTACGTTTTATTGACTAATTCTAATCATTCGATGGTTTATGAACTGTATAACGGTTTTGAAATAGAAGTTATTCAAACTCGCAGGAATATTAATAAAAAAGGCAAGAACCGTAAAGGAGAGGATGTTGTAATCTATATTCCCCCACGCAGGCATTTTCTCATACGCCCCGTTCCACCGGAATTACCAAAGCAGGTGAAAATATATCCGCCTACACGTTTTATGGGAAGCAAGCAATCTCTTTTAGAGCATATATGGAACGTAGCATCGCAATTTGAATTTGAAAGCGTGCTTGATATATTTAGTGGAAGTGGAGTTGTTGGTTATATGTTCAAGTCGTTCAACAAACAGGTTGTAAGTAACGATTACATGGCTATGTGTACCGCATTTGCTGAAGCCATGATAGCCAATAATACCGAAAAACTTAATAAGTGCGAAGTCGAACTTCTGTTATCTCCATCTGCAAAAACAGATAATTTTGTAAGCCAAACTTTTCAAGGACTCTATTTTACCGATGAAGAAAACGCATTTATTGATCAAATCCGAGCAAATATAAAAAAGCTGAAAAATAAAACCAAACGAGCAATAGCTATATCCGCCCTTATACGCGCCTGCCTAAAAAAACGGCCCCGGGGGATTTTTACTTATACAGGATATAGGTATGACGATGGACGGAAAGACCTCCGATTATCTCTAAAAGAACACTTTTTAAGAGCCGTCAAATGTATAAATCAGGCTGTTTTCGATAACAAAAAAGAAAATAAAGCTAGGTGCGGAGACGCTATGACAATCAGGTTAAAGCCGGACATGGTCTATATTGACCCCCCTTATTATAGCCCATATTCTGATAATGAATATGTCAGGCGGTATCATTTTGTTGAAGGATTGGCGTGTAACTGGAAAGGGGTGGAAATGCAATGGCATACGAAAACCCGAAAATTCAAAAGCTATCCTACCCCCTTCAATTCAAGGACAGGGGCACATGACGCATTTGACAAACTCTTTCGGAAATTTAAAGACAGTATTCTAATCGTTTCCTATTCATCGAATTCCTTTCCGAATCAGGAAGAAATAACAAACCTCATGGCAAAATATAAAAGCCAGGTCGAAGTTGTTTCTATAGACTATCAATACTGCGCAGGAAACCAGGGACACAAAATTAACAATAATAATAACAAGGTGCAAGAATACCTATTCGTAGGTTTTTGATTGTGGCAAATTCTTGGCACATAGGAAATACAACAGTCAGAAATCCTTACCGTTTAAGAGAAGCTTTAATTGCTTTGGCGCATTCAGAATATCATAGCAATCTGGTAGGGAAAGACAGGGAAAGTGGATTCGCAAGATTTCTTCACGAAAAAGAAATCTTAAAAGCTGAACGGATTGACCAGGACGATTCACTGGACTTCAGCGATTTAGGAAGAAAATGGAGAAGCGCCCTTGCTCAACTAGGTTTTGTGATTCAACATCTCGCCAGAGGACATCAAAAAGGAATAGACCCTAAATATAAAGATTTTATCAAAGAACATCCTGATTTTTCCGGGATACCATATGAAGTGACTCCAAACGGAATTAATCTTATCAATGCCAATACAATACCCGCACAGCAAGAATGTTTTTTAAGAGTATTGGTAGCCTACAGAATACCATCTGTATTTGAAACCAGATACAATTTCGAACAATTCTCACCTTTACGCCATATCCTTGAAATCCTAAAAAATCTCGAAAACAAAAAAGCCGAGCCAGTGATAAAATTTTGGGAAATGGCAATTTTGCAATTAACAAACCCAAAAAACGGCTACGATAACATTACAAACCACATCCTCAAATATAGAGAAGAAAGAGAACAGAGCGACAACAAAAAAAGGTTCGATAGTGAAATGAGGCTGAAAGAAACAGGCGGCAATACAACAAGGGCAAGAACTCTTTTAGATTACGCAGATTTAAATATTCGATATCTTAAAGCTACAGGTCTGTTTCAATCTTCCGGCAGAGGAATAACAATTTTACCGGAAAAACGCATTTTGGTTGAAAAACTCCTTGAAGATGAATTTACAGTCTATGATGACAATACATACATAAAAGAAATATGGACAGGGGCCACATTACCAACTGATAATAGAAAAACAGCACAAACTATTATCAGGTCATTAGTTGCTAATATCAAAGAATTCGGGGAAGAAATTGTCCTTCCGAAACTTGAAGATACCCCCCACCAAGAACTCTCAAGAATTCGCCATGACATAGAAGGGCAATTGAGCCAGATAAAAGAAAACGAATTTGCAAATAAACAAATTGCAAATTGGGAAGAAATCTTATGCTACATGCTTGCCCTTGAAAAGCCGGGCAAGAAAATTCCTTTCCGAGATGAAGAGATAAGCATACCAGCCGGAGAAGCACCAGCTTTCTTTGAGTGGGTTCTTTGGAGAGCTTTTTTAGCCATTAATTCACAGACAAACAAACCTTGGGAAGCCAGACGATTTAAAATTGATCAGGATTTTTTACCAATCGCGCCAGCACCTGGCAGAGGTCCTGATCTTATCTTTGAATTCGAAGACTTTGTTTTGGTTGTCGAAGTTACATTAACCTCATCATCCAGACAGGAAGCCGCCGAAGGTGAGCCGGTACGTCGACATGTTGCTGAAATAGCCGAACAACATGAAAATACAGGTAAACGAGTATACGGACTGTTTATAGCTTTAAACATAGATAGTAATACTGCCGAAACGTTTAAAAGCGGTAACTGGTACAAACCGGATGATAGTAAACTCCCGCTTCAGATCATTCCAATCAGGCTTGATGATTTTTCCAAACTCTTTGAAGCCGGTTTTAAAGCTGGGAGACTAACCCCAAATAAGATCAGAAAACTGATTACAGAATGCCGGGCTTTGAGTAATTATGATGCGCCGGAATGGAAACAGCAGATAAGCAACGAAACAAAAAAGTTAATAGAGCAAATCATTAAAGATAGAAGGGTTACAGCCACATAAAAATGAATTACCGGACTCGTAAAGCTATAGATTTCCATATATTAAATTTCACTGCGTTATCGGTCGGAACCCTCGACGACGTACTACAATGTACGACTTACTCGGTTTCCTCCCTCTGGCCTTGTGAAATTTAATATCTGAAAATCTATATGACCGCCTATTTTGTCAAAGGTTACGATTAATTTTACCTAAGGGACGAGCCTTCTTTTTTTGCCTAATCAATTGAGCAGTTTGATTGCGTCAAAATAATACCGCACTCTTAATTCGACCCGATAATCGTTCTGCTTTTCACCGTATTCGGTTTGTCGAGTTCCAACAATGACCCCTCCCTTCAACCGTAATTCCAGATTCGTGATGCCTGTGTATAAAAGCTCTGGGGAAAGGGAATAACTTTCATCATTTAAGCTATATATCCCTGTGATTGACGGCGTGAAATAAAGGATATCAAAGGGTTCTTTCCGGCTGATACGCAAGTAAAGATAATCCCTCATGGGATTCCGCTTGCCGTAACTCTTCTCAGCAAGAGATGAGGTTTTTGTTAAAAGGCTATCATCGCCTGAATTGAGAAATACATCATAACCCTTATCTACTAAAGCAAAAAAGCCCTTCATTTCACTGACGGTGAGCCCTGTTCCATTTCGGTAGTACTCGCAAATGAATGTCGTGTCGAATGACGTAAGATATCTGATACCCACGAGGTAGCTTTTGGCATCAAAGGTTTCGTCAAACATATTCCCGTTGCTGTCGATAAATTTCTTCTCAAAGCTATTTATAAAGGCAAATTCACCATGTATTTCAAAGTTCGTGGTGACATTCCGAGAAAAGTCCACACCTACGCTGAAGGGTTTACTGTCACCTGTCAGAAACATAAAATCAACATCAGTATCGTAGAAGAATAGATACAGCTTGACTGCAAAGTTTATATGGTTTATCTCTCCAAAATCGTCATTAATATCCTCAGAAACAGGGATGAGAACCGGCGTGAGGGTTATGGTTTGCAAAGGTCCATGAAAGCTTTTTATGTAATCTGCCGATGCCACGATAAACCCTTCAAGGGGGAGGTTAGGGTCATCAGGATCTTTGGGTCTTTGCAGAAACCCAACAGGATTCCAGGCATACCCCTTGCCCCAGTTTAATGTCTTTTTACCAAGATCAACGGTAAAAAATGGGGAAGGCTTCAGAGACATATACCCTTCAAGGATATTTGCATCAACATCTGATTCGAGATCAGACTCCAGCAGGTCGGCATTTGTCCGCAGGAATAAATTTGCAATGCCCTTCTGATAGCTTGCATCCAATAATAATCTGAAATTATATTCATCTAATGTCTTCCTTTTGGAATGGTTAAAAAATTTTAACTTATAAAAAGCTGAATCCTGGTCAAGCCAATAAAGATTAGGCCGGAACTCTAAATAACCCCCAACACTGTAAGGTTTTTTCTCGACCTCTTTCTCTATTTCCGACAGGTTGAATGAATACTCTTCCTGGGCAAGTGCAACATAAGGGGAAAAAATAAAGAGAGACAGCAATATCTTAATTAATATCATATGGTTTGATGACTTATTTACCGTAGCGATTCCAGATTGGATATAAAGGGGAGCGTAAACACCTCGTCTTTAAATGTCTTGGCCTTAACCTTTGCGAAGATCATGATCGACCTATATCCTTTATGAAGAGGGCTGTCCGTTTCAATTATCGCAGGGCGGACTATGCTGCCGCCAAAATCCTTTAGTTCCTTAAAATAAAGGGTCTTGAGCAGCATCCCGGATGATGCATAACATTCTATTCTGGTTGGGAGCAGTTTATTATGATCGGCCCACATCTTAACCCTATCGTAAGCAACAGCCCTTGTCTTAGCTTTCAGGTGAAGGAGATAGCGCCCTTCTTCTTTTTCAACCTTTTCACAATTATATTCTGCGTTATAGTCAAGCCTCATGATGTCCGCATTATTGAATATGCCTCCTGTTACGGACTGCATGCTTGTTATGCGGATCGGTCTGCCTACATTCGGAATATAGAGCCACATATTCTCTCCAATTCGAAGGGTCGATCGGCCCTTTTCGCTGGCAGGAGATAAATAAAGGGACGCAATCTTATCTCTTCCCTTCTTAACGGAGTACATAATGTACTCCTTTTTTGATCCGTCAGGTTCTATGTTGATCAGTTTGCGATACATCTCAAAGCTTTCAGGGTTGAGGTTACGGTCTACAGTTTTCAATAGCTCATTTCCGTCAATAGCAAAAGCCGAAGAGGTCGCCACAAAAAAAACTAGTATAATTCCTGTAATATATTTTTTCATAATTTACCTCATTCTGTGCATTCATAAAGCAAAGCTTTAAAGTGAAGTCTCCTCCTTGTTCGTCTTTTCGTGCTTTCGTGATTATGCCTCCGATTCTACACATGTCTTAGCGCATCAACAGGTTCCATCTTTGAAGCCTTGTAAGCCGGCTGCAGGGATGCAAAAACCGAAACCAAAAGCACAATGGCGGACACCCAGTACAGTTCAGAGAAATTAATGACTGGGGATAGGATGAGATCGTCCATTCGGCCAAAAGAGAACCGAATCTTATAGATATTCAATAAGTAAATCCCTCCAAGACCAATGACATTTCCAAGAAGGGTGCCGATAACCCCAAGGGAAAATCCTTCAGCTAAAAACAGGGCCATGATTTTTCCGGGCCCGGTTCCAATGGCAGACATTGTTCCGATTTCTCTGATCCTTTCATAGACCGACATGATCATGACGTTTAGAATACTGATAAGAACAATAGCGATCATAATGGTTTTCATGGAAACGGTCATAAGATCGATCATCTTGGCAATATTATTAAATGGTGACAATTTTTCCCATGTATGAATTTCGAAAGCGGGCTCCCCTTTGGGATTTTTGTGTTGGGCAAGGTCAAACTTCAGATAGGCAAAAACAGTATCGAGCTTATCGAAGTTTTTTAACCTTATGGCAACTTCTGTGACCTCATGTTCTTTCATGCGAAGCAGGGCGCGTGCATCATCAATATGCATATAACCCTCTTTGCCTTGGGGTCCCAGCACATCCTCTATGATCCCGGCGACGATAAAGTTAAGGCCGTTTACAGAGCCCTCCCTGTTATTGGCAACAATTACTACTGTGTTTCCTTCCTTTATTTTCATTCCTTTTGCTAACTTCTCAGGAATAATGACCTCCCCTGTCTTTATAAAAATCTTAACCTTATCCTTTACCAAGATGCGGTCCCCGATGGCGGGGCATACTTTAACCTCTCTTTCCGGATCTACGGCGTTAATACGGATATTGGTTGTCTCGGTAAAATTGCTCAACATGGCCCCCAACTTTATCCTTGGGGCATAGGCAGCCACTTCAGGTTGCTGCATGATAATTTTCTCTATTTTTTTATACCCTTTCTGATTTAGATTTAAATTCAAAGGCATTGTATCAATGGAGGAAACGTATCCTCTCTTATGGATCTGCATCTGGGCGAGGTTGGAGTCCGTTATCTGGCCAATCATCATGCCCTTAAATGACCCCGAAAGGCCTGAAAAGAGTATAACCATTACCACACCTACTATGATCAACAGAGAAGTAAGGAGTGTTCTTCTCGTGTAACGCTTTAGATTTCGTAATGCTATTTTAAAGGTATTAATCATTGGTGTTACCCCTGTCTGAAATTTGCTCCATATGAATCAGCCTGCCATCTTCCAGGGTGTGAATAACTTCCGCTTCATGCATAATCCTTGGGTCATGGGTTGAAAAGAGAAATGTGGTTCCAAAATCATCTCGCATCCGCCTCATAAGTCGAATCACGTTCAGGGCTGTGTTGTGATCAAGGTTAGCTGTGGGTTCGTCTGCCAAAACCAGCTTGGGCTGGGTCACCAGGGCACGGGCCACAGCCACCCTCTGCTTCTGGCCTCCGGAAAGCTGGTCGGGAAACTTGTCTTTTTGCTCTAACATCTCGACTGCTTCAAGAATATTCAATATCATGTCCTTTCGCTTTGACTTCGATTCATTCTTTATCATCACGAGAGGATATTCGATATTCTCGTAGGCGGTCAGCACAGGAAAAAGGTTGAATGCCTGGAAAATAAACCCCAGGACTGAACCCCTGAAAGCCGCAGCCTCTTTTCGTTTCAGAGCACTCACTGCCTCCCCGGACACCACTAGCTTCCCTCTCGTGGGTTTGTCCAGACATCCCACAAGGTTTAGAAGCGTAGTCTTACCACATCCCGAAGGCCCAACTAAGGAGACAAAGGAAGCCGGCTCAATTTCGAAGTTCAAGTCTTTTAACGCCTCCACCTTGACTTCTCCGCTTCGATACGTCTTTGATACATCCTCAGCTATTACTAAACTCATTATTTACCTCTTTCCGATAACGAATATAATCTTCCCAATCACCTTTACAGTATAATTCAATCCACTTTCTTTCCAACTGTCCCTGCTCAAAATAGCGTTTCATTGGGCACATTGAATACCATTTGCAGTCATGGGAAATGACCTGTAATTTATGATATTTCCTTACAGTTTCCTCCTTAAAAGATGGATTGTAAAGCAGAGAAGCCGGGTGTGGCAATGGAAATATCTTTTGCTTGTGAGAAAAAATGAGTCTGCCATAAAATGCGCGGTAATCTCATGTATTAATCTTTCCCCTTTTTGCTAACCGCCGAATAGTAGACAGCCCCATTTTTGAGGTCAGAGCGAATTTGGTTGGTTCGGATCAATTTTCCAAGATATTTCGAGACTTCATTGAGATGCATATCGAACACATCCGCAATATCTTTCGCCGAACACGGACGGCGGCGCAACATAGAAAGGATTGTATCCTGGTTGACCTGTATGCTTTTTGCATGGAACGTATTGAACTCCGCAATGATCTCTGCGGTTGGGTGAAACAAATGGGTGAGGGCTTCCATGCATTCTCTGGGAAGGGCCGCCGCAAAATCCTCAGACGGCGGACGCACCGCTGTATTGAGTTGGATCCGGTCCGGACCTATTTCCTTTGCAAGGGCGGCGATTTTCCGGACATCCGAAGGGGTTGAGTTTATTCCTCTTACCAAGAAGACTTCCATCCATAGCTGCCCACTGAATTGTGCGCGAAAAGCATTTTGTCCTTGAATCAAATGATCAAAAAGCATTTGTGGATGTGGACGGTTCACCAGTCCATAGGACGCCTGGTCCCAGGCGCTAAGAGAAACTTTCACTATGTCGGCACAAGCGGCAGCAGCGCGCACTTCCGGCAGGTGGAACATCGTGCCGTTTGACAGGAGCACAGCAGGAATTTTGCTGTTTGCATGTATGAACTCGAGCACTTCTCCAAAGCGGGAATGAAGCGTTGGTTCTCCGGAGCCCGAAAGGGTGATATAGTCCGCATTACCATTCATTCTCAACCAGTCTTTTAGTTCGCCAAGGACATCGGCTGTCAGGACATATTCTTCGCGGTCAATTGTCCTATTCGTGGTTCGTCCTAACTGGCAAAAAATGCAATCCAGAGTGCATGCCTTGTAAGGAGTCAAATCTACGCCCAGTGAGCGCCCAAACCGCCGCGATGGCACGGGACCGAACAGGTGACAATACTTTTTTTTCATGACTTTTTCAGAGCCTCTATTTTTTTCCATGCATTTCCGTAAACATTTCAAGCTGTGCAGTTACTCAACAATAGCGCCTATGACTTGAATAATCTTCTCCTCACTGCTTGATTCATTTTGAAGATTCTAAGTTCGCTGCGCTAAATTGCAGATAACTCAGTCGCAAGCTCCCTCAAACAATCTGCAATTTTCAGCTTCACTCACTAAGAATCTTTCTCAAAATGAATCAAGAAGGTTCGTCAAAGATCATTCAAGTCATATTCCGACCAACTGCACAGGTCGAAACATTTGAGTCAGAAATTTTGAAACTCAATTATGAGCTGCAAATTGTCGGGGGGGCTATTCGGTTACTTATTATACGTAAAGCCTTGTCGCAAACCCCTATCTACAGATAAGCCACTATCACACGAAGAAGGAATACCTTATGACAAAGTAGTTCATAAGAAGTAAACGAATAGTCCCCCTGACAATGGCTTAAAGGTATAATTCAAATAAGTTTCAAAATTTCTAGTTATGTAAATGTGCATCAATTGTTGAAAGTTACACAGGTTCTAATCCTTTGATAAACTTCATCAAAGACGTCAGTCAGCCTCAGGATGCCCACTATTTTCTTATCTCTCATTATAAGCAAAGATTGATGGTGCCCCATGATCAGTTGGTGCATGGCTTCATTGAGGGACGCGCCCTCTTCAATATATTCACTTTCTGTTGGAGTGTACATGACATCTTTAACCTTTATTTCAGATGACTTGGAACAGATATGATCCAACGGCTTTTGCCACAAATTGTATTTTTCTATCATGGATTCAAAAAAAACAGGACTGAAACCCGTATGTGATATGCCTTTGATGTGGCCTATTTCTTTGTATCCCGGTTCCAGGCCCTTGATCACATCCAACTGACTGATCTTTCCTGTAATATGATTGTTTTTATCAAACACCAAGATAGCTCTATGGTGGTGTCTGGTTTTGTCGAATCTCTGCTTCGCTTCTTCCAGGGCCGTGACTGCCTCATACAGGGTTGCCTCTTCCGAAATAGTAGCATATTCATCAAGAGGGACCATCAAGTCTTTTACGGTAGGGGGTTCCATAATAATCCTCCTTTTACAGATATAAAAATTATTTTGAATCGTAAATACTTAAGGCTTCTTCCACACTCTTTTCCTCCACGGTGACGGCATAAATAGCATTGCACATACGGATTGCGTCGCTTAAGGACTTCTGATGGATATTTCTACCGGTGGCATTCCCCGCGGCCCCGCTTATATGGATTTGGTCGTATAGTCTTTTGAGAAACGATTCTACATCATCACTGGAGCCGCCTGCGCACACGACCTTTGTACGGCCCGCTGCAAGGATGGCCTCCTTGAATATCTCGCTTGATTCACAGCCCGCTTTTTTGGGATAGTTTACTTTAACAAAATCGGCCCCGATGCATGCAGCAACACCTGTAGCACCGGCGATAAGATGAGGATCTCTCTCGTCTGTAACGGCCTTACCACGGGGGTATATCCATAATACTGTTACCAACCCATATTGATGGGCGCTGTAGACGATCTGCGCTGCCTGACATAACATCTCCGCTTCATAATTGCTTCCCAGATAGATGGTATAGCCCACTCCCAGTATATTCAGTCCGCTGTTCATACAAAAGGCCATCACATGATGTACGTCCAGCCACTGGTTACTGAATGGGTCGGACTGGGGCGTCTTCACAAGATTGGTTTTGGAATTGAGTTTCACAAGATAAGGAACGTCTTGGTAGTCCATGCCATAACGGGCGATCAAACCAAGCTGAGTGGCAAAAACCCCTATCCTCGCCCGGCTTGCGATCCTGAATAGATGTTCCGGGTCACCGTCATCCGGGTGAATTCCTTTGCCATAAAAATCGTCATTCAGGTGTTCTACCTTTTGATCCCCAGCGAAAAGCATCAATCGACCGCTTTTTTTGGTAATGTCCAGATAGTTCTTTATATACGTTTCCCTGACCGCTTTTGGGACATCCAGGTGAACAATTTCATCATTTGCTTTGATAGTCATCATTATCTCACCTTTCTTTCCAATTTATCTTTGAAACCAGTTTTAAAACATCATCCTTCCCGCACAATGCAGTGCGCGGCCTCAAGGTTGTTGTCTTATCTGCAGCCATGGCATAAGCAAGGGCCCCCTTTAACCCTTTGCTCACTATAAACGCGGGTCGATATGTCCCGGTCCTCCACACTCCGGAGTATAGCAGGTGACATCTATAAAATCGCACCTCTCGCCACATTCCGGGCAAACATCAGGCGGTTTTGCAGCCGTAATGAGAAATCCGCATTTAGCACATTTCCAGTAAGTCAGACCACACTGGGGACAGATATCTCCCTCAAACCTTCCGTCGGCAGTGTAACCACAATGAGCGCATGTCTTTTTTTCTTTATTGTTTTCCATTTTTTGCCCTCCTGTTTCTCGGTTTTTGTATGCCTCATACCTTTCTTTTTCTGAACAGTACAGAAAAACAGGTCTTATTCCCGTGTCATAGCCGTCCCGCACTTAGGACATTGCGTCTCAGAACAGGGAGCCCCCAATTGATGAGTTGCTCTTTCACCACAGTTCGGACAGACACAATAACCGCCCGGGCCTGCCGCAAAACCGCCCCCGCCCCCACGACCGCCACCACCACTACCCATACCTCCACCTGTTCCAGATCCCTGACCTTTTGGTCCTGTTCCGTCTCCTCTTGGCATTTTATTTACCCCCTTTCTTCCACATACTCATCGGTTAAAAGCGAACTTACAGTCAAATGATTTTATATAATGTCTCCCCCCAACAAATTGAGAACCTACAAATCTTCGTTTTGAAAGTTGCTTTAAATATTAAACTTTATTCGTTTTCAATACTTTGAATAATCTGTCCCTGCACGATAGAGGCAATAATTATAAAACATATTAATGTCACTACAAATGACCTGCCGAAATAATAAGCCATAAAAGGCAACAGCGGGATTTTTATCGATCTGTTGTATAAAAAGACGGCAACCAGGCCGCTTTTCATCCCTTGATTACGGAGATCCCTCAACAAAGGATACCATGCATAGATAGGACCATGGCTGAGTATCCCCGCAGATATGGCCAAAAACCACCCTTTGATCCCGGAACCCTTGCCAACGTATTTTAATACTGTTTTTGGTTTGACGAAGTAATTTATAATTCCCATTAGAAATATAATGAGGAATAACCACGGCGCTATCTGAATAAAAACATTTCCGCTTATCTTGAGAGATTCCTGTATCTTTTCAGGCTCGAAAAAAAATAGAACCAGATAGAGTAAAAGAACCAAGCCCAAAAAATATGCCCCCCCATGCTTGTTTTCCTTCCTTTTTTTCTCTGTGTTCCGTGTATCCATCTTATCTTTCATTGAATCACCATGAGTGTTTTGACAGTTGCTATGGAAACCAGTATAGACAGGATAAAACTCAGAATATTTCTAGCAAATGCAAATCTTCGTCCCAGAATTCCAGCTTCGGCAGGGAATTGTATGATGCCGACCGTCACCCATGCCACGATAAATGATGTGATCGCAATGAGACTCACATCTTCCTTGATCAGTTCTCCTCCTATGATGTAGCTGGTGACAGGATTACCGGTAGAGATACTGCCAATAAGTGCTCCCATGACAGTACTTTGAAATGTGTCTCCAGTAAATACGGATAGAAGCATCTCTTTTGATACGAATGTTCGAAAAAGCCCAAAAATTAGTATTATCCCGAGCATTATTGGTAAGGTTGTCCCAAAACTTTTAAATGCTTTGTAAAAAGAGACGACAATACCTTTCTTGTCACCATTTTGTTTTTTGTTTTTCATTTTTTTTCCTCAGGATATGAATGGAGCCGCAGCCATGACAAACACACTCAGAGACTTAGTTGAATTGTGTATTCGCCAGACAAGTTCCATATATACGTCCAGCCACACCTTGTCACAGCCCTATAAAAAAAAGAATCCCCCCAACGGCAAGCCCAAAAACAAGATTAAAGACCTTGATAAGGATGGAATCTTTTAGGGTGTATGAGAGTAAAGGGAGCATTCCGTGCCCGTCCTGAACAAAGGATACGGTGAATAGAACTGAAAACGGCACAAGTCCTTGTGCATACATCATTACAAATATAAGATGTGGCCCTGATTCAGGAACGATTCCAATCAATGCCCCGGTTAGAAGTACCCATATCATGTGATCCCGCACAAAAGTATCCATGTTCCAGAAAGCAAGACCCCAATGGACAAATAATAAGGCTCCAAAGCTCCACAAGAAGACTCGCAATAGATGCTTTTTGATTATATGATCCCAAACATGAGACTGCAGATAGTGTTCAGAGGAAACCGTGACGATGCATAATGTGCACAGTGATAGCCCAATGAATGTAACGCGTTTCCAGTCCCATGATGACGGGCCTAAGATACCCAGTGTGACTAAAGCCAGGAAAGAAACTATGAGCAAAAGAAGAAGAAAACGGGAAAAGGAAAGAGCCTTAAGATTTTTAAAAAGATTCACAGGTCGAAAGAGATCACCTATGTTTTCTTGAGTGTCCATCTCAGACAGACAGTGATCACAATCAGCGTCAACGCATGATTCACATGGAATTATCCCGAGACGCCCAATGATTTTGTCGCTGATCCAGGCAAAGATGATTCCAAACACAAAGAGCAATCCGAAAAGCGCCATGGCCGTGCCTGGAAACTGAGAAAGCATGACAAAGGCCTCATCCCCTGAAGTGGCGATCATTCCACCCACCAGAGCGCCAAAGCTGATCATGCCGTGTACGTATAGACTCACGTTCATGAAAGCGCCGAGGCAGCCAGGGGTGGAGCCGAGGAATGAGGCAATTGTATACTGCCTCAACTTCCCGCCCTTCATGATGTCAGACATCCTTCTTTTCGTGGTTGTATCAAGAAAATCCACCAATAGCATCATCACGAATACAAAGACGGTGATCATCAGTGCGTGTTTCAAAATACCGTGGATTTCCATTTTTACATGCTCCAGAAATTTTGAAACTC
>Ga0209345_10002346_pt1 | contig 21004 bp, 20 predicted proteins | sample Cruoilmetagenom7_FD_187294 | JGI IMG/M metagenome (GOLD analysis project Ga0209345, IMG submission 187294) | Oil polluted marine microbial communities from Coal Oil Point, Santa Barbara, California, USA - Sample 7 (SPAdes) (version 2) | ecosystem: Environmental > Aquatic > Marine > Oil seeps ... | reverse complement strand
GTATTTTGAAGATAATAAATTAGATTGGGCAATGGCAGAAATGTTAGCCTATGCTACGTTATTAAAAGAAGGGTACGATGTGCGTATTAGTGGGCAAGATGTTGAACGTGGAACTTTTTCTCACCGTCATGCAGTGGTTAAAGTAGAAGATAGTGAAGAAGAAATAGTGTTATTGAATTCTTTAAAAGGAGATCAAGGTGATTTCTATATCTATAACTCATTGCTTTCAGAATATGGTGTTGTAGGTTTTGATTATGGTTATGCAATGGCAAGTCCAAAAACATTGACTATTTGGGAAGCACAATTTGGAGATTTCAGTAATGGTGCGCAGATTATGTTGGATCAATATATTTCTGCTGCTGAAGATAAATGGAAGCTTCAAAACGGATTGGTAATGTTGTTACCTCATGGTTATGAAGGTCAAGGAGCTGAGCATTCATCAGGAAGAATGGAACGTTACCTTCAGCTTTGTGCTTCAGATAATTTATTTATAGCCGATTGTTCTACGCCAGCAAATATGTTTCATCTGTTACGACGACAAATGAAAGCAGATTATAGAAAACCACTTATTGTATTTACTCCGAAAAGTTTGTTGAGACATCCAAAAGCTGTTTCAACGAAAGAAGAATTTGCAAACGGAAGTTTTCAAATGTTGATTGATGATGATGAAGTTTCTTCAGAAAAAATTAAAACATTGGTTTTTGTAACAGGTAAATTTTATTACGACTTACTTGAAAAAAGAGAAGAATTAGGAAGAGAAGATGTCGCAATTGTTCGATTAGAGCAGTTATTTCCTTTGCCAATCGAAATGATGAATGCTATCATTGAAAAATATAAAAATGCAAAAGATATTGTTTGGGCGCAAGAAGAGCCTAAAAATATGGGAGCCTATGGGCACCTTTTGATGCATTATGATAAAGCCAAAAATTTTAGAGTGTGTAGTAGAAAAATTTATGCAGCACCAGCTTCTGGAAGTTCTGTTCGATCTAAGGCTAGACACAATAAAGTAATTGATGAAGTTTTTAATAACAATATTAAATAGTGACTAATACCCAATAAAATAAAAGATACAAGATTATGGCATTAGAAATGAGAGTTCCTTCTCCAGGAGAATCTATAACAGAAGTTGAAATAGCTGAATGGTTAGTTGCCGATGGAGATTGGGTAAATAAAGACCAAGCTATTGCAGAAGTTGATAGTGATAAGGCTACCTTAGAATTGCCTGCTGAAGCTAGTGGAATTATTACACTAAAAGCTGAAGAAGGTGATGCAGTAGCGGTAGGTGCTGTAGTGTGTTTAATTGATACTGAAGCTGCAAAACCAGAAGGTGCTGGCGAAACAGTTGTAGCTAAAACTACTGAAACTCCTGTAGAGAAAGTTAAAGCTCCTTCAACTCCAACAGTAGATACATATGCAACAGGAACTCCTTCTCCAGCAGCAAGAAAAATACTAAGTGAAAAAGGAATGGACCCAGCTTCAATCCTAGGAACTGGAAAAGATGGACGAATAACAAAAGAAGATGCGATAAATGCAGTTCCTTCAATGGGAACAAAAGGCGAAGATGAAAGAGGATCAAATCGTAAAAAACTTTCAATGCTTCGTAGAAAAGTAGCTGAGAGATTAGTTTCTGTAAAAAATGAAACAGCCATGTTAACTACTTTTAATGAAGTAGATATGACTGCTATTTTTGATATTCGTAAGCAATACAAAGAAGAATTTAAAGAAAAGCATAGCGTTGGTTTAGGGTTTATGTCATTCTTTACATTAGCTGTAGTTAGAGCATTAGAATTATTTCCTGATGTAAATTCGATGATTGATGGAGATTATAAAATCAATTTCGACTATAAAGATATTTCAATTGCAGTTTCTGGTCCAAAAGGATTAATGGTTCCTGTAATAAGACATGCAGAAAACTTATCGTTTAGAGGAGTGGAAGCTGAAGTGAAACGTTTGGCAATAAGAGCAAGAGACGGACAAATTACTGTCGATGAAATGACTGGTGGTACTTTTACTATTTCTAACGGAGGTGTATTTGGAAGTATGTTGTCTACACCAATCCTTAATCCACCACAAAGTGGGATTTTAGGAATGCATAATATAGTTGAACGTCCAGTTGCTGTTAATGGAAAAGTTGAAATAAGACCTATTATGTATTTAGCACTTTCTTACGATCATAGAATAATTGATGGTAAAGAGTCTGTAGGGTTTTTAGTAGCAATAAAAGAAGCCCTAGAAAACCCAACTGAGTTATTAATGGAAAATAATGTTGAAGCTGCCTTAGAGCTTTAGTTTTATAAAATGATAATAAAAAAATTAAACCCTTTTCAAAATTTTTGAAAAGGGTTTATTATTTGGTTAGTTTACAAGAATATTAACCTCTTGTGCTTATTAGTTATTTGAAACAAAAAACCATACAATATTTAATAAAACAATTGCAACTACAGATATAACTACTGAAATAAATACAGCTTTTTTTGTTTTATTTTTTTTTATATCGCTTTCCATCCACATACTTATTATTTAAAGTATAAAATTCTGAAATTCTGATGAATAAAAAAATAAGTGTAAACACGTAATTTTATAAGTAGCAATATTTAATATAAATTTTCTTGATGTTCTTTAGCCCAAATTAATAAACTATTCGTTTTTTGTTCCAAATTTAATTTATTAATAATATTACTTCGATGCTTTTCAACAGTCCTATATGATATAAATAAAATTGATGCTATTTCCTTATTTGTTTTGTCTTTAGCAATAAGTTTTAGAATTTTTCTTTCTGAAGGTGTTAATGTGTCAAATGAACTTCCTTTAAAGGAGTTTTGATGCAATGAGCGTCTTATCTTTTGACTAAAATAGGGTTCACCATTTGAAACCGTATCTATACAAGTTTCAATTTCTTCAATAGCAAATTCTTTTAATATATATCCAAAAATATTTAGCTCCTTTGCTTTTTGAAATAGTATTTCTTCTTTATGAAAAGTAATTAATACAATTTTAGTGTCAAACTTATTAATTTTGCATTTTTCAGCAACTTCTATTCCAGACATAAAAGGCATTTGTATGTCTAAAATTGCAATGTCTGGATTTTTTTCTTCTATTAAATTGTATGCTTCTTTCCCATTATTTCCACTTCCAATAATATTATATTTTTTTTCTACTAAAAAGTCGTTTAAACCTTTTAGAAGAAGAGGGTGATCATCTGCAATAATTATAGTTGGATTCTTCATATAATTGGAAATTCAAATTTAATAATTGTTCCTTCGCCATTTTTAGATTGCACTTTCATATTACCATTTAAAAATTTAGTTCGTTCACGAAGGGTTTTAAGTCCGAGCGATTTCACGTTGTGGTATTTTTTTTCAAAATCAAAGCCTTTTCCATTATCCTTAATTTTAATTGTAATGTTTTTGTTTGTTCTTTTAATAGTTACTTTACAAGCTTCAGCATTGGCGTGTTTAATAATGTTACTTAGACATTCTTGTATAATTCTAAAAATATTTACTTCCTGTTCTTTTATAAAAATTTCATCTATATTGTCTATTTCAGAAGAAATAAATAGAGGTGTATTTTTATCTATTTGTTCTAAAGTGTGCTTAATTGCTTTTGTTATTACTAATTCTTGAAGTTGGAAAGGATGTAAATCTTTTGCAATAGATCGTAATTCATCAATACTAGTATCTACCATCTTTTTGGAGCTTTCGTCTCCAGTAGAAATTAATTTATTTTTTAATACTAATAATTTCTGCCCTAAACCATCATGTAGTTCTTTCGATATTCTTTTTCGTTCTTCTTCTTGTGAAATTATAAGTTTCTGGCTAAATTTTTCTTGAATTATTTTATTGCTTTTTAATGTTTGTTGATTTTTAAATTGAAGTATTAATCCAAAAATTAGAAGTGTAGCTAATATGGAAACACCTACCAATTTTTTAAAGGATTCATTGTCTTTCTCTAAAAGTTTTATATTAGTATTTTTTTCAACAAGCTCTTTTTCTTTTTTTTCAGTTTCATATAAAGTCTGATAATAGGCGAGTGAATTAGTCTTACTTTGATTAAAAATAGAATCTTTTAAAGAGGTATAAATGTCTTTGTTTTGAAGACTTTTTTTATAGTTGCCCATTTCTAAATAGATAGAAGATAATAACAAATGAGCATCCATTACTTCTTCTTCATGTTTTAGCTTTTTAGCACTTATTAATTTTTTTTCTGCAAATTCTATAGCCTTTTTATATTCAGTAATAGCTTTGTGATAAACGGCTTTAGATCCATAGTAACTTGATTCTGAAATTAAATCACCTACAATTTTAGATTTTAGGTTATCTACTAAGCTTAAATGCGAAACTGCTTTATCTATTTCATATCTGTTACTATAGTATTCCGCTAATTTTGAATGAATAATTATAAAATTAAAACCGTGACTGTTTTCTTCTGAAGTATTTTTTAACGTTTCTTCAGCTTTTAGTAATGACTGAAATTGATTAATATCGTCTCCAGTTTTTTGATAATCGAGTGCTTGATTATAATATTCGGTTGCTAAATATTCATTTAAATCTAATTCAATTAATTTCTCAATTAGTAATTTTCTTTCAGCTTTAGCTTTATTAAAAAACCCATTTCTACTTAACATAGTAATATTACCTTGTTTAGCAAAAAGCATATATTGATAATCCTTTAAAGATTCAAAGTATAAGTAGGCATTATTATAATCATAGCCAGCATTCACAAAATTTCCTGAATTAGAATTTGCTTGCCCTCTAAATAGATATACGTCTGCAACATAAATGGAGTCAGATTTACCAAAATTTTGCAATGCATTTGTATAATCTACAATTGCTTCTTTTAAATCTAGACGATAATTAGCAGCTCCTCTTTTTAAATGTAATCCACCTAAAAGAAAACTATCTTTTATTTTGTATTTATAAGCTAAAACACCATCTATAATAGTAATGGCTTTTCTTGGTTTGTTTTTTAGATTGGTTAAAATATATTGAAGATTCATCGCCTTTTTAGCCGCATTTTCTACACTATCAATTTCTTTTGCTATCACAATATATTGCAAGCTAGACTCAATAAAAATATCATTATCTTTTCTGAAACTTTTTGAAAGAATAGAATCTAATGAGGCTAACTTTAAAGATACATTTTTAGTAGTGTCAACAATAGATTGATAATGGTTAATATCCTGAGCATTAAGGCTTAAGGTATTAGCTAAGAATAGTAAGAAAAATAACCAATTATATTTCAATTTATTAAGTTCTAAGTGGGAAAATTAAAAGTATGAAAAAAAACTAAATAATATGAAGAAACCCATAATTTTAAAAAATGTAAAGGCAATTCCTACCATAATCAATTACAGCTCTTGTTCTTTTTAAAAAATCGGCTCCAAGTATACCTTGTACTGGAACTTCATTGGTTTGTTGAAGGGCTTCATTTACATGTGATAAATCGAACAATACAAAATCAATTTCTTTAAGATGCCATGAGCCAATTGAAAAAGAATTATTTCTTGAAATTTTTGTCATCATATCGATAGCTCCAGCTCCAGCTGCTTTAATTTCACTTTCTTCACTGGTAAGCTTAAAATATTCAACTTTATCTAATCCAATACAACTTGTTGAAGCTCCAGTGTCTAAAATAAAATCACCTTTTTTCTGATTAATTTTAATGACCAATTTATAATGTCCAGTATTTAGTTTTTTTAGTGGGATGCGGTGAAAGCCTTTAGATTCTAGTAGACTCCTTAATTCTGTCATTTCTTTTTTCAGTAAAGATAGCAAACAAAATAATTAATTATTTGACAGATTAAAATAAGGTTTATTCTATTAGATTTGCATTTATGTTAACAGATACACATACGCATTTATATAGTGATTCATTTGATGAAGATCGAAATGAAATAATGCAAAGAGCAATAGATAAAGGAGTAAAACGATTTTTTATACCTGCGATAGATTCAGGGTATATTCCGTCAATGTATGCTTTAGAAAAAGAATATCCAAGCCATGTATTTTTAATGATGGGCTTGCATCCAACCTCTGTAAAAGAAAATTACTTAGAAGAATTGGCTATTGTAGAAGAACAATTTCAAAATAGGTCCTTTTATGCTGTAGGTGAAATAGGAATAGATTTATACTGGGACACTTCAACACTTGAAATTCAGAAAATAGCTTTTCAGAAACAAATTCAATTAGCCAAAAAATATAAACTACCAATCGTAATTCATTGCAGAAATGCTTTCGATGAAGTATTTGAAGTTTTAGAAGCAGAAAAAGGAAATGATTTATTCGGAATTTTTCATTGTTTCACAGGAACTCAAGAACAAGCACAAGAAGCTATTTCATACAATATGAAATTAGGAATTGGAGGAGTAGTGACTTTTAAAAACGGAAAAATAGACGCTTTTTTAAATTCAATTGATTTGAAACATATAGTGTTAGAAACAGATTCGCCATACCTTTCTCCAGTTCCTTTTAGAGGAAAAAGAAATGAAAGTAGTTATCTATCTTATATTTGTAAGAAGATTTCTGAAATTTATAATATTTCCGAAAAACAAGTAGCACAAATAACAACAGAGAATTCCAAAGAAGTTTTTGGGGTTTAATTTCAATAATGCAAATGAATAATCAACCCAACATACTCCTTATATATACCGGTGGAACTATTGGTATGATCAAAGATTTTGAAACAGGATCATTGCGAAATTTCAATTTTGACGAATTACTAAATCATATTCCAGAATTGAAATTATTGGATTGTCAAATTGAAACGACAAGTTTTGAAGAGCCTATTGATAGTTCAAATATGAATCCTAAATACTGGGTAGATATAGCAACTATTATTGAAGATAACTACGATACTTTTGATGGGTTTGTTGTGTTGCATGGAAGTGATACCATGTCATATACTTCTTCTGCATTAAGTTTTATGCTAGAAAATTTAAACAAGCCAGTCATATTTACAGGATCTCAATTACCTATTGGAGATTTACGAACCGATGCTAAAGAGAATTTAATTACTTCAATACAAATAGCAGCTTTACAAGAAGACGGCTTGCCAGTAGTTAGAGAAGTTGGTTTATACTTTGAATATAAATTGTATCGTGCAAATCGTACCACAAAAATAAATGCAGAACATTTTGAAGCATTTGCATCTTTAAATTATCCGCCATTAATAGAAAGTGGTGTTCATCTTACTATAAATTATCCAGCCTTGATTAGAATAGAAGGCAACCCTAAATTGAAGGTGCATAAATCTTTAGAGTCTCATATATTATTAATAAAGATGTTTCCTGGAATTGATAAGGAAACAATGGAATACTTATTAAACTATCCAAATATGAAAGGATTAGTGTTAGAAACCTATGGAAGTGGGAATGTAACTAATAGAGATTGGTTTTTAAATGCAATCAAAAAAATTATTGATAAAGGTATACCAGTAATAAATGTAACACAATGTTCTGGTGGGAGCGTAGCAATGGGCATCTATGAAACAAGTGTTTATTTGAAAAATATAGGAGTTATATCTGGTAAGGATTGTACTACAGAAGCTGCCTTGGCCAAATTGATGTATTTGTTGGGAGAAAAAGTTGAGCCTAATAGCTTCAAAACCAACTTCGAAACACCTCTAAGAGGAGAAATGTTATAAATTATCCTGTTAAATATTTCTTCAACCTATTTTTTTTTTGTTATTTGCTCAACCGTTTGGCTATGTGAATAATTAATAATTAGAGAGGTGGCCGAGTGGTCGAAGGCGCACGCCTGGAAAGTGTGTATACGCCAAAAGCGTATCGAGGGTTCGAATCCCTTCCTCTCTGCAAATTTTTACTTGGAATTATACTAAATATTTTTATATCTTTAAACCTTTAATTAAAAACAAACTTTAAGTCGATAGCAATGAAAAAATTATTTTCTATTTTGGCAATTACCGCAATTATTTTTGCGGGTACATTTAACGCGAATGCAACAGTAAGTAGTTCGTCAACAGTAACTACAGCCACAGTTACAACTATTCAAGAAGAAGAAGCCGCTTCTGGAGAAGAAGAAAAAGGATGGCATCAAGAATTAAAAGAACGATTTGTAGAGGGAGGTCCTGGATTTATGGGGATTGTACTTTTATGTCTTATTCTTGGTTTAGCAATTGCTATAGAAAGAATTATTTATTTAAATCTTTCAACAACCAATACTCAAAAATTAGCTGCAAGTGTTGAAGATGCACTAAATAGCGGTGGTGTTGAAGCAGCAAAAGAAGTTTGTAGAAATACAAAAGGACCTGTTGCATCTATCTATTATCAAGGACTTGATCGTGCAGGCGAAAGTGTTGAAGCAGCAGAAAAAGCTGTTATTGCTTACGGTGGTGTACAAATGGGTCAATTAGAGAAAAACGTTTCTTGGATTTCATTATTTATCGCATTAGCCCCGATGTTAGGTTTCATGGGAACTGTAATTGGTATGATTTCAGCATTCGATAAAATTCAAGCAGCAGGTGATATGAACCCATCTCTTGTAGCAGGAGGTATTAAAATTGCACTTTTAACGACTGTATTTGGTCTTATCGTTGCGATTATACTTCAAATCTTTTATAATTACATTGTTGCAAAAATCGACAGCATTGTAAATAGTATGGAAGATGCATCTATCACATTAATTGACATGTTGGTAGATTACAAAAACAAAAAATAATTTTAAAACCATATAGAATGGGATTACATAAAATTTTAAAAATAGTAGCATTAATACTTAGTGTTGCTGGAATTATATTCCTTGCCATGATTGTTGGAAAAGGCGATGAAGTAGTGCAAGCTACTGGCGAGGGAGTTGACGGTTACCTATATGTAGCATATATTACATTTGCGATTGTTTTATTGTTTGTAATTGTTTTTGTATTAAAAGGAATACTTGCAGGTAATATTAAAAAGACTCTTATTACAGTTGGGGCATTTTTACTTGTTGTTATCATATCATATGCTTTAGCAGATGGAACTCCAATGGAATTGAGTGATGGTACAATGATGACAGAAGGTGCGACAAGATGGGCTGGAGCAGGTCTATATACATTTTACATCTTAGCTATTTTAGCGGTAGGTGCAATGGTATTAAGCGGAATTAAAAAAATAGCAAAATAATGGCAAGAAGAGCAACACCCGAAGTTAATGCTGGATCTATGGCAGATATCGCATTCCTACTTCTTATTTTTTTCCTAGTAACAACTACGATTGAAAAAGATAAAGGGATTGCTAGACAGTTGCCTCCAATGGAAGAGCAAAAACCTGAAGACAGAGTAATAATTAAAGAGCGTAATTTATTTATTGTTAATGTAAATAAAAACGATCAATTACTAGTTGAAGATGAATTAATGCAGCTTAAAGATTTACGTCAAGCTGCTATTGACTTCCTAGATAATGGAGGAGCAGCATCAAATAGCCCTGAGTATTGTAACTATTGTAAAGGGAAAAGAAGTTCTGATTCATCAGATAACCCTGATAAAGCAATTGTATCAGTACAAAATGATAGACTTACTTCATATAAAATGTACATTAATGTACAAAATGAATTAGTTGCTGCATATAATTATTTAAGAAATAGAGAATCACAACGTCTTTACGGTTGGAAATTTACGGAAGTAAAAAAGGCTATAGATGAAGGAGATTTTAACGGTAATGTAAGTGCTACAGAAGAAAAGCTGAAAAACATACAAACGTTATTTCCCCAAAAATTATCTGAAGCAGAACCGAAAAAGAAAGGATCATAAATATAAAAGAATATGTCAAAATTTAATAAGAAAAAAAGTGGCGCATTGCCTCCAATTTCAACAGCATCTTTACCAGATATTGTATTTATGTTATTGTTCTTCTTTATGGTTGTAACTGTATTGCGAGATAGTAATTTGTTAGTACAAAACAAATTGCCAAAAGCAGATCAGGTTGAGAAACTTAAAAAAGATAGATCTATTTATATTTATGCTGGTAAACCTAGTGATGCTTATAAAGATAAATATGGAACTGAAGGTAGAATCCAAATTGGAGATAAATATACCGACGTTTCAAATTTAAGACCTGCACTTGAAGGATTAAGAGGTAAACTACGTCCTGAACTTCAAAATAAAGTAATGGTTGCTTTAAAAGTAGATGAAGAAACGAATACTGGATTAGTTTCAGACATTAAACAAGAACTAAGGGAAGCTAATATGTTGAAATTAATATATATTACCTCACCAGGTAATGAATTAGATCAATAAATAATATTCAGAATTTTAAAAAAGCGCCTTGATTATATAATCAAGGCGCTTTTTTTTTAGTTATAATCAAATTAATTTATCTTTATCTAATGTTATTTAAATACCAATACATAGTCAATCTATTGTTTGTATTCTTAAGCTATATATGTGTAGCGCAAGATTCAATACCATCGATTGAGGAAGATCATAGATACCGAGAGGATCAATTTTATATGGGTGTTTCATATAATCTTATTTCTTCAGCTCCCTCGGGCGTAAAACTTAAAGGTGTTTCTGGTGGAATTCAATTAGGATATCTTAGGGATATGCCAATTAATGAAAAACGAAATATAGCTCTTGCAGTAGGACTGGGATTAACATTAGATCAATTTGGACAGAATCTTTTTATAGATGAAAATAGTCTAGGCGAAACAACATTTACGGTTTTAGATAGTGATGTAGAATATACTAGTAACCGATTTAGTTTTGCAACTGTTGAAATCCCTTTTGAATTTCGTTGGAGGAGTTCTACACCTTCAACCTTTAAATTTTGGAGAGTTTATACAGGAGTTAGAATTGGATATTCGTTCTGGAATAATGCTAGCCTTAAACAATCTGGGGTAAAAATATCTACATCTAGTATCAATGAATTTGATCCCTTACGTTTGGGGGCTACATTAAGTTTTGGTTATAGTACCTTTAATTTTTTCGCATATTATAGCCTTAACCCATTCTTCAATGATGCAGTAACTACTGATGGTCAAAAAGTAGATATGAAAGCTTTAAAAGTTGGAATAATCTTTTATATATTATAACCAAAAGTTAAGCATAATTAATTGTGGTACTACTCCTATAAAAAACCCTGTAATAAGCTCTGGTACGGTATGAGAATTTGTATGAAGCCTTGAAGAAGCTACCCATCCATTACAAAAAAAGAAAATTGCAATTCCCAACAATAAATTTACTTGAAAGTGAATGCTTAATGCTATTATAAACATGGTAACGCCAGCAATCCCCATTTGATGTAAACTTGCCTTAAACTTAAAAAATACAAGTATCAGAGCGCTAAGAGAGGTACATAGTATACCTAAAAAAAAATAATACATTTCAATACTTTCATAGGGAGAAAAAACCATTTTAAGTATTAATAATATTAAAATACTTTGAATCATTAATGGGTACTTTCGTTCTTCAACACTTTTTAAATGAATAGAAGAAATAGCTCTTAAATTCTGCAATAAAAAATAAGTAATTATTGGGATTAGAATAGTGATAATAATTATCGCAAAAATCTTAGATTGAACTATTAATGGCTCGGTAAATCGTGGTGTAATATTGTAATACGTGATAGCTCCAATGAGTGGAATAAATAAAGGGTGAAATAAATAGGCAGCTAAACGTAAAAATATATTCATATAATTATATTTTTTTACGAAGCCTAGCGACTGGTAAATCTAATTGTTCTCTATATTTTGCTATAGTTCTTCTTGCAATTGGATAGCCTTTTTCTTTTAATAATTTAGCTAGTTTATCATCTGTTAGAGGTTTACGTTTATCCTCTTCTGAAATAATAATCTTTAAAATATTCTTGATTTCTCTAGTTGAAACATCCTCTCCCTGATCATTCTTCATCGATTCACTAAAAAATTCCTTTATTAATTTTGTTCCATAAGGTGTATCAACATATTTACTGTTTGCAACTCTTGAAACTGTGGAAACGTCCATTTTTATTTCATCAGCAATATTTTTTAAAATCATGGGCTTCAATTTCTGCTCATCTCCAGATAAAAAATATTCTTGTTGATGATGCATTATTGCATTCATTGTGATAAATAATGTTTGTTGACGCTGTTTAATTGCATCAATAAACCACTTTGCAGCATCTAGTTTTTGTTTAATAAATAGAACGGCATCTTTTTGAGATTTCGATTTTTCTTTAGCTACTTTATACCCTTTCAACATTTCTATGTAATCTCTAGAAACATGAAGTTCGGGAGCATTTCTTCCATTCAAAGTTAATTCTAAAGTTCCATCAACGATCTTGATTGCAAAATCAGGGACTACATGCTCAATGATTCGATTTGAACCTGAAAAAGCACCTCCTGGTTTCGGATTTAAATGTTCAATTTCTAAAATAGCATTTCTTAATTGCTCTTCTGAAATATTAAATTTTGCAATTAATTTTTTATAATGCTTTTTTGTAAAATGATCGAAAGATTCTTCAATGATACGTATCGCTAACTCTATAGATTTAGTAGGTTCTTTACGTTGTAACTGAATTGTTAAACATTCTTGCAAATTTTGTGCGCCAACTCCTGCTGGATCTAAACTTTGAACTATGTTTAATATTTTTTTAATTTTTTCTTCGGAAGTAAAAACATTCTGCGTAAAAGCTAAATCATCTACAATGTCTTGAAGATCTCTTCGAATGTAACCGCTTTCATCTACACTACCAATTAAGAATTTTGCAATCTCCTTTTCTTCTTCAGTTAATCGGAAGGTTGTTAATTGCTGATTTAAATGTTGATTAAAAGATGTGCCTGACGCATAAGGAACTTGCTTGTCTTCATCATCTGCACTTTGATTATTTGCGTTTAAACGATAACTAGGAGTTTCATCATCACTTAAGTAATCATCAATATTTATTTCAGCTTCAATTATTTCATTGCCATCTTCTAAATCTGAATCTTGCGAATCGAAATCTAAGTCTTCATCATAATTATCTTCTTCATCCTTGCCACCCTCTAACGCTGGATTTTCCTCCATTTCTTGCGAAATTCGTTGCTCAAAAGCTTGGGTAGGTAATTGAATCAACTTCATGAGTTGAATCTGTTGTGGAGATAGCTTTTGTGAAAGCTTAAAATTTAATTGTTGTTTGAGCATTGTATATATAACTATGCTATAAATTTAAAAAAAAACAACCTACTTATAGAGTAAAGTAGGTTGTTTTCCTAAAATCATTTAATATTTTCTATGTATTGCTTAAAAACTCGCGTTTCCAGGAGTTCTTGGATAAGGAATTACATCTCTAATATTCCCCATACCAGTAACAAATTGCACTAATCTTTCAAATCCTAATCCAAAACCACTATGAACAGCAGTTCCAAATTTACGTAGGTCTAAATACCAGTATAATTCATCTTGTGGAATTCCCATGTCTTCCATTTTTTGTTTTAGGACATCATAACGTTCTTCTCTTTGAGATCCTCCAACGATTTCGCCTATCCCTGGAAACAATACATCCATTGCTCTTACGGTTTTACCGTCATCGTTTAAACGCATGTAAAAAGATTTAATATCAGCTGGATAATCAAACAAGATTACTGGGCATTTAAAGTGTTTTTCAACTAAAAAACGTTCGTGCTCACTTTGTAAGTCAGCTCCCCATTCGTTGATTAAATATTTAAATTTCTTCTTTTGGTTAGGTTTAGAACGTTTTAATATTTCGATAGCTTCTGTATATGAAACACGTTTAAAATTATTTGAAATAATAAACTCCAATTTTTCACGAAGTGGCATTTCACTTCTTTCAGCTTGTGGTTTCGTTTTTTCAACATCTAAAAGTCTTTGTTCTAAAAACTCAAGATCTTCAGCACAATGTTCTATTGCGTAATTCACAACATATTTTATAAAGTCTTCAGCAAGATCCATATTCCCATCTAGGTCGCAAAAAGCAACTTCAGGTTCTATCATCCAAAATTCTGCTAGGTGGCGTGAAGTGTTTGAGTTTTCTGCTCTAAAAGTAGGTCCAAACGTATATACTTTTCCTAATCCCATTGCGTAAGTTTCAGCTTCAAGTTGACCACTTACAGTAAGGTTGGTTTCTTTTTCGAAAAAATCTTGTTTAAAATCTACATTTCCTTCTTCATTTAAAGGAGGAGTTTTAGCATCTAGACCAGTTACTCTAAACATTTCACCGGCACCTTCCGCATCACTTCCTGTAATTATTGGAGAATGCATATAGTTAAATCCGTTTTTCTGAAAGTATTCATGAACAGCGAAAGATAATTTTGAACGAGTACGCATTACAGCACTAAATGTGTTGGTACGAACACGTAAATGAGCTTGTTCTCTTAAAAACTCTAGACTATGACGCTTTGGAGATAAAATCGTTTTTTTAACTTCTTCTGGGTCTGCCTCACCTAAAATTTCAACTTTAGAAACTTGTATTTCAACATTTTGTCCTTTTCCTTGACTTTCAACTAAATTACCAACAACTTTAATAGCTGCACCAGTTGTAATTTTTTTTAGAAGCGTTTCCTCAAAATTTTCAAAATTAACTACGCATTGCAAGTTTTTAATTGTAGAACCATCATTTAAAGCAATAAATCGATTGCTTCTAAATGATCGAACCCAACCGTTAATAACTACCTCATGTAATGAAGGTTCACTTTGTAATAAATCTTTAATGTATTTTGTTTGCATGGTATTTATTTGAAAGGGTAAAGATACTTATCTGAATTTAATTTTCAGAATATAGAATTCAGAATTATAGTCTTATTCAGTTTCTTCTGATTTATCTATTTCTTTATCTGTGTATATTTTTAATGAAGGTTTTTTAAGGGTATTCTTATTGGCAATACTTCTTTCTAAAGAAAGTAGTAAAGAAGGTAATAATACGAGGTTAGAAAGCATTGCAAAGAGTAAGGTTATAGAAACAAGTATTCCTAGTGCTACAGTACCACCAAAACTAGATATTGCAAATACTGAAAATCCAAAAAACAGAACGATTGAAGTATAAAACATACTTACTCCTGTTTCTCGTAAAGCAGCAAAAACAGACTTTCTAATTCGCCAATGATTTGCAATTAACTCTTGTCTGTATTTGGCTAAAAAGTGAATAGTGTCATCGACTGATATTCCAAAAGCAATACTAAATACAAGTATTGTTGAAGGTTTAATAGGAACTCCAATTATTCCCATTAGGCCAGCAGTTATAATTAACGGAAGAAGGTTTGGGATTAAAGAAACTAAAATCATTTTTAAACTTCTAAACATCCACGCCATGAAAATTGCAATTAAAAATATGGCTAATGAAAGCGATATAATTAAATTGTTTACCAAGTATTTTGTTCCTTTTTGAAATACTAAAGCTTTCCCTGTTAGAATTACATCATACCGATCGGAAGGAAATATTTTATCAATCTTTGCTTTTAAATCCTCTTCAATTCTATCAAAGCGTTCAGTTTTAGTGTCTTTCATAAAGACTGTCATTCGAGCATATTGACCAGTACTATCTACATAACTTTTTAATAAGTCGGTGTCATTGGTACTACTTTTTGCATATGAAAGTAGAAAGGATCGTTCTTGACTATTAGGTAATTGATAGTATTCAGGATTGTTATTGTAATAAGCTTGCTTCGAAAATTTAACTAATTCTACTACAGATAATGGTTTTGATAATTCAGGTAATTCTGATAAATAACTTTGAAGCTCATCCATACGTTTTAAAGTAGCAAGTTTCATTACTCCCTTTTTACGCTTGGTGTCTATTAAAATTTCTAAAGGCATAATGCCTTCATATTCTTTTTCAAAAAACTTAATATCACTAAAAAATTCAGTCTTTTTAGGCATATCTTCTATGATGCTACCTGAAATTTTGATGTTAAAAATACCTATAATACTTATGCATAATATTAAAATTGAAGTAACATAAATTCCAATTCGGTATCCTTTAACCATCCGTACTGTCCAATCAACAAATTTGCCAATCCACTTTTTGTTAAGATGCTTTAGATGTTTGTTTTTTGGTTGTGGCATATAACTATAGACAATAGGAATAATAAACAAGCTTAATAAAAAGATGACGATTATATTAATAGAGGCTACGATACCAAATTCTTTAAGTAGCTTACTATTGGTTAAGATAAAAGTTGCAAACCCAGAAGCAGTGGTAAGATTTGTCATTAAAGTAGCATTACCAACTTTTGTAATTACACGTTGTAATGACTTTGCTTGATTCCCGTGAAGTTTTATTTCTTGTTGGTATTTATTAATTAAGAAAATACAATTTGGAATACCTATAACTATTATTAATGGTGGTATTAAAGCAGTTAGAACAGTGATTTCGTAATGCAATAAACCTAAAATACCAAAGGCCCACATAACACCAATGATTACTGTTAACATCGAAATAAATGTGGCTCTAAAGGATCGAAAGAAGAAGAAGAAAATAATGGAAGTAACTAGTAAAGCAGCTCCAATAAAAAGTCCTATTTCATCTATAATATTTTGAGAATTTAATGTTCTAATATAAGGCATCCCTGAGGTATGAACCTTCATATCTGTTTCTTCCTCAAAATCCTTTATTAAAGGAATTAAATCTTTAACAATAAAATCTCTTCTGGCAGGTGTGTTTACAATATCTTTTTTAAGATAAATTGCAGTTCTGATTGATTTTTTATTAGGGCTATAAATTAAACCTTCATAAAAAGGAAGTTTATTAAATAGTTCGTATTTATAACGGTCAATGTTTTCTGAAGTAAATACAGAATCTTTTATAAAAGGTACTAAATCAAAAGCAGCAGAATCTTTTCTTTTTTCGAGAATTTTAAGCTCGTTAAGTGAAAGAACTAACTCAACTTCCTTGTACTTTTTTATTTTTTCAGAAAATTGATTCCATTTATTAAGCTTTGGAACGGTAAATAAAGTAGAGTCTTTTATTCCTAGAATAATAAGGTTTCCTTCTTCACCAAACTTAGATAAAAACTCATTATACTCAACATTAACTTCATGTTCGTCTGGTAAAAGATTCGCTTCAGTATAGGTAAAGCGCATGTTTTTCCATTGCATCGACATAAATACAGTAATCACAGCAATGATGATAAGTATTAAAGGGCGGTTTCGTAATATGAAACGAGCCACAGCACCCCAAAACCCTATACTAAATAATTTATTCAAATGTCTTTTACTTTTTTAATCGAGCAAAGGTATTAAAATCCCTATGATTGTATGGGATTCTAACAATTTAAAATTTTAGATTAAACGTAAATTTAAAGGAAACATTATCTTCAAAATCAGGAAGGTGATAAAAACCGTAGCGATAAGCAAAACTTAATCCAAATCCGAAGATTAATTTATTCAATTCGATACCAGATTCTGAATAGAAATGGTCTAAAGTATTAAAAGTTACGCCGTAATGCTTTTCTTTATTTGAAAGATCACCAATAGCATGTTTGGTGATGAACACTAATTCAGGTTGAATGTGTTTAGAAATATTAAATCTTCTTAGACTGTGATTTATTTGAAATGTTGCAAGTCTATCGGAATAAAATTCACCAAAATACATGGTTTCAAAACTTCGATTTCCAGCAACAGAAAAACGCTGTAATATTTCATCTTTGGTTGGACTATTAGGATAGGCATGAAACAAATGAGTTAAGGGAATGTCTCCAAATGCTAAATATCCATCTAAAAGTATTTTTGTTGATGATAGATTATTTCTTTTTATGAAATAATCTAATTTTAAACCAAATTTAGAATAGTTAAAATCACTATCAAGAACTCCTTTAATACCTTGAGTAACTTGAGCACTTATATTGGGTAAGCCGTCATAATATTCTATCGTTCCTTCTTCAGTTAAAAAACTATTTGTTTTTGGACTAATTCGAATAGAGGCCGTTGCTTCACTCAATTTATAGGCATCATATAAAGTGTTACCATTGAAGTATTGATAATTAATAATTTGTTTAATATTATTATGAGAAAGTCGAAATTCAGAAATTATTTTTGACGAAAATTTATTTTGAACATTAACTTGCCAAGTTCTATGCTTATAGAATTGTGAAATATTGACTAAACGAGGTTCAAAAACAGAATAAATAAGTTTATCTGTAAGTTGCTGAAAGCTTCCTACTTCTTGAATGTCTTTTTTATAATAAACATTAAACCATGTATTGTTTTTGGAAGTCAATTTAACACCACCTCCAAGGCTATATTTGTATTTTTGATCTTTAAAGCCTCGTGCTAAATAACCGCCAACTCTAAATTTTTTAGATAATTTTTTATTGGTAATACCTCCGAAACCTAAACGAATACCTTCATAATTGTTGTACTTTATTAAATATCGTAAATCAACATCGAAAAAAGAGATTGGATAAAATCCTGTATTAAATGGACTTTGTGTCGATTTCGAGATGGTTTCTGACGAATCTTTCTTAATGTTATTTGTAGGTTCTTGCGCAAGCCCTATTTGTATAACTATTAGCGTGAGGATTAAAATTAATTTGCGCATTACGAAACTTAAAATTGTTCGAGTAAAAGTATAAATAAAGCGGCTTTTGGGCCGCTTTATTTATGGTAATTGTATCTTAAAATTATACAGTCATAATTTCTTTTTCTTTGACAACTAATATCTCATCAATTCTTTTAATATGATTATCGGTCATTTCTTGAACATCGATTTCAAGATTCTTTTTTAAGTCTTCAGAAATATCTAATTTTTTAATTTCTGAATTTGCAGACTTTCGATCATTACGAACTCCAACCTTAGTATCTTCAGCTTCAGCTTTTGCTTGTTTTGCTAAATCTATACGACGTTCTTCTGTTAATGGAGGAACATTAATTATAACGCTTTCACCATTATTCATTGGATTAAACCCAAGGTTTGCAGCATGGATTCCTTTTTCAATTTCAGGAATTAATGATTTCTCCCAAGGTTGAATTGTTATAGTCATTCCATCTGGAGTTGAAACATTAGCAACTTGTGTTATAGGAGTTGGGCTACCGTAATAATCAACCATTACACCTCCTACCATTGAAGGAGTTGCTTTACCTGCACGGATATTAATAAACTTTTTAATAAGATGAGCAAAGGCATTATCCATTGCTTCTTTAGTACTGTCTATAATAAAACTAATTTCTTCTTCCATTTTTAATAATATTTAGGAGTGAGTAAGTTAATTCAAAAAAATTAAACTTAAAAATCCTTGATATAAAATTCATATACAAAAACTAAGCCAGCTTATAATTGAATATTATATGTTTACTTTGGTTCCTATATTTTCTCCAGATACAACTTTCAATAAATTCCCATTAGTATTCATGTCAAAAACAATGATCGGTAAATCATTTTCCTGACTTAGGGTAAATGCAGTAGTATCCATAACTTTTAATCCTTTTTTAAGGACTTCATCAAAACTAATGTCATCAAATTTAGTTGCAGTAGCATCTTTTTCTGGATCACTTGTGTAAATTCCATCAACTCGAGTACCTTTTAAAATAACATCGGCACAAATTTCAATAGCTCTTAAAACAGCTGCAGAATCAGTTGTGAAATATGGATTACCTGTACCTCCACCAAAAATAACTACTCTTCCTTTTTCTAAATGACGAATAGCTCTTCTTCTAATAAAAGGTTCTGCAACTTCATTAATTTTAATTGCACTTTGTAAACGTGTTGGAATACCTTCATCTTCTAGGGCGCCTTGTAAGGCTAATCCATTAATAACTGTTGCAAGCATACCCATATGGTCACCTTGCACACGATCCATTCCAGACGTTGCTCCAGCTAATCCTCTAAAAATATTACCACCACCTATCACAATAGCTACTTCTATACCTTTATCTGTAATTTGTTTTATTTCTGTTGCATATTCCTGAAGACGTTCTGGGTCAATACCATATTGGCGATTTCCCATTAATGCTTCTCCAGATAACTTTAATAGAATTCTTTTGTATTGCATCATTTTTTTTTGCTTACACAAAAGTAAAGAAATATTTAAAGTTATATAAGTTAGTTTCAATCAAAATTCATGACCATTTTGAAATTAGTTTACAATTCATAAAATTTAATCAATATTTAGGGAATATTTTAAAATTATATTTCATGAAATAAGTAGTTTTTCATGAAATATCTTCAATATTTAACAGACTATATCTCTATTAGTGTCTCGTTCTAAAAAAATGTTAACAGGAAAAACCCTTAAGTCTAAAGGGTATTTAAATAACTGAAAAACAGGGTTTAATTTTTTTGAAATTAAAAATAGTTTAATAATTTTATCACATTCAAACCGATAAAGTCACTTTAAAAAAGGTGGATTATCAATTTAATTATTAATCTAAATTCACAAATTATGAAAAAACTAACTTTTCTAGTTTTGTTTATGTTTGGTTTCATATTTATAAGCCAAGCACAAAGCTTAAGTCAGTTTGTAGTTGGGAATTCTGGAGAAACAATTAGTGGTGCAAGTGGCACGCTAAGTTTCACTGTTGGTGAACCTGTAATAGGAGAAATCACTAATGGTTCTGCATTAGGACAAGGATTTTGGCTAGGGGCAATTGAGGGTATCTTTTTAGGTGCTGAAGATTTTTCTCTTGAAACTGCAATGACTGTTTATCCCAATCCCGTAGGGGAACAATTATCAATTTCTTTTGAAGACATTCAAGGAGAACAAATAAATTTTGTTTTGTATGATGTATCTGGAAGAGAAATTTTTAAAAAACAAATCACGAACAATTTAGCAACAGAGAGAATTAACCTTTCAACTTTAGCGAATGGATCTTATTTAATAAAAGTGACTCGCTTGAAAGGAGAACATTCTAAAACATTTAAAATAATTAAAAACTAATACAATGAAAATCAAAATAACAATTCTAACAATAGCCTTATTAGTAATGACATTTACTAATAGTATGGCTCAATCTGAAATATTTGAATCAAGTAATAATTCAAATGAAGTTCAAGAAAGCACAATTAAGCAATCTGAATCAATAGAAACAACAAATAATAGACAAGCAGCGGCCGAATTAATTAATTACCAAGCTGTAGCTAGAGATGCTGGTGGAAATTTAATAA
>Ga0209345_10002342_pt1 | contig 21018 bp, 22 predicted proteins | sample Cruoilmetagenom7_FD_187294 | JGI IMG/M metagenome (GOLD analysis project Ga0209345, IMG submission 187294) | Oil polluted marine microbial communities from Coal Oil Point, Santa Barbara, California, USA - Sample 7 (SPAdes) (version 2) | ecosystem: Environmental > Aquatic > Marine > Oil seeps ... | reverse complement strand
CGCTTGTGTCATTGGGTTTTGGTGCGTCGCTTATCTCTATCTTTGCGCGTCTTGGCGGCGGTATCTTTACTAAAGGTGCTGATGTTGGCGGTGACATGGTGGGTAAGGTTGAAGCCGGTATCCCGGAAGATGACCCACGTAATGCTGCAACGATTGCTGATAATGTCGGTGATAATGTTGGCGATTGCGCCGGTATGGCCGCTGATTTGTTTGAAACCTATGCTGTGACAATTGTTGCGACGATGGTTCTGGGATCAATCTTCTTCTCAGGCACAAGCTACATCAGTGAGATCATGATGCTACCACTTGCGATTTGTGCGGTGTGTATCGTTACTTCGATTGTTGGGACGTATTTTGTACGCCTCGGCTCAGGATCGACCAATGTTATGGGCGCGCTTTATAAGGGCCTCATCGTGACAGGTATTTTGTCGGTTGGTGGTTTGGCAGTTGCCATCGCGAACGTGTTGCCAAATGGCTTCGGTGAACTCATCAATTCGGGTGCGCCGCTTGGCCGAGTTGCAGATATTACGGGTATGGATTTGTTCCTCTGTGGTGTGTCAGGTTTGGTGATCACGGGACTGATTGTTTACATCACGGCCTACTATACTGAGACGAAGTTTCGTCCGGTGCGTTCAATTGCGCGCGCCTCTGAGTCTGGCCACGGTACGAACGTGATTCAAGGCTTGGCTGTATCGCTGGAATCAACGGCGCTGCCAGCGTTGACGATTATGGCGGGTATCATCCTGACGTACAATTTGGCGGGCCTATATGGTATTGCCATCGCAACTGTAACGATGTTGGCACTGGCCGGTATTATTGTTGCGCTAGATGCATTTGGTCCTGTGACCGATAATGCGGGTGGTATTGCTGAGATGGCTGAATTGCCGTCTGAAGTGCGCAATACGACAGATATGCTGGATGCGGTGGGTAACACCACGAAAGCGGTCACCAAGGGCTATGCGATTGGTTCAGCGGGTCTTGGCGCACTGGTGTTGTTTGCGGCGTATTCAGAAGATCTGAAATACTTCACACGTACAGCGACAGATGGCTTCTTTGCGAACCTTGGCACGGTGGATTTCTCCATTGCGAACCCATACGTCGTGGTTGGTTTGCTGTTTGGCGGCCTGTTGCCGTTTTTGTTTGGCGGCATGTCGATGATGGCTGTTGGCCGCGCAGCGCAAGCTGTTGTGGAAGAAGTGCGTCGTCAGTTCCGCGAAATGCCGGGCATTATGAAAGGCGAAGTGAAGCCTGATTATGGCCGCGCAGTGGACATTCTGACGAAAGCGGCGATCCGAGAAATGATCGTGCCTTCATTGCTACCAGTATTGTCACCGATTGTTCTGTTTGGTGTCATTCTCCTGATTGCGGGCAAAGCCGCGGCGCTCGCTGCGGTGGGTGCGATGCTTTTGGGTGTGATTGTGACGGGGCTGTTCGTTGCGATCTCCATGACCTCCGGTGGGGGCGCATGGGATAACGCCAAGAAGTATATCGAAGACGGCAACCATGGCGGTAAGGGATCAGAGGCGCATAAAGCTGCTGTGACCGGCGACACTGTTGGTGATCCTTATAAGGATACGGCTGGTCCAGCCGTGAACCCTATGATCAAGATTACGAACATTGTGGCTTTGCTGCTGTTGGCGTTCCTCGCGCACGCTTAACTCGCTCGTTCATCAAAATATAAAGAAAGCCCCGGAGCGATGCTCTGGGGCTTTTTATATTCGGACGCTATGAGATGTGCTGTGGGTGACATGTTTGACGGTCGCCAAGAGTGATTTTTTGCTTACATTAGGAATCAGACATCAACACATGCCACTGCGCAGACATGAGATTCAAAGGAGATAGGGATGGACCCCGGTGTACTGATCTTTGTTTTCACGTTTCTTGTGACGGCCAGTGTGATTGTACCTTTAGCGCAACTTAGCGGGCTGGGGCCGATTATCGGCTATATCGTTGCGGGTGTATTGATTGGTCCCTCAGGACTTAAGCTGATTGCGGCGCCTGAGACGGTTCTTCATTTCAGCGAATTTGGCGTTGTGATGATGCTGTTCTTGATTGGGCTAGAGCTGCGCCCGTCTGAGTTGTGGCGAATGCGGGTTAAATTGCTGGGCTTGGGCGGGCTGCAAGTTGGGCTAACCTTCATGGCCGTCGCGGGTGGTTTGTTTTTGTTAGGCATGGCTGCTGCGCCAGCGATTGCGTTGGGGATGGCGCTGACGCTTTCGTCGACGGCTGTCGCGTTACAGATCATGCAGGATAGAAATCTGATTCAGACATCGTCTGGTCAGTCTGGCTTTTCCATTCTTCTGTTTCAGGACGTGATCGTGATTGCGATGATTGCGGTCATTCCTTTGATTGCTGCGACGATGGGGATGGAGTCGCACGACGCCGCTGAGGTGGCAGGCCATGTGGGTGGAGGGGATAACGATGCCAATCATTACGCGTTAGCGCGCCCGTCTGGTGTTTGGTACGGCGCGGCTGTGATTGGTGCGTTTGCGGGGATGATCATCGGTGGTCGATTAGTGTTGAAGCCTGTCTTTCGTGTGATCGCCCGTGCGGGCGTGCGTGAAACATTCACGGCGGTTGCTCTCGCTTTGGTTGTTGGCGCGTCTTTATTGATGGGCTGGTTGGGGTTATCTGCTGCGCTTGGGGCGTTCCTAGGCGGTGTTGTTCTTGCCGATTCTGAGTATCGGCATCAGTTGCAGCGCGATATTGAACCGTTCAAAGCGCTGCTCTTAGGGTTGTTCTTTATCTCAGTAGGCATGTCGCTCGATCTAAGTGTGATTATTGCAGACCCTGCGCCTATTTTACTTGGCGTATTGGCGCTGATGCTCGTGAAGTTTGTTATACTTTTTGCGATTGTCAGGGCCTTTGGCTTAGCGAATTCATCAGCGCTTTTGACCGCTGTATTGCTGTGTCAGGCGGGTGAATTTGGATTTGTTCTGTTCCAGTTCGCGCGGGCTGAGGGGCTACTATCCTCTGTATTGATAACGCAGGCGAGCACGGTTGTGGCGCTTTCAATGGTCATCACACCCATCTTGTTGATCGGGTATAATGTTTTTATTGCTCCTCGCTTTTCGAGTCCTATTCAGACGGGTGACGCGCCAGACGGTGAACAAGAGCAGGTTTTGATTTTAGGCTTTGGCCGTGTCGGTCAGATTGCCCATCGCTTGATGCACACGCAGGATATTCAGGCGACCCTGATTGACCATGATGGCGACCACATTGAGTTTGTGCGCCAGTTTGGTAGCCGCGTTTTTTATGGGGACGCGACCGATCTTGATCTCTTACATCAAGCCGGCGCGGGGCATGCGAAAGTGATTGTAATTTCGCTGGATGACCCGGTTCAAATTTTACGTGCAGCGCGTATTTGTAAGCAGAATTTTCCGCAGGCAAAGTTGGTCGCGCGGGCGCGTAATCGTAACCATATGTTTGAGCTTATGGCGCTGGGGGTGGACTTTATCGAACGGGAAACTGTTCGCGCAGCGCTTGCGATGGGGCGTGAAACACTGCGTTATATGGGGTATGATAAGGATCATTCCGATCGGCTGATGGATGCCTTTTTGCGCTATGACTTCCAAATGATTGAAGAGACGTGGGAAGATCGCGGTGATATTACCAAGCTCATCGAAAAAGCTGCTTATACCAGAGACTTCCTGCGCCGCACGCTAAACGACCTTGATTCTGTGGCCGAGGTTGAAGAGGTGCTTGAGGAGCGGTTGGAACAAGAAGAATCGAAAGACACATAGAGCGACGCGCGCATTTCGGTCGACTGCTGCGCTGGCAATTATCTGTGCCAGCTATCTCTAAGCCACTGTAAGGCAGAAGAATGGAACTTTGGATCCCCATCACAATCGCGGCCGCATTCAGTCAAAATTTGCGTTCAGCGTTGCAGAAGAATCTCAAAAAGTCTCTCAGTACGTGGGGCGCGACGAGTGCGCGATTTGTCTATGCTGCGCCACTGGCCTTCGCGCTGACGGTGGTTTTGATGTGGATGCAAGGCAATGGCGCGCCTTCGACGAACGGTTTCTTCTTTGGATATGCTGTCATGGGCGGTTTGGCGCAAATTCTGGCGACTGGGCTGCTGGTGCATCTATTCAGTTATCAGAATTTCACTGTTGCAACAGCGTTCACAAAGACTGAGCCAATTCAAACGGCTTTGTTTGGTATCGTGCTTTTAGGTGACGTTTTATCGCCCGTTATCGGCATTGCGATCCTTGTTAGCTTGTTGGGCGTTATTTTGATCTCCATTCCACAGGATCGAGAAAAGGGTAAAAACTGGTTTGACCGCAAGGCCTTGATCGGGATTGCTTCAGGGGCGCTTTTTGGCCTGTCTGCCGTTGCGTATCGCGGGGCATCGCTGGCGCTAGAAGATGGTGATGTGATTATGCGCGCGAGTTTTACGCTCACAGTTGTGACGACCTTTCAGTCTGTCGTTGTTTTGCTTTGGCTGCGTGTGAGCGAACCAGGTCAGCCTGCATTGCTGCTGAAGCATTGGCGTGTGGCGTGTCTTGTCGGTGTTGTGGGGATGGTCGGATCGCTCGCGTGGTTTACGGCGTTTACGCTTGAGAACGCCGCGCATGTTCGCGCGCTGGGTCAGATAGAGATTGTGTTTATGCTGGGCGCCTCCGCCTTCTTTTTCAAAGAACGGGTAACAGCTAGAGAACTGGCAGGCGTTCTGCTGGTAACGATTGGTATTGTCGGATTGGTCTTGGCGAATGGTAGCCATTAGCGATCTTTATCGGTTCTAAGTTCGGAGCCGCTGGTCTCTCATATTGGCAGGTTTGATTTTACGATACGCCAGAGGCTGGTTGTGAGAACAAGCAATACGAGAAAAGCGGTAATGCTGAGCAGTACTAAGATGCCAAATAGTATGATCTTATCAACGAATGTTGCCTTTCCTGTTCGCTCAATAAGTGAGCCGGCATAACCTGCGGCGCCAATCACTATTGGGACTATTAGAACTGCAGGGAGCGCCATGAGGCATCCAGATCCAGCATAGCTATGGGAAGCGCTAGGCGTGAATGTAACAGGCCCGTATTCAGCCCAGCTTTTCACACTTGTATTTGGATTAGCGCCAGATTTTGCGCGCCTGTGTCGCCGCCTGAGTATACGCGAGATTGCATTTCGTCGGCTTTGATTTTCAGATGCAGTTGGGGCATCATTGTCTTCCATTATATATATATAATAATGCAGACACGCTTCAACAAGAACGTGTTTAAACAAAAGCTGAACCCCAAAAACTGGAAAATCCAAACTATATGCGGGCCGCTATTGAATTTTCTGGGAAGCCTATTCGCGACGTCCAGTTGGGTTGCCCGGTGTGGCTTCGTCAGAGTTTGGTAGGCGAACGGCGCCGATTGTACCGAAGATTTGCTCCCACAAGCCAAGCTCGCGGCCACGTGTTGGTGTCTCGCGAGATGCAAACTGAATGATTTCGCCGTTTTCTTTATTGAGCTTCATAACCTCTTCAACAGTGTCTTCCTCGTTGAAGACAATCGCGATGACACTTTGTTCGCTGATTTTTGGTTTGAAAAATGCAAAGCGTTCTTGTCTGTAGGACGTATAAATCCAAGTGTTTTCATCAAAGACACTCTTCGTTGATGGGCTACCAAGCTGTGCCAGCACGGAAGAGCGTGTGTCTTCGCCGGGTTCAATATCAGTTGGTTGCGCTTCATCAGCGGAATAGCCATGATACTCGACCGTCGGTGTCAGGCAGCCTGTCAAAGGCACACAGAAAAGGCCAATGGCTACAATCGCATATCGCCGCATGATGAAACTCCTGATAAGTTGGGATAGACCTAGCCGTGTCTGGCGGGCGAGGCAAGCACAGGAGTGCACGTGTGACAGAGGATTCCGGCAATTGGTTTAAGCGACGACAGGCGTTAAAAGTCGCGAGCAAGGCAGCGTATAGCGGCCTGATGCGCGCTGCGCTGACGCCACGCTATTTTGTGGCAGGTGATGTCGCTGATACGTTTGAAGGGCGCTCGCAGATTGTGACGTTACATGCAGGGCTCGTGATACGGCGATTGCGCGGCGCTGATGGGGACCGTGGCCGGAAGTTGGCGGAGGCTGTCAACACTCTGGTTCTGGATGGGTTTGACGCCGCGTTTCGTGAAAACGGTGTGGGTGACAGCTCAATTGCGCGCAAGATGCGCAAACTGGCTGAAACGCATTATGGCTTGGGCAAAGTTTTTACGGCGGCTTTGGATTTACAGGATCGACGGGAGCAAGTTGAGGCAATCGATGATGTCCTACGCCGAAATGGCGTGATTCAGCATGATCGCCCGAGTGAGTTTCCCGGCTATCTAGCGGCGCAAGATGAGCGATTTCGGGGACATGCCGATGAGGATGTACTAGCGGGTAACTTCCATTGGCTTATCCTTGATTGAGTTTTTGTTTTGGGGCTGTCTTATACGGTCCCATATTGGACCAAGGTTGTTATGGCGTTGCCATTGAGGCAGACGCCCTCTAAACCGCCAAGAGGTTATTTGCGCTAAGGAAACAGATCGCATCCGTATGAGTATGTCACATATCCTATCTGTTGACGCTATGGGCGGCGATAATGCGCCTGATGTTGTTGTTGATGGCCTCAGCTTATTCTTGCGCGAACGTAGCGGCGTATCTGTATTACTGCATGGCGATGAGGCGAAGCTGAAACCATTGATTGGCGCACGCCCAGCGCTGAAGGGCCGATGTGAAATTGCCCATACGGACCGCTATGTTAGCAGCGAGATGAAGCCGAGCCAGGCATTGCGCCGTGGTAAGGGCACATCCATGTGGAATGCGGTCGAGGCTGTGAAGACCGGCGCTGCAAGTGCGTCTGTTTCAGCGGGTAATACTGGCGCGCTGATGGCGATTTCCATGTTAATTCTGCGTAAGATGGACGGTGTTCACCGCCCAGCGATGACAGCGATGTGGCCGACGATGAAAGGCCGGACGGCTGTTTTGGATGTCGGTGCAAATATTGAAGCCGATGCAAGCCAGCTGATGACATTTGCGATCATGGGTGAGGCGTATGCGCGGGCTGTGCTGAACAAGAAACGCCCGTCTGTGGCCCTATTGAATATTGGGTCTGAGGACACAAAAGGGCATGATGAGCTGCGCGGCGCGCATGAGCGGTTACTCTCTGATATGATAGACATAGATTATGTCGGCTTTGTTGAGGGTGATGACATATCTGGTGGCATCGTTGACGTGGTTGTAACGGATGGTTTTACGGGCAACGTCGCGTTGAAAGCTGGCGAAGGTGTTGCGCGTTTGGTGGCCAGTTATGTGCGAGAGGCGCTCACGTCGAGTACAATGAGCAAGGTTGGCGCGGTGTTGGCGTCTAGCGGACTAAAGGCGCTGCGTGAGCGACTGAACCCGAGCAATGTTAATGGCGGCGTCTTGTTGGGCTTGAATGGTGTATCTGTTAAAAGTCATGGCGGAACAGATGCGCAGGGTTTTGCGACGGCCTGTGCTCTGGCGATGGATCTTGCGGCCAGTTCTTATATGGATGAAATTGCAGAGAATTTGAAACGAACAGGCACGACGCAGGTTGCTGTCGACTAAACCCAAGACGTAGCAAATAGGATTTGATTAGATGGCAATTCGAACATTCATCAAAGGCACCGGTGGTTATTTGCCGGAGCGCATTCTAACGAATGATGAATTGTCAAAAATAGTGGACACGACAGACGAATGGATTCGTGAACGCACAGGCATTTCCAAGCGGCATGTCGCGGCTGAAGGTGAGTGTACATCTGATATTGCGACAGAGGCAGCGAAACAGGCGCTAGAGGCGGCGGGGCTTCAGGCCACAGATGTTGACTTGATCGTGTTGGCCACGACGACTCCTGATCAAACCTTCCCCGCAACGGCAACGGCGGTGCAGGCCAAGCTGGGCATGGGAGAAGGCGCCGCGTTTGATGTGCAGTCCGTTTGTTCTGGATTTCTGTTTGCCTTGGCTACCGCCGATAGCCTGATGAAGCAGGGTTTGTTTAAAACGGCGTTGGTCATTGGCGCGGAAACATTCACGCGCCTTCTGGACTGGGAAGATCGTGGGACATGCGTATTGTTTGGCGATGGCGGCGGCGCGATTGTGCTGCAGGCGCAGGAATATGATGGGCCTGCCGATCAGGGGGTGATTACCCACCATATTCGCACCGATGGCACGAAGAGTGATCTGCTTTATGTAGATGGTGGTGTGTCTTCAACCGGCACGATTGGCCATGTGCGCATGCAGGGCAATCTGGTGTTTCGGCATGCCATCGTGAACATATCGTCCGCGATCAAGTTTGTGTTGGATGAAACGGGCCTGACATCTGACGATATTGACTGGTTCGTGCCGCACCAAGCCAACAAGCGCATTCTGGATGGTGTTGCCAAAAAGATGAAGATCGACGAGTCGAAGGTCATCGTGACGGTAGACGAGCATGCCAACACGTCAGCGGCCTCTATTCCGTTGGCACTAAACCATGCTGTGCGGAGTGGGAAAGCCAAACCGGGCGATCTGATTTTGTCAGAAGCGATGGGTGGTGGGTTTAGCTGGGGTGCCAGCCTTTTCCGGCTATAAAGGCGAACGCCTTATTTTGCCCGTTTTGTCGCCATGCGATACGCTAGAACGGCCTGCAAACACGTAAATTAATAATGCATAATGGAATCAGGGTTTCCCGATGATAGGGAAACGTTAAGGTTCTGGGACTATTTCTTAATCATTCACGGAGACGACCGATGCCAACTGAGACCCTCACCCGCGCAGATGTGACGGACGCCATTGTAAGGGAAGTCGGTGTAACACGGCAGGAATCTGCTGATTTGTTAGACCGCACGCTGGACCTGATTGGGACAGCATTGGTGCACGAACAGGAAGTGAAGCTTTCGCGCTTTGGAAATTTTGTAGTTCGCAAAAAATCTGCACGCGAAGGCCGTAACCCAAAAACAGGTACGGAAGCACAGATTTCGGCGCGCCGCGTTGTGACCTTCCGGCCATCACCTATGCTCAAAGCAATGGTGGATAAGAGTTAAACTTAGGAAGGATAGCCTCATGGCTGCAGCCAAAAAGCGAGTCGAAAAATCTGCTAACGCATTCCGGTCTATCGGAGAAGCGGCAGGCGAATTGGGACTAGAAACGCATGTGCTGCGCTACTGGGAAAGTAAATTCCCGAAGGCTGTTCGACCTGTTAAGCGCCCTGACGGGCGTCGTATGTATCGCCCACAAGATCTGACATCACTGCGCGCAATTCAAATTCTTGTGCATGAGCATGGCCTGACCCTAAAGGGCGCTAAAACGATACTGGCAGAGCAAGGCGTGCCTGCAGTTGTGGCCGGTGAAGCCACGCTTGGCACGCAGACTGTTAGCCCCGCACGTGAATTGCAGCAGACCGTTGCGAAAGCTTTTGATGCAGACTTGCCGCCTGTCAGCAACCCGGAGCGCCGTGAGCGATTGGAAACAACTTTGGCAGAATTGACAGATCTGAAATCTCGGATTGATCGTGTGCGTCAGCAGCGCGAACAGCGGGCTGCGTAGAGTAATGACCGCTAAACGCGCACAGCTTTCGCCGCATAGCAGCCTTGCTTCGCATTATGCAAATGGACCTCAGCAACCAATGCCTGCTGAAACATCGCTTCAAGGGCGCCCGCCAGGACTGGACCTTCTGCGACGTCGGCTGCAATCATCTGGCCTGATTGGTCGAATGCCCGCAGGGAAATAAGTCTGCGCTTCAAAACATCAGGAATTTCGCCCGGTTCAGGTTTTGCCTGCCGGGCGTTTTTACGAATATAGATGGCGTGTGACGCGCGATAGGGCGTCGCAGCGCTATGATGTTGGTAGTGAATCAGCAGAAGTGTTTCACCAATCGAAGCATCCTCCAAACTCACGCGGCAGGGAAATCCGGGATCACTGTCAGCGATCACGCGGACGGCAAGGTGCGATTTCAGGGCCTCATCTGAGAGTTGGAAGAGGGGCGTGAATGACGCGGCTGAAATGGCTTTGATTTAAAGGTCATATGCGCAATCTGCTGGGTTAGCCGCTATGCTGCCACCCGATTCTTGCGATTGCAGTTTCAAGATACATCGCCGACTTTCAGCGTTGCTCTTATGGGCGTGTTTCGCTAAACACTCCGTTCGGTCGGAGCGTGGCGCAGCCCGGTAGCGCACTCGCCTGGGGGGCGAGGGGTCGTAGGTTCGAATCCTATCGCTCCGACCATTCATTTCAGATTTTGCAACGCAAAAGAAATGAATGATCTGAACTCGCGAATGTGGATGCGCTTGGCCCTCCGGGCCATTGGGGTTAGTCCGCCAAGAATGCATCTAGTTTATCAATGAAATCATCGAACTGATCGTGATGTAGCCAGTGGTTGGCATCTTCGATCACTGTGACGGTCGCATTTTGGAAATGCTTGGCACGGCCATCTTTTGAGGGGTCTGAGGCCCAGCTATTGGCACCGTAGACTAGCCAAGTGGGGCAGGTGATCTTTGACCAAAGCGATTGAAAGTCCTCAGATGAAATATCAGCGGGTGAACGGCCCATACCTGCTGGGTCATAAGCCCAGCTAACAGTGCCATCTGTATTTGTCTTGATGCCCGTTCGAGTGAGGTGGTCGATCAGCCGATCAGATAAGTGGCTGTGCGCGGCAGCCATACGGGCGCGGGCTTCTGCAAAATCAGCCATGATGCGAGGATCGCGCGTAGAGAGCTTGCGACGTTGCTCGACCCATTCCTGCAGGCGGTCGTCTATTGCAACGGCTTTGCGCTCTGCGATCATTTTTGGTGACGGGCCAAGGCCCTCAATGGCAACCAGTTTTTTGACCGTGCCGGGATAAATACCAGTGTAGCGCAGCGTAATGTTGCCGCCCAGAGAATGGCCGATCAACGTGAAGCTGTCTGTGCCAAGGTGCTGCACGAGGGACGCCAGATCAAACACGTGATCCATGACGCCATATTCGCCATCACTCGTCCAATCGCTTTCGCCATGCCCGCGTAGGTCATGGGCAATAACGTGATACGTTTTGGCGAGGTGTTCAGCGACATCTTGCCAGCTGTGCTTTTGATCGCGCCCGCCATGTACGAGCAGGCAGAGCGGGGCAGCAGGATCGCCCCAGCTCGTGTAGCTGAGCGAGAGGCGTTGGGAGGGGAAAGTTTTATCAGACATGCGCGCTTCGTACCCGCATCTGCCCCTCTGTGTCATCCCAGAAATTTTGCGGCAGGGGCGGACCTATGCTTTTGAAAGCTGGAAGTGTCCCACATTGATGCGCTCATCAGAGAAGCCAGCCTCACAATAGCTGAGGTAGAAATTCCACATGCGGCGGAAAGGTTCGTCGAAACCCTGTTTCTCGATTGTGTCCCACTGGCCATTAAAGTCGCGTGACCATTCTCGGCAGGTTCTTGCGTAATCCTGACCAAAATACGAAACGCCATCATAGTGGAGGTTGGCGCGTGCAAACTGAGTTTTCAGCGCTTGTTCGCTCGGTAGCATCCCGCCGGGGAAAATGTAGCGCTGGATGAAATCGATACGCTTGCGATAACGGGGAAAAAGTTCATCTTCAATCGTGATGATTTGCAGCGCAGCCTTGCCGCCCCTTTTAAGGCAAGCGGAAATTTTGTCGAAGTAACTGGGCCAAAATTTTTCGCCCACGGCTTCGAACATTTCGATGGAGGCGATTCCATCATATGTGCCGACATGATCGCGGTAGTCTTCAAGGCGGATGTCAACGCGATCAGACAGGCCAGCTTTGGCCATGCGCTCTTGTGCGTACTTTTGCTGGGACGGTGAGATCGTCAGGCATGTGACTTTTGAACCGCGATGCTTGGCGGCATACTCTGCAAAGCCGCCCCAGCCGCAACCGATCTCTAGAATACTTGAATCTGGGCCAGCATTTATTCGATCGCAAATGGCTTTGTATTTTGCCAACTGCGCGTGCTCCAGTGATTGGTTAGGACTTTCGTATATAGCAGAGGAGTATGTCATGCTGGGGTCTAGCCAAAGTTCATAAAAGTCATTACCCAGATCATAATGTGCCATAATGTTTTTCTTGGCGCCGGACTTGGTGTTTTGTCTAAAGAGGTTTCTAAATATATTCAGCCAGCGCACGACTTTTCCGCCCACAGCGAGGCGACCTGCGGCTTCAAAATTTGCGGAGAAGAAGCGCAGGACTTCGGTAAGGTTTGGCGTCGACCATTGGCCCGCCATATAGGCCTCAGCAAAACCCACATCGCCGCCGCCCATTGCGCGCTTCACGAAAGCATAATCATGAACGATGACGTTGGCATCTGCGGTTTTGTCGCCGTGGTCAAACACGATATCGCGGCCATCTGGTAAGCTGAAGGTTATGCGCCCACGTCGTGCGCGTAGAACAGCCAGACCTGCAATCTTGAAGCTGGCAGGCACGTTTTTTAGCTGCCGAATAGATTGGGCGGTTGCTTTAATATTCTGTGTCATGCGGCATCTTTCGTCGGTGACGTACCCGTGCTCGGGTTTGAGCGAATGGGGACTGCAGTGGCGAGTGTCGATTCTGTTGAAGGCGGAGAGGGCCGGGAGCGATACCCCGCGCCACGCCGCCAGAGCTTGAAGGCCTCCCAGTGAATACCAGCAGTTACTAATAGTGTGGAGAAGGGCATGGAGAACGCTGTTCTAAGGAGCGTGCCTGTGCTTGCTGTCTGGCGACGGGCTTTGATATTTGCGAAGTGTAATCGCGCGCCGTCTTTGAGGCTTTCGACGATCACGTCCAGTTTCTCAGTTGGGGCGCGGAGCGTGAAGCGATATTTCCCCGTGACATCAAAGAAAGGTGAGACGTGGAAGTTTTTGTCGCTCTCATGCTTGTTTCGACCATCATGGGCAGAGGCGACATAAGAATGGGTATCACCAAACGTATTGTTCACTTCATAGATGATGCCGCGCAGCTCCCCCGACGGGCTGTAACCATACCAGAGTGAGAGGGGCGCGAATTTGTAAAACAGATGACGCGGAAAAGTGACAAGGCGGATAGGGCCGCCATCAAGGCTGACGTTCGCTTTATCGAATTGAGTGATAGCCCAATCTCGCAAAGGGACAGCTTTTTTCTTCGCACCATGATCCTTTGTGTAGAAACTAAACAAGCCAGGTCGGTTGACCGAGAACAAAGCGCTTTGGTGATCGGCATCGCTAAGGCGGTCGATATCTACGTCGATCAGAAATAGGCGGTATGTAAAGCGCTGCTCAAAAGGCATATAGCGGGCATGGACCGTTTGGCCGCGCCAGAGGGAAAGGGCGGGGGTATTTGGTGTCATGCGCTGCCTGTCTCGGCGGCTGCAACCATATGGAGCGTGTTCTCGTGTGGCGCGTAAACGTCCACGCCGTCAACCACCCACGGGACACGGCCGCCAAGTGACAGGGCCGCAGCCAAGCCTGACTTGAGGCCGTCTTCGTGGAACCCGCGCCCCATCCATGCACCCGCAAACCAGAGGTTGTCTTTGCCCTGAATGCGCTTGAGGCTGCGCACGGCAGCCTCTGCTGGAGCGTTAAACTGCGGATGATCAAGTTGGTATTTGAAGAAAGTTAAATCCTCTCTCGGGGGTGTGTCTGGGTTGAGTGTGATGAACAGGGGTTTTGATTTTTCAATCCCTTGTAGCAGATTCATCCAATATGTGAGGCAGATGTCCTCACCGCCTTGTTTGATGACATTCCAGCTTGCCCATGCGGCTTTACGGCTGGGCATAAGGCTAGGATCACGGTGCAAGTATATCGTGTTGGGGCGATACTTAACTGAATTGAGTAAGAAGGCTTGATCCTCATAATGATTATCAATCAGATCAAGAGATTGGTTGGCATGTCCAGCCAGAATGACGTCATCATAGATTTGAACGGTGCCGCTATCTGTGGTGAGGCGCACTTTGTTATCAAACGGTGCCAGAGAGACGACGCCATCACCGCATTGAATGCGGGCGCCAAGCGCGGCATCTGCTTTTCGTACATATGACTGGCTGCCACCTTTTACAGTGCGCCATGCGGGGCGTTCCTTATGCATTAACCGGTGGTTTTCGAAGAATTGAAAGAAACTGCTCGCGGGGTAATCGAGTATTTCATTTTCGGGTGTGGACCAGATAGCAGCGCCCATCGGTAGAATGTAGTTTTCACGGAAGTCGTCATCATAACCGTGACGATCGAGCCATGCACCGAGTGTTGGGTCGTCAATACTGTTTGCGGCGAGTTCTTCGCGGGCAACGTCGTTGAATTTTAAGATTGTACGCCAGAAGCGATGAAATTTGGGGCTAAGGAGGTTTCGTTTTTGTGCAAATAAACCCTTGGGGTTTGAGGCCCATGTCCAACCATTGGGGTCAGATACAGCAAAGCTCATGTCGGACGGTTTCGTTTCTACTTTCAACGCCTCGAATAGACCAACAAGATTGGGATAGTTTGCGCCGTTATAAACGATGAAACCTAGATCGACGGGAATGTCTTTGCCGTCATAGTCTACCGTGTACGTCCATGCGTGCCCGCCAAGGCGAGGGCGCTTCTCATAAAGTGTGACGTCTGCGGTGTCTTTCAGTGCATAAGCGGCACCAATGCCGGATATGCCTCCACCAATAATTGCGATCCGTTTCATGCAGCATCTCGCTTTTTCTTGAGAGTATCATAGGCATCCAGCGCGCGCTCACGGCCAGTTTTATGCGCCACGATAGGATGGGGGTACGTCTCACCAAGTTTCACACCTGCATTCTTCAATACATTGTCAGGTGCGTCCCACGGGGAGTGTAAATACTTATCCGGCAGGTCAGCCAATTCAGGACAGTATGTGCGGACATAGTCGCCTGTCTTATCGAATTTTGGACCTTGGGTGATCGGGTTGAACACGCGGAAATAAGGTGCAGCATCTGCGCCAGAGCCTGCTGTCCATTGCCAACTGGCGGCGTTCGCGGCTGGGTCAGCATCTAGTAACGTATCCCAGAACCAATCCTCGCCTTTTTGCCATTTCAGTAAGAGATGTTTGGTCAGGAAGGACGCAGTAATCATGCGAACGCGATTGTGCATCCATCCCGTCTGCCAGAGCTGGCGCATACCCGCATCTACCATCGGGTAACCGGTGAGGCCAGCGCACCATTTTTCATAGTCATCATCATCATTGCGCCACGGCATGTGCTTGAAATCATGATTGTAGTTTTCAGCAGCCATGTCTGGATTATGGTACAGCAACACGTAAGAGAATTCGCGCCAGACAATTTCGGAGAGGAATTTTTCGCCCTGCTTGTCGTTAACGTGTCCTGCCGCCATGCCGCTCATTGTGGCGCGCCAAATTTGTGCGGGGCCAATTTCACCGAAACGAAGATGCGGCGAGAGACCTGATGTGCTGTCTTCTAGGTCGGGTCGGTTACGGTCTTCGTCATAGGTGTTGATCGGGCCATCGATAAAATGCTGAAGACGTTGGATTGCGCCAGCTTCGCCGGGGTGCCATGCGTCATCAAATCCAGACGACCAGTCCGGCGTGGTGGGGTGCAGGCCCCAATCTTCTAGCGTTTCTGATTTTAGCTTTGGACCCTTTAGGGAAGTAGGCGCGCTGATTGCTTCGGGCGCGTTATAGTTTGCACGGACCGTTTTCCAGTATGGCGTGAACACCTTGTAGTAACCGCCAGTCTTATTTTCGATGCTCCACGGCTCATTGAGCAGGCGCGCATTATAGCTCGTGACGTCGATGTTAGCGTTTTTGAGGGTCTGTTTTATTTGTGTATCAAGCTCGCGCTCGGGCAGGTCGTATCTGCGATTCCAAACGATTGATTCTGCGCCGCTCTCTTCAATGATGTTCTGTAGAACTGTTTCGGATTGCCCTGACCTGAAGGTGAGGTAACCGCCAACGTCGCTGATGTCTTTTGCGAGTGATTGCAGGGATTTATCTAGCCACCATTTAGATGCGCCGCCCAAGAAGCGCAGGCCTGATGTTTCCTCATCATGAATGTAGAGACAAATTACGGGACGGCCTGAGCAAGCCGCCGCGTGTAAAGCGGGGTTGTCTGTTAGGCGAAGGTCTTCTCGAAACCATGCAATGATGGGGGCAGTATTAGACAGGGAAGCCTCGTGAATTTCTATTACATCAAGTTTAGTATTAACTCAGTTTACGATGAGAGGTTCCGATTGGATCATATTTTTGCTGTTGCTTGTATTGTGGCGAGGCGGGACGGGCGTGTAGGTGTTGTGACAAGGAGCATATGATCTATGGCCAAACTCATTGACCTAATGGAAGCAGCCGCCGGCAAGCGTGTGCTGTGCGTGGGCGATGTGATGCTTGACCGCTTTGTTTACGGCGCAGTGACACGCATTTCACCAGAAGCGCCTGTGCCGATTATGGCACGCACGCGCGAGACGGCGATGCCGGGCGGTGCCGGGAATGTGGCGCGCAATCTGGCATCATTGGGCATGATCGCGATGCTGATTGGTGTTGTTGGTGATGATGCGGAAGGCCGTGAGTTGGCCGAGCTTATTGGCGGGCTAAAGCGCGTTGAGGGCGACCTAATCTCAATGCGCGGTCGGCCGACTACGTTGAAGACGCGGTTTGTGGCAGGTGGACAGCAATTGTTGCGTGTTGATGCCGAAGACAGTGAATCGATTGATAGCGTTGCCGAAGATGAAATTATCACAGCAATTGGGCATGAAGCGAAATCTGCCTCACTAATCATTCTATCTGATTACGCGAAGGGGATGCTAACTGACAGTGTGATTGCGGCAGCGCTGAAGGCGGCGCGCGTGGCGGGCATTCCAATTATCGCAGATCCCAAGGGACGAGACTTTGCACGGTATGGCGATGTGGATGTGCTTAAGCCGAATGCTAGTGAGTTAGCGGCAGCAATGGATATGCCATTGGAGACGCATGAGGACGCTGAAGACGCGCTGGTGCGTGCGTGCGGTGCGCTTCCTGCTAAGGCGATCGTGGTGACGCGAGCGGCGAAGGGGATGTCGTTTTGTGAAGCAGGCAAGCCAGTTGCACATCGCGCAGGGGAAGCACGCGAAGTGTATGATGTGTCCGGCGCAGGTGATACCAGCATTGCGGCGCTTGGATTAGGCTTGGCTGCAGGTGGCACGCTGGGCGACGCGGTTGATCTGGCGATTACGGCGTCGGGCATTGCGGTTGGAAAGTCTGGCACGGCGACCGTGTCTCGGGCTGAGCTACAGGCCGCGCTTTCATTTGGTTTGAGTCGTGGCGGCGTTGCGCATGTGCCGATTGAGGCACTATCAGCGCAAATTGAGACATGGCGTGAAGCAGGGCTGACAGTCGGTTTTACAAATGGATGTTTCGATATTCTACACCCGGGGCATTTGCGCGTGCTGGAGGAGGCGAAGTTTCGCTGTGGACGCTTGGTTGTGGGCCTAAACTCTGACGCCTCAGTTAAGCGCTTGAAAGGGCCGACGCGCCCAGTGAATGATGCGGCGTCGCGTGCGCGGGTTTTGTCAGGTTTGAGCGTTGTTGATGCAGTAATTGTGTTTGAGGAAGATACGCCTGCGGCGCTGATTGAAGCGGTGCAACCGGACTTACTGGTCAAGGGTGGTGATTACGACATCGATACCATTGTTGGCGCTGATATTGTTCAAGCGCGGGGCGGTGTGGTGCATATTGTGCCGCTGGTCGATGGACAATCGACAACAGCTGCGATTGCGCGTGTGAAAGCAGAATCTGATGAATGATGCGCTGAACCAAGTGGCGCACACGACGGCGGCCGCATTGCTTAAGCAATATGGTGAAGATGCTGCTGTGATTGCGACGCTGCGCGCTGCAGAGATTGCAGCAATGGGTGACTCAGAGGCTTTAGCGCATTGGGATCAAGTGATTATCATTCTAGAAAATGATCGAGCGATCGGTCCGCTAAACTAATTCGCGACGGATTTTTTCAACTCGTATGTGCCACTGTCTGTGAGGATGAACATTTCCGGGATGTCGGGATGGTTCAAGGGTGTGGCTGTGTCATCTGGTAAAAGGTTTTGCTCAGAGACGTAGGCGACGTAATGCGTGCGATCGTTTTCAGCGAACAAATGATAGTAAGGCTGATCCTTACGCGGGCGCACTTCTTCTGGGATCGATTCATACCATTCATCAGAATTGGCAAACTGAGGATCCACATCAAAAATGATGCCGCGGAACGGGAAGGCGCGATGTCGTACGACTTGGCCGATTTGAAACTTTGCTTTGTGAAGAGAAATGGAGTTGTAGCGCCGCTGTGAAACAACAGGTCGATCAAGAACCATCACAGGTACATCCTCCCGAGTTTTACCCGAGCGAAATAGAGCGAAAAAGCGCCCAAAAAATCCACGATTACTAGCCATTTCCAACCTCTGTGCTACAGCTTGCCTCAACAAACAAGTTTGGGCCACCTCATGGCTGAGAAAAAAGCGCAGGGACCGCGAAAAAAGCGGTCTAACTCGCGCAACGGGAAGGTTGCACCGCTTTATGCGGCTGTTGACCTTGGAACAAATAATTGCCGCCTCTTGGTGGCGGAGCCGCGCGGGAAGACTTTCCGCGTGGTTGATTCGCATTCCCAGATTGTCCGTTTGGGTGAGGGTCTGCATGACACTGGGCGTTTGTCAGATGCTGCTATTGAGCGCGCGTTGGATGCGCTGAAAGCTATTCGTGCGAAACTTAAACAACGTGGTGTTGGGCGTGTGCGCTGCATCGCGACGGAGGCGTGCCGGAAGGCTGAGAATGGCGCCGAGTTTATTGCGCGTGTACATGCCGAGACGGGCCTAACATTCAAAATTATTGAAGCCAAAGAAGAGGCTTGGCTGGCCACGATCGGTTGCCATGACCTTATCGAGCCCGATGCGGAAAACGTTCTGGTTGTAGACAGTGGTGGTGGATCAACTGAGTTATCGCTTGTGAATGCTAAAGCGGCCACGGCCAATGGCTTTCGCGGGATATTGGCGGCAGCCCCCATCAAGGCATGGGCAAGTATGCCTTTGGGGGTCGTGACGCTTTCTGAAGCATTCAGTCATTTGGATGAAGCGGCGGCGTATCCGCAGATGTTAGCGCATGCGTGTGATGTGATCTCTGGGTGGGACGCTTTGGAAGATGTAAAAAATGCGATGGCCGAAAAAAGCGCGCATTTGATTGGTACATCCGGCACGGTGACTTGCTTGGCGGGCGTGCATTTGGGGCTAGACCGTTATCGGCGTGATATTGTTGACGGTTCATGGCTGAGCCGCGAAGAGGGCGCTGGAGCCATTAAAAAGCTACGTGATGCAGGGCTGGAAGGCCGTGGTAAGCTACCGACAATTGGCACAGAGCGCGCAGGGCTGATGCTATCTGGTTGCGCAATCATCGAGGCTGTTTGGGAACTGTTTCCAGCTGAGCGATTGCGGGTCGCAGACCGGGGCCTACGTGAAGGGCTATTATTGTCCATGATGTATGGTCCGAAGCGGAGTAAATCACGTCGACGAAGTAGAGGCGGTAAGAAGCGTACGCGCCAAAGCGCACAGCCAGCGCCAGCAGGAGATTCAGCACCATGACAGATGATGGCAAGCGTCGCTGGAAAGGCCCCTCCAAGAATGAGAAGGGTAATTCTGGTCGGAAAATTGGTGAGCGTAAAATTGTTGCGCATAACGCTAAAACTGAGAGCTCTAAGCGCTGGATTGAGCGGCAATTGCAGGACCCATATGTGCAGCAGGCGAAGGCTGAAGGTTATCGCGCACGCGCGGCTTATAAGCTTATGGAGCTTGATGATAAGGCCGACTTGCTGCGCCCCGGTATTCGCGTGGTGGACCTTGGCTGCGCACCAGGGGGGTGGATGCAGGTTGCTGTCAAAAGAGGCGCGAGCGAAGTGGTCGGCATTGATTTGTTACCAGTTGAGGCACTATCTGGCGCCCACATTATTGAAGGTGATGTGAACGATCCTGAGGATGTGGCGAAGATGTTGGCGGGCCTGACAAACGCGCCTGATCTCGTGTTGTCTGATATGGCGGCCAACACGACCGGACATAAGCAAACCGACCATTTGCGCACGGTCGCACTCGTCGAAATGGCCGTTGACTTTGCGATTACGCATCTGAAAACAGGCGGTACATTTTGTTCAAAGGTTTTTCAGGGCGGCGCAACGCGCGACATTCTGAATACGCTGAATGACAATTTCAAAACCGTAAAACACATTAAACCGCCATCGAGCCGGACAGGTAGCCCGGAAATCTTTGTTGTTGCGAAGGGGTTTAATCAAAAACCTTAGTCGATTTTGGGCAAATCGGTCTAGCATCCCATCAGGTATGCAAGTTTTGTATGATGTATTTTTGCACAAAGACGGCAAAAATCGACACTCTGAGAGGCAGAGTTCTCCTTATTGGAGACTTTTAACTTGATATGATCTCCTATCAGGCGCTAAATCAACTCACATTAGAGTGAAGTCGCGTGAGGCCTTTGTTTGGGCATCCACATAGAGTGCATGGTTCAGTTCATCATGCCTGATGTGTGGTTATTACGCGTATTAGGGGATAGATATGATCAAGCAGATTTGCATCGGTGTTATATCGTCAGCTGCCCTAGGTGCATGTGCGTATCTCATTCCGAAGACCGAAGCTGTCGAAGTTGAGCCTGTCTCATATACGCGGGTCAGTGTTGACGGTGAATTAGCCACAGCAGCCGAAAAAGAGGCGTGTTCGGCGGTTGGGGGTGAAATCCTGCGCGTTGGCATGCTTGGCTACGAAAACTGTGTTCAGACCTATGCAGATGCCGGCAATGTTTGCACGGATGCCTCTGATTGTTTGGGGCTGTGTCTATCTCCGTCGGGTGTGGATGCAACACCGGGTGAGCGCATGAGCGGTGAGTGCAAAGCGACTGACAGCCCGTTTGGCTGTTACACAACGATTGCAGATGGCCGCGCAGAAGGCACGCTTTGTGTCGATTAAGCGACATATTACTTAGGGGGCTTGCCGAATAGGCCAGACTCACTTAGGAGCCTCAAAAAGGAAGCTCCTCACATGAAAATCCGACAAGCCATTACCTTTGACGACGTGCTATTGCAGCCCGGCGCGAGCGAAGTTTTACCTGCTGATATTAACGCTTCAACTTTTCTGACCAAGAGTATTCCTCTGAAAGATCG
>Ga0209345_10002341_pt1 | contig 21020 bp, 33 predicted proteins | sample Cruoilmetagenom7_FD_187294 | JGI IMG/M metagenome (GOLD analysis project Ga0209345, IMG submission 187294) | Oil polluted marine microbial communities from Coal Oil Point, Santa Barbara, California, USA - Sample 7 (SPAdes) (version 2) | ecosystem: Environmental > Aquatic > Marine > Oil seeps ... | reverse complement strand
GTAATCAGGATTGAAAAGGAAGTTGATGCGTTTCTTGATAAAAATCCGATTAAAGTGGTAATGCCGGATGGTGAAGTTCGACATTACAAGGGGAAGGTAAGTCATGGAAGAGGTGATACCGAAAAGGTCGCCGAAGAACAGCTCCATAAGGCAAAGGAAAAAAGGACAATCAAGCGAGGGGAGGAAATTGAACGAGTTGGAGAGCCCAAACCCAAAACCAAACCGGGTGGAAGGCCCGTTGGACCAGTGGTTGAAGGAGAACACCCTACCAGGGGCAAAGGTGTACCTGGGGAAAAGGTACCTCGGAAAGGTGAAGGGGGAGGGGGAAAGGGAAAGAAAGAAGTAAAACCGAAACCGAAATCACCCACACCAGAGTTCATAGCCGCAACCCCGGAACAAACCACAAAGGCCAAAGCCCTGGTGGAAAACTCCGGACTCAAATTTGTTGGCACCATGGAGGGGAAGGATTCCCCGTTGGTAATGTTCAACGACCCCAAGGCCACTCATGGGTCCACAATGTCAATTCCATTTTCTCGTCTTACCAAAAAGACTTTGGTGGTTGAAGCTCAGAAGAAAATTGAAGAGTATCGGGAAAAGGAAAAATCCAAAGAGGTGACTCGGGCAAAACGTAGGATAAAAACTACAATAAAAAAGACGCTGCAGGATGAAAAAGGGGAATGGACTCATGACACCATCCGCAACACCCCCCTCATCCAAGACCTTGTTACCGTGGGGAAGGATATCATACAAAAGGGCCATGTGAAGTTTAAAGATTTCCAGGTCCAGATGAAGAGGACATTGGGAGGTGTGTGGGATAAGGTAAAAGGATTTATCCGTGAGGTGTATACCAGCTCCCGGACTGTGTTGAAATCCCAACGAGGTGCAGTAGGGGAGGAACCGGGACATAAACCAAGACCCGAATCCACGGAAAGACTTGCTGAGGAATACCAAAAAGAAGTGGAGAAACTTCTCAAATGGGAAAAGGTTCCACCCAAAACCCAAATCAGAAAGACGACTGGGCAGGTGAAATACAGCGATGTTGTCCGAGAGGATGTAGCCTTAAAGGATGGGTTGAAAAAAACGGAGATGGCAGCAAAGAAGGCTGAACGAGAGGGTAGGAGGGCTGAACACGCCCGTATGAGAGAGCAGCTTCGACAAATGAAGGAAAAGAAAAAGGAAGCTGACCACATGCGGGAACTTGGAAAGAAGATCTCCAAATCTGTATCCAGTACTGTGGATTTGGCATACCGTGAAATGATAGAGGTGTTGCAGGAAGGGATTGATCCAAAGGTTAGAACCAAAAAGACATTGGACAGGCGGGAGAGGACGAGGCAATATTTGGAATCTCATCCGAAAGAGGTAGAGACGATTCCGACAAAAGTGTTAAAGGAGTTGGGGGAGAAGTCACTATCCGAGATGGATGTTGGTCATTTGGAAAATATTGCTACCCAAATAGCTGCACTCACTAAATTGGGGAAATTGAAGTATCGGCTCAAAAAAAGAGAGGAAACACGGATACTCAACCAGGTAGATGAGAGGATGTATAATGCTATTCGTGGTGTTAAGGGGAAAAAGCCTACTGGTCCGAAAGGTTCCCAACAGCCGAAACGCAAGACCGGGAAGTTGTATCAAGCATCCAGGGCGTACACTTTGGGTATTCCACGAATATGTGATAAGTTCGATGGTGGGAAGAATTTCCAAGGTCCGGTTCATAACTTCTTTTATGACACCACCAATGGGATTGAAAGTGCGAAGCTGAAAGCACAGGATATACGGTATGATAGTGGTAAGGCTGAGTTGAAGAGGTTGGGGATTACCGTGTCGGATCTCATGAAGACTCGCCCCGTTGGAAAACACAAATTCACAATCGACGCCATGATTGATGTGTATGTAGGTATGAGGAATCCCAGGAAGAGGTTTGCACTGAACTGGGGAAATGACATATCCGATGCACTCGCTGCTAAGATTGAGAATAGGCTTACACCAAAGGAAAAGGCACTTGGGGATTGGATACTTGATGAGTACGCTCAAAATTATTCCAGGTATCGGGAAGCCTATGCCAATCAAACTAATAAGGATATGGGATGGGAAGAGTCATACACCCCAATACATCGAGAAGAAGTAGAGTATAAACCTCTTGAAGACCAGATCCACAACGAACTCACTATGAGGAAACAGTTTAAACGTGGGTATCCTGAACGAGGATCAACACATAAGAGAAAGGATATTCAAAAGGAATACCAAAAACCTATACGTCTTGGGGCATATGGTACATGGCTTTCCCAGGTGGCACGGCAGGAACACTACATCCACAATGCCCAACACGTTTCCCGAATGCATAAAGTTCTCAACAAGGGCAAATTCCGAACCGAGTTGTTGGATCGATTTGATAGTGAATGGCATAATCAATTCCGAAAATATGTGGATCGAGTTGCTAATCCGTATGTGTTCCGGTCATTTGATGCCGTTGAACGTGCATCCTCCTTTCTCCGACGGAATTCGGTTTTGGCATACCTCTCCTATAACCTTCTCACCGTGTCCAAACAGGCACCATCACTCGCACTGTTTTTGAAAGACGCTGGCGTTGTCCACCTTACTGCTACTGCTGGACAGGCTGCAACTGGTGTGGGTGCATACAGGTTGATTAAGGAAGTTAATGACATGGAACCCCAGATCAAACACCGGTCTATTGAAAGGGAAATGGAGGAGTTGAAACAGGCAAACCGAGAAGCATATGATAGGATTTTGACTAAGATAGGAAAAAGTGGTATGAAGGGGATATACTTAATGGATAAACTTGTTGTGTCTATTGGGTATAAGGCTGTGTATGAAAAGGGGTTGGCGAATAACCTGTCTGTAAATGAGGCAAAAAAACAGGCGCTGAATGCTGTGCTCCGGACTCAGCCTGCCGCATCCCCAAAGGATATCCCAGGATTGTATGCGACAAGCGAATATCTTAACTGGTTTTTGCAGTTTACAAATCAGTTGAATAAGATATATAATATAGCATCATATGACATCCCGGCAGATGTAAGACAGGGGAGGTATATGGATGCTGTTGCGGGCACTACTGGGCTTGCCATAGCTGCTTTGGGAATTTGGGCTGCGATTACAAAGGAAGTTCCGGATACGATTACTGATATTCCCAAATACATATGGGATGGGGTTTCTACCCAGGCGTTGAATATCATACCAGTGTTTGGACGCCACATTGCCGCTGCAAAAGATGGATGGAAGAGTAGCAGTATTCCTGCATTTGAAGGGGCGGAAGCGCTTGGGGTAGTGTTGCAGAAACAAAAGAAGTTGAAAAGACCTCTTTCAGTGGAAAAGGATAAACTTCGGAATAGGAAATTCTGGTTACGAAAAGCCGCCGCTGTTGGTGAAGCCGCCGCCGTTATCAAAGGGTTACCCGTTGTTGGCACAAAACGTGCATACAAGACTGTAAAGGAAAAGGACACGTGGGAGATTATAGGTGGTAAGGGGAAAGATCGATATGGGGAAAAGGAAAAAACCACCACAACCCTAAGAGAGGCCTATAAAAGGTAAAAGAGGAAGGAGAAGGAGATGATATTTAATGACCGAGTACACCCGATTGAGTGTGTGAGTATGGCCGGAAGTGGGGCAATTGCAAGTGTTACGTTGGATGCTGATCCTTGTGTGTGGTTGGGAGAGGACAACATCCAAATTGAACTTGACACCAATGTCATCCTCGTCCCCAGTGTGATGCGGGTTTTGGGAAGTGTCAATTATAATGGTATGCGGACAATCTATGCCCGAGACACAAATGACATCAGCATCAAGGGGAAATTTGTCGCGGAGACTTTTGCTGGTACGGAAACCCTCACCCCCACCCTTGCAATTGGTGTTGATATCCGAGTGTTCCAGGTGGATTTGCACTTGTCCGCTGTGGGTGGTGCTGTGGAGGACTATACCATTACCAAGAACCACAAGGATGCAGGTGGGGCAGTGTATTGGGATACGGTTATCCATACCGAAGCCATGAATGCACTTGCGGATTACATATGGTTACCGACTCGACCCTACCTTGTACCTAAAGACTTCGTGTTGGATTTTGCCTATGCCAATACCAACAACCGTACCTGGGGATTGAATATCTTTTTTCAAAGAGCGGTATAGGACAATGCTAAGGGAACGAGAATTACTATTCTCCGTTACAAAGAAGGATCTTGTGATTCAGACTTTCCAATCCGGGGGTAAAGGGGGTCAGCACCAGAATAAAACTTCTAGTGGGGTTAGGATCATACACCTACCCTCTGGAGCAAGAGGGGGATCTCGTAATGAAAGGAGCCAACGTCGGAATAAACATTTGGCATTCCGTCGTTTGGCCGCAACTAGGGAGTTCAGATTATGGCAGAGCCGTGTGGTATGGGAAGTGTGTAATGGGAAGTCGATTGACCAATGTGTGGAAGAGGGGCTTGCTCCTGAAAACATAAAAGTAGAAATAAAGGTGAATGGGAAATGGGTGGTATTGGGAACGGAACTCCGGATACAGTAAAGGGTACGGACAATGACACTGATGTAGCCGTGGTGGTGGGGTTGGACATCACTACCAGGAGTGTCAATGTTAATGCCAGGGTATGGGATACGGATACCCTCTCCTGGGTAAGGATGGAACAACCCGTACTGGAACTCTCCACTGGGGATCTTACCGTCACCATGGGAGATGTTGAAAAACTACTTGCTGATTCTTATTGGAAAAGGATGAAACCATACCTACATGCCAGTACCAGACCCAAGTACCTTTGTAAGAATACCGACATAGATGCAAATGAAACTGATACGGATTGGTATATTTGGAAATACACCGATGCCGACATTCCCCAAATTGAAGGACCGAGAATTGGTGCTGTCAATACTGAGGGCGTGGTCGATGGGCTTAGTTGGAATATATAATGACTCTTAAATTGAATCCGATTACTGGTAAGTTGGATGTGGTGGCACTTTCTGATGGAACAGCGGCTGGACAACTGGTTTTTTGGGATGGGGCTAAATGGGTAAATACGGAAATATCTGAACTATTTTGGGATGATGTTAATAAGCGTTTAGGTATAGGAATAACTCCAACAGCACTGTTACATCTTAAAGCAGGGACAGTTTCGGCAAATACAGCTCCTTTAAAATTTACAACACAAGCATCTCCATTAACAATAATCGAAGAAGGGACCATGGAGTATGTGGGTCATTCCTTGCAGTTTAGTCAATATTTAAAACGAAGAGGAATAGTAATGTCGCAAGACGTTAGAACAAGCACAACTACTGTAGAAAATACGACAACAGAAAGTGGTGCCTTGGCAACGGCTCAGCATGGAGCAAATTATCTTGAAGTTGGTAAAAGTGAAGAAACTGTTCTAATTGGGACATTTTCTCAAAGGTCTAATCCTTCAGCATTCATAACGATTAGAGTTAAATATGCTGGTTCTACTATCCACTCTTTTACCACACCAGTAAGTACTGGAATTTCAGCGGAGCAATTCCGGCTCACAATAACAACTACTTGTAGAAGTATTGGAGCAACAGGAACAATGCAGATTAATTCATTGTTTCATATAGCTGGTAATGTAGATGATGTTGGAAGTTCAAGTTTACCTACTATAGACACTACCAGTGATGAGGATTTGACAATCACCGCCCAGTGGGGAGAAGCAAATGCAAGTAATATTCTTAAAGTAGAACAATCAAGAACGGTGTGTATTGAAGATGACAAGTAATTCAGGATAATCTGAATTGAAAGGGGGAATTGGGGGTGGGACTTAGAGTGGCAATTCTTCAAAATGAAAGGGAAGTACCACTACACAAAGGGAAATCCCAAATTCAAAAACAGTACCTTACCCAAAGCCGTCGCACGCTTGACACAATCGACGAGTTGGTAAGGGGTATCCTTCTCCCAATGGTGCATGGGAAGAAGAAAAAGAAGGAGGTGTTGGAGACTTGGAATACCCATTTTTCCATGTTGTGGGGTAGTAGTGAGGGGGAAATGGAAAAGGTATGGGATAAGTTGGAATTGGAGTTGAAAAAGGAAACAGTGAAGTTGCCATAAAGGAGAGGAAATGAAAATGGGAAATGGTATGAAGAAGAACATGGGTAAGGTAATACCGGTACTTATCATTACTGTAGTGCTACTGGCATTGGCTTGGTACAGTGTGTCACAGGCAGCGGAACTCAGTTTTGAGTGGGATGCAAATACGGAATCTGATCTTGTCGGATACCGACTGTACCAAAGCGATACCCCAGATGGACAAACCACTGGTGGGGAATCGAGCCCTAATTTTGTAGTGGGGGTTCTTGCTGGTGCTGAGGCTGTGACCATTACCGTCGCCCCAACAGAGGATGTTACCTTGTACTGGGTACTTACCGCGTATGATACCGCTGATTTGGAAAGTGGAAAAAGTAATGAGGTCTCGCATTATTTCAATGTAGTACCACCGGCACCACCTGGGACGTTGCAAAAAACCAATGTCCAGGCGGCGAATGTGTATGTCAATGGGGATGTGCATGTGGCAGAGGTGAATGTTGATACGTTAAGGATGGTACAGAGGAAGGAATAGAATGAGTAACACACAAATAACAGAGAACTTTTGGCTATCCGAGTTTGCTTGTCCATGTTGTGGACTTGGCAAAATCAATTACGGAGTCATCCATCGACTCCAGGTAATCCGGGATTTTCTTGGTGGTCATGTAAAAATAATAATCATGTCCGGGTGTAGATGTAAATCCCACAACCGGAGTGATACAGTCGGGGGTAAAGATTCCAGTCGTCATCTCCTGGGTTGGGATAGGGAGAAGTACAAACACCCCATAGGTGAATCAGATGCGGTGGATTTCACTCTTAGTGATATTCGACTTCTTCCCTATGTGAATCATGCGTTTGAGGATGCATGGAGTGGTGGTTGGCATTGGTATGAGAAGAAGAAGATGATACATGTAGATTTAGGACCAAAGAGGAGATGGGTATGAAACTTGCAGTGGCTTTTAAAATAGCAAGAAAGTACAAACTAAGTGCGCCTTCTGGATTTTACAATCTCACTCTTGACGAATTGAGGAGGGTAGTCAATCGTGGTGGCTGAGGTCCGGGTAATTTCGGGGACAGGCTTGTTCCTGATACAGTGTGGTTTTTGAATATCAAACCAGCCTGAGTGATTCATGATTTTGGCTACTCGGTAGTAGCCACACCAGAAGAGCAATTCAGGGAGGACAGAAGGTTATGGGATAATGCACTTACACTGGTTGACGAACAGACAGGGAATTTGGTACTGTCCTGGTTGAGACACAGACGAGTGCTAAAGTATTTTAAAGCTGTTAGATTTGGTGGTAGTGGGTTTATTGCCGGAGAGGAGGATAAGTAGTGCCTATGGAGTAGAATAACCGATTATACAACGTGCCCACCCTTAGTTAACTTGACCGGGAGGGCCCTTTGGTTGTTTATTGGTCTATATTGTATGGCCCGCCCTTGCTCGGGGCGGGCTTTTTGTTTGCCTAACGTTTTAATCAGCCGTTCGGTTTTTGCATTGGCTGGATTTGCTAGTTATGTTTCACAATAAAAAGAATCTGGATCATGGGTTACTCCGTCCATGTCTATAAAATCTCCGATATCGCTGATGTGCATCACTTGGAGTTTACCACACACATTTATCCTCAACAGGCCCGTTTCTACCTCGATGTCATGGAGTTCCCACATCGGCTCTTTTTCACCCAACAACCGTACTACCAATGGTTGGGGGAGGTTGTTTATAAAATCAATCTTTAGAAGATCTGGCATAATTGAACCTCCATAATAACGTCAAAATAACCCGCCTATCGGGTTTATTTATTTGTTAGGGTTTGGTTGGTGGTCCCAATGCCATATGACATCGTCCACAATATATATACCCATCAACATCATAGGGAGTGTCGTCCATTTCTTTATGTAAATACCCTGTTCCGGAGTGGTTAACTTTGTAGCAGGTTGTACCATGTAATATACCCGGCTCTAATCTCAATTTCTTAACTTCCTCCCACAAATCCATAACAAGATTAAATGCTCCGAAGTGCATGGCTAGTGGTTTTCCTGGTAAGTGAAATACCTTAAAACGTTCAAAGTAGTCATCAACCCTGTCTTCAAGGGATTCCACCACTTCATTCTCATCTCCTTTTGATTCTAGTTCCGCTACCTTCGCCCGGATGGCATCCTCTGTCGGGCCAGGGATGTAGCTCCCGGAGAAAACTTGTTCCAGCAGATCATCCAGGCTCTCTTTCATAAGCTCTTCTTTTATTTCTTCAAATGTGTTTACCATACTACCCTCCTTTAAATTCTTCACAATGGGTACATAATTTACTCTGTATGAAGTTTCGGACGGACTCACCCTCTCTACACCTACCACACACAAGCACTTCACATGTAAGCAACCTAACGGGTTATTTAAATTCACCCCCACAGATAATGCATTTAGTCTACCACTTGTATAACTTGTTTGGCTTCATGCCCCTTCTCCTCTAATTCCCCTGTGTGAATGTCAAACCCCTTCGGCCACTGGTGCTCGTAGGGAAACATCCTCCCGCACTTGGTACACCATACATCCTCATACCATGTTTGATGGCCGAAGGGGAGTATTTCGTCACAATATGGACACCAGTAGTCGATATACTCATCTGCTGTTATCCGGTTTATGTGGACCTCTCCTGGTTTCACTAAGCGCCACCTTGAATGTTTCTGACACACTCATCAAATACCCGTTTCAGTTCATTCCTCCCCCAACCTGTTTCGGAATCGAGCTCCGAGAAGAACAGGCCCCTAAAAGCATTAATATCCATCATACCCATACCCATACCTATACCCATGTCAGCCTCATCCATACCCTTCCGTCTTGTGTTCCTTTCAATTGTTTCAAGGATAGTAACTATGTCTTGGAACTGTTCACTCTCGATTGTAACCCCTATTGTACCCATACCACGTCTCCCTCCTCCCTTCCTATATCCATCCCCAAAAATCTCCCAATTCACCTACATTGGGATTGACTTCTCCAATACCTACATTACAAAACTCCTCTGGGACGCCATCATTCCCAGTGGTGTAGCATGTCCAGCATAGTCTGGATAATCCCTTATCCCGTGCTATTGGGTATATTCCACAACAAGGACACATATCTTCTCCATCCCCACCCAATGTACAATCCTTACACAACCCAATAGGGGACTCCATTCTGGAGTAGTACCTTTTCCCACACCCTTTACATCGATGTTTGTGGTAATGAATGGAGCAGCAGGTGTCACAGTAGGCAGAGGTGCCACTTCTTGGTGTGTATAATTCCCCACAAATTCTACAAATTTTCTTGCCCATGTGTCTGGTTTTCATTGTTCCCTCCTTCATTACCCGCCAATGTTCACTGTCATCTGTGTGAGATTATCCGGTCTTCCATCCTGCCTTTCCTCCCTTTTACTTTTTCGCCGGAGTGAACTTCACCGATGTGGATGTGGATACTTTCGACGACTTCTCCACAATACTCACAATCTGGTCCACTCCGAGCCCCACTCGTAGGAGTTCTTCTTTGAGTAGATCCTTGTTGATGGTGGATCGGGTAATCTCCGTTATATTAACATTCCCAAACATATCCCATACCACAGAGGTATTGTCATCGATATGGGAGAACGCCTCCACAAGATCCACATTGACCGTCTTCTTCTCCTCTTTGGTGGTCTTTTCAATGCTGGCTAATCGATTCCGCTCCAGTATCAACCCCTGGAATCGTTCAGATAGTTTCGGTGCCAGGTCAAATACATTTACCTTCTTCCCTTTTCCCTTTGCCATTTCTTTTTCCTCCACACTTTCTTCATTAGTGTTGGTGTAAACCCAATCTATTACGACATCCCATTGGTACTTACCTCTTTCCTCGTACTTATTCCACATTTCTTTCATATAGGCATTAGCCTCACATCCACACCACCCATTCACCCTTATGAGATGGTTTCTCGTGTATTCCGCCTTTCCAATAGTTGCTGACATTCCTAAATGCTTCACCCCATGACAATCCGGACACAGTGCCTTCACCCCAATGAGGGTTTGGGTATGGGTAGTGTCATTGTATTCCCACTCCTCATGACACTCTACTGGGTGATCCTTTCCCACCCCGCCACACACCTCACACACATACCCAGCCTTTTTATATGCTCTTCTCCGTATGATATCCCATTGAGGTGGGGTTAGTATGGATCGGAGATTCACCCCCCAAGAGGAGGAGGGAACGAGTTCGACTGATAATCTAGGTTCCGGTTTTGGTTCCATGTTCCTATACCTCTCCTAATTTTTCAACAACTTCAATCTGTGTCTGTAGGATTCTTTCCATAAGTAATTCCCACTGGTAATGCTCCATCTCCTTACTCCCCCTCGTGCTATATCAACTCATTCTCAAACGCCAACCACTCTGGCATCTTCACAGTCTTCCTTTTCACATCTAGTTTGATCTGGCTGTATGGTAACCATACCTCGCCCAAACCAGGGAAAAAGAGTAATACCGCTAGTGAGGTACTGTGGACTTCATACTCGTAATCCACTTTTACCATTTCTTCATCATTATCCCCATCATCCATGAGTATCTCATTCATATCCCCACTCCTCCTCCTCTTTTGTACAATTTCTTCATCTCCTTGTATTGTTTCCTCAACCCAATACATACCACGATCCCATAAAGGCCCCTTTGACTCCATTTCCCATCTTTCCACCTGTATTTGGTATCCCTGATTGACATGTCCCCGTATACACTTTTCCGTATTTGTTTTACCCTTTTTCCTCTCATATACCTTTTACCTCCTCCTATTCCTCTCCCATTTCCATTATCTTTCTCAGTAGTGTCTCCACCTTACCACCAATATCCACATCCTTCATACTTCCCCACCTCTTACCCGCCTTACAATCTACTGGTGTCTCCACATCCAACTTTACCGCATTTTCCATTACATGTTTGATTCTGGGTATCACCTCCACTGCTTCCTCTTGGCCAATTTCAAACATCAAATCATCATGGATTTGGATAAGGGGATTTACCGTATACCCTTTCCTCCTCCACTTCTCACATTCCGGTACCAGTTGCGCCATACCCTCCTTTATTACCCCCTGTGCACCGGATTGTATTGGGGTGTTTCCCGCTTTTCGTAGTCCACTTTCCACAACCCACTCTCGACTTGATAACACCTCTGGGATGTACCGTACTCGACCAAATAGGTCCCATACTTTCCCATACCGTTTTGCCATGGCGTGTTGGGTATTGGTATAACCTCGTACTCCTGGGTATGTGTCCAACCACCCATCGATAAGGTCTTGGCAGGATTTTATTGTCCACCCCTCTACACCCTCCAGCTCAAATTGCATGAACAATCCTTGTGCGGTGATCCCGTACACAATACCAAACGCCACACTCTTGGCAGGTCGTCTGTGTTTGTCCTTATCCACTTCGGATAATGGTATCCGGAACATAGATGCTGCTGTTAAGGCGTGGATATCCCCACCGCTGCGGAATATCTTAATCATGTTTTCATCACCGGAGACATGGGCTAGGATGCGTAACTCGATTTGCGAATTACATGATACGAGGCCGTTGGATAGGACATAGTTGTGGGTATCCTCAACAGTGATCTGGTATACTGGTTTCACTCCTATGTATTCGATACTGGTTATCCTGTGATTACCCCCACCCCTTTCCCTTTTATGAGAGAAATAACAATCTCGGTTACAGTAATTATTCCCCTTACTACTAATTGAGTTAGCTTTTCTGAATTCAGTACCGCAATAACCACACACCACCATACTTGAGTTTGGGTGTTTGCCATAATTAGGATTGTCCTTCCCGGTGTATGACCTCCGATTCTTCAATCCAACTCTCAAAGCCTCAAGCCGTTTGGTATCAGTACGAGTACCCTTTTTTACCTCTCTCCAATATTGTATTCCACCCTGGGCAGAATTCTTAGCATCTGTAATATACCTTAAATTATCTGCATGCCAGTTAGTGATATCCCTATTTCTATGATCTACACAATATCCATCCGGGCAAGGACCATATTGAAACCCTGCAACAAGGGTGTGCTTCTTTTCATAATTAAAGTATGATCCTATGTACCAGGTAGGGTATTTTTTCTGACTATTGGTTCCGGTTTTTACGTGGGCCAGTCGATCCCCTACGGATAATTCCTTTAGCTTTTTCTTTTCCCTGGTGTACGTTACCCAGGAATGCTCCTCTGTGCATTCCACACTCGACCCATCTTCCAAAGTCATACGGTATACGGGTAGCTCCCCAACACAAGCGGTTGCGGTTACCGGGTTCATCACCAAGTCATTCTCTTCTTGTAATGACAACACCCCCATACCCGGAACTATATCCTGTATTTGGACAATTCCCTTATTGGTATTGACAAGGGTATCACCTACAACACAGTAATCTAATGACACTAGTATACACCCATCCCCAGCTACAAACCCATTCCGTAATTCCTTCCCCTCGACACTTCTCACCGGCTGATTCATAAGATTGGGGCTCTCGGATGCAAGCCTCCCAGTAGCAGCGCGTGTCGTTTTGAATGTAGTGTGGATTCTACCATTCTCGTCTGCGAGTTTTGGCAACACCGATACATATGTGGAATCCAGTTTCTTATACCCTCTCCAATCCAGGATCATCCCGACGACTGGGTGTTTGTGTCGTACCGCTTCCAAATACTTCGCCTCAGTGCTGGGAAGTTTACCATACTTCTTCTGTAATAGCCTGAGTTTTACCATCAATTCCCCGGTTTGTGGGGATGATCCCGGGTTGAAATGCCCCTTCCAAATACCCGCTATTGAGATGTGGATTTCGGCCTCAATCTCCCTCATGCGGGATTGGTATTTCACACTCAGACCCGTAATATACCCCCCTTCTATTTTTATCCCCGCTTCCATCATGTCCAATACCAATGGCATCATTCGCATGTCACGATCCAACGCCTCTTCCAACTCCTCCTCTTCGATTTTGGCTTGCAGTATTGGGTAGAGTTGACGTGTGATGTCTGCATCTAGTCCGGCATATCGAACTGCGGATTTCAGTGGTATGTCCCCGAGGTATCCTTCCGGCATTACTCCCAGTACCGCCTCCACCATCCCCCTTCCCTCATTAGGCTTTATATTATTCCACCGAGTGTAAAGGGATACGGGCGCTCGTTCCCCCCGCTCCCCCTTTGCTTTATCATTGATCATACGAGTGATCTTTTTGGATACATTTTGTGGGTTTTTAATATGGGGCTTTCCTTTATCCCAGGTAAGGATTGGTTCGGGGTTGGGCCATGTCTTACTCAATGCCCCACATAAATACACAAGGGCTTTTCCCTCTCCCACATCCCCTACCACGTCCTTGTACTCTTCCATACGGATGTTGAGTAGTCGATAAGATAGGAGTTTTAGGGATTGTGGAAGTTGAAGAAGGTATGCCATGGTCATGGTACACACCCACTCCCTTACCTCCATACCCACCTTTTTCAGTACGGGTATGTCGTATATTGCATTGTGAAATATGGCTTTGGGGACTGTATGGGGGGTGGGGTTGAGGAGTACCCTACCAAATCCGGCACTGTTGGAGTATGACATACACCAGAATTTTCCGTGCAGACCATCAGTTTCGGTATCGATTGCGGGGATGGTGGTTGGGGATTTGGGTTTGGGAATGCTGCCACCATTACCATGACTGTATTGTTGATTGTATTTTCTCCCATTGATATTGGTCCTTGGTTCCAACTTCCCATCCCCACCCGTTATTTGGAGTTTAAGTTGTTGAAAATCCCTTCTTATATCTAACATCCTATCCGGAAAGCGCAACCCGGAGGCTGGATGATATATTGGTACCACTATCCAGGGTCCACGAGGGGAGAGGTAGGGTATACCGTGTACCTCTTCCATTTTCAGTGGGGTTGGGAATTCTTCATTCGGGGTTAGGGGGAGGCCCAAAAACCACCTCACGGATATTAACCCCATTGCACCGATGACTTTGGGCTGCAAATACTCCAATTCCGGTATGAGGTGGGTGGTGGTACACTCCAGTATTTGGCTTGGGGTAGGGTCCGGATTCCCTTGGACAAAACACTTACAAATGTTCGTCGTATAAAAATGGAGTCGGGATTGACCTATTACCCGGAGGTAGTTGTCGAGGTCTTTGCCGCTGTCACCAACAAAAGGGGTTTTGGTTCTGTGTTCTTCCTTTCCAGGACCCTCTCCCACCAGCACACACCCATTCCAAAACTTCTCGTCCGGGTATTCTTCTTGTACTTTTTGTTTACAGTTTTTTGAAATACACTTCATATTACCACCTATTCTTTGTTATTACAAAGTTTGTCACATTCTTTTCCTGCTATAACGGTAAAAATAAATACTCTATTATCTAACTTTTGATAAATCTTGGAAAGTCTCTGTCGGGAAATACTAAATTGTTTTGACAACTCCCTGGTAGACACCCCATTGTTGTGGAGTTTAAACACTTCGAGATCCCCTACTTTAACATCCCCAAATATTTCTATGAAGAGATTCATAATAGTACCCCCCCCCTATCCACCCCTTTAGAGTGTAAACCTCCCCATCCCTATCCCCATCCCTATCCCCATCCCCATCTTTATTCTTCGTGTTTAGCCCAACTTTCCAATAAACCTCCCTTACGTATCTTCTGGCATCACCTGAATCGATATGGAATAGCTCACACACCCACGAGAACCCATCACCCAGTACCCACTTTTCAGCCTCACTCTGTATTCTTCTATCCCCACTCCCAAGTTCTCGTAACGCGGTTACTGTTACATGAACCCAAAACCTCCTACACGCATTCGCCTCTTCTCGTGTGGCCACCATTTCCACTTCTACTTCCACTTCCACCACCCTTACCTCAATGATGAAACCACCTTCTCTGCAATTCCTTTACCAATACCTGGGATTTTCACCCAGTCTTTCTCCCCCGCCAACACCATTTCCATTACGCTATCAAAATACCCTTCCACCACCCCGCTTAGTTTTGTCCCTATTCCTGGTAATTCGCCGGCAATTCTCCTCTTGAGGGTTGGTTTACTTAATTGTACCATACCCCCACAAGGGGAGGGGATTTTCCCGCATCCGGTACCAATGTGGGATATGTGTTTATCCCAACCTTTACTCCACCACTTGTATAATCGATTTGTCCACTGTACTGTCTCCATTGGGGTGGAGGTGTGGTGGATGTGGATTCCAGCTTTCATTTCCAGGGTGTTGAGGTATCCATATACCCTATTCCCAGTCCAACGTTCATTCCCGAATCTCCATTCCCTCCACCCCTTTTTCTTTCCAGACCACTTCTCCACCATACCCGTGTCCACATTCACCCTCCAGATACCCTCAACAACGAGATATACTACATTGTATGATGATACCAATCCGGGAAGCTGGTGGGATGACAGTCTTCCGCTGGATATCGATGATAGGAGATCGCCGAATCGCTTCCTTTCAATTCCAATTTGGGTGGGAATTCCCCCTTCACCTGTCCCGAGAAAAGCAATATCGGCAAACTTCAATCGTGTGAGTTGGGTGGGGGTGTGGGTGTGGGACTGGAAAAATGGGAGTAGTTCCTTTGATCCAACTCTGTTATCGAGTAGTATCATTCGTGTTCTCCACCTGTTATAGGATCAAACCCATGGTAAATGGAATACCCATCCCGGATTAGCCGCTGAACCACGGCCTGTCGTATATAAGTGAGTATTCTTCCGTCATTTTTGTATACTTCTTTGTTATGGCAAACACAGCAGAACCCATCCGTAGGGAATGAATAGTCTCTTATTGATTTGTAAACCATTGTCATTGTGGTACAGGCGTGTACAATTGCATCTTCACTTGTCATTTTCCATCTCCTTCCCTCTACCCCCACACCTCACAAATTCCTCCCACTCATTCCAACACCTCTTTAAATTAAATTGCACCATCTCCATTTGGGAAAGTATTTGAACAAGTGCAATAGACTCCTCATGTTGATAATCCCCGGTGGTGGCCTCTTGGAGTATCCTCAACCCCTCTATGATGTAGCTTGTACCAAGGATTAGTTTTTCCTGTCGGTTCATTATCATTACCAACCCCCCCCCCCAGCCTCATATTCCAAGTTCATCGCCATCCTCAATTAATGCGTTGGATATATCCTGTTTTGACATATCGTAGCAGCAATGCTCCTCTACCCAATTATGAATCTTGGTTGCCCTATCCACCGCTTCCTGACACTGTTCCGCCAATTCCCTATCCAAGAACAACTCCCCATTCGTTGTCTTGTACGCCTGTATCTCTGTTATTTTGGGCATAATATCTTCGTCTCCTGTTCTGCTCGTTCCTTTGAGCGCCTATTCTGTCTTTCGTTGTATTTGTGTTTGTAAACACTACCCGGGTCTGCTTCCATCTCCTTGTGGGCGTCTGGAAATTCTTCACAAGTCATGCCCACTCCAATGTAATTATCGGTTACCCCCTTCTCCTTCTCCTGAATGTCCTCCTCCCTGGAATTTGCGTAATTTTCATAAAACTTCACCGCAGGACCTGCATTCCGTTCTTCCCGTATGTCCTGGAGTATGTCGATGTAGTTTTGCATATCGGCAAGGGTGTCTTCCACACTTTCATTATTCGGCATCCTCCCATCCAGAAGCAGGTTACACACCCGATCCAGCTTGTGTGTGATGTGGAACAATGTCACCCCCTCGGGTTTGGTAATATCCACTTTTAATATCCGGCACAACTCCGCTACCCGATGGAAGTTGGCGTTGGGGATGTCCTCACTCCCATAATCCTCTTCCTTTGACCTGGACAGCTCCAACCTTTTCCTGAATCTTTCCTCCCAATGTTCTCTTATCATACAGTTTTCTCCTTTATTCCTGCTCCATAACCACCACATAAGCGGTACAGTTTTTTCCGTATCCGTCTTCATGTGGTGGTTATGGGGAAGGTTGTCCTCCACCTCTCAGTTTGGGTACAAATCTTGCATTATATAGTCCTACTTAATCCTATACTACAGCTAGACCACTAAAGAAGTAAACAAGTGACCAAGCTAAAACCACTGCTAAAAAAGTTAGTAAATATTCTCTTATCCTCCCTTCATAGTATAGTTCTAACAACTCTGATCGCTGTAATTGGAATACCAACTCTTGTTTATTTGGCGACAGGAACATTAGATATTTTAGTTCAAACACTAAAAACACCAACACCACTATGGGCAACCATTGCTTTGGTTCTTCTATCGGTCGTATATACTCAATTAAAATTGTCCAATCCATTATTCCCTCCCGAGAAACAACAATATTATAAATACTGCCCTGATTGTAATTCTGGAATCAGTATAAAATCCGTAGAAAATTATTGTCAATGTGGGGCCAAGTATCTTAAAAAATGCCCAAACTGTGACAAAGAGATAACCCGAGACGATAGCCGTGTTTGTTCTTCCTGTGGTCACACTTTCATACCAAACCGCATTCGAGTTACTTAACATCAATTTCTCCAAAGGAATCAAAATGAAGAACAAAGTTGATCCAACCAAGTGTTGTTATTTCAATGATCAAACATGTCTTGGACAGAACCTCCAAGCAATAGGAAGATCGGTAAGCACAACCTTTGTTGAATGGGACGGCAAGAGTTTTTCCATCTCCGATGCCTTTGATTTTATAAAAGAACACGGATGCTCCTTTTGTGAAAAAGGTAAACCTAACTCCACACCGACTCTTCTTTGACCCATCTAAAATGTTTTGCTGATTCCACCAATATCAAACTAATTATACCAGCCACCCGTTCCTCAAGAGTAGCTGTGTCAAGACCTTTCGTATCAAACCTTATAGTATTCCATGTTGTGAATTTGGGACCGATACCCTCCCCTCCAGCCACCCCAAGACAAACAATTGCCTCATCTTCTCCAAGATTCAATTCATCGGTTATGGTGAATTTTGCATCCGGGTTGTTACGACATATCTCTCGTTCAATAAGTGGTGTTTTGGGGTTTTGCTCTAAATCCTCTCTTATTTGCTTCATTACCATGTCTTCGTCTATGGTTTCCACTTGTTATTCTCCTTCATTCCTGCTCCATAACATATCGGTGAGCCATTCTACCAACTCGTTATGGGGAATCGATTCCCAGTTCCTTTACCTTTGTCTCCAGTCTCCTAATCCGAATTTTCAATTTTAACACTTCCTGCTCGGATTTCACTATCCTGGTTCTTAGTGTCTCCACCAGACTCTTGGTGTATTGTAATTCCTTTTTCACCACATCCTTTTCCATTTTACCTATATCCTCCATTCCACTATCACGGGGTCTTACGGGTAATCCGGCTCCGGCATCCAGTGAGTCACGGGCCAGCCTATTCCCAGTCCAACATTTATTTCTCCACCCATTTCTTTCATACCCTTTACCCCCTTCATCCCCCTTGGGATACTACCTACCCCTACCCCTACCCCAAGCCCTACCCCATCACCATACTACTCAAAACCCCAAAATCCACCATACTTCCGGATAGCTCCAACTCCCGCACGTTTGGGTTGTGTCGAGAATCTGTAACTTTTAATTTGAATTCCCCTTCTTCTTTATCAAAATACACCAAAACATTACACTGTACCTGAAATCCAGTATCCTTAAACCCTGCTCGCTCTAACTCCCCCGTCCTCTTGTCATTTATATACTGGTCTTTGAGCCGGTGAATGATGATGAGGTTTTTATCGGAATTGAACGCCGACTTTATCAATTGTCTATACTCCGCATTCACTGGTCCATAGTGATGGGGTTTTATGTTGCTGAGTTTTCCGAATCGGGCCAGCCTATTCAACTCCCACAATTCCGTACCAGTGTCCACTATTACCGTCCGTACCTCCTTGGTAATGAGGAGTGAGGTATAGGTTCGTCGCACCTCTCCCCATAGTTTCAGGTAATCCACTGGTTCTGCATCATCTGGAGTGGGCAGGGGGACGTCGTATTCAAATACCTGTATCCTCTTGTGTTTGAACTTGTGTACCACCCCCTCCAATCCAACATCCAGGGAAATGTATCCTATTGGGTCCGGGGCGGTAAGGGAGAAATGGGTTTTTCCACTTTTCTCTAATCCGTCCAACCCCAGAATCATTCTCGGGGTGGTGGTTATTGTGGTGGCGTCTACTCCTCCTAGTTTTGATAGGGCATCATTGATGGTGACATTACTCATAGTGGCATCTTCTCCTCTTTTTCAAACTCATCCAGTATTTCAGGGTTTAAAAGCCTATACCCTCGGTTTAGGTACTTGGTTATCCGAATAAGGTGGTGAACTGGAAATGCAAGTAGTGGTTTTAGGATTGTGAATTCCCTATTTTGAACATCTTGGAGGAAGGTATCACCAAACACAAACCCATCCCCATCCTCCTTCCCGAAGTCATACGCCGCCATGCAAATTGAAAGGTCAAAATCATCAATGACACTTTTTGCCCCATTGGGAAAAACCGGGTCAAAGACAACGTGTATATCCAATTTTCCTTCTTGGGTGAAAAGTGCGGCATATTCTCTATCTTTGGTAGCTGGCTGTGGATAGTAGCCATCCAACCCCAAGACAAAACTATCAGCATGCTCCTTTGTGGTAAAGAAGAAGTCCAGATCTCCGCCCCCCTCTTTAGTGAATATTCGTGTGAGCATTCCCCCAGCGAGAATGGCTTTTTCCTTTACTGCCAGTTCCCACAACCCACCCCGTAGTACTCTTTTTAGTAGGGATAGTTCCCAACCAAACTCCCCCTCCTTCATTTCACCCACCCCCTTGACTCTGCATGATTCCGTATCATGTTCCAGTTCTCCCTCAATTCCAATTGAGAAAACACCAACCGATATACCACGTACTTCGGGGTAGGGGGTTTGTAATCCCCATTGATGTACAATACCCGGAGTATGCAGGAATTCATCTTACCACCTTCATCCTCCCCCTTACCCTGGTTGATCATGTGGATGTAGCTTTTAATCTGTGTCATCCAATACCATGAATCCTCAACACTCCTGGATGCAGATTTCCGTGTTGCTTTGTATTCTTCCAACTCCCACTTCTCCATATTTATCCCATCCGGACTACCTGTAATTCCATCCAACATCACCTCCCCAGGACGGAAAATACATTCTTCGCGGTGTCTTTCCGCAAACGCCATTGAGAGGAGTTCTTCCCAGACAAACCCGAATTCCGCCTGGGGTTTTTGTATGGGGGAGTCTCCGTACCCGGTATTGAAAAGCCGATCTCCTATGTCGGTTGTTATTGTTGATAGGTGTAGGGTGTCGGAGCGTGGTACTCCACTATCCCCTAATGTTGCTGGAATTGTCTCATCCAGGATGGTAACTTCCATTTTCCTTTCCCCTTTGTGTTTGTGGGCTGGGTTCGGGGTCATTACCATCCCTGAACCCAGCCCCCGGTTACTGTTATCTAGGCATTACAACCCCACCTTTATTTAGGCGTTACAACCCCATTTGCATAATTCCAGGGCCGATCCTCATCTCCGAGGAATTCATCATTGTAAACCAACTGCACAGTCTCATTTCTAACATTGGCATCTTCATCTGCCATGAGTTTAAAGATTTCGGCTGGTAGTGTGGCTCTGGTTACCCCGTCAGGGTTCTTGGCAAGTTCGCCCAGGATTAAGACTATTGCTTTACCTTCAATGTCATTATCGCCCCGGGTGGAATTTCCGGACTTGTCTGCAGGTTCCGTAGCCTTAGCCGCCTTCCCAGCTCCCTTTCCCTTCTTCCCGGGTAGGGACTTGATCTCGTCCACGGTAAGGATACCTGGATCTTCAAACTTCTTCTTCTCGGATCGTACCAATCCCGACCTCTTTGGTGATGCCACTCGTATCACATGACATACCATCCCCTCGAATTGGGATATGTCCGGTCCCATGTCGGTGTACCCGGCATTGGCAAGGGAGGTAAGGAGTATTCCTCCATTACTACTGGTTGATACTCCAGTGGCTTTTCCGATACGCTTGAGATACTTTCCCTCTTCTGCTGCCTTCTTACCATCATCACTCGGGACCCAGTCAGTCGGCT
>Ga0209345_10002340_pt1 | contig 21038 bp, 17 predicted proteins | sample Cruoilmetagenom7_FD_187294 | JGI IMG/M metagenome (GOLD analysis project Ga0209345, IMG submission 187294) | Oil polluted marine microbial communities from Coal Oil Point, Santa Barbara, California, USA - Sample 7 (SPAdes) (version 2) | ecosystem: Environmental > Aquatic > Marine > Oil seeps ... | reverse complement strand
CGCTCAATTGATAAAGCTGTTAAAAATGTTATCACAAAAAGTAAAGTTATCAAGATTCAAAAAACATCCGCGGGGACCTAAAAAGCCTAAACCGAAAAGAGTTTTTGCTCCAAAGCATCCTCATGTATCTACTGCTAAATTAATTGCTAATAGAAAAAATAAAAGTACTAACTTAAAAGGGCTGGCAAAATAAGAGTTATAAAAACCACAACAAATATAGAATTATAAGAGTAGAGATGATGAAGAAACTACGGAAAATTACTAACCTATTTTTATTGCTGATTGTATTGCTGATATCAGCCTGTAAACATGAGTTGCAGAGTGAAGTAGTCGAAGTCTTGGATCTCGGCTTTAACTCAGCTTTTATTATCAAAGGCACGGAAAATGGTGAAACGATATTGATGATGATTGATTCCGGTATTCCAACGAAAAGCGTTGAAATTCTAGGAACTATTCTTGATATGGGCTATTCCTTGGGTGATTTGAAATATATTTTCATCACGCACGCACACTTGGATCATTATGGTAGCGCGCAGACGATAAGAGAAAAAACAGGTGCCAAAATCATCGTTCATGTGGATGACGCCGATGCTATGACCAATGGCCAATCTCCCATCGGAGATATCGCCAAAACTGATAGTGATAATCCACTTAGTAGTTTATTTGATGATATTATTACCTACCTTGCTGGAGTGCCTTTGCAGCGTACGCCCCCGACATTCTCGTTAATGATGGGGATTCACTTGAACAGTACGGATTTGATGCAGAAGTAGTGCACTTGCCGGGCCATACTCTTGGTAGCAGCGGGATATTGCTTAATAACGGGGATACTTTAATTGCTTTCACTGGTGATTTGGTCAATAACGAAAGAGAAACAGGAAAGCCGTATTTTCAAGATTTATTCGCTGAAAGTTGGGTGATGGTTGCTGCTATAGATGGTCACATATTAAATTTCAAAAAGGTGATTCCAAAGTTCTGGGTCCATATGGTTTTCGTTCAAATATTTTGAAATTATTTAGGTGACGAACTATAGCGCTGAAAAGTTAAAGAACATCGCCCCCGATATTATCCATCCTGGACATGGAGTTGCCTTTACCAACGCAGAGCTCCAGACGGCGGAATGAGGAGTCAATTTTGCTGAATTAAATGAATTTTTGGTAAACGATCAAGAAACAAAGAGCTCAGAGCTCTTTATAACATGCTGTTAACACATTCTTAAGATATTAATATAACCAACTTAATTAATACCTTCGCCACTAAGCGGTTATTTTCTCCTCATGAATACGCCCTATAACGGGAATCTTCTCAAATAGCTGCACAATATTAATCGGTTTTGTGTTTTCAGGAAGTATTTTAAATAGCTCATGAGCGTATCAAAGCCCGTGGTGGCAGGCTTTTAGGTCAAGAATACTTTCTTCAGCAGATGTCGCCAACATTGCCTGGGAAACATTGACCATCCACATAGATAAATTGGCAGCATTGAAGACGGATGTTGTTTTCTGTCTTTTCTGATTTCAAATGGGTCACTGGAAGGTTGCTGTAATCAAACCATATCACCATAAATGGGTCGTCTTCCCTTGCCGGAATAAACCCCATTCCATTTAAAATATACAGGCAGAGTTGTTGCGTAGTTTAGAGATGAGATGCAGATCAACCTGCCGTGTCATTTGGACAGCCGCATTGTTTCCAAATGCACCGTCATAAACAAAATAATTTGGCTGAATTGTATCACCAATCAGCTTTAGAAGTTTTTTCAGCATGCCCTGCACCTGTATCATTTCAGCATTGAGTTCAACCTTGCGGTGGTTCTTGTTTTTTGAACCCTTGGGTCTACCCTTACCGCGCTTTTGTTTTTTTGTTGCGGAGGATTTTTCCTGTTTTGGCTTTGGCAGAATCTGTTCTATCAGCATTGGCCATGATTTTTGCTTTTCAACATCTAATAACGACAAGGTTTGAAAGGCAATTCCAGGGACTGCACGCGAGTAGATGGAAGAAAAAAATTTGCCAACACCAAAAGTTTTTTTGCCTGATTTGGTTACGGTTGTAGCATCACCAGCAATAAGAATGGCATCTGTACTTTTTTTCAAAAATACTTTTGCTACCGCCCAGTTCAGTGAATCCCAAAGGATGTCTTTTGTGAAAAAGTGTTGGACAGTACGATAGCTCCCCCTTTCCCAGTCCAGCGGCTGATGCTAGGCATGGTGATTCTGCCAGTCATCATCAGTAAGGTTTGACTGATAACCTGCAATTGGCGGTAAGTGTTTGTGTCAAGTAGGGCATGCAAACAGGTTAAAATCGTGGTAATTTCATTCATGAGTAGTTGTTGTCCTCATTAATATGTTTTATCGTGATTGCATATCTTACCAACAACTGCTCATTTTTTCCCTCTAAATTATGCTAATTTTGGCGAAGGTATTGATAAAAGAAATAGAAAACAAAATCTTGCGGATAGATGGAATTGGGAAATGGGCAGTTGATATACTTTGCTATGAGGGCTAAAATTAACGATTGATTTTGAATTTTAAGATAGATTCCTGAATCAACTTTGCTAAAGTAACACAAAGTAAATCCGTGCTTTCATAATACATTGTCATAACAACACGGACAGACTTTTGGCTTTGTCCACGAAAAATTTTTGCCTTGTTCAAGAATTGCCTTGATTGATACATCATATTCAATTATCATATTTTTATATTCATTTATCGTTTGGTGGGTAGAAGCGTTCACTTCTCCCACTTTTTTTTATAAGAAGAATCCGCATTTATCCAACCATTAAGAGGAAAAAAGACACACAAACCTCACGGGTTGATGGGAAAAAAGTCTTATAATTGCTTCCAAATGCTGGAAAAATCATTCAGCGGCTGTTTATGAGCATTTAAAAGCAAAAAATGAAAAGGTATTCGATTATTTTGCTAATCAACAAAAATTTAAAATTTTAGATTAACTGGAAATTTCAGATAAGAAAATAATTGAAATTAGGAATTAATCAAAAGTCTCATTTATTTTGACTATAAAATAAAACAGGATAAAAACAATATGTTTATATTAGGATTACAGGGCAGCCCACGGAAAAATGGTAATACGAATTTTCTCTTATCTGCCTTTATTGATGAAACAAAAAAATACGGAGCACAAACAAAAATCGTCCAAGTCAGCAAAAAAAAGATTTTGCCTTGCATAGGATGCGGCAGTTGTGAAAAAACCGGAATATGTGTTATTAAAGATGAGATGGGCAGTGAAATAATTCCTTTGTTTCGCAAAGCAGATGTTATTGTTCTTGCCTCACCAATTTTTTTTTACTCCACTACAGCTCAGATGAAAATTATAATAGACAGGAGCCAGTCTCTTTGGTCCAGGAAATACAGGCTTCAGCTTGCAGACCCGTGTAGTAAAACAAGACGCGGTTTCTTACTTTCTCTTGGTGCTACAAAAGGAGATGATCTTTTTTATGGAGTTTCACTGACAGCAAAGTATTTTTTTGATGCTGTAGATGCAGTTGATGAAGGAAGCCTCACATACAGACATATTGAAAATAAAGGAGATATGGAAAAACACCCAACTGTAATAAAGGACATATGTTCAAAAGTCGAAAAATTTATAAAACCTTTATCAGAAAAAAAAACAGTTCTTTTTGCATGTGTTGAAAATGCATGCCGTAGTCAAATGGCTGCAGGTTTTGCTCAAAAAATAGCAAAAGACAAAATAAATATATTATGCGGAGGCTCAAAACCTTCAGAAAAAATCAATCAGACTATGATTGATGTAATGAGAGAAAAAGGTATTGATATGGCCTATAGAATTCCAGGATCAATAGATCAAGCTGTCAATGAAGCTGTGCCTTCATTGACAGTAACCATGGGTTGCGGTGAAAAATGCCCCAATATACAAGGAACAAAATATTTGGATTGGGACCTGCCTGATCCAGCCGGCAAATCTGTTGATTTTATGAGAAATGTTCGAGACGAAATTGAAAAAAGGGTAACAAAACTAATTAGCAGAAGTTTTGAAAACTCATTTTTACAAGATCGACAAACTTAAAACCATAACAAGTTGAATTTAAAGGGGGGATATTTTGACAGGCTCTTTGTAAATAATGTTGTGTAACTACGAAATGCGACCCTGATACTTATCATCACCACTTATATTATATTGAATCATAGTTAAACATTAAAAAGCACGCATCCTGTCCAGGTTACACGGTCTGAACTAAATTCTGCATCAAGAGATAATGTTTCTAGCAGCGCCATAATTGCAATTCCCATGGATTCAAGAGATGGCCTTGCTTTATCCGGTTGTGGACATGGTTGGCCTGATTTTGCATGGCACTCACCACAAAAAGAGCAGCTTCCGCCTATTATTCCCCAGGCGTTTTTTATGCCCATTTTGTCAAGAAAAACTTCAATTTGAAGAATTTTTTTATGAAAATCAATCTTGCTGGATTCAACTTTTTTAGGATTTTTTTTAACATCAACCTGGTACGCATGCTGAAGCAAGACACATTTTTTATATTTTTTTATATTTTTTGTTACATTATTCAATGAGCCCACAAGGGGAGGGCACATATAATTATTACCGTAATTTCCACACTTATTTTCTTGGCAAAGGTCACGTATCCATTTTTCAGGAACAAGCAGGTCTGGATCAATTTCTTTGATTGCGGTAAAACCTATATTATTTGAATAAATTGTCAGTTTATTCAAATAGTTTTCCATTTTTATTTCAGACATGACTATACCTTTTTTAATACGATTGCTGTGCGGGTTGGAAGATAAAAACTAAGTTTATGTTGATCCCGGGAGTTACTTTTTGTCGCACAATGCTCCTGGTCAGGTATAAGTCGATTGTGTCCGTCATATTTGTTGTCATCTGTGTCTAATATCATTTTGTATTTTTCATGTGACGTATTAATCTGATAATCAACATGGGAACAAAAGGGGTGAAAATTAAACACAAACATGAGTTCTGCACGCTCAAACGCTATGATTTTATTATCATTATGTTCATGCAATAACCTGATTTTACTTGATTCAAAGATATTGTATTGCTTTGACAGGCAAAGCATATCTCTGTCAAAGTTTGCAATGCAATGATATTTTAACTGCTGGTTATCAGCTAAACTCCACTGCCGTCTTGCATAGTGATAAGACCATCTGTTTCCTTCACGTGGAAAGTCAATCCATTCAGGATGTCCGAATTCATTTCCCATAAAGTTTAAAAAACCGTTTTTTGCTGTGGCAAAAGTGATAAGCTTTATAAGCTTTATAATAGCTATTCCTCTTTCAACGTTTATATTATTGTCATTAACATGCATATGATGATACATAGCAGAATTAATAAGCCTGAAAATAAGAGTTTTATCTCCCACAAGTGCCTGATCATGGGATTCAGCATAACTGATTGTCTTTTCGTTTTCTCTCCTGTTTGTAAGTTCATGCCAAATATGTCCCATGTGCCAATTTTCATCTGGAGTTTCTTTTATAAGGCGTATCCATGTGTCTGAAATTCCCATGGAAAATCTGAAATCAAATCCTGCTCCTCCTTTTAAAATAGGTTCTGCAAGACCTGGCATTCCACTTATATCCTCTGCAATAACAATAGCATCTTTTCTTATTTCATGAATCATTTTGTTGGCTAGACATAAATATGTATATGCATCTTCATTGATATTGCTATTAAAATAATCATCATAACAGGTAAATGCCTTTTCCAGACCGTGGTCAAGATAAAGCATGCTTGTGACTCCATCAAACCTGAATCCATCAAATTTATACTCTTCTATCCAGTATTTACAATTAGAAAGAAGAAAATGAATAACCTGATGTTTTTCATAATCAAAGCATCTGGAGTTCCATGCAGTGTGATAACCGTTTTTTCCATTGTGAAAATATTGATGATATGTCCCGTCAAATCGGCTTAATCCTTCAGTTTCGTTTAATACCGCATGTGAGTGAATTATGTCCATGATAACATTTAGACCTAGTAGGTGGGCTGTATCAATCAGCTTTTTTAGATCTTCAGGTGTTCCGAATCTTGATGAGGAAGCAAAAAAACTTGAAACCTGATATCCAAATGATGCATAATATGGATGTTCTTGAATTGCCATCAGTTGCAATGTGTTATAGCCTGCATCAGCTATTCGCGGGATAATATTTTCCGTAAATTCTTTAAAGGTGCTTATCTTTGCCTCTTCCAGAGACATGCCCACATGAGCTTCATAAATTAAAAGAGATTTTTTAGAAGCAGTAAAGTTTTTGCATTGCCACCTGTAAGGAACCAATGGCAACCATACCTGAGCATTGAAAATCAATGTTACAGGATCCTGGATAACTCTTGTGGCATATGATGGAATGCGATCCCCTGATCCATCAGGCCAGTACAGTTTGAGACGATACAGCTGTTTGTGCTTTAATTTGTCAGCAGGCAAGTGTATTTCCCATATACCTTCCTTGTTGATTTTATTAAGCTCAAACTTTTTTTTCTCTTTCCATTCACTCATCTGACCTATCAAAACAACAGAGGTGGCATTTGGAGCCCACTCTCTAAATATCCATTCATTGTTTACAAAATGTAGTCCAAAATAATGGTGCCCTGATGCAAAATCAGCAAGATTTGTTTTGTTGCGGGTAAGCTTTTTTTCAAATGAATGGGTTTTATATATTCTTTTTTTTAAAATTTTTTGATAAGGTATTAGATAAGGATCTTTTGTCAATATTTCTTGCAGAATTTTTTCTATCCTGTCATTTAAACAAAAGTTTGACGATTGAGATTTATTATTTATCATAAAAATATTGATGATGAAAATTGGATTTTTATTTTGTTGTATCTGTTATGGCAAGGATACAACAAAATATTAAAAAATAGCTATCAAAAAGTTTATTTTATAAGCGGTCGTTTTAACATTTTTTCATATAGGTTGATATATTTTTTTGCGGTAACAGAATGATTAAAAGTGGATATACTTTCATTCATAATACGATATATATGTTTTTGTTTTATCTCTTTAGAAAGTCTGTAAAACTGCATAGCCTGATCAATACACCAGGAAAGGCCATTAGAATCATAGTCATTGAATAAAAAGCCATTACCGGTATTTTTTTCAATATCAAGATGTGTAATTGAATCATGGATTCCTCCTGTGTTGTGCGCTACAGGAAGTGCCCCGTATATAGGCGCTATCATCTGAGGTAGCCCGCAGGGTTCAAAAAGTGATGGCATTAAAATAAAATCTGCTGCTCCAAATGCTATGCGTGAAAGATTTTCATTAAAGTCGCATAAAGCCACATATTCTTGTAATTTATGAAATTCAATAATGTTTCTGAAATGTCTTTGAAAATCTCCATTAGCTACAAATATAATTTCCAAATTTAATTGATAATATTTTGCTATAATATCATAAAGGATTTCAGCCAGAAGCTGGCACCCTTTTTGAATAGTGTCAAGCCGTGAAGGCCAGAAAAACAATGGAGCATTATCATCTCTGATAATACCCACTGTTTTTTGAATAAAACGTTTATTTTCCAACTTTCCTTCAATAAAATTGTCTGCACAGTATCTACATTTAAGGCTTTTGTCTGTGAGGGGATTATAAGAAGGATCAGGTGAATTTAAAATACCTGTTGCACATTGGGAATTAACTTTGTTTGTTAGCTCAAGATGAAGAGGATATTCGATAAAAGAGTGATTGCCTTCTGTAATTTCCTTTAAAAAAGTAGAGCTAACCGTATTTACAAAATGGGCGGAAAATACACCGCTTGTAAGAAGATCAACAGGGTTTGTCTCTCTTGCCTGCTCATAGTTTGAGGTAATATGTTCATAATAAAGATAATGCCAAAAGGATGCAGCATCTATACCTCTGTCTTCAATATATGACAAAAAAATTTTTTGAGTGTGAATGTTATGAATTGTAAAAAGACAAGGAATACCAAGCTGTCTTGACATTGCTGGGATTAAACCTGTCATCCAGTCATTGCAGTGAATCAGATCGGGTTGAACATAAGGAACAATATTATTTATTACTTCTCTTTGAAAGGCAAGTGATATTTTTGTGTTTTCAGAGCTATAGTCAGAATATACCCTGTTTATATAAAAAAATGCCCTGTCTTCAGCAAGATGCACTCTGTCGTCAGGCATCTTGTTGCGTATAGTATTAAATTCTCTTTTAATTATGGGAGATAACTGGGCATTGAAAAGGCTGCGATAATCTGGAAGTGCAACATGTACATCAGCTCCTAGTTCAAACAAAGTGCCAACCAGAGCAGCAGAAACATCAGCAAGACCTCCTGCCTTTGCTGAAAGAGTACCTGTCACATTTCCCATTCCATGGGGAAGGTAAGTTACTTCAGGTGTTACAATAAGTATCCGTGGATTTTTAGATTTTGTCATGCCATTTTTATTATATGAAATAAATTGAATATAAAGACTTTAAACTGTTTTATGGTTTGTTTAAAAACCACTATACTTACGATTTCTATTTGCTTTTATCTAAAATCACATACTGATCTTATTTGCAACTTTTTTTGTTTGTCACATACAAAAAAAACAAGCCTGAAATAACAAATAAATTTAATCAACAACATTTGCCCACGTCATAAGACCTGGAGCAGCTTTGATAAAGTCATCGCCATTTGGTATTACCCGAGCTGTATAACCGTATCTTCCTGAATCCTGACAAGTGATTATACATGTATAAACATATTCGCCTTTTTCAGTATTTTTGCTAACTGTCATCTCTTTTATATTACTTTTTTCAACAGTATTTAAAGACTTTATTAATCCGTAGTAAACCTGAACTTTTACTTCATCGGGTTTAAGATCTCCAAGATAAACTATTGTTTTTATACTGAGTGTTTTTCCAACTCTAAAAGGGCCTTTTTTTTCTCTTTCAGGTGTGCTGATTGTAATATTTTTCCAGTGCTTGATGAGCCGTTGACGTTTTTGGAACATCTCTTGTGCCAACTTTGCATTATCTTTTAAAAAATCTGTGAAGTTCTTGTTAGCAGAAAGATAAAATTTTTTATCGTATTCATTTACCATTCTGTGACTGCAATATTGCAAAAGACTCATTTTCATCGACTCTTTCATCATTTTGATCCATCGAATAGGGACATTACTGGTTTCCCTTTCATAAAAACAAGGGATTACATCATTTTCCAGTATGTTATATAGAGCCTGGCTTTCAACTGCATCCTGGTAGTTGTGATCTGCATATTCTTCACCCTTTCCAATACTCCACCCACATTTTTCTGAATATCCTTCGCACCACCATCCATCAAGGGTGCTTATATTAAGAGTGCCGTTTATAGCTGCTTTCATACCTGAAGTACCGCATGCCTCAAGAGGCCTTCTTGGCGTATTTAACCAGACATCTGCTCCTTGCACCAATATGCGGGCTATATTTATATCATAATCTTCTATAAATATAATTTTATCTTGCACCTTTGGTTTATTGACACCTTTAAATATCTGTTTAATGAAGTCTTTTCCTTCATTGTCTTTAGGATGAGCTTTACCTGAAAAGATAATTTGTACAGGATATTTTTCAGATGTGAGAATCGCTTCAAGCCTGTCAGTGTCAGACTCAATAAGAGTTGCTCTTTTATATGTGGCAAATCGTCTGGCAAAAACAATGGTTAAAGCATATGGATTCAGCAAAATATCAAGTTTATCCATGACAGATTTTGGAGCATTTCTGCGTTTATATTGTTTTTTCAGCTGTTTTCTGCAAAAGACAACCATATTGGAACGGTTCAGTTCGTGAGATCTCCAGATTTCATCATCAGAGATATTATCAATATTTTTAATTAAGTCGGGATTATGAGGAGGTATACACCAATCAGGTCCAAGATAGTTTTCAAAAAGCCCAGCATTTTCCTTTGAGAGCCATGATGTGATATGTATGCCGTTTGTAATGTGGTTTATTGGGACTTCATCATCAGGTCTTTCCGGCCACATATGGGACCACATGCGCCGTGCAACTTTTCCATGCAGCAGGCTTACTCCGTTACAGTACATTGACATTCTAAGACCTAAAACGAACATTGAAAATGGCTGTTCAGAATTTGAATTTGACAGCTGTCCCCATTTTATCATTTCATCAACTGTTACGCCAAGCCTTTTTTCAAATGGTTTAAGGTAAGGTGCTACAAGATCCGGTGGAAATTCATCATGCCCTGCTGCAACAGGTGTATGGGTTGTAAAGATAGATGTTCTGGGAATTATTTCCAATGCAGTTTTAATATCAATATTGTAAGTTGACATTATTTGAGCCATACGTTCAATACTTGAAAAAGCAGAATGTCCCTCATTCATATGGCATACGCTAGGATATATACCCAGTTTGTGAAGAGCAATCATTCCACCAATTCCAAGCAGTATTTCCTGAGCAAGACGCATTGAATCTTCGCCGCCGTATAGTCTTGCAGTAATGTCGCGAGTTTGAGGTGTATTTTCAGGAAGCTCTGTATCAAGCAGATATAGTGGTACAGCCCCTATCATAAGTTCCCACAAAATTGCATGAATTAATCCGTCAGGACCTGCTATACTGATTTTTATTTCATCTCCGTTTTTATTAGTGGCACGCTTGACAGGAAGATTGAAAAGATCACTTTTCGGATATTCTTCCTGTTGCAATCCGTCACCATCTAAATACTGACGAAAGTATCCTTCACGATATAAAAGACCAATACCTACAATGGGCATGTTCAAATCAGAAGAAGCTTTTAGATGATCACCAGCAAGAATCCCTAATCCTCCTGAAAAGATTGGAATACTTTCGTGAATCCCAAACTCCATTGAAAAATATGCAATTATTTTATTGCTCTTGTAATTGTCACATGATCGAGTTTGCATTTCATAAAAGCATTTTTCGACTCTTTTTAAATGTGCAAGGAAACCTTTGTCTTTTGAAAGAATTTCAAGCTCTTTCTGTGAAATTTGAGACAGCAGGGAAATGGGATTTTCTTTAACATTATCCCAAAGTATAGGAGCCATTCGGTGGAACAAAGCAACAGCATCTTTTTGCCAGCACCACCAAATGTTTCGGGAAATTTTTTCTAATGAGATAATTATTTCTGGGATATCAGGCAATACCTGGAAAATTTGCATATCATTAAACTCCTAAAAGCAGGTTAAACTACAACAACTGAGTTATCGCAGTCGCCATAAGCCGAATAAATATATTTATCAGCAGTACTATCATTTTTCCATTCTTTTTTGTTAATCAAATAGCGATATTGATATTCATTGTTTTTTTCAAGGTCAAGTGTTGCCTTGAATGATCCATTTTTAAGATTCTTCATTGAGGTGGCAGCTTTATTCCAGTTATTAAATTCACCTACAATATGGACTGTGTCAGGAGCGTCAAGCTCTTGTTTAGATAGTTTAAAGGTGACTTTGCATATAGGTTTTGTTTTAAGATACTGTTTTTTTACAATCATAAACAACCTCTTTTTTTTTAGATTAATCAATACCATATAAGTTTGTTAACGCTATATTGCTGATAATTTTAGCCATACTCTTAAAAGTTCACTTAATCCCCAGGCCTGTGCATCGCAACCTTTTTGCTTATGGGGGAAATCCCCATCCAGTATTTCAGGTACATGTCCCATACATCCAGTATTTACAAGTCTTAAACTGCTTGCAAGCCAGGATAGTGCAGTTTTTTTTCCTTTGTTTCCATAAATTATTGCCCATGCTTCACAATATGAAGGAAATAGCCATGTCCATGCTGTTCCGTTATGATATGCGATCTTTCGTTTTGTATCCTCATCACCTGAATATTTTCCCTGATATGGATACTCAGGATCATTAAGAGTTTTCCCCTGGCTTGTAATTGCAAGAGGATAACAAACAGGGCGGTCTGCAAGGCTTCGGATTGCACCAGGTACAATAAGTTCCTGGCAGGCAGCAAGAATGCTTTGGGCTAATACTTTGCATTTTACAGCGCCAAGTGTAATTGCAAAAAGTTGGTTGGGCCTTAAAGCATCATCTTTAACAGCCTGTTTGGCAGATTTGTTTTCACAGGCATGAAGGCAGTCTGAAAGATATCTTTTGTTTTCAACAATAAAAAGGTCAGCAATAGAATTTTGAACCATTATCGCCAGTTTTTTCCATTTACTGCATGATGAATCCATGACAGATAAAAATGATAATGCAAAATACCACAGAGCCTGTATTTCAATAGGATATCCCGCGCGAGGCGTGCCTGCAGGGAAATTGGTATCCATCCATGTAAAATGAGAAGGACTGAAAATCAGTCCTGATGCAGGATCCGTTTTTATACCATTTGGTGTTCCATGAATAAAGGAGTTACCCATGGAGATCAGAATCTGTCTTATTGTTCTTCCTTTTAAGTTACTATGCAGAAAAGAGTCGTTTTTTTCAACATTAATAAGGTCTGAGCATGCAACAAAAAACCATAATGGTGCATCTGATGTATCTCTGTTTTGAGCGTTGTCTCCTCTGATCATATTCGGCAGTGTACCGTCTTTTTCGAAAATGGCAAACTGACTCAAAACATTACGGGCTTCCAAGGTTCTTTTTGTTGCAATAAGGCCTCTTAAAAATATTAATGAATCCCGTCCCCAGTCAAGAAACCATGGATATCCTGCAATAACAGAACTGAAATTTTTACGTTTTACAATAAAATGATCCATAGCTTTTTTTAGAAAAATTGAAGGATCTTCCCAGGCATTTTCTTTGAAAAATGGTTTTTTAATATTAAAAAGTTCTTTTTTTTGTTCCTCTTTGTCATTGATTCTTGCAGACATCTCAATTTTATTACCACCGTCAAGGTTAATTTTAAAGTATCCAGGACTGTAAAGGTCAGAATGAGGATCAAGACCTCTATCGGCCTCAATATCTCTTTTTACCATATACTGCCATTGATGTTCATAAATAAAAAAACCTTTGGAAACGTCCACATCAAGTTTATGATGTGAATCTGGAGAAAAGGTAAAGCTTTTGAGTTTAGCTGAAACAGATTTATGCCATAGTTCTTCAGGTAATTTATACGCTTTTGTTGTTTCGTGAAAATTGCGGTTTTCAATATCCGGACGAAGTATCAGGTTAACAGTTTTTTTATTGCAAAGGGTGTTTTTTTTGGTGGTATTGTGCCTGTAAAACAGCAGGTTAACTTTGTTTTCACCGGAAAATATTTTTATTGTAATTGATAATATTATGTATTTGCCATGACCTGTTGGAATGTTAAAGTTCCAGGTTCCCAGTGAATTATTGTCATAATGAAATGAGTCAAAATTTTTAAAAGAGATTTCATGGGAAAATCCCTGAAATACAACCCATCCCCGACATCTGGCAAACATAATCCAGAGGTCCTCAGGATATTTTGTATTTATATTGGCAGCCAGCAGTGCATCATACTTGCTTTTAAGCATCCCCCAGGAAATATTGGCGCGTGTCATGCTGCCACGCCTGTTTGTACCTAAAAAGAGCAAATTGTGCTGATCTGTTTCAGCTTTTTTGAATATGGTCTGAATTTTACAGTTTTCGCCATTTGGAAGAAAAAGCAAAGGAGCTTCTACATGATCACATTTATCTGATATGAAAACAGTAAGTTTTAATAAACAACTAAAGATTTTATCAGGGTTCAAAAACGAAGGAAAAACAGCAAAATATGAATTGTTTTTACTTTCCAGGCAATTTTCTTTGAATATCACATTATCAGCATCTGTGATTTGGGCACAAAAAGGTCTGTCAGAAATGATTATAAGCAAGTGTCCTGGGGGGATCATAACCTCACGTTTTACATCTGTTGGCCATTGCCAGATAATTGTGCATGGTTCATGACTTTGCGGGTTAATACTTTTACAAAAAGCAGCAGGATTTTCAAAAAGTTTATTTGCTGCAAGATCAATATCAAAATCACTTACATCTTTAATACCATGAAAAAAGCTGAATATATCAAGAACTTTTGCAAAAAGAGACTGTTTTTTTATTTTTTCAGGTATAAAAAATATTTTTTCTGCCTTTTTTATTATTTCAATATAAACCGGATTTGTTGTAAGACACAAAACCTGACCTGGAGCAAGAGAGATTTGGAAAAACTTTTCCGATTGTTTTTTGATATCAATTTTATTTTTCGTCAAAAGGTCATAGTAGAAAGGAGCGTAAAAATTTATGTTTCGATAATTCCATGAACATGTGCTATGCTTTTCATAGTCTAAGTTTACTATAATTAATAGTTTTTCCCCTGTGGGAATATTATTGCGCAGAAAAATTATATGGTTTTTACTTTCAGATTTTACAAATTTAATTTCTGTCTGATCAAAAAAAGCCGGATGTGTTTTTAAAATAATATTTATACGTCTGATGTGATTTACCTGATTTGATCTTGCGCCCCAGTTTAATGATGGTGACTGGTGAACATTTATTTTTTCTGTTGCGAACCATTCAACACCATTTGTAAAACCAAAAGCTCCATAAAAAGAACTAAATGCACAAAGCGCTGTCCGCATTTCAGCAAAGGTTTTTGAGCGTGCTGCAAGACGATTATTATCATGGGTTTCTGCAAAATTTACCATGATACCTTCATTATTTGAAATAGTTGCCGCTAAAGGAAGATAATTGTTTATCTGTTGCTGATTATAGTTTTGAAAAAGTTCCGAATAAGCCCAGTTAAAATTGGAACTACTCAGAAGAGTTTTTGTTACAGAAATTTTTCCTCCAAGTCCCTCAAGAAAAAAAATAGTATCAGGATATTGCCTGCGGACATATGCAGTAATAAATTTCCACGCAGGAGCTGGAATCATATATCCTGCATCACAACGAAAGCCGTCAACACCACGTTTGCACCACGTAACAAAGACGCCTGCCATATACTTCCATAAAGCCTTATCAGAGTAATCAAGTTTTGTTAAATCCTCCCAGATTGTTCCCCATGCACTTGGATTTACAATACGGCCGTCTTTTTTTCGAACCAGCCATTCAGGATGGGTTTCATGTAAGTCAGCTGCCCAGCCAGTATGATTTGTTACAAAATCCAGAATAATTTTTGCATTTTTGCTATGAATTTCATCAACAAGTTCCTTGAACTGTTCCAAAGGAGTTGCATATGGATCAAATTCAGCTAGCTCTGGATTTACATCTGTAAAACTAAGCGCTGCAAAAGGACTTCCAAAAAGACCCATTTTGGCATAGGTTGTGGGTGTTGAGTGTATAGGAAGAAGTTGTATAATCCGGCATCCAAGTATGTTGATAATAAAATCAAGTTTTTTTATCATGTCTCGAAAAGTTCCAGATGGAGGAATTACCGTATAACCCATTTTATCAAGAGATTTAATCAAATCATTTTTTAACTTATTATTATCGTTTTTTTTTATATTAGGCCCGAATTGTCTTACAAAAGCATTATAGATAATATTTGCACAGCAAGTATCTGCTGGTTCAATGTTTATCTCTGTATTTTTCCCTTTTGGCCATATTGGACTGTCTGATCCTTCCTCCAAAAAGAAACATTTCGCCTCAAAATGACCAACTTGTATAAGAGGTATTGTTGTTTTAAAGTTAAGGTCATCAATTTTTTTCATTGGGAGGTCATACCAGTCTATTCCAAGAACAGGCTCATTTTTGAATATATTTGCGATAATCTCATCTTGAGCTTTTTTAGCATGTCCTATATTTGTACGGATCCATCCGGTTCCTTTTGCAGGAAAAGATAAAGAGAGCGTAAAAGTTTGTGTGGCTCCACGAAATCTGAGTATGCTGGTACCTGGTAAAGGACTTTGAAAACATTTAATTTTGCTATTTATTAGTGCTTTCATAAAAAATGTTCTTTTTTGTTAAGTCATTAATGGATTAAAGACAAAACTTTATATTTTTTTAAATCTTAAGAAAAATGGTTTTTGGGGGATGCTACTTCAAAAAAATGACAAAACAAAAGAGGAAAAAAAGGTTTATAAATTTGCCGTACTGAAATTTTTTTAATGGCCATAAAAAGAATTTAATTTTCATAACTATAGCTCATGAATCCATAAAATCAATAGTTTCATTTTTGGGTGAACATTAAACTGATACCCATCCAGAAATGGTCAGCCTGCTTGAGTGATTCACTTAACTTGGCTGTATGTCCGCTATCAGTCTCAAATAATAGTTTTCGGAATATTCATACATTAATACTGTTAAATTTTTTTTTCCTGAACTTGAACAAAATCGCTCATTTTTTGACAGACATCAAACTAGATTTTTTTATAGAAAATTTGTTATTCACAGAGTCTATTAATAAAAAAAAGAGTTTGGGCAACTATTTTTTTATATATATTTACAGTATTAAAATAATTGATTTTATTTTGCAAGGCAAATTTTATTTATTTTGTTAAATCAGTCCGGTATATTTTATAATGCTATATTTTATCTAACCAAACTATTACCCTTGACAGATATCAGGCATTTGGTTAAAGATATATTTTTCACGCAATATTCTCAGATATTTATAGTAGATGCATTTTTGTGTACAACCTAATGTTTGATATTGTTTAACAGTTACATTTGTTACTTTAAAAGGATTAAAGGTGAAATTATGGTTAAAGCTAAAGCTAAAGTGGTTTCTGAAGTAGTTATAGATGAGACTCGTTGCTTTGGATGTGGCTACTGCGAAAAATTTTGTCCTAGTGATTGCTTTGCAATAAAAGGAGACAAATACAACGATCATGGTCAGCTTCTTCCAACTATAGTAAAGCCGGAAGAGTGTGTTGGATGTGGTATGTGTGTCTGGATGTGTCCACATTTGGCTCTTGAGGTTTACCAAAGCAGTGCAACATAAGTTTATTGACTATGAACTCAGGCGCGAAAAATATTTTACATGCTTGAATAAGGAGAAATCTAAATGGGAGAAAGGATTTTTGTTCGTGGAAATGAAGCAATAGGTTGGGGAGCGTTAAACGCAGATTGTGATGCCTTTTTCGGTTACCCGATTACTCCTCAAAACGAGTCTACTGAATGGTTTGCCAGGGAATTTCCTAAAAAAGGAAAAATTTTTGTGCAATCTGAATCTGAAACAGGATCAATAAGTATGCTTTTTGGAGCATCTGGTGCAGGAGTAAGATGCATGACTTCTACCTCAAGCCCGGGCTGGGGGTTAATGCAGGAGGGAATGTCACATTTATCTGCTGCAGATTTGCCTTGTGTTATTGTTCTTGTACAAAGAGGAGGTCCTGGAGCTGGCACAACAAGACATGCACAAACAGATTACAATTCTGTTGTCAAAGGCGGAGGACCAGGCGATTATAACAATATAGTTCTGGCACCAGCCTCATGTCAGGAGATTCATGATTTTATGCAGCAGGCTTTTTATCTGGCAGATAAATACTGTAATCCTGTGGTTGTTTTAAGTGACGGCATTTTAGGGCAAATAAGAGAGCCTGTTAAGCTCAATAAAATTGAGTTTGAAGAGCTTCCTTATAAGGATTGGGCAGTTAGAGGACGGGATAATCAAAAAAATTGTGCAAGAAATTTCATACATTCAGCTCCTGGTTTGATACCAACAAGGCTTGGAATGAATTATGAGGACTGGCTTGTTCATGCACATAAAAAATTTGAATCCATGCTTTCAGAAGTTAAATATGAAACTTTACATGAAAAAGATTCAGATCTGTTTCTGGTTGCTTTTGGATATTGTGCAAGATCTTCAGAAGAAGCTGTAAATATGGCCAGAAAGCAAGGGCTGAAAGTAGGTTTAATAAGGCCAATAACGCTTTGGCCTTTTCCTGAGAAGATAATTAATGAAAAAGCCAAAAAGGGATGCGATTTTCTTGTGGTTGAAGATAACCTTGGCCAGATGATTCATGATGTCAAGGCTAGTGCTGAAGGAAATTCCAAAGTACATTTCTATGGCATTTTATCTCGCCATCAGCCTAATGACGGCGGTATGCTTATGCCTGGTCAGATTTTGGAAAATATAAAGAAAATATTATAATTTTTGATATAGTTAAGTATGAATGATCCAAACTTATCTTTGAGGGAGTTTTTATTTAAGGAGGCTTAAATGTCTGATCGTAAAAAGATATTCGGTACACCAGATATAATTCTGGCGCCATCATTTATGGCCTGTCCAGGGTGTCAGCATCCTACCATAGGCCGCATTGCTGTTGAGGCTATGATGGAACTTGGCATTGACGGTAAAACAGTAGCGATAATGGGGGTTGGCTGTACCGGGGGGTTGCTGGGAATGACAAATATTGATGTGATGCTGCCTGCCCATGGAAGAGGGCCAGATGCAGCGAGTGCTATAAAACGTGTACGGCCAGATACAATTGTGTGGACACTTCAAGGGGACGGAGATTCTATGGCCATAGGGGCAGGGCCTTTTGTTGGTGCGCTTAATCGTGGAGAAAAAATTACAATAATTATGGGTAATAATACTAATTACGGCACCACAGGCGGCCAATTATCACCTACAACCATGATGAACCAGACAACAACAACCAGTCCCAATGGTCGTGCTTCAGAAAATGAGGGATATCCTGTTCATGCTGCTGAAATGGCTGCTACATTTAAAGGCTGTGCATACAGTGCAAGAAGTGCTCTTACAAGTCCTGCTGGTTATAAAAAGACTAAAAAATATATCAAAACTGCATTTCAAAAACAGATAGATAATGTTGGGTTGAGTTTTGTGGAAGTTATATCTGCATGTCCTTTGAACTGGCGTAAACCACCTGTTGAATGCCTGGAATGGATAGATAATGTGGTTCTTAAAGAACTTCCTGTGGGTGAATATAAAAATGTTGACCGGATTGAATAAAAAAAAGATTAGTTATCTTTTTATTTTTAGGAGGAAATTATGGAGCAGGAAAAGCTTTTACAAGATGAGCTGTTTATTGCCGGAATAGGGGGCATGGGAGTTCTTTTTATTGGATCGCTTATTGCTAATGTGGCTTTTAATAAATATGAACATGTTGCGTGGCTTCCCTCATACGGAGTTCAGCCCAGGGGAGGATTGTCAGAGTGTACTGTTATTTTTTCAAATGAAAGAATTGCTTCTCCAATGCTGGATCAAACCAATACTGTAATACTTATTGATGGATCCCAGTCTGCCTTACTGGAAAATAGAGTGCGGCCTGGCGGGTTGTTGATTACAGACAAAACAGGGATAGGCAAAATATCAAGAAAAGATATCAAATCGGTTGTACTTCCGGCAATGGATACAGCTGTAAAAACTTTCGGCAATGCCAGTTCCACAAATCTGGTGCTTCTTGGCGCATATATTTCTTTGACAAATGTTATGCCTGCTGAACATATTTTTAAAGAGCTTGAAACCAAATTTTCAGCAAAAAAAGATATTCTTTCTCGTAATAGCATGGCTTTAGAAAAAGGAATAGAGATAGGAAAATCCGTTGAGATATAGTTAATTCATAAACGGAAAATACTGTTTGAGCCTGTTATTCTGTATTTTTATCTACCTCTTATATATTATTTAAGGTTCAGAAAATAAAATATAATAATGCTTATAAAAAATTTTGTCTTAATAAAAACTATTAAAAAAGTTTAAAGTATTTATGTATAATCTGTTTTGTTCAAAAGTTATATACAGGCTCTAACAGCTTTATAAGTATTTGTTTTTTTTAAGTTAATCAAAGTTTTTTGTGATTTATTTATCTTCTTGTGTTAGATGGTTATTTTACTTTCTTATATTGTTGACAAAAAATCAGTATAATGAAAGCATATATAAAAAGACATTTTTTGTATATGTTAATTCTTTGAATTGTATTTGAGGATACATGGATTATAAAAAGCTTTTTGAGATAATTTTAAGTCAATATACTCTTCCTTTAAACGGGCTGCATGGAGTATCACATTGGGCACGAGTCTTAGAAAATGGAAGATATCTATCTTCTTTAACAGGTGCTAAAAAAGAGGTTGTTGAACTTTTTGCAATTTTTCATGATTCAAAAAGAGAAAATGAGAGACTGGATCTGGATCACGGATTAAGGGGCGCAAAATTTGCTGCATTAATGAGAAAAGAGTTTTTTAACCTTTCAGATAATGATTTTGATCTTTTGTATACAGCATGTGCCAGGCATACTGATGGTTTGACAGAAGGTGATATTACAGTTCAGACATGCTGGGATGCTGACAGACTTGACATAGGTCGTGCACTAATTAAACCTGACATAAAGTATCTTTGCACAGATGCTGCGAAAAATACCTTATTAATTGAAATGGCATTTAAAAGAAGTTGTAAACGGTTTGCACCTGAACTGATTAATACTGAATGGGGCTGCAATATTGATTTAAGCTATTCTTTGTTAGGAAGTTATTCAACAATGGCTTTTACGAAAATATCCTCTGTTTCTAATAATAGAATACTAAACAATATTATCAGATTGTTGTGGAGGAAAATAAACCACATAGGGGCCTAGAAATAAATTACCGCTATATTTATTAAGCCATCTTTTTTGCAGCTGATTTTGTTATTGGCTTTTTTTGAGTTTGTTTTGGCCCTGTGCTCAAAGAGCTAAAATCCAATTTTCCAGTTAGAAGAAGAAAGACAACGATTCTAAAATTCCGAAATGTTTTAAATCCCCTTGCTTTAGCTTTTGCAGCCTGAACAATGGAGCTTAGGCCTTCTAAAATACCATTATTGATTTGGGATGGATGTCGTAAAAAAAAATATTGAATCACTTAGAGGGACAGTAAGTGTTGAAAGCAGGTTAAATATAGGTACAGCCATTTTTTTTAAATTACCCTTAACACTTGCCATTATAGACGGACTCATGGTGACAATAGAAAATAATTATTATATTTTACCTCTTGCAACTGTTGAATAATGTGTTGAACTGAAAAAAAATGCTCATGATGTTTCTGGCGCTACAATTCTCGGGGATGGTTCGATCGCTTTGATACTTGATGTAAACAAACTGCTTGGCAAATCAGTGTAGTTTACACTAATTTGCCCCCATTGGACAATATACCTCAAAACGTATATCCTATGGAAAAATGCACTCTCCCAGGGCTTTCATTCGGCTTTCTATCAAGCTTTACACCATAAAGCAGACCGATGGGACCTATGGCTGTGACATATCGGATCC
>Ga0209345_10002339_pt1 | contig 21052 bp, 24 predicted proteins | sample Cruoilmetagenom7_FD_187294 | JGI IMG/M metagenome (GOLD analysis project Ga0209345, IMG submission 187294) | Oil polluted marine microbial communities from Coal Oil Point, Santa Barbara, California, USA - Sample 7 (SPAdes) (version 2) | ecosystem: Environmental > Aquatic > Marine > Oil seeps ... | reverse complement strand
AGACGCCCGGGCGGGTTTGGCCCGATAATGACATGAACCTGCGAGGCCGGCATGGACGAAACTCCACTTTCTCAGACCGAGGTTAAGAACCTGCGGTTTCTGCGTATTCTGGTCACGGCGCTGACTGCGACCATGATCCTTGGCCTTCTATCCATCGTGGCACTGCTTGTCATCCGTTTCACAGGCGCGCCCGCAGGTCCGGTGCTTCCCGACCAGATCACGCTGCCAGCCGACAGCAAGGCGGTCGCATTCACCCAAGCCCCGGATTGGTTCGCGGTGGTCACCGACGGAAATGAAATTCTGATATTCGCGCGCCCCGACGGGAAATTGCTGCAAACGATCAAGATCACGAACTAAGCCAACGTGGCCCACAGGCCGCAATCTATTCCCAATAGATTCCCGTGACTTGCGCTATATGGTGGCCGGGGGCTAAAGTGTCGGAAAACAAAAGGCCGCAGTCCAGCGGCAGATGTCGTGCAGGGCCAAATGTCTGAAAAACCACGCAAGAATTACGCCCGAAAACTGTTGGGCGTCATCGTCATTTTGCTTGCGGGCGTTGTTTATGGTCACTTCGCCACGGTAAATGAATGGCCGATTAGCAAACGGCTGGAATTCATACGCAGTTCTTTCAGCGATGTGATTGCGGACGCGCAAAGACCAATTCTTATGTCGATTCCCAGCCGCGGAATTACACTTGAAAATATTGCCCCTGAAAGCCTTGCGCCGGGGCTGGTCATGCTTGCGGGCCTAGGCCCCGATTTCCGAAATTTCATTCGCGTCGTCGATCGTGACGGCACGATCATTCACGAATGGAAGCCGGGGTGGTTTGATATCTGGGGAAAAGAAAAAGAAGGATTTGATCCGGGCCGCTTACCGCAAGGTAATCCTGGCACGGTGCTGCACGGTGTTGAAATCCTTCCAAACGGCGATTTCCTGCTGAACTTCGAACATCTTTCCACCCTGCGCGCCACCCGCTGCGGCGACGTGATCTGGAAATTGAAAAATCAGGGCCACCATTTCGTTCATGCCGCAGACGACAATACAATCTGGGTCGGGTCGGACCGGACAATCCCAAGCGGGGAAACCGGGTATCGAAATCATGTTGCTCCGTTGAATTCCTGGGCCATACAGCAGCTTTCTATGGACGGAGAAATTATTCAGACGGTAGAAGTTATTGATATATTGCAGAAAAATGATCTTCTTGGCTTGCTCCATATGTCCGCATTGGAAGATGAGACAACCGTTGTTACCGGCGATACGATCCATCTGAACGATGTCGAAATATTTCCAAAAAACATGGTCTCGTAGGTATTTTCACCCGGCGACATCATGATTTCCCTGCGCAACATCAACACGGTGATCGTGGTGGACCCGATAAACTTCAAAGTGAAATTTCAGGCCACCGGAAACTTCCTGCGACAGCACGACGCCGATTTCGCACCGGGCGACAAGATTCTGGTTTATGACAACCGAAATATGTCCCTGCTTGGCGAACCCTATGCGTCGCAAGAATGGTTGCAATCAAGAATTGTCGAGCTTGATGCCCGAACCGGCACATCGCGCGTTGCCTTTCAGGGAGCGGGGGAATCGCGTTTCTACTCCGTAATCATGGGGCGCCAGCAATTGCTTGAAAACGGCAACCTGATGATCGTTTCGCCGGTGGAAGGACGCGCGATGGAGGTCAGCCCGGACGGGCGCCTGCTGTGGCAAATTTTCAACGTCTTGGATGAAAATTATTATGGGCTGATGTCCGAGGCCCATGTTTTGCCGCAGTTCATGGATAAGGAATTCTTCGAAAGCCACCGTGCAAACTGCACAAATTAGCGATATGATGGGTCGTCAAAACAAGGTCTGAACTATGAAAATTAAGTCTCTATTTGCATTTTTCCTCGTAATTTTTGCGGCAACGCCCGCCGTTGCCTACATTGGCCCCGGCGCAGGATTGGGCGCAATTGGCACCGTTATCGCCGTCATCGGAGCAATACTGCTGATGATCGTCGGTTTCGTCTGGTATCCGGTCAAACGCCTGCTCAAACGCGGCAAGAAGGTCGAGAATGCGGTCGATGAGGTCGCCAAAGACGAAAAATGACCGTTCTTGCGGCAGCACTGGCAATTGCAGCGTTTCTTATCGGATTTAGTGTCTTTGGCGTCGTTCCAGCCGCTAAAGGCGCTGTAGCGCTGGCTGGCAGCGCCACCGGCACGATCCGTGACAAATCCCTTAGCGATGATGAAAAAGAAGCTGCGGTGCAAAAGGCAGCACTTGGAATGCTGCGTGCATCCGGTTCGATTTTCTGGCGTGTGGCGGCGACACTTATTGCAACTGTCTTGCCGATTTATCTGATGGACTTGCTGGGCCTTGTGAGTGCGGGTGCGGTCTTTGGGTTTCTGGCGCGTGTCGATGTGATTATCGGTGCAACTGTGCTGGTCAGCGCCGGGCTTTGGCTAAACGCCAAACGCCCCAAAAGCACCAGCGCCTATTCACTGATGGACCGCGTTGTGCATCGCATCGCCTTTGCTGCCCCTTTCGTGCAGATGGCGGCCGCGGATATGGAAGACACCGCCTTTGCCGGGCAAATCAGGGATATCGAGGATAAGCCCCCGGTTTTCATCACCTCCCTGCCCCGCGCCGGCACCACGATCGTTTTGAACGCGCTGCATGACGTTCCCGGCGTCGCCACGCATCTTTACCGCGATATGCCGTTCATCATGGCACCGTTTTTCTGGTCAAAACTGAGCGGCGGCTTTCGCAAGGATGCCACCCTGGCCGAGCGCGCCCACGGCGACGGGATCAAGGTTGGCTATGACAGCCCCGAAGCCTTTGAAGAGGTTATCTGGCGCGCCTTCTGGCCCGATCATTTCAAAGACGGCACCATCAAGCCCTGGGCAAGCGGTGATACGAACGGCGATGCGACGGCGTTCTTTGGCAAACATTTTCGCAAAATCATCGCCCTGCGCCACGGCCCCGGCGGGCGCTATATCTCAAAAAACAACGGAAATATCGCGCGTCTGGCGCTGCTGGGGCAGATGTTTCCCGACAGTCAAACCGTGGTTCCATTGCGCCATCCGGGCGAACATGCCGCCTCGCTTTTGCGCCAGCACCAGAATTTCCTGACCCAGCACCGTCAAGACCCGTTCATCAAACGCTACATGCACGATATCGGCCATCTGGAATTCGGCGCCCTGCACCAGCCAATTGCCTTTGAAGGGTTTTCAGAACTGACCGCAGGTCTTAGCCCGGATCAGCCCGATTACTGGCTGGCCTATTGGATCGCCGCGCATCGCTCGATCACCGGACACGCCGACAAGATCACAATCGCGCCGGAAACTTTGCTGCAGTCGAAAGGCCAAAAGGCAATGGGTGCTTTGTGCGAGAAAATCAGCATCGACCCGGCAGGAACCGATTTTGCGCGCCACTTCAAGGTAATACCCAAACGGGCCGATCCGGATGATTTTGACAAATCGCGGTTCTCAGAAGCAATGGGGCTTTATGACAACCTGTCAAAAACCGGCATGACCCAGCTTGGATTTTAACTTATTTGAGAAATGGTACCGCCTTCCTGATTTGAACAGGAGACCTCTGGATCCACATTCCAGCGCTCTAACCAACTGAGCTAAGGCGGCACACCAACGCGGTGAATGTTGAGCGATTAGAATTTTCCACTGGCAGCGTCAACCGGAATTTCGGTCGCCGCGCCGTTCTAGGGGCGTCTTTTTATAAGGTACACCAGCGCCAACACGATCGCGATTCCGACCAGAGCGGGCGGCGTAACCGCATTTACCACCAATATCACATTGGTCATGACCGATATCACGTAGGGTCCGGAATCCTCCCCCAACAACAGATATACCAGAACGATGAACCCAATCAGCGCAAATCCAGCCTCGGTTACCTGTAAGAACAGGCTCCGCAGGGTATTTAATATGCGCGTAAACTTTTCCAAAGAATATCTCAGATGTTGCTGGGGAAGAACAATTCTTAAGCCTTAGGCCTTCTGAAACAGCCAGAGAACGACACCAAGGGCAATCAGACCAGACAGGCCGGCGCTGCCGAGCTGATTCACAAGGCTTGTGATATTGCCAACCACATCCCCGAGAAAGGCCATATTGGACGGTCCAACCAATAGCGAAGCGACGATGGCAAGTGCCAACAGCGCGACGCCGATTTCCGTGATTGCTCCGATAGTCTTCTTTGCGTTATCGAACATTTTCCTGTCCTACTTTTGTTGTTGCGAACGCAGTTTTGCCTGCATCCGCGACCAATTGTCCTAGGCAAGAAATCGCTCAGTCAACAACATTTTGTGATTTCAGGCTAAATATAGCCGAAAAAGAAAGAAAATTTCTATATGTTGCGACATATTGAAACTAAATTTCGGTCGTTTTAGGCCACTCGCCGACAATTCACGAAGTTTTGAACACAAAATGCAGCGGCAAAAACCGATGAAGGCGTGGTGGGCAGACAGTGCCACGCCACCTCAGACAAGCATCCAAAGTCTTGCAAATACGCGCCCCAGAAGATAGCGCAAGGCGATGTGACGGAGGATCAGATGAGCATCAACAAAGAAAGCGACCTTTCGGCCAACCTTCAGATAGGTCCAACCTCTCTGGGTATGGTTCGGATTTATGTCGAGGGTGACGGCATCGATCTGCCACTGGATTTCGATCCCGAAGAGGCCGAGGAGATCGCCGAAGAAATCCGCGCAGCCGCCGGGCGCGCGCGCACTATGGCTCAGAAGGCCCCCAAGTCACGCTGACGCCCGGATGGCGCAGCCCGTGCAATCGCCGCGCCGCGTGTCGCGCGAATTTACCTGTCAGAACGCGCCGTCGCGCCGGGGCCAACCTGTCTTCCGGCCCCATGCGTATTATTTCGGCGTCATAGCTGTCGGCAATGATCAATCCGGTTTCATCGGGCAGTAATTCGGTGGGGAAATCGGCGTCGACGGCCCAGAAATAGCGGTCGCACCACTCCAGATAGCCCTGCCACTTGTGGTCTGCCTGAAAATCGGCGCGGCTGGATTTGCATTCTATCACCCAGATTTCGCCCTTGGGTCCAAGTGCCATAACATCAACGCGCAAGCCCCGATCGGGGACGAATTCCTCGATCCCGACAAAGTCGTGGCCAAGCAAATGGCGGCACACACCGCGTGCAAGTAGCTGGCCGGGTTGCATATCTTCAGGCATTCGCGAAGTGTGAACATTTCATGAACAAAAAGCAAGGCCAGAAGGTCTTGACATGATACCTTTTAGTATTCTATTTATTGCAATACCAAACGGTATCACTTTAAAGGAAATTCAGATGTATCAATTTTTGACGGCCTTTCTGGTCGCCCCCGCAATGGCCCTAAGCGCCGATATTACAGCACTGCCCAATGACGCGCTCAATTGGGCGACAACGCCCGAGGGCGTCGGTTTTGCCGCGCTGAACGGCGATAGGTTCAAGGAAAGCTACATGGCAATGGTGACGCTGCCACAGGGAACAATCAGCCCGCCACACATAAAATCCGCCGATATGTTCGGGGTCGTTGTGTCAGGCGAAATGACTCATGTCCCGACCGGAACCGCGCCCCAGGACGGCACGATCCTGGGCGCAGGGGCCTATTACCATATCCCGGCCGGGCTGGCCCATATCTCTAGCTGCCTGTCGCAACAAGACTGCGTGACGTTTCTGTATCAACCCGGCGCATTCGATTTTAATGTGGTGAACCAATGAGCCACGACCCACAACTTGCGTTTCGTGCGCTGTCCGATCCGACCCGGCGTGACATTTTGCTAATGCTTCACGAAAAAACCATGACCATCGGCCAAGTGGCCGAAAACTTTGATATGACCCGCGCTGCGGTGAAGAAACACCTGACGGTGCTGTCAGATGGCGGCCTGATTAAGGTGCGCAGCAGCGGGCGCGAGCGAATTAACGCGTTCAATCCGGCAGGCATGGCCCCGATCTATGACTGGCTGACCTTCTTTGACACCTTCTGGGACGAGCGCCTGACTGCGCTGAAATCCACCATTGAAAAGGATATTAACTGATGAGCGACGGCACAATTAACAAGACGATCCACATCGCAGCCCCGCGCGAAATAGTCTGGGAATATCTGACCCGCTCAGACGAATTGGTAAAATGGTTTCACAAGCCCGATGGAGATTTTGTGAGCGGCGCCCCCTTTACGATGCGCGGTCAGGACGGAAGCACCCTGTGCAATGGTGCGATTGAAGAAATCGAGCCACCTGCCCGGCTTACCTACAGCTTTACCGCCGGCCCTATGAACGGGTTGATGACCAAAGTTGCCTGGACACTGACCGAAGTTGCCGGTGGCACAAGGTTGGCACTGGTTCACAGTGGGTTTCCGGCCAATGCCGAGGCATTTGGCCTGCTTGTGGCGTTTGACAAGGGTTGGGACGGTCATCTGCTGCGTATGCGCGAAATAGAAAGCCGCTGATCTTCAGTCGGTATTCCACAAACACTTGCCCAAAGCCCGCCGCCACCCTATGTCATCCGGTGGCGGGTTCTGCCCTTCTCGTAATCGAGGTCCAATTCCGGTGGCCTTAATCAAATCCGAGGGAGCTGGCTCTGTTTGGATCCTGGTCCACTTACCTGGCACCCACCTGTCTACACAGGTCCTCGGGAATTTACGCACCTCACGGCCGTTGGTGGGCCCGCCACATTTTCACTGAATATTAACTTTGATCGCCAAGCTATGTTGCATGCAAACGAGCCGACAGCGCCTTAGTCCAGATAGCTGGGTCAACATGATTTTCGCAGCCAAGGCGGCGCGGACGGGCGGAGTTGTGCGTCGGTCAGTGCGATGGATTGAACAAGAGGTCGGTCATGACAGATTTCAAAATGAAGTCCGCCGTCGCGGTTTTCATCTGGTCGAAAGTGGCGGTCAGTATATCGTGATCTGCAACACGGGTGGCATCCGCGTTATCTGCTGACAATTTTTCGCAGAAAAATGGGCCTGATTTTTCGACGAAAAATCAAAAACCTTCGGGCTGAACTTCACGCGCGATGTGATCCAGAACACCGTTCACGAACTGCGCCTCGCGTCCCTCGGGGAAAAACGCTTTGGCCACATCCACGTATTCGCTAATGACAACTTTGGGCGGCGCTTGCGTGCCAATCAGCTCGGCTCCGGCGGCGCGAAACAACGCCCGCAATGTCGGGTCAATCCGCGCAATCGGCCATTTGGCCACTAAAGCACGGTCGGTCAACTGATCAAGCTGCGCCTGATGGTTCACCGCATCATCGACGATATCGCGAAACAGTTTGGCGTTACCCTCGGCCATCTCGTCGCCTTCATAGGTGGCGCCAAAACGATGGTCTTCAAACTCTTGCAAAACCGCTTCGACGGTCTGACCAGAGCTTTCCATCTGAAATAAAGCCTGCACAGCGTAAAGCCGCGCTGCAGATTTCATCTGCCTCTTATCGGTCGCTTTCGTCATGCGTTTTCCGTGCCTTTATCAGTGCCCGCGATCAGAATAGATTCGGGCTGAAAACCGACGCCTTTTTTTGCGTCGCCCCATTTGCGGCTCAGCGCAATCAAATGCAGCGCCGCCGCTGCCGCACCGCCGCCCTTGTTCTGATCTTCGGGATCGGCGCGCACCTGCGCCTGCTTCATGTTTTCGACCGTCAGAATGCCGTTACCGATGCAAACCCCATCCAGCCCCATCAATTGCAAGGCGCGCGAACTGTCGTTGCACACAGTGTCGTAATGGGTGGTTTCGCCCCGGATCACGCACCCAAGTGCGACATAGCCATCAAAATTGCTCTGCCGGTCGGCGATACGGATTGCTGTTGGCACTTCCAGCGCGCCGGGTACTTCAACCAGATCCCAGCTACCACCCGCCGCTTTGATACAGGCCTTGGCCCCGGCGATCATGTCATCGGCAATTGCACGATAATAGGGTGCCACCACGATCAGCAGTTTGACCGGCCGCTGAAACTCGGGCAGCGCCAGCGTGTAATGTTCCTGTGAACTGGCCATTTCAGACCTCCTGCGCAATTGGGTGGATGCCGTCGATCTGCAGGCCGTAGGCCTCCAGTCCGACAACCCGGAAGGCCGGCGAATTGGTCAGCAAGGTCAGCCGGGTCAGGCCCAATGCCGCCAATATCTGCGCACCCAGACCATATTGACGCAGGGTGTGGGGCGAAGCCTCGCCCTCGGGCACCAGCTCCATAGCTGTGTCACGCAATAACACGACAACGCCGCGCCCTGTCTGAGCGATGATTTTCATTGCATTTTCCAGCTCGTTTGACGCCGGACCAATGCCCAGCACATCCTCCAGCGGGTTGAGCGCATGCATCCGCACCAGCACCGGCCCCTCGCCTGACAAATCGCCTTTGGACAAAACGATATGTTCCCCGCCCTGCGTTTCATCGGCAAAAATGCGCATCATCCAGTCGCCGCCAAAGGCCGAGGTCACCGGTCGGCTGCTTTTTTCGCGCACCAGATTGTCATGACGGCGGCGATAGGCGATCAGGTCGGAAATCGTGCCGATCTTCAGGTTGTGCATCTGCGCAAAGGACACAAGGTCCGGCAAGCGGGCCATCGTGCCATCTTCGTTCATGATCTCGCAGATCACACCAGACGGGTTCAGCCCGGCCAGACGGCTGACGTCGTTTGCCGCCTCGGTATGACCAGCGCGAACCAGAACCCCGCCATCGCGTGCGCGCAGCGGGAAAATATGGCCCGGTGTGGCTATATCGCTGGCCTTATTCGACGCATCAATAGCCACCGCCACCGTATGCGCCCGGTCGTGGGCCGAAATTCCGGTTGTCACGCCCTCTCGCGCCTCAATCGAGGTGGTAAAGGCGGTTTCATGGCGCGAGGAATTATGTGTCGTCATCAAATGCAGGCCAAGCGCGTCGCAGCGCTCGCCGGTCAGCGTCAGGCAAACCAATCCACGCCCGTGTTTGGCCATAAAGTTGATCGCATCCGGTGTTGCCATCTGCGCCGGGATCACCAGATCGCCTTCATTCTCGCGATCCTCGTGGTCCACCAGAATGAACATCCGGCCATTTCTGGCGTCATCGACGATCTCCTGGATCGAGGAAATCGCGTCCTTGAATAAATCGTCAGTATTGTCTGTCATTTCGTCCATCCAGGCGCCATGTGGCGCAACAAAGGGCAGATAACGCAGGCTGTCGCCGATTGCCAGAGACGGATTAAACTATGGTGTCGCGCCGGTGAAAAACCGATCGCTCGCCAAAAAGCCCGCCAGCCGTCCGGCGGTTGACCATTCGCGTTCCAACTCACCCTCGCCAATCAGCAGCACGCCATCGGCTGGCAAACGGCCGCGGCGCAGGGCCGATTGAACAATTTCGCGCGATTGTGGCCAGTTCTGCCAGATATTGGGGGCCGTTTGCGCGGCGTCAAAAACATCCGGGTTGGCGGCCAGAAGTTGCGCCGGGGTTAACGGTTCGCAAACCAGCGCAACGCGGGCACAATCGCTCAGGCCTGCCAGGGCTTTACGATGTCCTGCCGGCAGGTCTGGTGATTTCTTGAACGCGCGCAATGCATTGGATGAAAAAAGAAACCCAACAACATCCCGCCCGGTCGATGCTCGAACCGAGGCATATGTCTTATATTCCAGCCCCAGCTCTTTGGCGCGCCGTACGCGACCACGCAAAACCTCTATTGGCAGATGCGGCAGCAGATCGGCGCGCGCCTTTTTCCAGCAATGTTGCCGCCAGGCGCGCCCCACCTCCATCGTCGGTCCGTTATTGTGGCCCGCTCCGGCGATCATCCGCCCCAGTCCTGCAACCGGGCAACGTAGCGGGCCAATGTGTCAATTTCCAGGTTAACGAACATGCCCTCGGACACATCGCCCCAGCTGGATGCTTCTTTGGTGTGGGAAATCAGATTGACACCAAAGTCGCAGCCCTCAACCTCATTCACTGTCAGCGACGTCCCGTTCAGGGCAACCGAGCCCTTTGGCGCAATGAAACGCGCCAGCGCCTCGGGTACGCGAAATGTTACTCTGGTGCTGTCGCCTTCACTTTGCAGACCGATCACCTCGGCCATGCCATCGACGTGGCCCGACACGATATGCCCGCCCAACTCGTCGCCCACTTTCAGCGCCCGCTCCAGATTGATGCGTTTGCCGGGTGCCCAGCCGTTTCGACCTATATTGGTCATCGACACGGTCTCGGCCGAAATTTCAACGTCAAACCAGTTCTGCGGTTCTGCCCCCAGCGCAATCACCGTCAGGCAGACCCCGTCGCAGGCGATCGAGGCACCGATATCTATACCCTCAATGTCGTAAGCGGTGCCAATGCGCGCGCGCAGATCGCCACGCTGCTCGACTTCCAGCACGGTGCCAATATCGGTGATAATGCCAGTAAACATTCGTTGATCCTCGTTTATCCAAGGCCTAACGCCAGATTTGAAGCAGGGCAAGGTTTGCGCCGACCTACATGGTCGCTTTGTCACGCTGACAACCAGAAATTCAGATTGTTGGGTTTATAGGTGACAGCGGGCGGCAATTTGGGCGAGTATGGCCAAAAAACAGGCAGTAAATGAACAACGACACAGGCGCAGATCGCCATTTCCTGTTTCTTCAGGGACCACACGGGCCATTTTTTTATCGGCTTGGCAAAATACTGCGGGCAACCGGCGCACAAGTTTGCCGGGTTGGCTTTAATGCTGGCGATCGTGCGTTCTGGCGTGAGCGGTCCAGTTACATTGCCTTTGGGGGAACGGCACAGGAATGGCCCGACAGGGTGGCGCAGATACTTGAAGACAACAAAATCACCGATATCGTGCTTTACGGCGACACCCGGCCAGTTCACACCGCTGCCCTGGCCGCCGCCAAGGCGCGGGGCCTGCGTATCCATGTCTTCGAAGAAGGGTATTTGCGCCCGTTTTGGGTGACCTATGAGCGGGATGGTTCCAACGGCAATTCGCAACTGATGGATATGAGCGTGGCCGATATCCGCCACCGCATGCAACAAGCCGATCTGGACCTGCCAGAGGTGCCGGGGCATTGGGGCGAGATGCGCCAGCATATTTTCTATGGTGCGCTTTATCATTGGTTCGTGATGGCGCGAAATCAGAACTACCCGAATTTTGCGCCCCATCGGGCCATTTCAGTGCGTCAGGAATTCAAACTGCACCTAAAGCGGCTGGCCCTGATGCCCTGGCACCGGATCGACCGGCTGATTGCTACCCGGCGCATAAAAAGGGGCGGATTTCCCTATCATGTCGGGCTGTTACAACTGGAACACGATGCGAGTTTTACTGCCCATTCGCCATTCACAACCATGAGTGATTTTTTAAGCGCCGTGATCGAAGGCTTTGCCACAGGCGCGCCCTCGCACCACCATCTGGTGTTCAAGGCACACCCTTTGGAAGACGGGCGCACGCCCCTGAAACAGGATATTGCACGCATTGGCGCTCAGTTTGGCGTTGCCGACCGGCTGCATTTTGTGCGTGGCGGAAAGCTGGCCGCATTGCTTAACCACGCCCGCAGCGCGGTCGCGATAAATACAACCGCCGCGCAACAGGTGCTCTGGCGCGGCATCCCGCTAAAGGCTTTCGGGACAGCGATTTATTCCAAACCGGAATTTGTATCAAACCAGCCGCTGGCCCAATTTTTCGCGGCCCCATTGCGCCCGGATGTAGAAGCCTACGGCGATTTCCGCCTGTTTTTACTGGAGACATCGCAAATTCCAGGTGGATATTATTCAACCCGCGGCCGCCAGCAACTTTTGCGCCGGATGGCGGACATGATGCTGGCCCCAAACACCCCCTACACGGCCCGCCAGAAAACCGAAGCTGCAAGCGGGCAACAGTTGCGACTGGTTAAATAGCGCCCCGCAGGCATCACTGGATTTTTTCGCCAAACGCCGATACGTTAACAAAAAAAAGACTATCAGGCAGAGTTTCAGGTCGAGGAGACCAGGCAGTGTTTACTTCTCCGACAAGGGCGGCGCGTGCCGCCGTGTTATTTGCATTTGTGGCAACGCTGGCAGCTTGTGCGTTGCCCCGTTCGGGCCCCAATAAGCAGGAAATCTATTCCGGCTCGGTGCAAAACAAGGGCGATGCATTCGTGGTATCGGTCAATGACCGTGTAACCCGGGCAACAGCGATTGTTCCGGCTTTCGGGTTTACGCCAAACTTCGTTAATGCGGCCAAAGTTGGCTCGGACACGATCAGCTCGGGCGACACGCTTGGCCTGACAATCTGGGAAAACGTTGATGACGGCTTGCTGGCCAGTCAGGGAGCAAACGCGACTTCGCTGGAAGAAGTGCAGGTTGACGGCGCGGGCTATATTTTTGTTCCCTATGCGGGTCGCATTCGCGCCGCTGGCAACACACCCGAGGCGCTGCGTAGGATAATTACCGAAAAACTGGCAAACCAGACACCTGATCCACAGGTTGTCGTGCGTCGGCTTGCAGGCGACGGATCGACCGTTTCAATCACCGGTTCGGTCGGCGGTCAGGGGATATACCCGATCGAGCGGCCAACCCGCACTTTGACCGCAATGCTGGCGCGGGCCGGTGGTGTGACAATCGAACCCGAGATCGCTCAGGTTACGGTTTTTCGCGCCGGGCAACAAGCCAAGATCTGGTTTCAGGACCTGTATAAAAACGCCAGCTACGACATTGCCCTGCGTGGCGGTGACCGCATTCTGGTCGAAGAGGACACCCGCTCTTTCACCGCTCTTGGCGCAACCGGCACACAGAACCGAGTGGCTTTTGAAAGTCAGGCCCTATCCGCAATCGAGGCGATTGCGCAGGTTGGCGGGCTCAGTTCAAACGTGGCAGATCCAACCGGGGTCTTTGTTTTCCGTAATGAAACCGAGGAAATTTCCAATCTGGTTCTTGGGCGCGATGATCTGATCGGGGCACAGCGATTGATCTATGTTTTAAACCTGACCGAGCCGAACGGCGTGTTCATGGCCCGGGATTTCGTCATTCGCGACGGTGACACGGTTTATGTAACCGAGGCACCCTTCGTGCAATGGTCCAAATCCCTCAACGCGATCATTGGCACCCTTGGCACTGCTAACACTTTGAACAGTCTGGCCAATAACTGATTTTATCAAATGCGCAATGACACATCAGGCATCGCCGCCGGGAACATCGCTTCCCGGCGGCTTTTCGTATACAACGGGGGCTTCCTGACCCAGCCACGCATCCGGCGCATTCTGGAATTATCCGGCTGGCGCGTCAGCCTTGGCAAGCCGGACGATGACGACGACTGGGTTGGTGTCTGGGGCAAAAGCCCGACCTCGCCGCGGGGCGAGGGCGTAGCCGCGCGCACCAACGCGCCGATCCTGCGGGTCGAGGACAGCTTTCTGCGCTCGGTTCTGCCGGGTCGGGACGGATCAGCGCCAATTGGTCTGAACCTTGATGAAAGCGGGGTGCATTTTGACAGCTCGTGCCCGTCGGACCTAGAGAACCTGCTGGCCACCCACCCGCTTGACGACACGGCAATTCTGAACCGCGCGCGTGCGGCAATAACGCGCCTGGCCGATACCCATATCTCAAAATACAACGCCTTCGATCCGGCCGATCCGGTGCCAGAGGCGCCCTATGTGCTGGTGATCGACCAGACCAAAGACGACGCAGCCATCGCCCATGGCGGTGCTACAGCCGCAACGTTCAAGGAAATGCTGGTGTTCGCCCAGACCGAACATCCCGGCAACCGGATTGTCATCAAAAGCCACCCCGAAACCCTGGCCGGGCACCGCGCCGGGCATTTTGGTCCCGATGACCTTAATGATCGGGTGCAATTGCTTACTGATCCGGTCAGCCCGTGGAAACTGATGGAAGGGGCAACAGCCGTTTACACCGTCTCTTCACAACTGGGTTTCGAGGCGATTTTCGCCGGGCACTGCCCGCGCGTTTTCGGGCAACCGTTTTACGCAGGCTGGGGGCTGACACAGGACGAAAATCCGGTCGCGCGGCGCCAACGCAAGCTGACGCGGGCGCAATTATTTGCAGCGGCAATGATACTTTATCCAACGTGGTATGACCCCTGCCGCAACCGCTTGTGCCAGTTAGAAGACGTCATTGACCAATTGGAAGCCGAGGCAAGTGCCTGGCGCGAGGACCATCAGGGCTATGTCGCAACGGCTATAAGGGCATGGAAACGCCCGCATATGCGCCGGTTTTTTGGCGGCGATATGCCTTTGCAGTTCGCCCGAACAGCCGCCGGGGCGCGGGCCAAGGCCGCTCAGAGCGGGCGCAAACCGATGATCTGGGCCAGTGATCCCGCTGCCGAATTGGGCGATTGGGTGCGTGTCGAGGATGGATTTCTTCGCTCGCGCGGTCTGGGCGCACGGCTGATCCCGCCACTGTCGCTGGTGCGCGACGATCTGGGAATTTATTACGATCCGGGGCAGGAAAGCCGGTTGGAACAGTTGATCGGCGCATCCCCCGCCCTGCCCGAGCAGTCTGTGGAGCGGGCGCAAAAGTTGCGAACTTCGCTGCAGCGCGCAAACCTTAGCAAATACAATCTGGACGGCGAGGCTTTGCCCGAACTGCCTGTCGGGCACCGAATTTTGGTGCCCGGTCAGGTCGAGGACGATGCCTCAATCGTCAAAGGTTGCGACGCGGTGCGCACAAATCTGGAACTTTTGGCGCGCACACGGGCAGAAAACCCGGATTCGGTGATCCTTTACAAACCGCACCCCGATGTGCAGGCCGGGTTGCGTAAGGGAGCGCTTGATGATGCGCAGGTGCTTGAATTTGCGGATGTAATCCTGGCAAAGGTTGATCCCGCAGCCCTGATTGATGCGGTCGATGGCGTCTGGACAATGACGTCGCTTTTGGGGTTCGAGGCACTGATCCGCGACACAGCCGTTACCTGCCTTGGGATGCCATTTTATGCCGGCTGGGGGCTGACGCGCGATCTGGGTGTCGCGCCGATCCGGCGCACGGCCCGCCCGACACTTGATGGTTTGCTCCATGCCACGCTGATCGGTTACGCACGCTACAATGATCCAATCAGCGGCTTGCCCTGCCCTGTCGAGGTGATCGTTGAGCGCATACAAAATGCAGATATCCCGTTGCCGGGGCCGGTGAACCGGTTTTCGTCGGGGTTTCAGGGTCTTTGGTCACGGCTACCGTTCGCACGTTAGCCGCAGGATTACGGATTTTTCCCGCAACCTGCTGCTGTCAGCTACGATTTTTCGCCGAAAAATCGCGCACCGTTCGCCAACGCCCCATCAGATCGCCGCCAATCGCCCGCGTTTCCACCAGTTCGAACCGGCGTGCATTGCCGAGCGTTTTCAGGCCCATTGGGCCCAGCATCGGCTGCGCTTCTGCGCCAAGCGCCAATCCGGCAGTGAATGCGACCAACTCGTCCACCAAGCCCGCGTCAAGCAATGATGCCGCCAACTCTCCACCGCCTTCGCAGAAAACCCGCGTCAGACCGGCCTCGGCCAGTGCCTGTATCGCCGCGACCGGGTTTAATTGTCGATCCGCCCCAAGCGGGACCGCAAACAGGCGCGCGCCGATGCCCTGCCATGCCGAAATCAGATGTGGATCGGCCCCCTCGCCGTGCAGAATCCACATGGGAACCTCATCCGCAGTGCTCGCCAGAACCGATTGCAACGGCAGGTCCAGCGAGCGCGACCAGACAATGCGGGCAGGCTGACGAGCCACTCCAATATCGCGCACGGTCAGCGCCGGATCATCTGCCCGCGCCGTGCCGCCACCGACCATCACCGCGTCATGACAAGCACGCAAAACATGCACCGCACGGCGCGCCTGTGGCCCGGTAATCCATTTACTTTCGCCGGTGGCCGTTGCTATCCGCCCATCAAGGCTGGCGGCCAGTTTCAGGGTGACCATCGGGCGATTTTCGCTGATCCGGGCAAAAAACCCGGTATGCGCCACGCGGGCCTCGGCTTCCAGAACGCCGGTCGTCACCGTGATGCCAGCGCCGCGTAGCCGCTTAATCCCCGCGCCATCCACTTGCGGGTTTGGATCACCCAGCGCCACGACGACCCGGGCTATACCGGCCCCGATCAGCGCGTCTGCACAAGGCGGGGTGCGTCCGGTATGGCTGCAAGGTTCCAGCGTGACATAGGCAGTGGCGCCGCGTGCTGCTGCCCCTGCCTGCGCCAGCGCAACAACCTCGCCGTGCGGCGCGCCGCCCGCTTGCGTCCAGCCACGACCGACGATCCGCCCATCCTTTTCGATCACGCAACCCACAGCGGGGTTGGGCCAGACAGAGCCAAGCCCCCGTGCCCCGATCGTCAGGGCATGGGCCATGAAACGCTTGTCAGCGTCGCTCACTTTTCTTCTGGGTCAGCCGGGCGCAATTCGCTGACGAATTTATCGAAATCGTCGGCCGCCTGGAAGTTCTTGTAAACGCTGGCAAATCGCACATAAGCAACTGTGTCGATCCGGGCCAGAGATTCCATCACAATCTCACCGATTGCCTTGGAATCGATATCCGACTCGCCCATGCTTTCGAGCCGCCGCACGATACCGCTGATCATCTGATCGATCCGCTCGGGATCAATCGGGCGCTTTTGCATGGAAATCCGGATCGAGCGTTCCAGCTTGTCGCGATCAAATCCTTCACGCCGACCGCTGGTCTTGATGACCACAAGATCGCGCAGTTGCACCCGTTCATAGGTGGTAAAACGACCGCCGCAAGCCGGGCAAAACCTACGTCGCCGGATCGCCACATGGTCTTCGGCAGGACGGCTGTCCTTGACCTGAGTATCTACATTTCCGCAAAACGGACAGCGCATGGCCGATCCCCTATTCCTCTGCCTCTGGGTGTTTTTCCCCACTTATCCACAGCGACTATAGGACGACCGCGACAGATTGGGTAGGGGGCAATCTATGCCGCTATATGCTGATATTGCAACTTTGCCACTACCGGGTGCTCAATCGGGCGTATCGCCACGAAGCGGCGCTAAAAAGCCTTGAAAGTCAGGGTGGTAAGCGACCGCTCAATCCCGTCAATATCAAGCAGCTTTTCGTTAATGTATTTGCCGATATCGCTGCGTTCGGGAATATATATCTTCAGCAGCAGATCATGTTCGCCGCTGGTCGAATACATTTCCGAATGGAATTCACGAAGCGCGATGGCGTCGGCCACACGGTAAGTCGTTCCGGGACGGCAGCGCAGCTGGACGAATACGCAGGTGCTCATGTTTTGGACTCCGATATCGCCGTTGTGGACAAAAATTTCTGGCTTTAGTCAAACCAGCAACCGGCAAGGCGGTCAAGATGATCGACGCATCATGATATCCATCAAAGGGCCGCGCGAAGCACGGGCGGGTTGTCGACATTCTGAAACCTATTTCCCGGTCACCCTTTCGGTTCATTCTCCCAGCCCTCAAGGCATTTGCGTGCTGTCAACACGATTTTTTTGTAGTGATCAAGGTCACCCACCCGCGCGTCGCCTTTAATCTGATTTGGAACTGGGAAACCACGGGCACGACCAGCTTTATCAAGGACTTCGAACAATTTACCGTACACGACCTCACCGGATATACGAAGAGGGCTTAGCATTGGGAATTTCGCAGCCCTATTTCCTTCATCAAAATCTAGGTGGGCAACATAGGTGTTCCTAAAATTTCTGATTTCTTTCCAGATTGAGTCCAACGTGCACTTCTCGCCAGAATCAGCCAATGCGCTGAAAATTGCTGTTCGGATATTCTTATGATCTTCGGCAGGAAACAATTTCTTCCAATGCGAGGCATCGCCGTCGCTGCCAAAAACCTTCCACCAGTCGATAACTATCCCGTCCATCAAGGCCCCATGGTACAAACGGAAAAAATTCAGTTTGTCCTCGGCATGCCATCTCAGAGCATCATACATTAGGCAACGCAATAATAGTTCCAAAAGAACGTAGAGAACTTCTCTGCGGCGCCTGATTTCGCTTTCCGTCACTGATCCAAAAACGACCTTAACTTCCGGCTTCTGCTCGGATGCTTCAGCTTGCGCAGCGCTTTCGCTTCAATCTGGCGAATACGCTCGCGCGTCACGCTGAACTGCTGACCGACTTCTTCCAGCGTGTGATCGGTGTTCATGCCGATGCCAAAGCGCATCCGCAAAACCCGTTCTTCGCGTGGTGTCAAAGACGCCAGAACCCGCGTCGTGGTTTCCTTCAGGTTTTCCTGAATGGCACTGTCGAGCGGCAAAACCGCATTCTTATCCTCGATGAAATCGCCAAGCTGGCTGTCTTCCTCGTCGCCAATCGGCGTTTCCAGCGAAATCGGCTCCTTGGCGATCTTCATCACCTTGCGGACTTTTTCCAGCGGCATCTGCAGCTTTTTGGCCAATTCTTCGGGCGTCGGCTCTCGGCCAATTTCATGCAGCATTTGGCGACCCGTGCGCACCAGCTTGTTGATCGTTTCGATCATGTGAACCGGAATACGGATCGTTCGGGCCTGATCGGCAATCGAGCGGGTGATCGCCTGACGGATCCACCATGTGGCATAAGTCGAGAATTTATAACCGCGGCGATATTCAAACTTATCCACCGCCTTCATCAGGCCGATGTTACCTTCCTGAATAAGATCAAGGAATTGCAGCCCGCGGTTGGTGTATTTTTTGGCAATCGAAATCACCAGACGCAGGTTGGCTTCGACCATTTCCTTTTTGGCCTGACGGGCTTCTTTTTCGCCCTTCTGAACCTGCTGAACGATGCGGCGAAACTCGCTGACATCAACACCGATATACTGGCCCACCTGCGCCATCTCGGCGCGCAATTCTTCGATTTTCGGGGTGAAACGTTCAATAAATGCCTGCCAGGCGCGGCCGGTATTTTCGCCCATCTTTTCCAGCCAGGTCGGGTCCAGTTCATAGCCGCGATAGGCGTCAATGAATTCACGCCGGTTGATACGTGCCTGATCGGCCAGCTTCACCATGTTGCTGTCAATTGACATGATCCGCCGGTTGATGCCGTAAAGCTGGTCAATCAGCGCATCAATCCGGTTGTTATGCAGGTGCAGCTCGTTCACCAGCTCGACGATTTCTGAACGCAGCTTCTGGTATTTCTTCTCGGCTTTATCCGAGAACGACCCATCCTCGTTCAGCGTCGCCGACATCCGTAAATCCTGCATTTCAGCAAGTTTGGTATAGTCACGCGCGATCAGGTCGAGTGTTTCAAGAACCCGTGGCTTCAGTGCGGCTTCCATCGCGGCCAGCGACATATTGGCCTGTTCATCCTCGTCATCATCATCGTCCTCTTCCAGAACGATCGGGTTGCCGTCCGCATCCAGTTCCGGCTTTTCGGCGGGCTTTTCGACTGCCGGGGCGGGCGTTTCCTGAACCGGCTGCACGGGCTGAACCGGCGGTACCACCGTTTCTTCACCCTCGCCGTCCAGACCGCTGCCAAATGTGGTTTCAAGGTCAATCACATCGCGCAGCAGAATGTCTTCGCTCAGCAATTCGTCGCGCCAGATTGTAATCGCCTGAAATGTCAGCGGGCTTTCACACAGTCCCGCGATCATTGTCTTGCGCCCGGCCTCAATCCGTTTGGCGATCGCAATTTCGCCCTCGCGGCTGAGCAGTTCAACCGAGCCCATTTCGCGCAGATACATCCGAACCGGATCATCCGTGCGGTCAAGTTTTTCGGTTTCCGTCCCCGAAACCGCAACTTCACGAGACGACGAGGCCGTAACAACTTCGGTCGAAGACTTGGAATCGTCGTCTTCCGCTTCTTCATCTTCAATGATGTTGATGCCCATTTCGCTGAGCATCGACATCACATCTTCGATTTGCTCGGAAGAAACCTGTTCTGGCGGAAGGACCGTGTTTAGCTGGTCATAGGTGATATAGCCCCGCTCACGCGCCTCGGCGATCATCTTTTTGACGGCAGCCTGACTCATGTCGAGCGAGTTTTCCTCGTCCTGACTGTTCTGCTTGCGGTCGTCGGTATCTTTGGCGGCCATGCGACACTCCTTTAGGGGCGAGGTGATTCGCGAATCATCAAACGAATCAATATCCGCGAATCACTGATTCGCACACCCGTTTACGCTGTTTTCTTTAAGGGTTCCTTCAGCAATGTTGCTATTGGGCCGAGTTCTCGCCCTTAGCACCAGTTTTGCCGTAGTCGATTTTGTCCAATAATTGCTCAAACGCAGAGCGTTCGTCACGCTTGATCCGGGCACCATTGTCGCCGGTTTCATATTCTGTTTTGTCCTCGGTCTGGCTGCGTTCAGCCTTGTTTCGCGCCTCGGCCGCCTGTTGCAGCCGCCATGTAATGCCTTCGTCCGCCAGATCGCCCATATCCTGCTCTGCATCAGCGATTTCGCGTTCCGCACCGCGCCGGGTTTCCAGTTTCGCCAGTTCCTGTGCCACACAGAGCGCTGCAACCTCGCTATCGCCGGAATTTCGCACCGCCGGTGCAATCTGCACATGGCTCGAGGCAAACAGCTTTTCAAGGGCCTGCGCGCCGACCGCCTCTTCGATATTGGCGCGCAATGTTTCCGGGTCCGCATCCAGATGGCGCAGCAATGCACCATGCAGCGCCTGCAAATCCGGTGTCGAGGGCTGCATCACCTCCAGCGCGCCTTCAAAATCCGGCAATATGGCGGGGTTCGCGATCAGCGTCGCCAGAATGACGGATTCGCGCATCCGGTCTTCGGCCAATTGTCCGGCGGTGGATACAAGATAGCTATCCTTGGTGACCGGCATTGGCGGCAGCGGCGCATTGCGCCCGCCCGCACGCCAGACCTTGCCCGACTGACGGGCCAAAGGCTTGCCACGAAACAATTCCTGACGCAGGCGGTTCACCTCGTCGCCATAATGACCACGAATGGATGTATCGGCGATTTTGCGCAGTGCTTCGCGCAGGGATTTATCCAGCGCTGCCTTGCGTTCGGGGCTGTCGAAATTCTTGCCCTCGGTTTCGCGCCGCCACAGCAGGGCAACCATCGGCACCGCGCCATCCAGCAGTTTTTGCATCGCCCCGGCCCCGCCCGCGCGCACGACGTCGTCCGGGTCCTGCCCCTCGGGCATGATCGCAAAGCGCAGGCTTTGGCCCGCCTCCAGCAGCGGCAGCGCAATATCAATCAGCCGCATCGCCGCGCGCAATCCGGCAGTATCGCCATCCAGTGCGATCACCGGCTCTGGGTG
>Ga0209345_10002338_pt1 | contig 21058 bp, 16 predicted proteins | sample Cruoilmetagenom7_FD_187294 | JGI IMG/M metagenome (GOLD analysis project Ga0209345, IMG submission 187294) | Oil polluted marine microbial communities from Coal Oil Point, Santa Barbara, California, USA - Sample 7 (SPAdes) (version 2) | ecosystem: Environmental > Aquatic > Marine > Oil seeps ... | reverse complement strand
AGGCTGAGACACTGGTTATAGGTGAGCACTCTTCTTCAGATACGATCGAAAGGCGTCTTGAAAACATAACCTTAAAGGATCAACGAAGATATGGAAAAACCCTCATCTCGTTCTTTGTGGCTGAAATACTAACGTCTCAAAAAGGCAGGGAACATGCCGTAGCCAACAGGAGTTCTTTCTTTAACTCCTATGATTTCCAGTTAAAGTAATATATTAAAAGCGAATAAAAGCGAAGATTTACAATTTACTGATATTTTTCATGGTTTGCCCTAATTTCGCCTAACTTATTTTTTACAAGACGAGAGAGAGGAATCCGAGTAAGTCGTACATTTAGTACGTCGTCTAGGATTCATACAAGTAGACAACTGTTTAGAAAGGGGTTTTGCTCTTATGGAAAGGGTTGCTGTATACCCAGGTTCATTCGATCCGGTTACTAATGGTCATATAGATTTGATAAAGAGGGGTCTCCACATCTTCGATAAGATTATAGTAACTGTGGCCTTAAATGCACTCAAGACCCATCTGTTTACCATGGAAGAAAGGGTCGAGATGATCGATGAGATCTTCAAAGATGACCCCAGGGTTGTTACCGATTCCTTTGACTGCCTCCTGGTGGAATATTTGGATAGAAGCAATGTGCATGTGGTGATAAGAGGGCTTAGGGCAGTACTTGACTTTGAATACGAATTCCAAATGGCGTTGATGAACAGAAAACTGGATAGAAATATAGAGTCGGTCTTTCTTATGACTAGTTACAGGTGGTTCTATACCAGTTCTAAAATAATCAAAGAGGTGGCAAGTATGGGTGGTTCTGTGAAGGACCTTGTACCTGATATTGTTGACAAAAGGCTAAAAGAGAAGTTCCCGATGTACAGAGAATCAAACAGTGGTCGGAAATAACCCTGAAAAGCAGCGAACAAAGGATAGTCTGGGGTGCAGGCCCTACACAGTGATTTCTGTAATGAGCAAGATTCAAAGTCAGGGCACCCCCAACCCCAAATACATAGCCCGGAAGGCAAGGGAATCGGGTGTGATGGCCGCTTTAAGGATCCCAAGGATGCCGTTTAGATGATGCTAATGGAATTTGATAAGCAGAGAGCGCAACTCTATCGACGGTGTGTCTCGTTTAAAACTCACTGGGGCATTCTACAGATACGTTGGATTTCTTCAACGAGCTTAGTTATTACATAGGGTTTTACTATATAGCCGTCTGCTCCTTTGTTTAGTATCTCCGATAGTTCCTGCTTAGGGTCTTCACATGCGGGGTAGTCCACCATCATGATCGCCTTGCTATCCGGATATTCTTTTTTGACGTGAGCTAAAAGCCTGTATCCCGCGTTATCCTCGTCGATCCATGGGAGGAAATCCTTATCCCTAGGCATGAAGTATTCCTTGGTCAAATCAAGTTCTATCAGGGCTATACCCACTCCTTCCAACATCGACAACGCATCATGATAACTATCGCAAGTCGTAAGGGTGTAAAAGTATCCATCTTCAGACATGTTTAGAAAATCCGCCAAAAGATCAGCAACCCTAACTCCCTGTTTGTCAATCATCAATACATTTATTTCTTTATCCCCTTCCATCGGCTACCTCCAAGAAATATTATTGGTGTTTAGTTCTGACTCAGGCCAAAGTAGCAGGAAGCCCTAGAGTAAGTGATCCACTCCTCAGCAATCATTCAATAGATAAGAGACATAGGCACTACGGATACGCTTCAGGCACCCGTTAAGCTGATCAATAAACTGTTTTGCCTCTGCCTCGACCCCGAGCATTCTTTTCGCTAATGCTGAGACTTCGTCTGGATCTTTTGGAAGCACGTGGATCTGTCGGTCCTCAAGAATCTGGAGATAGTGCTCCACTTGGCGCAAAAAGATGTAATCTTCCTTTAGCTGGCCCGCCACTGCCTCAGGTAGTATGCCAGCGTCCCTCAAGGATTCAAGGGCAATTAGAGTGTTACCGTTAAGCAACCCTGGATCATCCGGTCCATAAATGAGCTGTAACCCCTGAACGAGGAACTCTACATCCCTCAACCCCCCTATCCCGCCCTTCACATCTATTCCAGACCCAAGACAACCTGAATCCTTTCTTATGGTCGTTTGGCGCATCCTTTCGATCGACTGGACAATCTCTTGTCGGTTGCGGTGTTGCAAGAGTAACCACCTCATCTGCTCAAGAAAGTAATAACCTGTCCGCAAATCCCCTGCTATCGGTCGTATCTTGATTGCGGCCTGAATTTCCCAGAGGGATACCGTGCTTTGACAGTAATGCATAAGACTGGAGATAGAGGGAACCAGCTCACCTGCCCGTCCATAGGGCCTCAAACGTAAGTCTACCCGGTAAGCATATCCATCCTCGGTATGTATTGAGAGATCGGACCTGACTCTTTCCATTATCTTTGCGAACAAAGCGGGATAATGGCCCACATCATTGTCTCCGTATGCCTTAAAGATTGGGGAATCATCATAAATCCCTAGAAGATCGATATCCGAACTGTAGTTAAGCTCCAAGCCTCCTAGCTTTCCCCCTGCCAAGACGCAAAAGTAGTTTGCCGGATCTTCCATACCGCCGCTTTGAACCTTACCCTCTTTTTTTAGGTCTTTCCAGGCCATCTCCAGGACTATCTGAATGATCGCTTCGGCTAATTTAGAGATTTCAAGCGTAATCTCCTTCGTTGAAACACCGAGATAGATATCACGGGTGCCGATTCTGAGTATCTCTCGTCGTCGAAAGCGGCGCAGTTCATTCAACCATTCTTCATGTCCATGGGAATTTTTTGCCAATGTCCTTAATTCATCTTCCTGATGTTTTCTAGTACGGCTGTGATGCACATTTTCAGGGGTAGTCACCCAATCCAGAAATTCCGGATTCTTGATCAAGGTATCTGCCAAAAATTGACTTCCGGAAAAGATGCTCAAGAGGATTTGTAAGGTCATAGGCTGAGACAGAAGGGCTTCATAGTGAGACTCAGCATTTGGAATCGATGAGATAAATCGTTCCCAATTATTGAGAGCCATATCCGGATCCGGTTTCCGACAAAGAATATCACATGCCAGGATCGCTGACTTCGCAAAAATTTCCCTCCGTCTTCCCTCTCCTGCCAAAAGTCTCAGGTTTACATAGGCCCTTTCAGGATCTCTAAATCCAGCGTTCGATAGAGTCCGCCAATAAACATCTCGCGGCAGATTATCTGAAAGGACCAGATCTGCCACGTTCCCGGTTTCCGGACCAGGCAAGGAATCCCGTCCAAAATGACGTTCAACAAAAGTGCGTACTACTGCTGTGTGGGTTTCAAAATCGAGGTAAAGCTGCTTCGCAGGTTCCAATGTTCCTTTCTTTTCGTACCCTATACGCCTGGCAAGGTGTACAAACTCATCCGAATTAACTGGGGGAAGGAAAAGATCGATGGCTGAACCTCGTAGCATCCGCATACCATTGATTAGGCGCCTGAGAAAATCGTATGCTGCAGACAGCCGCTTACCCTCCTCCGGCGGCAAGACCCCAGCCTCGGCCAAGGCCAATAAGGCTTTATGGGTCCGTGGCGTACTTAAGGACGGAATATCCTTTCCGTGCATGACTTGGAGTATCTGCACATCATATTCAAGGTCCACCAGTCCACCAGGACTGAACTTGGCATTCAGCTTACCCCCTTTCGTCTTCTCCTGGAACTGCTTTTGCCTCAGGTTTCGCAGTTCTCCAAGGTCAATGTTTCTCGAAGCATAGACCATTTCATCCCTGAGCCTTTCAATTCGGGATCCCAAGGCCAAGTCTCCCCCTATAGCCCTTAAACGTACGAGAGCGAGACGCTCATAGGAATGCGCCTGACCACCGGGCCCGTAATAACGACAAAAACTTTCCAAGCTGCAGGCTAGAGGGCCGGCAACGCCATATGGGCGGAGCCTGAGATCCACGCGAAATATTCCCTCTCTCTTTGCCTCAATAAGCCGTGAGGCATCCCGAACCAGGTGGTTAAAAAATACCGAATTCTCTAAGGGCTCTTTGCTATCAGTGCAGCCATTGTCGCTGTAAACGAAGAGAAATTCGATGTCGGAAGCATAGCCCAGTGCTCCTCCTCCTAGTTTTCCCAACCCTAAAATCGCGTACGTTACCTCCAACCCGGCTACCGTTCTCGGTGTGCCAAACTTATCAACCAGACTTCCATAGATCAATTTGACAGCCATATTCACCACAATTTCCGCCAAAGACGTGAGTTTTTCCGCAAATGCCTGAAAGTCAACCTCTGGATTAAGGATGTGATCCAGATCGAAGAGAAAGCTCTCCCGATCCTTGAAGTCATTAAGCAGTCTGCCCTTTTCTTCCAAAGTAATAGCCTCACTAATTGTCTTGCTGAGTTTTCTTCTCAGTACCTCAACAGGCTCGCTAAAAGCCCGCCTTCCCACATCTGGTCCCAGCATTGGCAATAGTGTCTCATATTGTAGGCGGATGAAGTCTTCCCATAAAAAATCGCTAGTCCCTAATAACCGTGCCAGATCCTTTAAGGTTAGGGGATTAGAAAGTAACCCTATCCACTTTTCTTTACTTCCTGGCAGCTTAAGGATCTCTTCCACCAAGCGGTCAAAACGGCAAAGGGCAACATAAGGATCGGGTGCTTTGCCAAGAAAGAAGGTGAACTGTTTCGTTAGCAAAACCGATAATTTCACCCAGTCTATCACGTCAGGATCCTCTATCTTGTTGCCACGAGAATCAACCAGATCGATTTCGTCTTCGATGCGGCTTTTGATGGTAAGTATCCTCACATGTTCGATGGAGATACTGTGGAGGGATAGAGCGTTGGTAAGTGCATACAGGAAGGCCGGTGTGTCGTTGGATACTACCTTCAAAGCGGTGAATCTGCTATTCTCGTTATCCACATCTATCTGCACTGGATATAAACCGGCATCTGATTCTATATCAAGATCATGCAATCGATCAGCCACCATTTCGTTCACCCGTAGCTTCGCCCTATTCACCGATTCGTTGTCCCCCCTCTCCAGAAAGGCGATGATCTCCTCCATTCTTTCCGTCAACTCTTCTGACCAACCTTCGAAGGATAGGGATGTATCTAATGTGCAATAAAAGTGGTCAACAATCCTTCGCCTCCTAAAAGGGTCCGGCGTCGCAACCAGACGACGTCCAATCCTTCGCCGATCATGTTCTGGAGATGGACATCCGTACATTGTTCTTTCATAGGTGAAGACATCACCCGATAGGATACTCAAACCCATTCCTGTCAGAACTCCGGTGATGAGAGAAAACTCGGAAGGATAGTCAAAAGCAAGGATCGTACAATCTACCTCCCCTTCCTCCGTAACCTCAAGGAGGACCTCTACCAGATGCTGGGGAGAAAGGCCGAAAAGACCACTCAGGTGTCGGAAAAGTTGTTCTTTCTCAAAGCTGTCAAAATAACTATCGTTAAGGCGTAAAAGGTGTTGTTGCAAAAACCTTTCATCAACCTCGGGACAGGCGTCCTTGAATGCGGCAAAAGAGGGTTTCATAAAGGTACTTTTTTCTAACTCGTGTCCATCCAGAAATGAGATAGTTTTCGTTCAGACACTACTTAGCGGGTAGGTTCTTCGAAAAAGATATTCGGTTAGTGTGGGACAGGAAGAAGATTAACCTTTTTATCAATAATGATGAGGTAGCTTCATTTATAGTTTGATAATCTCCTTGATTTGTTGTAGGCTCCTTCCAGGAGTTAGTATACCCTATGATCGACTATGTCAAGGAAAATTCTACAGGCAAATGGGATTCAAAGACTATCGTATTGAAACTACAGATAACCCGGAATGGCTGGCAACGCCCATGACCTACCCGGTGCTTCTATAAACCGGAATCATAAACAACTTGCTTGGAGGTTGTAAATGAAGAAATCAAAACTGAATTTCATAATCGATATTTTAATGTTCATCAGTATGACGCTGATTGCAAGCATAGGGTTCTTAATAAAATTTACCCTGATACCTGGTAAAGAAAGCTGGGAGATATATGGTAAAAAAGTTGATTTACTTCTCTTTGGCATGGACAGACATCAATGGGGAACAATCCATCTTTATATTGGTTTTATTCTGCTTGTTTTATTAGTCCTGCATATTTTTTTGCACTGGAAAATGATAGTGACGCTTTATAATAAATTAATAACCGCTCCTAAAACTCGAAAAGTAAGTTTCTGGATATTCATAGTCCTTTCTATCTTTCTAATAGCTTCCCCTTTTATTGTAAGTCCAAAGGTAGTAGAGCGCGAGCCTGGAAAAGGGTATCATAGTATACGGAGAGGATATGAAAATGAAATGGAAGCCATAACGAAGCAACCTGAAGATAAGGGACGGGGACGAAATCTCCCCCTTGACATAACTTCGACAATCGGTTAGTTTTGATTTTATTTTGGCTCATGGGCTCTTCAATTTCACTTTCAGGCATCCTTCATCGAGACTACAGAGTAGTTTACGCTTTTGTGTTGATTTTAGGCCTATAAAATTAAATAGACGTTCTCGACACAGATTCAGCAATTAGTTAGTGTAAACTGATATTTGAAGGATGCCCAATTTTCCGAGGATTTCAAGCAATGGTATCTAAAAAAGCAAAGCGCATATCACCCTTTATAGTGATGGATGTAATGGAAAAAGCGGCGGAGATTGAAAGTAAAGGGGAGAACATCATCCATTTAGAAGTAGGGGAACCGGATTTTGAGACCCCGGAATGTGTTAAGGAGGCAGCGATTAAAGCCTTAGCGGACGGCAAGACCCACTATACTCATAGTCTTGGTCTAATCGAGTTGAGGGAGGCAATTTGTGAAGACTACTTTAAGAAATATAGTGTAAATATCTCTCCGAACCAGGTGTTGGTCACGTCCGGAACCTCACCAGCCATGTTCCTGCTTTTTTCTGCCTTACTTGATCCCGGTGATGAGGTAATACTTTCCAACCCTTGCTATTCCTGCTACCATAACCTCATTGAATTCGCCGGTGGGAAACCCGTGTCTGTAAACGTATATGAGAAGGACGGGTTTCAATATTCACCCGAAAAGATTCTGGAGAAGATAACAAAGCAGACTAAAGGGATTATCATCAATTCACCTTCTAACCCTACAGGAAACATATTATCTTCTGAAGTGGCGGAAAAGATAGCTCAACTGGGACCCATGGTTATCTCCGACGAGATCTATCACGGACTTGTTTACGAAGGCAAGGAACATACCATACTTGAATATACGGATAAGGCTTTCATTCTTAATGGCTTCTCCAAACTCTATGCCATGACCGGATGGAGATTGGGGTATACCATTGTGTCTGAGGAAGTCATCCGACCTCTCCAAAAGATCCATCAGAACTTCTTCATATCTGCCAACGCCTTTGTACAGTGGGCAGGAATAGCCGCCCTTAAGGAGACCGGAGATGAGGTAGCAAAGATGAAAGAGATTTATAATGAGAGAAGAAAATTTATGATTTCAAGGCTAAGGGAGATCGGCTTCGGGATCACCGTTGACCCAACCGGTGCATTTTATGTTCTCGCCAATGCCGGTAAATTTTCAAAGGACTCTTATGCATTTGCCTTTGATATCCTTGAAAATGCAAAGGTAGGGGTAACACCGGGGATCGACTTTGGAAGTAACGGTGAGGGATATATCCGTTTCTCCTATGCAAACTCATTAGAAAATATAAGTGAAGCCATGGATAGGATAGCAAGGTATTTGGGTGTATGAAATGAAACCTTCAATAGATCAAGAAGCGATTACCAACCCGAAGACCCTGATGCTATCGGAGATTTTTGAGTTATGAAAATAACCTCCGCCGAGTTTGTAAAGAGTACATGGAGGCCTTTTGACTTCCCACAAGAGTTCCTCCCGGAAGTAGCCTTTGCAGGCAGGTCAAACGTTGGGAAATCCTCATTAATAAATGTCTTAGTAAACAAAAAAAAACTGGTTAAGACCAGTTCCACCCCAGGTAAAACCCAATCCATCAATTTTTTCGATGTCAATGACAAAATAATATTTGTCGATTTACCAGGTTACGGTTTTGCCAAGGTTCCACTGACGGTAAGAAAGAAGTGGAAACCCTTGGTTGAAAGCTACCTGAAGATGAGAGAGAGCCTCAGGCTGGTTATCCTTATCCTTGATGTAAGGAGGACACCCTCCCAAGAAGATACCGAACTACTCAAATGGTTTAATCTTTACAACATTCCTACGGTTGTTGTATTGAGCAAAACAGACAAACTATCCAAAACTAAGTTAAAAAAACATATCCAGATGGTTAGGGAATCACTCCCATTTGTAGGGGATAATATAATCCCGTTTTCTGCAGTTACCAGGGAAGGAAAAGATGAGATATGGAAACATATCCTTTCATCAACAGGGATATAGATCCTGACGGTTTCAAGGGATGAGCATTATTTGTTCTAATAGACGGATTGTCGTTATTGGTCTTGATGGTGTTTCCTATTCGATGGTAAAGGATCTCTCAGCCAAGGGGGTTATGCCCAATATGTCCGGGTTAATCGAAGAGGGCGCCTTTCGGAAGATGGAGTCATCTATACCCGACATCTCTTGTGTCGCCTGGAGTTCCATTATAACAGGCAAGAACCCAGGAGAACATAGCATTTATGGTTTCATGGATCTGGTGCCAGGGACTTACCGTCTTTATTTCCCTAACTTTACAAACCTGTGTGGGACACCTTTCTGGAATTGGGGACACGGTAGACGGTCTGTCATCATCAATGTGCCTTCAACCTACCCAGCCGGCCAAATCAACGGGGTTCTCATTTCCGGCTTTGTGGCCCCTGATCTGGAAAAGTCCGTCTACCCCAGGTCATTAGCTCCAGAGCTGAAAAGGATGGATTACCGTATCGACGTGGACTCTGAGAAGGGCCATCAATCACTCGAGCTGTTTATTGATGATTTAAATCTAACACTTAAGGCAAGGATAGAAGCATATCGTTACCTTTGGGATAAAGAAGACTGGAACCTTTTTATGCTAGTTTTCACAGGTACAGACAGGCTTGCACACTTTTTATGGGAGGCTTATGAAGATTGGAATCATCCGCACCATAATACCTTTCTTAAGTACTTTAGTGTGATTGACGAGGTAATTGGGGAGATTGCCTGGAGATTGGGACCTGAGGATTCTCTGGTTCTCCTCTCCGATCATGGTTTTGAACGCATGGATAAGACCGTTTACGTAAACTACTATCTTAGGAAAAACGGATTTTTAACCTTGAAAAGACTACCCACCACAAGCTATGATGACATAAGTGAAGGAGCTAAAGCCTTTGCACTTGAGCCGGCCAGTATTCACCTGAATACCATCAGCAAGTACCCGCGCGGAAGTGTCAGGGAAAAAGACAAAGAGGCTATTGTTGAGGATTTGATCGATCTTTTTTATTCCCTTAAAGTTGAGGGTGAGTATGTGATAAACCGAGTATACAGAAAAGAAGAGATATACAAAGGCCCCTTCCTTGACCATGCCCCTGACTTGGTTTTGATGGCCAATCGTGGGTTTGATTTGAAGGCGAGACTCCACCCTGAGAGGCTTTTCGAAACTACCATCTTTAGTGGAAAGCACACACATGATGATGCATTCCTGCTCGTAAAAAGCCCACGGTCTTGTTATCTCCCTGACAATCTTGGTGTATGTGACGTATTCAGGGTTATAGAGAGGCTTGGATAGTAACTTCTCAAAAAACCATTCCCACCCTCAGGCTGTAAGACGGAACTTCCATATAGTCCACTTCTACAGTTACATTGAGCATGAATACTGCAAATCTGACCCCCCCGAAATATCTAATCAAACTCATGTCCTCTCTATCTAAATCATCTACACCGGCATTCAGGTCTTCCGCTTCGCTGGAGACCCAAAAAGCCCCGATTCCGCCGTACGGGGTCAGATTTAAAAACCCCTTACTTACTGAGAGATCAACCCCATAAGTACTCAAGTCCAACTGGTCCACTCCCAGAAGCTGGGTGTATGTTCCCCTAAATGCGATAGCAGGCGAGGCCGTTGACCCCTCTAATATGGAATACTTAACCTCAGCGCCCAAAAGGGATATATTGGTGTCAGGGATAATACCATAACTCGCTCCCAAGTCGATCTTAAAAGGAAGTCCTTTTCTCACATATAGCTTAGGTAAAAAAAGCAAATCGAACATATCGTCTTTCTCGGTGGAATTCTCCCAATGATCCTTCTCTTGATTAATATCGGTTGCTGTTATATCAAGACCGATGTCAAAACCAACTAGTCCCAGGGGCTCAGCAGGAGCTAAGGCCTTATAACTCAAGGCAGAGCATAATTCCTTGGTGAGCTTCCTGAAGTCAGATTGTGTGACCCCAGGTTGAAATTCGATATCATCAGCCCTAACCTCAGTCAAAAAAATAATAGAGACTGAAAAAAAGAAAAAGAAACTCAAAAGTGCCGGAAATACGTGATTCTTGAATCGAGGCTTTACTTTCATTGTTTAATATCCTTTCCTAGTTAGTGTCCATCCATAAATGACTATTTTCCGCAATCTCTTCGTCAGACTCAGATTTTCTTGACAGGCCCTTGACTCTTCGTAGAAAAGACATCCTATTCTCTTCTTTTTCACGGAGAAGGTATTCCATTGTTTTTGATTTATATTTAGGGTCAATTATCTTTTTAGCTACCTCCTCGCCAGAGACTAAAGCTTGATGAATACCTTCTCCTGTTTCATAGGATGCTAGCCCTGCAGCATCTCCCACTAAAAAGATATTTTCAAATTCATGGCCTTTGTAATCGCAATTAATAGGAAATCCCTCGGCTTTTCCTTCAGAGACGTTTATTCGCATTTCAACCAACCAATTCTCAAAATTCTCCTTTAATCTTTTTGCAGCTTGGAGTCCCCTACCACAACCACAGCCTATAGAAAAGTAACATTTATGTGGAAAGATCCAAGCGTACCATGAATGAAACAGCCTTTCGTTGTAATAGTACCTAATCTCTATTAAATCTTCTGGGTAATGGAACTCACTGGAAGGAATGATATATTGTATGGCGATGAGAACGTAGTATTCTTTTAATTTTAAGTATTTTCTAACAATTGAGGTAGAACCGTCCGCACCAATAAGATATTTGAATCCTATTCTTTCTTGACCGTTAACGATAACGGTTCCTTCCTCAATCTTTGTAACCTTTGATTCGGTTCTGATATCGATTTTATTTCTATCCAGCCTTTTCAATAGACTTTGGCCTAACGCTTTTCTATCAACTGTTAAGTAACCTAGTTCATCAACCTCACAGCCCCTTAATTCCTCTTGTAGTTCAAGCCGCTTAAAGTCACTGTCTCTCATTCCGCCGGCACAGACTTTAGGTCCTATGATTCCATTTTTTTCGAGGAGCAAAACGGTTTTACCTGACTTGACCAATTCATTTGCAGAGCTTAACCCTCCTGGTCCACCGCCGATTATTATGACATCGTAATATTGTGTCTCGATCGGCATCCAAACCTTCCTTTAGGGTTTTAATTTAATTAGATGCTGGTTCTGCACGGGCTAAAGGTTGACCACCGTTGAATCTGCCACTATAGATTTCCATATATCAAATTTCACTGCGTTATCGGTCGGAATCCTCGACGACGTACTACAATGTACGACTTACTCGAATTCCTCCCTCTGGCCTTGTGAAATTAAATATCTGAAAATCTATATTTCAAAAAGTGTAAACTGATTTTTGAAGGATATCGGAAATTCATATCACAATTCTTGCATGTATAGGGTTAAGGGTTGGATACCTATCTATGGAGGGCTTTCATCATGTATATTAGGAATTCTTTATTTCCATCTGCCCCTAATATTGGGGAGTCAATGAGTCTCAAGACTCTTAGATTACTAAGGGTGGCGAAGTGTTTTATTTTTTCTATAACCTGCTGGTGTTTCGCAGGGGCCCTGACTATTCCACCTTTGCCTACTTCCCCCTTTTCTACTTCAAATTGGGGCTTGATCAAGGCTATTATACTCCCACCCACCCTTATCAGCTCAATCACCCTAGGTAGAACCTTAGTGAGAGAAATAAAAGAGGTGTCTACTACGGCTAGATCGATATCCTCGTCGATCTCTTTGGGATCCAGGTATCGGATATTCCTGCGTTCAAGACAGACGACCCTGCTGTCCTGCTTCAGTCTCCACGCGAGTTGGCCATAGCCCACATCAACTGCATAGACCTTACTTGCCCCACTCTGCAACAGGCAGTCAGTAAAGCCTCCGGTTGAAGCCCCCACATCGAGCGCCACCTTATCCTTTACCTCCGGCTTAAAATCATCGATCGCATGGGCCAACTTGAGGCCCCCGCGACTTACGTACGGAATTTCGTTAGCCTTTAATCTCAGGAGACTATCGATGGGTACCTTAATCCCTGCTTTGTCTACCCTGATATCATCTACAATGACCTTCCCTTCCATGATAAGGGCCTTTGCCCTTTCACGGCTACTAACCATACCCCTATCCACTAATAACTTATCAACACGTTCTTTCTTCCTTGCGGGCACTCTCCCTCTTCTTCTTCTCTCTGTGCCCGTTCACAGTGCTTTCGATTGAGTGCGGAAAGGTGCGCAAATGCTTCTCAAAAAACCATTTTCCAACCTATCCCTGTGAACGGTTACTCCTCTCTTAAGGCTGCCTGAGCAGCCGCCAATCTAGCTATAGGTATCCTGTAAGGCGAACAGCTAACATAATTCAAGCCCACTCGGTGGCAAAACTCTATTGAGCTGGGGTCTCCACCATGTTCTCCACAGATACCGATCTTAAGTGTGGGTTTTGTCTCTCTCCCCCTTTCCACACCAATCTCAACCAACTTTCCGACCCCGCCCTGATCCAATTGTTGAAACGGATCGTTATCCAGTATGTCTTCTGCGATATAGTACGGCAAAAATCTACCTGCGTCGTCCCTGCTCAATCCAAAGGTCATCTGGGTAAGGTCATTGGTGCCAAAAGAAAAGAATTCCGCCACATGGGCAATCTCGTCTGCCGTGATAGCCGCCCTGGGCAGTTCTATCATTGTTCCCACAAGGTAGTCGATTTCCATTCCATAGGATTCCATCACCTCTTTTCCTACCCTGTTCACTACCTCTTTTTGCATCAGCAATTCCTTAACATGTCCTACCAACGGAATCATTATCTCCGGTAAGACCTTGATCCCTTCTTTGACGACCTGACACGCTGCTTCAAATATTGCCCTTGCCTGCATCTCTGTAATTTCAGGATAAACTATGCCCAGACGACACCCCCTATGACCAAGCATGGGGTTACTCTCTTGGAGGCTTGCAATCTTTGAGTCTAACTTCTCCTTGGAAATGCCCATCTTCCTGGCCAGCGCAGCTATCTCTTCCGAACTGTGGGGGAGAAACTCATGGAGAGGAGGGTCAAGGGTTCGAATAGTTACCGGCATTCCGTTCATCAGTTTGAAGATACCTATAAAGTCATCCCTTTGCATAGGCAGCAGCTTAGAAAGGGCATTCTCTCTTCCTGCCCTGTCATCAGCGAGGATCATCTCTCGAACGGAATCTATGCGATCTCCTTCAAAGAACATGTGCTCGGTTCTGCACAGTCCTATACCTTCAGCACCGAAACTCAGTGCGATGGCTACCTGATCCGGTTCGTCTGCATTTGTGCGTACCCCCAAAACCCTGATCTTATCAGTCCAGGACATTATCTTCGAGTATATCTGGTATGTTTGAGAATCTTCTGGTTCCAATGTTTTATCTATCAGCACCTGCAAAGTCTCTGAAGGGGTCGTATTTATACTGCCTAGTATGACCTCTCCAAGGGTACCATCTAAGGAGATATAATCTCCCTTTCTTATGGTGCGGTCTCCAACCTTCATTTTTTGTTCTATGTAGTCGATCTCCAACGCGCCGCAGCCGGCCACACAGACCTTACCCATCTGCCTGGCAACCAAGGCCGCATGGGAGGTCATCCCACCCCTGGCAGTCAAGATTCCATTGGCTGCATTCATCCCTCTTATGTCTTCCGGTGAGGTCTCGATCCTTACCAGGATGATACCCTCCTCACCTTGTTTGGCGAGCTCTTCCGCATCTACGGCGTTGAAAACAACCTTGCCGTAAGCAGCTCCGGGCCCGGCATTCAAACCTTCGGCTAGGAACCTCCCTTCTGCCATCGCCTTCTCTTTTTCTTTCGCATCGAAGACAGGGTTTAGCAGTTGATTTAATTGCTCAGGCTCCACCCTCATAATAGCCTCTTCCTTTTCTATCAATCCTTCCTCGACCATTTCCACCGCTATTCGGAGGGCGGCAAGCCCGGTACGCTTTCCGGAACGAGTCTGTAGCATCCATAGCTTATGGTTCTGAATGGTAAACTCTACATCCTGCATCTCTCTGAAATGTTTCTCTAATTTACTTCTAATGTCCAGCAGTTGCTTGTAGATATCAGGCATTTCTTCCTCCAGAGATGGAAGTGAACTCTCCCCTTTCTGGAGTTTATTGATAGGTCTTGGCGTACGAATGCCTGCCACCACATCCTCTCCCTGGGCATTTATAAGATACTCTCCGTAAAAGACATTGGCCCCTGTGGCCGGATTGCGGGTGAAGGCTACCCCGGTACCGCAATCGTCGCCCATGTTCCCGAAGACCATGGACTGTACAGTAACCGCAGTTCCCCAATGTCCAGGGATATTGTTAAGTTCGCGATAAGCGATCGCCCTGTCATTATTCCATGAACCAAACACTGCTCCGATGGCCCCCCATAGCTGTTCCATGGGATCTTCCGGAAAATCGATCCCGAGTCTCCTTTTGATCTCTCCTTTGAATTTACTTACCAAATCCTTCAGGTCCTCTGGGCTTAGCTCGTTGTCAAGGGCAACCCCCATCTCTTCCTTCTTCGCCTCAAGGATAACCTCAAAGGGGTCCCGTTCGTCTCTCTGTGTAGGTTTCAAACCTAATACTACATCTCCGTACATCTGTACAAACCTGCGGTAACAATCGTAGGCAAACCTCTCATCATTCGATTGTCGAATGATCCCTTTAACCGTTATGTCGTTTAATCCAAGGTTGAGCACCGTGTCCATCATGCCTGGCATGGACACTCGGGCGCCGGACCTTACAGATACCAAAAGAGGATTTTCTTCATCGCCAAGTTTTGCCCCGATTGCTGCTTCAACTTTGGCCAGATTTTCCTCAACTTCGGCCTTCAACCCTTCGGGATAAACCCCATCATTATCATAATATGCAGTGCAGACATCGGTGGTTATGGTGAACCCGGGAGGAACTGGTATGCTAAAGTTTGCCATCTCTGCGAGGTTGCAACCCTTGCCACCCAAAAGCTTTTTCATCTCAGCGCTGCCTTCAGTCTCGTCACTACTAAAGAAATAAACGTATTTTTCAGTCATTTAAAACTCCTCCTTCTGGTGCGGTGATTAATGATATAGGTCATCAGGGTTTATCCTCGTCCCTTACTGAAAAAGAGCCCCTAAAATCAAATGGTTGACAGTAAACAGAAGATTTGACAACCATCCAGACTAAACCTGGTAGGATCTATTCTGTTACGATCTTGGTAAAATCAGCTATCTTTAAAAAAAGTTCTGACACATGTTTAAGCATGGCCAGCCTATTTTTCCTTGTTCTCTCATCTTCGACCATGACCATTACGTTATCGAAGAAATTATCGACAGGTTCCCTCAACCCTACCATTTTAGACAAGGCCTTCGGGTAATTCTTCTCGCAGATCAGTTTAACAACATGTTCCTCAATTCCTTTGTAGGCATCAAAGAGCTTACCTTCGGCAGGTTCTTGGAATAGAGAAACACGCACCTCTTGCCCTGGAGAAGATTGGCTCAAGATGTTGGAAGCCCTTTTAAAGGCAATTGCCAACGGCAAGAAATCAGGTTGGCACTTCAACTCCTGAAGTGCCTTTATCCTATCAAAAGAATCGACGAGATCATCAGAGTATACGGACAATACTGCATCTACAACATCGTAGGAGTATCCTTGAGTTGTTAACTGGTTTTGAAGACGTAGCTTGAAGAACTCTAAAACCTCCTCTTTAACCCAAACCGGATCCTTTGAGATCTTGCCATCAAGGCATGCTAAGTTCATTTCAATCAATCTAGCCAGGGAGATAGGGTATCTCTTGTCGAGTATGATGTTAATTATACCGAGGGTCTGACGCCTCAGGGCATAAGGATCAGAGGTTCCGGTTGGGATCAGCCCGACCCCGAAGCATCCCACCACTGTATCCAATTTATCCGCTATGCTAACAAAAGCCCCTATATGAGTAGAAGGGAGGGCATCTCCGGCAAACCTAGGGAGGTAGTGCTCATAGATTGCTGTTGCCACATCAAGGTCTTCGCCTGAAAGCGAGGCATATTCTTTTCCCATAACCCCCTGGAGTTTTGGAAACTCTCCTACCATTTCGGAAGTGAGATCGGCCTTGCAAAGGAGTGATGCCCTTCTCGTAGCGTGTTCGAGTTCAGTTTTAATCTCGGATGACAGATATTCGGCCATCCTTTGAAACCTCATAACCTTTTCATGAAGGGTTCCCAGTTCAGACTGAAAGACTATATCCTTAAGACCGTTTACCCTTTCCGAAAGGGATATCTTTTGGTCTTCTTCAAAGAAGAAATTGGCGTCGGATAGTCGAGCTTTCAAGACCCTTTCATTTCCCTTGATAACTATCTTAGGGTCCTTTGACATAGTATTGTTAACGGTGATAAAGTATGGTAACAAATTGTCGGATTCGTCGATTACAGAGAAGTACATCTGATGTTCCCGCATACTTGCTATCAGTATAGCTCTTGGTAAATTCAGGTACTCCTTTTCAAACCTGCCCACTACAACTGTGGGGTATTCGACCAGATAGACCACATCCTCCAACAACTCCACATCTTCCAATGCCCTACCGGATACGCCTATTGCGGCCTTGGAGATCAAGTCTTCGATTCTGTTCTTTCTCTCTTCAGGATCAAGGACTACGTAAGCTTCCCTAAGATGTCTTCTATATTGGTTGAAATCCAGCACCTTGAACGGAGATGGGCTCATAAAACGATGGCCAAAGGATCGATCTCCGCTCTCGATATTACCCACTTTAAAGGGAACTACATCCCCTCCTAACAGGCATAGCATCCAATGGATTGGACGGGCAAACCTTATTGACGACTCTCCCCATCGCATAGACTTGGGGAAAGGGATGGTTGCGAGGAATCTTGGGAGCATGGAAGAAAGGACCTCTATTGTGTCGTTGCCGGCAACTTTTTTTCTGACTGCAAGGTACTCCCCTTTATGGGTATTCACCTGTTGAATTTCGTCTAAAGTTACCCCTTGTGCCCTGGCAAAACCTATGGCTGCCTTTGTTGGATTCCCGTTTTCATCGAAGGCCACCTTTCTTGACGGTCCTGTAATATTGATACAGGTGTCGTCCTGTTTGTCAGACATGTCGGTTATGAACAATACTAACCTTCTAGGTGTCCCAAATGCTTGTATTTGTCCGAACCCTATCCTAAGGGTTTCAAGCTCCTTATTGATGAGGTTTTTCATGTCCCTTAAGGCCTTAGCTATAAACCCTGATGGAATCTCCTCTGTCCCTATTTCTAAAAGAAAATCTTTTAACATATGCTTAACCCTAGTAGTCTGCCGTCAGTCTTTGAACAGGGGGAACCCCTTCTCTTCCCTCTGTTTGAGATACCCCTTTGCACACAACCCTGCCAGGTTTCTCACTCTGCCTATAAAGCTGGTTCTTTCGGTTACACTAATGGCCTTTCTAGCATCCAACAGATTGAAGGTATGAGAACACTTTAAGCAATACTCATAAGCCGGTAGCACTAACCCTTTTTTAGCTAATTCCGCTGATTCCTTTTCATACATGTCAAATAGCCTGAACAACATATCTACATCAGCTTCCTCGAAATTGTAGGTAGAGAACTCTATCTCGCTTTGATGATGTATGTCTCCGTATTTTATCCCCTTTGCCCATTCTAGGTCGAATACGTTATCTATACCCTGTAGAAACATAGAAATCCTTTCGAGCCCATAAGTCAACTCAACCGAAACGGGTTTTAGGTCAATACCGCCTGCCTGCTGGAAATAGGTGAACTGGGTAATCTCCATCCCGTCCAACCAAACTTCCCAACCCAGGCCCCATGCACCAAGGGTAGGGGACTCCCAATCATCTTCAACAAACCTTATGTCATGGGACAGTAAATCTATACCGAGATTTTCCAGACTCTGAAGGTATATGCTTTGAATATCCATGGGGGATGGCTTCATTATTACCTGGAATTGGTAGAAGTGTTGGAGACGGTTGGGGTTTTCGCCATACCTGCCATCCGTAGGTCTGCGTGAAGGCTCAACATATGCTACATTCCATGTTTCCGGGCCTATAACCCGAAGAAAGGTAGCAGGATTAAATGTTCCTGCCCCCACCTCAATACCACATGGCTGTTGAATCATACAGCCTCTTTCGGACCAAAATCGCTGAAGTGAAAGTATAATCTCTTGAAAATTCATGACACATCGTTGCCCCGAGATATGACCGACAACTTTCCAATGTCCATCCCTAAATACATTAGCTACCTCCTTTATTACTGGACCGCTTTTAGGCCATGTTTCATACAGACGGTGACATAATAAGATTCCGTCATCCCGGCAAAGGCTGGAATCTAGAGTTATTGCCCTAGGGCGTTATCTTCGCGGGAGAAGGGATGACTGAAACGATGATCGAAGACCGCTTTATATATCGTCGATCCCTTTTCAACTTTATCAGAACTTCCACGTAAATGGGAAGAGATATTTGCAAATGAGTTTACAAATAAACCCTTGAAGGGGTAGGTATAGGTAAGTGAAACGACCTTGGTAAGTCTTATAAGTTTAGAGAACACAAGAAGATTTGGGTGAAGAACCATCAAACAGAAAGGTTCAAATTTTTCATCTTCTTGTGTAAGGTATTTCTGTTTATCCCCAGGAAACGAGCTGCCTCGTATTTTACATTTTTGGTCCGATCAAGGGCTAACTTGAACAAGGCCTTTTCTACCTTGGATATGACATCAGCATACAACCTTCTTTTGCCCTCAGACATCCCATCCATTACCGTTATTATCTCAGCCAGTTTCTTTTCCAGAACTCCTTCGACTGAGATCTGTGCTTGGGAGGTTGTTTTTACCCCATCTCCATTGTTGCCTAGTAACCTTTTCACTCCTTCGAGTTCGTTACGCAGATGTTTATTTTCAATGGCAAGATTTCCCCTTTTCTCTTTTGAGATATGGTAAAATTTTATTATCTGAGCAATAATCGATGTAATACTCTTTAGCAAACTCAAGTCTTCATCAAAAGCCACGTTATTGTCGAAGAGCCTGTCTGCTGCGAGCACCCCAACAACCCTGTTTTCAAGCATAATAGGTACGCAGAAATAAGAGATGTTTTGCTTTTCTATATCTAGGGACTTTGAATCGTCCAAAAACGAAGGGGTACCATCGGGGCTGAAAACGGCTATGGGTATTCCACTTTCAAAGACCTTCTTATGGATATCACCTTCTTTCATCTGTCGTTCGAATCCTCCATAAACAACCTTCGTGTTTAACTCCTTCGCTTCTGAGTCCCGCAGTATCAGTGCACCCCTTTTCATGGCTAAACGAAAGGCCAGGATGTTCATAACGTCAGCAAAGACCGCCTGTACGTCAAGGGATGAAGTCAGGGCTTTGCATATTTCTACTAGGGTGTTTATCTTTAAGGTTTCTTGACTCATTCGTTCATCCGCTCTGTATAAACTTTCCATTCCCTACCCCCCTAAATCATCTCAAGATTATAATTATCGCTCTTCCCGCCGCTTTTCTTGACTAACTTTATATCTGAGATAACCATAGCACGATCTACGGATTTACACATATCATAAATAGTTAGTGCTGCAACCGTTACCGCGGTCAAGGCTTCCATCTCTACCCCTGTCTTACTAATGATCTTCACCTTTGATTCGATTCCGATCCTGCTTTGTGACTGGTCTGTGTGAAAGGAGATGTCTACGGCCGTGATATTGATAGGATGACACATTGGAATTAACTCGCATGTCTTTTTTGCCGCCATTATACCTGCTATTTTAGCAACTTCTAGAACATCCCCTTTTTTAATCTCCCTCTTGACTATCATCCGAAAGGTCTCCGGCCTCATGGTGATTATACCGGAAGCGACAGCTTCACGTCTCGTAAGGCGCTTTTCGGTAATATCGACCATCCTGGATCTTCCTTCATCATCGAAATGAGCTAATCGAGACATCAGTATCTCTTAAAGGTTCTCAACCCTTGTGATAGCGGCATGAGTTCCATTCCTCCTATGGGTTTTCAGAATGTAAAGCCTTGTCGCAAACCCCTATCTAACAGATAAGCCACTATTACACAAAAAACGAATGCCTTATGACAAAGTAGTTTACAAGAAGTAAACGAATAGCCCCCCCCTTGACAACGGCTTAAAGGCATAATTTAAATGAGTTTCAAAATTTCTGTATATGGAAATCTATACCTGGCTTATATAAAGGTGTTGTCTGTCCATAGATGGTAAACACCTTATAGGTTGAGAAAGATACATCAGTTCTGAATTCGACGCTGCATGGTGCCCCTTTTTGTTCTGATTTATTTGTGAATAGGCACAAGAGCGCTAAACCGAAACGGAAAATTGAGAAGGCGTGCTTAGCTGTGCATGGATTTGTGATAAGCAAAGAATTCCGTACTTTTTATGTCAATGGGGATCTTTAGTCAAGGGTAGAATTTTGATGTTATCCGGTAATTTTTATCATGTACTATGTTATGGGGCTAAAATTTGTTATTTTCTCTTATTCACTTCTTGAATGATAAAAAATGGTATCCTATTCAAATTTCATGGTATGCCATCAAGCTGGAGCAAATAAATCAGAGGGAGTTTGCAGAAAAGTGGTCATGGAGGTGGACAGGATGGAGAGATGATGTTAATATGAGAATATGAGCCCCACAGAGATTAACGAAATCCTTGACGAGATAAACATACGCTTTGATAAGATAGATGATAAGGAGATATCAGAGGCCTTCTCTTCTCTTTTACAGCTTATCGAACGGCTAAGTCAAGAGAATGAGAAGTTAAAAGCAGATAA
>Ga0209345_10002336_pt1 | contig 21078 bp, 18 predicted proteins | sample Cruoilmetagenom7_FD_187294 | JGI IMG/M metagenome (GOLD analysis project Ga0209345, IMG submission 187294) | Oil polluted marine microbial communities from Coal Oil Point, Santa Barbara, California, USA - Sample 7 (SPAdes) (version 2) | ecosystem: Environmental > Aquatic > Marine > Oil seeps ... | reverse complement strand
CGGCGGCGAGTCCTTCGAAATTACCCTTTCGGTATATCCCGGGGATGAATTCATGCACACGACGCGGCTGGTTCGCGAAAATGGAGGAGATTGACTGAAGCGGCCTGATTCTTTCCCGCTGCGGCAACAGGAATGGCCCGAAATTCAACACCAGGCCCGCACATATGTGCGGAACGCAGTATTTTCGCCCCTCTGGCTACCGATTTGATTGACACGATAGGCATCTATTCTGATCATCTCGCAACGGTTCCAGCGCCTGCGCGACCAAACAACGGTAACATTGAATGGGATAACAACGAAGTGACACGTTCCACAAAAACCATTGGGCTAAAAGAGGCTGCAACGCGCGCGGCAGCGGCACTCAAAGAGCGCCCCGAAATCTGTCTTGGTGGTTTGTTCAAGCAAAGCCGCCCTGTGGCGCTGGTGAGGGCACTTCTGGCAACGGGATCAGATGGGCTGCATGTCTATTCCTCGCCCGGTGCCGGGTATGATGTTGATCTGATGATTGCCGCCGGTGCCATAGACGAGGTGTTTGTGCCCGGCGTGACGCTGGAAAACCGCCTGTGCCCGAATTTTCGCACGGCGGTCGAAACCCAACAAGTAAAGGCCCATGCACTGGACGCGTTGACAATTGTCGGCGGGCTGATGGCCTCGGCCCATGGCGTCCCGTTCCAGCCAATCGCGGCTTTGAAAGGTTCGGATGTTCTAAAACACAACCCGTTGATCACCCCGTTTGATTGTCCACTCACCGGCCAACCCCTCTATGCCGTGCCTCCAATTCGCCCGCGCGTGACATTCCTGCACGCACAAGAAGCCGATCGCTGGGGTAATATCCGCCACCTCAGCACCATGGTTTATGCGGATCAGCTGATGGCGCGAGCTTCGGATATGGTGATCGTCAGCGTTGACAGGCTGGTGGATGACGCTGTGGTTCTGGACGATCCGCGCAGTGTGACGATACCGGCGCATTATGTCGATGCGGTTGTCGAGGTACCTTATGGTGCCCACCCCACAGCCAGTTTTCCGAATTATACAATGGATGAGGAACATATCGACGCCTATGCCGATCTGGGCGATGCGGCACGGCGCGGTGATGGTGCCGGACTGGCAGCCTATCTGGAACAACACGTCACAAGCGCACCGGATCAAGCCCAATATTTGCGCAACATTGGCGAGGCCCGCCTGAGCGAGCTGCAAGCAGAGGTGCTGGCCCTATGAGCATGGACTTTTCACCGCTTGAACAAATGACCGTCGTCATGGCCCGCGATCTGGCAGATGGCGAACTGGGCGCTGCGGGGGCTGCTGCACTGGTACCCATGGCGGCGATTGCCTTGGCACGCGAAATGCACGCGCCCAACCTGACAGTTGGCGGAGAGATGTTTTTTAATCCCGTCGCGGGCCATCTGTACCCCTCAATGCTCGATGATCGCGCACTGGGGCGCTGCGAGGCGTCCGAGACATTCATCGAGCTGTTCGGCCACAGCCACCACGGGCTGGATTTTTTCTTTCACAGCGGTTTGCAAATTGACCGTTATGGCAACATCAACCTGCATTATGTGGGCGGCTCATTGCATGCCCCCAAGATGCGCGGGCCGGGGGCGGCAAACCTGTCATATTGCCATACTTCCACCCGATTTTACATTTGCCCGACGGTGCACAATGTGCGCAATTTTGTCGACACCGTCGATTTCATCACCATTCCCGGGAATCTATCCGGCCCTGACAGCAAAGCGGCTGCCGGATTGGTGAATGAGGGCCCACGCCTGGTGGTGACACCCCGCGCGGTAATGGATTTTGATCCGGAAACCCTGCAGCTGCGGTTGAAATCCGTCCACTGTGGCAACAGCGTCCAAGACGTCTTGGACAATACCGGATTTACACCAGACGTGCCGGAAAATACCGGCCGGACTCCGCCACCAACAGCAGATGAACTAGCTGTTTTACGCGGCAAAATCGACCTGTCCGGGGCCTTGCGGGCCTAGACAGATAATTTCAACGGGAGGAAAAAACATGAGAATAACAAAATTAGGAAAGACGCTAATCGGCGCGGCGGCTCTATCGCTGACAGCCAGCGGTTTCGCCTTGGCGGCGGACCTAACGATGGGGACAACCAGCCCCACATCCAGCCACTTCACCATTTCGGTCGCGATGAGCAAGGCGCTTGAAAAAGGCATGGACGGCACCAACGTCACTGTGATCGAAACCGGTGCCAGCGTCGATAACGTGCTGCGCCTGTCGCGCGAAGAAATCGATTTGGGGTTGGCCACCACCAACGTATTGTTGGCGGCCCGCAACGGCACTGGCAAGTTCGAGGGCAATCCGGTTGCGGACACGGTTGCACTTTACCCCTACAGTTCTTCAGTGCTGCTGGTCGCGGTGCGTGCCGATTCTGGTGTTGAAACGCTGGAAGATCTGGCCGGCAAGAAATTTTCCCCCGGCATCCGGGGCAGTTCGGCCGAAGGCTTGATTTCCAAGACGCTGGAGATGCTCGATATTGACGCAAATCTGGTTCACGGCACCGTGGGCGATGCGGTTGAAGGCATCAAGAACCGACAGCTTATAGGCTATGGTAAATATGGTGCTGGCACCTCGGTGGATTCAACACTGCAAGAGCTGATGACCAGCACAGAAATGCGTCTAATCGGCTATTCTCAGGAACAGGCGGACGCAGTGAGTGCCGCGGTTGATGGCATTGGTTTTACCACGCTGAAAGCAGGCATGATCCCCGGATCCAAGGAAATCCTTGTGCCTAAATCCAACGTGTTCTTCCTGACACGGACCGCTGTGATGGATGATGAGCGGGCTTACAATGTCGCAAAATCGATCCATCAGAACATGGATATTCTGGTCGAAGCCTGGCCACAGTTGAAAGGCTATGACATCGCGGCCGACGCCATGGCGACAATCAACGCAGGCGTGCCTTTCCACCCAGGTGCCGAGCGCTACTGGAAAGAAGCCGGCGGCAACTAAGCCAGCGAAAACTGCTGCGCCCGTTCCACACGGGCGCAGCACGATTGGGGCGTCCCCGGCATCACTCGACTCCACATAACGACACTTTTACGCAGCAAGGCAGGTAACCTGTGACCGAAAACCGTATATCAACCGGATGGGCCGATTTCGGTGCCCTCCTGCTGAAGGGGCTGTTTGCCTCATTCTGCATTCTACACCTATACACGGCCTTTTTTGGCCAGTTCGAACCACTGATCCAGCGCCCCATTTTTGTCGGCTTTGGCATTGGCGGCGCATTCCTGTTGCACGCGTCACGCCCGTCACGCACTGGTCAACGGTCGATGAACGAAATTGCTATTGATCTGGTGCTGGCAGCGCTGGCCTTTGGCGTTTGCCTATATGTTATCCTCAACCGAGAGCGCTATTTCGACATCATGGTCCGCTATAATACCGTCGACAAGGTGGCGGCGCTGATCGCGTTGTTGCTTACGATCGAAGCCGCCCGGCGTGTTATCGGATGGTTTCTACCTGTGCTGGCGCTGTTCACGCTGGTCTATTTCTACTTTGGCAATGACCTGATGGACAGCAGCTGGCGCCCACCACGGGTATCGGCGCGCACGGCGGTTGAAACCTTCTATTCCTCGACCAGCGGGCTGTTTGGCTATCTGGCCGATATCGGCGCGCGGGTGATCACCATCTACGTAATCCTTGGTGCACTGTTGCTATCAACCGGAGCCACGGATGTGTTCATGAAGATGGCCACATTTGTCGCCGGGCGCAGCTATGGCGGCCCGGCCAAGGTTTGCGCGTTATCCTCGGCGATGTTCGGCACCGTGACCGGATCGGCAGTGGCCAATGTCATGGCCACCGGTTCCATCACCATCCCGACGATGAAACGGCTGGGATATCCCAAGGCTTTTGCCGGTGCGGTCGAGGCTGTGGCCTCATCCGCCGGGCAGCTCACGCCGCCGGTGATGGGGGCAGGTGCGTTCATCATGGCCGAATTCCTGAGCATCCCGTATTCCGACATTGCGGTTGCCGCCCTAGGACCGGCATTTCTGTATTATCTGGCGGTCTGGCTGGGGGTCGATCTGTATGCCCGCAAGGTCAACCTGCAACCCACACCGAAGGAAGATATGCCAAAACCGATGGATTTTCTGGCACCGGACAAATCACTACCGCTGTTCCTGCCTATCGGGGCTGTGATCTATTTCCTTTATGCCGGTTATACGCCTAGCTTTGGGGGGGCAGCAGCAATTACCGTATTGCTGACCACGCAGGTGATCATGCGACCTCTGGGGGCGATGTTCCATGCCGGAGAAAGAAAAACCATTTTGCAATCCTGGGCCGACCTGGTGCGCGACGTGTTTGGTGGTCTGGTCGAGGCTGGGCGTGCCTTGGTAATGATCGCAGCGCTGCTGGCCTGTGCTGCAATTGTGGTCAAGGTGATGACAGCAACAGGGGCAGGGGTGAAAATATCGAACCTGCTGTTCTCGGTTTCGGATCAGGGAATGATACTGGCGCTGGTGCTTGCAGCATTGCTATCGATCATTTTGGGAATGGATGTGCCAACAACAGCCTCCTACGTGTTGGCAGCAGCGGTTGCGGCACCTAGCCTGATACGGCTGGGGGTTCCAGAGCTTCCGGCCCACCTATTCGTGTTCTACTATGCCATTCTGTCGGCTATTACCCCGCCGGTTTGTGCCAGTGTCTATGCGGCGGCAGCCCTTGCCGGAGCGAATTTCTGGCATGTTGCCGGACGTGCGCTGTCATTGGCAGGCGCAGTTTATGTCGTGCCATTCCTGTTTGTGTTCCGACCCGGCATTCTGGCACAAGGCGATCACTTCACCATCGCGCTTGATCTGGGGGTGGCCATGGCGGCGGTATTTGCTGTCAGCGCTGGCATGAGCGGCTGGCTCAAGGGGTTGCTGTCCTTCTTTGAACGAGCGCTGTTCCTGATTGCGGCGGCATTGCTGTTCTATGTCACGCAAGAATCGGACATGCTGGGTGGCGCACTGCTGGCTGCGTTGATTGCGTGGCGTATCGCGCGGGGCACATCGCGCAAACACACACCGGCGTAAGACACGCATCAGACAAAAAAAGGGCGCGCGCCGGATATGGCGCGCGCCCTTTTTGTTTGTGCTGGCTAAGGCGGTTATTTGGCCAGTTTGAAATACGGAAAGGTAACCTCGTCGGTTGCTTTGACAAAAATTACCTCAACCTCTGAACCAATACGTACGGCCTCTGGGTCGTCCGTCTCGACCCGGCTCATCATCCGCGGGCCTTCGGCCAAGTCGATCAGCGCCACTACATAAGGCACGTCATCGCCAAAAGCAGGCCCTGCCGGGCGGCGCGCAATGGTAAAACTATGCACCGTGCCACGCCCACTAACTGTGTCGAACTTCAGCTTGTCAGAATAGCAATGCGGACAGACTGCGCGCGGATAGAAATGGTGCTGACCGCAATCTTCGCACAGCGGGATATCCAGACGACCCTCGCGGGCGGCATTCCAATAGGGTGCGCTATCATGATCAATAACGGGAAGTGGTTTATCATAGCTCATGTCTGCAACCCCTTTTGCAAAATCACCGTCGCCCCTGAGGACAAAGTACCACCGGTGCCATGCACCAACGCGGTTTCGGCATCTTTCACCTGACGTGCACCGCATTCACCGCGCAATTGGCGAGCCGCCTCGATCAGCAGGAACATCCCGAACATGCCGGGATGCAGAGCCGACAAGCCGCCGCCGCTGGTGTTCAGGGCAAACTCACCCCCCGGCGCAGTGCGCTGACCAGACACAAACGCGCCGCCTTCGCCCGGTTTGCAGAATCCCAGTGCCTCCAGAGACAACAGCACGGTGACGGTGAAACTGTCGTAAATCTGGGTCACGTCGATGTCGCTATGCGTAACGCCAGCCATTTCCATTGCCCGTTTCCCAGCCTTGGCAGCAGGCAGCAGATGTGCCAGATCGGGCATTTCGCTGACCGCCCAATGGCTGTGGCATTCACCATAGCCCTTAACGCTGACCGGCGTGGTTTTCAGATCCTTGGCTCGCTCGGCAGTGGTCATCACGATGGCCCCTGCACCGTCCGTTACCAGACAGCAATCCAGCAAATGTAGCGGATCGGAAATCATCATGCTGTTCATCACATCGTCGATGCTCAGATCGTCCTGTCGTGTGGCAGCGGGGTTCAGTTGCGCCCATTTGCGGGCCGATACCGCAATCTCGGCCAAATTCTCGGAAGTGGTGCCATATTCATGCATGTGACGACGCGCGGCCATCGCATAGCCCCCCACCGGTGTCAGCATCCCGTAAGGGGTTTCATGCTGCATGTTCAGCACCGATGGTCGTCCGCCAAGAGTTCGGCTGCGCAGCGATTTCTGATCTGATCCATAAACGATCAGCGCCACTTCACAATAACCCTCACGCAGAGCCATCGCCGCATGGGCGACATGTGCTTCGAATGCAGAACCACCAATGTTGGTCCCATCCACAAACATCGGCATAATGCCGAGATACTCGCCAAGGGTCACAGTGGGCAACTGCCCCGGTCCGGGCACACCCCACATGCCGGCAGTCAGCAGACCGTCGACATCCTTCATGCTTAACCCGGCCTCTTTCAGCGCCTCATTGGCTACCAGAGCGCAATGCCCCAGAACCGAGGCATTTTTGGCGAACCTGCCCCCCTCAAGGGGGGCATCCGCCAAGCCGACAATAACCGGCTCACGTCCGTTTTTCATGCTTCTTATATCCTTAGCTTGGCCGCATTGTGCGTGCAATTAGTGTGCGCTGGATTTGCGAAGTGCCACCACCGATGGTGCTTTGCATGCCTTCGCGGAAATAGCGTTCCATGTCACTGTCCGGCAGCATCGAGTGACCACCAAGGATCTGCATCCCGTTGCGCGTCACCGTCTGAAGCGTTTCTGATGCAAACAGCTTAGCCATCGACACTTCGCGCATACAGGGTTGTTTTGCCGCTGCCATACTGGCCGCGCGGTAGGTTAGCAGGCGCGCCGCATCAACCTGTGTTTGCATATCCGCCAGCAGGTGTTTGATCACCTGAAAATCAAAGATCGGCTGATCGAATTGCTCGCGTTCATGGGCATAACGCAGCGCGTCATCCACGGCCATCTGGGCGTTGCCAGTGTAGGCTGCGGCCACGGCCACACGCTCTAGTTCAAGGTGGTCACAGATGATCGGCCAGCCCTGCCCTTCGCCCCCCAGCATCGAGCTGTGCGGGACACGGACATCATCAACGAAAATCTCGGTGGTGCCGGTGGCGCGCCGCGCCATGGTCGGCAGTTTGCGAATGTCCAACCCCTTGGTGTCAGACGGAATCAGGAAAGTCGACAAGCCCTTGTGTTTAGGCGCATCCGGATCTGTGCGGGTCAGCATGGCCAAAACCACATTGTCCGCAGCCGCGCCCGAACACCACAGTTTTTGACCGTTCACAACCCAATCATCGCCATCACGCTTGGCGCGCGTCCGTGTCGAGGCTGCATCAGACCCGGCACTGGGTTCCGAGATCGAGATCGAGAATCGGATATCGCCTTTCAGGAACGGCTCAATATACTGGTCCTTTTGTTCCTGAGTGCCGAATTTCTCGATATTCATCGCGGTAAATGTCGCCACCATCAACGAGGTCGCAAAGTCAAAGCCGTATTTGGCAAGACCTTCGCACATCAGCGCGTAATCCATTATGTCGCCACCCAGCCCGCCGTTTTCCTCGGAAAACAGAATGCCCAGCCAGCCGGCCTTGGCGACCTTGTCGTAGGCTTCGTAGGGGTAGGCACGATCAACGTCACATTTACGGATGTATTCGCGGCCAATTTCTTCATCCACGAAACGGTTAATGGTTTCGCGCCACATCTCTTGTTCTGGTGTCAGAAAATTCATTTATTTTGCTCCTTGGATAAAACACGGGCGGCACGGACGGCGGGTGGTACCCCGGGTTGGTCCAAACGGGCCTTGCGAATCAACAGGCTGAATTCACAGCGCATATTGATCTCGTCGCGCTGATTTATCGATTCCAGTTTGAGGGTCACAACCCCGTGGTTTTCATCGTGATCCTTCAGGCGAAGTATTTCGATTTTGGCCCATAGGGTATCATTGATGAATGTCGGGCGTAAAAACCGCAGCTTGTCGCATCCGTAAAACGCGGCCAACACGGATGAATCGAACGGAATGACTGCATTGATAACTGAAAACACCAGACTGCCCTGCACCAGCCGTTGCCCGTATAACGAGCCTTTGGCGTGTTCCACATTCGAATGCAGCTCCAGCCAATTGCCGGTCAGCATACAAAAATTCACCACATCTGTTTCGGTCATGGTGCGCCCAATTGATACGGCGACCTGCCCGATCTCTAGTTCTCCAAACGGTTGTTGAATCACAACTATATCCCTTCTTTATGTCTCTCTTTATGTCTCTGCGGCGTCACGCAATATGATCAGGGCATCTGCCGCAATCAAGCCTTTACCGTCAGCCCTTATCATCACTGGATTCACCTCGATTTCCGAGATCAAATCGGCATTTTCAGCAAAGAAAACAGATATGCGTGAAATCAGGTCTGCCAAACCCGCCCGATCTGCCGCCGGTGCGCCACGCATCCCGTCCAACAGGCGCGCCCCCGCTCCCTGCGCCAGCATCTCAAGCGCCGTTTCGGTCGTTGCAGGCGCCAGCCGGATTTCGCCTGCATCCAGCAGTTCAACCAGCACACCACCCGGGCCTGCCAAAACGATTGGCCCAAAGGTCGCGTCAATCTTGCAACCGACGATCCATTCGACTTCCGCATCCTGCTCCATCGCCTCAATCAAAGGCACACCGCCGGGCACGCGGGCCACCATTTCAGCTGCCACATCGGGGGCATCAGCGGGTGTAAGCCCCAGTCGCACCAGCCCGTGATCCGATTTATGCGGGAAATCATCGTGGCAGAGTTTCACCACAACCTTGCCATCCGCCGGATCGCGCACAGGGACTGGCACTCCGATATCGCTTAGCAATGCTTTGGCGTCTGCCTCATGCACCACGCGCCGCCCTTGGCGCACCCAACCTTCCAGTGTTTCACGCACGCTCATGCTACTTCTCCCGTACCCAGACGCAGGGCCGACAGCCCCGATGAGGCCCGCGCCGGTGAATCGTAAACCGGTACCCCACGCTTAACGAACGCCTCGCCGGACGCATTGCTGCGCGAAGCACCTGTCCAGATGATCAAAATTGGTTTGTCGGATTTGTCATAGGCCTCGGCCAGCGCTTCGACAAAGGTCTGGTCGGGGACAAAAGTGATAATCGCAATGGCAATGTCGATGCCCGGATCACGCACCACTGCCTCAAGACAGCGCCCCACATAAGACGGATTGGCCAGCACCACGCCGGTCAGATCAACCGGATTGGCGACCGAACCATAGTAAGGAACGTATTCAGACAAGGCCGCCTGCGTTTCTGCGGCCAGAACCGGCACCTCGAAACCATCAACCTCGGCTAGATCAGTCATTTCGACCCCCAGCCCACCCGTGACCGAAATAATGCCCACGCGGTTGCCTGCCGGTTTGCGTCCCGAGGCCAGTGCGGTTACGGCATCCACAGCGCTTACGGAATCGCGGGCACGGATCACGCCGACCTCGCGGAATATCGCGCTGACTACGCGGTCATCCCCGGCCATCGCACCGGTGTGGGATTGCACGGCACGGGTGCCAGCACTGCTGCGCCCGCCCTTGACCACAACAATTTTTTTGCCTGCCTGCACCAACCGCCGGGCAGTTTCGGCAAACTTGCGACCATTGCGCAGTTCTTCCAGATAACACAGCACCACTTTGGTTTCAGGCTCGTTGCCCAGATGATCCATCAGATCGGCGGCAGTCAAATCGGTTTCATTGCCGCTGGAAATGATCGTATTCAAACCAATGCCGCGTTCGCCCAATCGTAGCGCCATCAGCCCTGCCAAAGCGCCCGACTGAGAAATCATCGCCACGGGACCGTCGCGCAGATTGTCAAACATCGGGCTGAATGTCAGTTGCAGATTGGTGCGCGGTCGCACAACGCCTTCACAGTTCGGTCCGATCAACCGGAACGGTGCGGTTTCCAGAATACGGCGCAGGCGCTCTTCATTCGCTTCGCCCTCAGCACCGGCCTCGGAAAATCCCGAGGTAACACCAACCACAAACTTGACCCCCAGCTTAGAGCAGCTCTCAAGCGCATCCAGCGCCGAGGCAACCGGCGTAGACAGGACCACAACATCAATCGGCTCGTCAATTTCTTCGAGGCTGGTGCAGACGGGCAGGCCTTCGATTTCGCCACCCGACGGATTTACCGGAATAATCCGGCCACCGTAATTATTGCGCTTCAGTAATTCCAGAACCGCCTGACCCAGCTTTCCCTTTTTACGCGATGCACCGACAACCGCTACATTTGCGGGGTCAAACAGCGTGGCCAGCGCCGCCGCCATATCTGGCCGAGAATCCGGCGCGAGTTCTGACATCATGTCAATCATTATTTTTCTCCCTCCATCTGGCTGTGTTGCCAAGCTTGAAATCAGCTAACAATCGTTGGAATGTGTTGGCAAATATTTTCTTGGCTGCAAAAATCATCGTGCCAGTCAACGAAAATGACGCTTGACGCGCATTTGACGACGAAAGGAAAACGCGATGGAAATTGCCAATGGGCCACTATCCGATATTCGGGTTCTGGAGCTGGGGCACGTTATTGCCGCCCCGATGACCGGTGCCTTACTGGCCGATTTCGGGGCCGATGTAATCAAAATCGAGCGCCCCGGACAGGGGGACATGCTGCGCGAGCTGGGGGCCAAGGCCGATGATGGCGTCGGCGTTTGGTGGAAGACACTGGCGCGCAGCAAAAAGCTGTTGTCACTGGATTGGAAATCCGAGGCCGGGCGCAAGGTTTTACGTCGTCTGGTTGAATCCGCGCAGGTGCTCTCGGAAAATTTCCGCCCTGGCGTATTGGAACGGGCGGGCTTGGGTGCAGATGTTTTGCATGAATGGAACCCCGATCTGGTGATCCTGCGGGTCTCGGGCTATGGCCAGACTGGCCCGCTTAGCGCCCTACCCGGTTTTGGCCGCGCAGGCGAAGCAATGAGCGGTCTGGTTGATCTGACTGGGTTCGCCGATAACGCCCCGATGCACCCGGGTTTTCCGGCCGCGGATTCCACCACCGGACTGATGGGGGCCTTTGGAGTTTTGACGGCTCTGCACGCGATCCAGACGGGGCAGGCGCGCGGCCAAGTGATTGATCTGGCAATCTATGAGCCGCTTTTGCGCCTGATAGATTACCACGTTCCCACCCGCACAGGGGCCGATTTGCTGACCCGCAGAAACGGGTTGCAACAACCCAATTCCTTTGTACCAGCGGGCGTGTTTCGCGCCCGCGATGGCAAATGGATAACTGTCAGTTCGGGCAGTGCCGCAACCGCGCGGCGCTTGCTAGCGGCGGGGGGGGGGCAGGATTGGGCGGATGAGCCACGGTTTCAGCATCTCGCAGGATTTGCCGAACATATGGACGAGATCATGGAACGCCTGTCGGCCTTTGTGGCCCAACATGATGCGGCCCATGTCATCAAGCATTTCCAAAACTACGATGCGGTGGCCGCCTTGGTTTACAACGTCGACGACATCCTGTCCGAACCCCACATCAAGGCCCGCGAAAACATCGTCGGCTTTGAGGACGACAACACCAAAGTGGTCGGACCCGTACCCCGACTGGAACAGACACCAGGCCGTGTGCGTTGGCTTGGCAAGGCGGAAATCGGCGCTGACAGCCGCGCTGTTTTAACCGATCTTGGTCTGGATGAAGCCGCTATAGCGAAACTACTTGAAGCCGGAATAATATCCGACCCCAACACCTAAAGCACCAAATAATCAGGGAGAAACCATGACTTATCAAATGACCGAAGAACAAATCCACATCCGAGATGCGGTAACTCGTATATGCGAACCCTTCGATGATGCCTTCTGGCTGGAACGTGACCGCGTTGGCGGCTTTCCCCATGAATTACATCAGGCGATGGCCAAAGATGGCTGGCTTGGTATCTCCATGCCCGAGGAATATGGCGGCGCTGGTCTGGGCATCACCGAGGCGGCGATCATGATGCAGGCGATTGCCGAATCCGGCGGCGGCAACAGCGCCGCCTCTGCCATTCACATGAATATCTTCGGCCTGAATCCGGTGGTCAAATTCGGCACTGATGACCAAAAGAAACGCGCCCTTCCACCCCTGATCCATGGCGAAGAACGCGCCTGTTTCGGCGTCACCGAACCCACCACCGGCCTTGACACGACCAAGCTGAAAACCCGCGCTGTCAAGCAAGGCGACAAATACATCGTGCATGGTCAAAAGGTATGGATTTCGACAGCGCAGGTTGCGGACAAAATTCTGCTTTTGGCCCGCACCACGCCGATTGAAGACGTGAAAAGGCCGACAGATGGCCTAAGCCTGTTCTACACCAAACTGGACCGCGATTATGTGGATGTCCGCGAGATCGAAAAGATGGGCCGCAAATGCGTGGACTCCAACGAGTTGTTCATCGACGGCCTCCCGGTTCCGGCCGATGACCTGATCGGTGAAGAGGGTCAGGGGTTCCGCCAAATCCTGCATAGCCTCAATCCAGAGCGTGCGCTGGTCGCCGCAGAATCCGTTGGCATTGGCCGAAACGCGCTGAAACGGGCCTCCGAATATGCCCGTGAGCGTGTCGTATTTGACCGCCCGATCGGGCAAAATCAGGGGGTTCAACACCCGCTGGCCATCTCTTGGGCCGAACTCGAGGCCGCAAACCTGATGGCGATGAATGCAGCCAATCTCTATGACGCGGGCAAGCCCTGCGGTAACGAGGCCAACGCCGGGAAATACCTTGCCGCCGAGGCCGCTGTAAAAGCAACTCAAACCGCCCAGCTCACCTTTGGCGGCTTTGGTTATGCCAAGGAATACCATGTCGAAAGACTGGTGCGCGAAGCGATCCTTTTCCGGCTTGCACCAGTGACGCCACAACTAATCCTGTCGTTCATTGCCGAACACGCGCTTGGCCTGCCAAAGTCGTATTAAGCTGGCTTCGGGGGGTTTTGGCCCCCCGAATCACACCCGTCATGTCATTGACAATTAGTGCGCAGTGACACCAATTCCCCAAAATTCGGATGACCCACCGCCCATTTTGGGCGGGAAAAATGGGGTGAAAAACCACAAATGTGCTGTTTAACGGTAAAAATCGCGCTGCTGATAATGCATATGTGTTGAATAACACGGGCGCACATAGCGCCATTCAGGGCCATAGCAAAAAAAGCGGCTGAAACCAGAGTTCCAACCGCTCACAATCAACATAAGATGTTTAGCCGCGCATGGCAGAAATTCCCAACACACCCTGCGCCAACAGCATGGCTTGAAGCTGGTTGGTACCTTCTGCAATCGTGAGGTGGCGCACGTCACGGTAATACCGCTCGACCGGAAAATCACGGGTATAGCCAGCCCCGCCATGCACCTGCAACGCCGTTTCGCAAACCCGCAGGGCAACATCACTGTTATGGCGCTTGGCCATCGAACAACAGCGCGACCGATCCGGTGCGCCACGATCCAGCGCGTCAGCCGCGCGATAAGATAACAACCACGAGGTTTCCACCTGAGTCATCATGTCGGCGATCATCTGTTGCACCAGTTGAAAACCGCCAATTTTGCGCCCGAACTGTTCGCGTTCCCCCGCATAACGCACCGCCGCATCATAGGCAGCCGTAGACAGGCCAAGGCAAACGAACGATACAAAACAGCGCCCGATATTGAGGTAATGCTTGGCAATGGCAAAGGCTTCGCCCTCGTCGCCGATCATGTTGGCGTCGGTCAGAGCGACATCCTCGAACAACAACTCGCCCAGCGGGCAGGAATTCATCCCCATACTGCGCACTTCGGTGGTCGAAAACCCAGCCGTGCCGCGTTCGACGATAAAGGCTGAAACACCCGCATCTTTACCGGGACCGGAACGGGCAAACACCACGCCCAGATCGGCCTCGGTTCCATTCGAAATATAGAGCTTGCGCCCATTCAGCCGCCAACCATTGCCGTCGCGCACAGCACGGGTTTCAACATTGCTGGCATCTGATCCCACATTGGGTTCGGTCAACGCGAAAAAGGCTGTTTTCTTGCCCGATACCAGATCAGGCAAGTAGCGTTCCCGTTGTTCCGGGGTGCCGCGTTGCGCCAAAATCAACAGCACCAGATTTGAGGTGCTGACAATGCTGCGCAATGATGGCCAGACCTGTGACAGCTCGCACAACAAGGTGCAATAGGTGACAAAATCAAGCCCGACACCGCCCTGTTCTTCGGGCAACGTGCCGCCCAACAAACCGAACTCGGACATTTTGCAGATCACTTCACGGGGAGGGAACCGATGCGCGTCTTCGTATTCTTCGACCATAGGGGCCACTTCGGCATCAAGATAGCGACGGAAATTAGCCCGCGCGACCTCCTGCCAGTCTTCAAGTTGAAATTGCATGAAGGTATTCCTTTTTTACGCAGGTTCAGGTCTCTTCGCGGGCAAGGTCCGCCAGAATGGCGGCACCATGTTCACCTAACGCGGGCGCATGTTCGGCAAGGTCGCCCATTCCGGCCATCGGCACAGGAAAGGCAATAACCTGTGATGCGCCGACCTGCCGCACCATGTTACGGGCTTTCAGCTGCGGATCATCTGCCAGATCAGCCAGCGAATTTACTGGCGCAAAAGGAACATCGTCGCGCTCGAAAACCTCGGCCCAATGGGCATAGGTTTCTGCGGCGATAAGCGGTCTCATGGCGGCGGCAATTTCATCGGTGACAACAGCACGGTCAGCATAACTTTCATAGGCGGAACCGTCATACCCCTTCAGCCCGGTGGCGTTGCTCATCCGACGAAAGAAATGCGTTTCAATTGCGCCGATGGTGATATGTTTTCCGTCGCTCGTGACAAAACAGCCATAGCCGGGGCGGCGCAGAAATTCGGCTTTGCCGATAGTTTTGCCTTCTTGGCGTGCCATATCCCAGGTGCCATATCGCGGCGTGACCCAGCTGGTCACAGCATCTGTAATCGACACATCCAGATATTGCCCCTGCCCCGTTGCATCGCGCCCGCGCAGAGCCGCCAAAATCGAGATCATCGCATATGCGCTGGCGGCCAGATCACCGATCGGCACGCCTGAGGTGTATTCCGGTGGCCCGTCAGGATGGCCGGAAATTCCGACTGCCCCAGCCATCGCCGCATAATTCAGGTCATGTCCGGGCCAATCACGAGCCGGGCCAGTCTGGCCGTAACCGCTGATCGAACAATAGATCAGCGCGGGATTGATCACCGAAAGTGTCGCGTAATCAACACCGAGACGTTTGGTCACTCCGGGGCGATAACCTTCGAGTACCACATCCGCGCGCTTGGCGAGTTTCAGGAAAGTGGCGCGATCATCAGCCTCTTTCAGATTCAAAACTATGCTTTTCTTGCCGCGATTGACGGCTAGGAACATGCCGGGATACAAGCTGCGCACCCCGTCACCACTGGGGCGCTCGACCTTGATCACTTCGGCCCCCATTTCAACAAACTGTTGGGTCGTAAAGGGACCAGGCAACAGTTCGGTCAGGTCCAGAATGGTAAGACCAGCAAGAGGCGGGGAGACTGTCATTTTTCTGCTCCTTTTCCAAATCCGGCAAGTTCGGCAGAATCGTCCTGGTCGAGGATCAGATCCCATATTTTCTGCCCCTGCGGGTTCACCAGTTCTTCCATCAGATGCGCCAGCAATCCCGCCGAACGCCCGATCAACGCAAAGGCCCGCGCCCAGACTGCCTCTAGCCCCATATCTGAAACTGTCGCCCCAACGGCGCCGGCTGCATTGATCGGCAGCAGGCGGCCAAATTCTTCCTCGGCTGCTTTTTCAACCGCCACCAGCAAACGCCAGTGTTTGCCGTCAAACCCGTTTTCGCCCGCCAGGCGACGCAGTGTCGGCGTGCGCGGATCGCCATGAATATGGATCGGATGGCCCAGCCCGGGCAGAACACGGCGCTCGGCGCGGAATTTTTTTACCACGTCACGGGCGTGGACGGCGAAATCTTCGTCACTGCTGTCCATGTCCAGATCACCGATCTCGTCTTGGGTGAACTGTGCTGCGTTCTGCATGGTGCCAAGAAAATGATTGCCTGCGCCCAGCAACCCGGCGGCCACAGCGCCTTGCAGGGATTCAGGCGCACCAAGGATGGTCATGCGCGCGGAAATTGCACTAGGGGTCAGCCCGTGATCGGTAGCGGTAACGATGATCGCATTGGTCATTCTCCGGGTCGGCGCATCGGGTTCCTTGCCCGTGGCGGCAAAATAGATCATGTCGACAAAATCCATCTTGCCAATCACATCCTCGCTCAGATTACGGCCCCGCACGTAAATGTTTTCGACGGTGGTAAAACCGATTCCGGTTTTGACAGCTTCAGTTTTTGCAGTCATGGTTTTTCTCCTGCTTTATTCTTCATTTTCCGCCCGCACGATCAGCGCATCCAGCGCCACCACACGGTCCGGTCCAGCCAGCACGGGATTGAGATCAAGCTCGGCAATCTGGCCTTGGGTCCCCAGTTTTGAAACCGCCACCAAAACATCGGCAAGCGCTGCTTTGTCCGCACCTCTGCGCCCTCGCAATGGGCCAAGCAGAGCGTGGCCACGAATATCGTCGATCATGCGCGCGGCCTCGGCGGGGCCGATGGGAACCGAGCGATAGGTCACATCGCCAATTGCCTCGACAAAAATACCGCCAAGACCAAAAGAAAGAACCGGCCCAAAAGCCGGATCATCATGCAGACCAATCACACATTCCGTGCCCGTCAGTGTTACCATCTGCTCGATTAATCCACGCTTCAGCGTGATCTCTTGCGTCGCAAGCTGCGCTTCCATCGCGGCCCAAGCCGCACGTACCCCTGCCGCGTCGGCCAACCCGATGGCCACGCCTCCGGCCTCGGTTTTATGCAGCAGTCCCGGCACCAGCGCCTTAAGAACAACCGGATAGCCGATGGCGCCTGCCTGCTCTACCGCCTCGGATGCGTTTGCTGCCACGCCGCCACGCGGGGTCGCAATGCCTGCACCATCCAGAAATGTCTTGGCTGCGGCTTCGTCCAATACACCCTTTGGCAGCGCAGCTACCTCTGTGGTATCCGGCGTATCACCTGCTTGCCAGTTGCCACGCCAGATCAGCCGCTTCATCGCCTTTGCCGCCTTGCCCAAACTGTGGAACGGGTTGATCCCGGCATCATTCAATGCGTGGTAGCCCTTGGCGTCATAGCCCGCCATCCACACCGGAACAAACAGCGTATCACCGCCCGAAAGCGCGATAACATCTGCCGCTGACAGGTCGGTTATTCCGCCGTAATTGGCCGGAGTCGGCAACAACACAATGTCAGTGGTCGGATCCTTGGCCACCAGCTCCAGACAGTTGCGATTCATGTCTTCAATGGTAAAAACAGCGGTGGTCAGATCCACCGGATTTTCCACCGCCGCATAAGAGGGCGCCAGCGCTTTTAACGCCGAAACGGTCTGCGGTGCAAAGTCTGAGAGCGTCAGTCCTGCAGACCCGACCATATCAGCCGCCAAGGCCCCAGTGCCGCCTGAAAAGGAGTAAACGCAAATACCTTTGCGCTTGCGGATACCGGCGCGGGCAAACAGTGCAGCGGTGTCGATCAGCTCGTCAATGTCGTTAACCTCGACGATACCGTGCTGGCGAAACAATGCGCTGGTAACAGCGGCAGATCCGGCCATCGCGGCTGTGTGTGACTGGGTGGCTTTGACGCCGTATTCCGATTGTCCCACCTTCATCGCGATGATCGGTTTTCCGGCCTTGGCTGCGGCCTGTGCTGCCGCCAGAAAACGTGGCCCGTCGCGCAGGCTTTCGGCCAGTACGGCAATCACCGAAATATCGGGATCCTGCGCCATGTAATGCACGAAATCACCCAATTGCAGGTCGGATTCATTGCCCGTCGAGGCCCACAGCCCAATACCAATATTGCGTTCACTTGCCTGGATGAAAGAGCGCCCCAACCCGCCACCTTGCGTGACCAGCCCGATTTTACCGCCCTTCTTGTCGTCTTTGAATACAGGCGAAAACGTCAGCCCGATGCGGCGGTTGATATTGCTAAGACCCGGCACATTCGGGCCATAAATCCTCATCCCAGAGGCCTGCGAAATGGCGTGCATTTCCGCCTCGATCAATTTGCCCTCTTCACCGGTTTCGGCAAAGCCCGAGGTGAAGACAACCGCAAAATGCGTGCCTGCGTCAGCCGCATCGCGCAGCGCGCCCAGCACGCGGTTGGCAGGTACGCAAACCATCGCCACATCCACGCCGCTTTTTGGCAGGCTGACCATATCGGGATAGGCTTTCAACCCCAAAATAGTGTCGCGCTTGGGGTTGATCGGATAGATTTCCCCCGTGAAATCCGAATGTTGCGACAGGTTTTTAAGCGCTTCACAACCAACGCTATGCGCCCGGTCACTTGCCCCAATAACCGCCACGCTTTGCGGTGCAATCAATCTGCTCAAATCTGGAAATACATAGGTCATAGATCAGCCCTGTTCTGCCGGACGGCGCAGCATCAACAGCTTCCAGACGCCTTCCAGCACGACTTCGCCGCGCTGGTTGGTCACTTGGCGGCGGAATGAAACAATGCCGCGACCCGGTTTCGAGGTCTCGGTTTTCTCCTCGACAATCACCCGCACACCGATTGTGTCACCGATGAAACTCGGCTTGGGAAACTTGCACTGCATGTCCAGCAGGCCCAGCAGCGAGCGTTCCATAAAGGTGTTCAGCAGCATCCTTGTCGACAGCCCCGACATAATCGAAACCACCAACAAACCATGTGCGATACGCTTGCCAAAATGCGATTTGGCTGCATATTCATCATCCACATGCAGCCGGTTGAAATCCCCAGACAGACAGGCAAAATTGGTGACGTCGGCATCGGTTATGGTGCGGGTCGGGCTGTCAAAACTGTCGCCTACATTCAGGTCCTCCCAAAAAATCTGGCCATCTTTCAGCGCTTGCAGATCAATCATGTCGTCGTCTCCTTTGTATCCGAGTCCATAGCGAGAACGATCTGTTTCAGTTCGTCCTTCAAAACCCGCCCCGTCAGGTTGCGCGGCACCGCATCCAGAAACACGATCTGGCGGGGTTTTTTGTATTTATCCAACCGTTTTTCGGCAAAGGCGGTTACATCATCCGCTTGCAGCCCACTCCCCGGCTTGGCAACGATCACCGCACAGATCAGCTCGGTCCAGCGTGGGTCTGGCATCGCGATACAATGGGCCTCGCGGATGTCGGGGTGTTCGCAAAGCGCCTCGTCGATCTCGGGGGCGAACACATTGATGCCGCCGCTTTTTATAATGTCGCGCTTGCGTCCCGTGAACCACAGCATACCGTTCTCGTCGAGCCGCCCCAGATCACCCACGGTAACATAGTCGCCACGCCGCGTAGTTTCGGTCAGCGCCTCGTCTTTGTAATAGCCGTCAAAGCGAGAGTCGCCGCGGGTGCATATCTCACCCACCTCGCCCTGTGCAACCTCATTGCCATCATCATCCAACAGCTTCAGATCGACCCCGAAAAAGGGCCGTCCGACGCAGTTGCCTGTCATATTGTTTCGCAAATCCGCCGCCGTCAGGTTGGCATAAGGCCCCGCTTCGCTTGATGCGGCATAGATGTTCAGCGCATCGCCAAACTTGTCCAGCGCGCGCGTCTTGAGGTCGGTATAAAGCGCGCCGCCGCCAGATTGCAGGGTTCGAACCGAGCTAAGATCGGCCTCGTCAAAACCCTCCTCTTCGACCACGCGTTGCAGCATCGCAGGCAGCAGCATGGTCGCGGTGATCTTTTCGCGCACGATCAGCGACAGGATTTCTGCGGCGTCAAATCTTTCCAAAAGATAGGCCGTGGATCCCAGATAAAGCGGCAAAAGCATATAGGTACAGCCCGCCCCAAGGCAGATCGGAAGCGCGCATAAGGCACGATCATCAGGGCGAAAACCTTGATCCAGAGCACGTTCTTCCATGCCAAAGCCGCTGCGTAATGCCCCCTTTGGCTTGCCCGTAGTGCCCGAGGTGTGCATCATAATGGTGGTGCCATCTTCGCCCTCGGGCGGGTTTGGCGCGGTTTGGCTGATCAGATCGCCAATCAGCGGCAAGTCGGAATTTCCCGCGCTGTCGCCCAATGCCAGCACCTGCTTAACCAGCGGTTTTAATAGCGCCTCGTGTTCAAGCATGGTTTCGCCCAAAAGCAATATTTTAGCGTCCGAGCGTTGCACCACATCAGCCATAACATCAGCACTAATACGGTAATTTATCGGAGCAGGCACCGCGCCCAGACCGGTGATGGCAAAATAGGCGGCGACAAAGTCGGGGTGGTTTTCGGAAATAATCGCCACACTGTCGCCCGGCTTTACCCCCAAGCCGTGCAGCACGGTCATCATTCGTTCAACACGATCGCAAAACTCCGCATAGGTCTGGCGGCGGCCCTTGAATACCAGCGCATCCTTTTGCGGAAAGCGCCGCGCGTTCAGGCGCAGAGCGTACAAAAATGTCATCGCCATAGTCAGTCTATCCTTTTCGTCAGTTAAATGCAGACATGCCCAGAATTTCACGCCCGATAATCAGGGTTTGAATTTCAGACGTGCCCTCGGGTATCAACGCACCGCGGGTGTCGCGGAAAATACGTTCAACCGGATAATCGGTGCTGTAGCCCAGCCCGCCATGCGCTTGCAGTGACATCGAGGCCACCTCATGCGCCGCTTCACTGGCATATAATTTGGCAATGGAGCATTCCCGCCGCCCCGACAGCCCCTGATCCAGCGCATCCGCAGCCCGCGCCGTTAGCGCGCGCGCGGCTTCCGTGCGCACGGTCATATCGACAATCAGTTTTTGCACCAGCTGATAGCGGCCAATCTCTTTGCCAAACTGCTTGCGGGTCTTCACGTATTCCGTTGCCAAATCCAGCGCCGATTGCGCGGCTCCAACAGCACCCGCTGCCACATTCAGACGGCCATAGTTCAGCCCTGTCAGGATCGCCTTTAGGCCCTGGCCTTCTGGCCCAAGCAGATTTTCCTTGGGCACGCGTGCATTTTGAAACGAAAGCTGCGACGTTGCCGAGGCCTTGATAAACATG
>Ga0209345_10002335_pt1 | contig 21093 bp, 23 predicted proteins | sample Cruoilmetagenom7_FD_187294 | JGI IMG/M metagenome (GOLD analysis project Ga0209345, IMG submission 187294) | Oil polluted marine microbial communities from Coal Oil Point, Santa Barbara, California, USA - Sample 7 (SPAdes) (version 2) | ecosystem: Environmental > Aquatic > Marine > Oil seeps ... | reverse complement strand
ATATGGCGCGCGATACGTTGATTGAGCCAAGCAAGCCCCGCCAGCGACAGGCCGAGCCCAAGGAAGGACGCCACCCGCACCAGCCCGGCAAGACCCGCCATATCGACCAGAAACACCTTGGCCACGGTCAGCGCGACCCCGGCCATAGCCAGACGGCGCAGGGTCTCTGAGCGGCGCAACAGCGCCAACAAAAGCAACACGGCCGACACCGCGATCAGCGCAATGGTGTAGCTATATAACTCGCCATCGCTGACGCCGGGCACCGACAGATCGCGCCCCTGCCACAGCCGCCGGATTTCAAGCGCGCCGTACCAGCCGGCATAGGCCGAGGCGAACAGGGCAAAGACCCGCCGCAACAGGCGCGGCAGATGCCCCAGCCTCCACGCGGCTATCGCAAAGACAAGGGCAACCGGCAGATAGGCCGCCGCCAGACTGTCGAAAATCACCGGGCCGGTGACCCATTCCTTGCGCCACATGAAAGGCATCAACGGGTTGGTCAGCACCGCCTGCGCGGCCAGCAATATCGCGCCAATCGCGCCTGCCCCCACGGCCAGGGTAACGCGCAACACGCGCATGATCCTGCCACCGACCTGAAGCCGGTAAAGCTGTGTCATCGCGGTGACAAGCCAGACCGAGGCCATCAGCCCAAGCCCGGCATGCCCCATCGCACCGAGGCCGCCAAGCCAGCGTTGCAAAAGAACGCTCGCGAAAATGGCGGCGATGTTCCAGATCGCGCTTTCAACAACAACCCGCGTGGCATGGCCCGCGCGCGGCGCCATCACCCACCAGGCCGCCCCCAGCAAGGCCAATGGCCCGGCATGCGACAGGATCACATCGCTCAGGCTGGCCCTATTCACCGCCCAGAGAAGGCCCGGATCAAGCACAAGACGATAGCCGATGACGGCGATGCCAAGCTGTGCGATTGCGCCCAGAAGCGGCAGGTCAAAGCGCCGGTCAATCAGCGCCGTCACCAGCACCATCACCGCAAGCGCCAGCGTAAGCGCCGCCGCGCTCAGCATCACGAAAAACGCCAGCGAGATAAGAACAATCGCGGCCCCTGCAAAGAGGGCGACGTGCAAGCGTGCCTCTTGCCCTTGGGCCTTGGCGGCGCGCATCGCAAACCAGACCATGAGCCCGGCCATCGCAATCACATGCAGCGCCCAAGGGTAACCGCCGATCACATCGCCGGGCTGCCACCACAGCTCCAGGATCAGGGCCATCGCCGGGCCGGCCAGAGCCGCGCCAAGCGCCCAGAGGATCATCGCCACCACGCCGCCAGACCACTGCATCCGAAGCGCAAAGAGGGTTGAGGTCACCGCCCCGCCCAGCATCAGGATGCTGGCTGCCAGCGGTGCGGGGGTTTCCGGCAAACGCTCGGCCCCTGCGCGAAACACCGTCCAGAGGGGGCCTGACTTCAGCCCCTCAGCTGCTACAAAGATAAGGCCCGCAAGCGCCGGAAGCACCGGCAGATCCTCAAGCGCAGGCGCGCGCGGTGTGCCCAGCACAAGCGCCGCAATCATCGCCGCCAAAAGCCCCAGCGACAGCCAGATCGTCACCACATCGCCCGCGTCCATGGCGACAAGCACCGCGGCCGCACTGCTGAGTGCGACCATGGCGAGCGCAAGACGGGTCGGGAACTCCGGGAAATCGCCGCCCGCCATGATCCGCCGACTTAGCGAATTGCCCGCATGCAGCGGGGTCAGGCGGCGCTCTGGCACCAGTACGGCAAACAGCGTCGCCAAGGCCCAGAACGCCAGATAATGCAGCGCGCCTGCCCCGCCGAGATAAAGCAGCGTCGCGCCGCCAACCGTCACCGCAAGGGCCAAGACAGATATCCAGGCCCATCGGCGCCACGCATCCACCGCAAGCCCGACAAAGGCCAGAAGCGCGTAGTAATAGTAAAACACCCAAGGCGCATCCGACGACCCGCCGACAAGAAACGGCGCGGCGCCCGCCCCCGTCAACCCAAGCGCCGACAGGACCGGACCATAGAACCAGCCAAGCCCGATTGCCACGGCGGCAACGCCGACAAGCGCGATCAGGGTGGCTTCGGGGCCGATCAACCCGTAAAGCGCACGCGCCGCCAGAACGGCGGCGAAAAGCGTAATCACGCCCGCGCCCGACAGAACCGAGGGCAATCCCGCCGTTGCGCCGCGCTCATCGCCGTGGCGGCGTCGGATCACCTCGCCCGCCGCGATCAGGGCGGCGCCGAGCGCCAAGGCCCCCATGACCCGCCAGAACGGGGTCAAGAGACCGTTTTCAACGCCGTATTGCACCATGAACACCCCGGCCAGCGCCAGAGAGATGCCAGCCACCGCTAGCGCCCAATTCTCGCCCAGCCAGCGGACCAGCGAGGCCATCCTGTCACCGTTTAGAACAAAGGCGCGCGGCGGGGCGGGATCGTTTGCGGCAGGGCCTGCCTCGGGGGGCGGCGGCGTCGGCGCCGGTTCAGGGCGCACCCAGGGGCCGGTGGAAGCGACCTTCGGTGCAGGCTCTTGATTGATCGCGGTGGCCGACAGGGGCCGCTCACCCGCGCCAAGCTCTACCTCAAGCGCAGTTACCCGCGCCCTGAGGCGGGCATGCGACACCAGAAGATAAGGCAGCCCGACCACCACAAGGGCGAGAATGCACAGCGCAACAATGACCACAATCGTATCCATTTCCATACCTGTTTACTCGACCCGCAAGACCGCGTGTTATCCTTGGGCGAAAAGCCCCGTCAACGCCCGTTTGACCAGCCCGGTGACAGACGGCCGCCGCAGGCGCACAAAGGGCAAGGGGCGACAGACCTCGATGGTGGCAACCCCGACGCGCGCGGTCAGCGCGCCGTTGACCACGCCTTCGCCAAAGCGGCGCGACAGCTTCGAGACAAGGCCACCACCCGCCACGCTGCTGATCAGGTCATCGCCCACCGCCACCGCGCCGGTGGCCACCAGATGCGCCATGACCGCACGCGCCAGGCGCCAGCTTCCCAGAACCCCGGCGCGCCCGCCATAAATCTCGGCCACCCGGCGGATCATCCGCAGATTGGCCACCAGAGCACCGATCACATCGGCAAGCGCAAGCGGCACAAGTGCCGTGACCGTCGCCACCTGCCGCGCGGCGGTTTCAACCTCGCGCCGGGCAAGCGCATCGAGCGGCGCCAAAAGCTCGGACTCGGCCAGACCGATCAGCGCCTCTGCGTCAAATTGTTCAGGCGCGCGCTCCTTTAGGCGCTCCTGGCCCCAGCGGGTCTCATCGCGGGTGGCGTAAAGCGCCTGTAGACGGTCCACAACACCACGTGCCTGAACCAGATCGGCGCCCGCAAGAGCGCCAACCGCCGCCCGGTTAAGCGCGTCTAGCCGCCCCAAACGCACAAACCCGGCCATTTCGCGCAGCCCAAGTAGAACGGCGATGCCCAAAAGGGCAATCCCCATCGCCGCGACCAAATAGCCAAGGAGCGGCACCCGGTCGATCAGGTTCAGAGCGAAATCCCAGGCCGCGACCGACACAGCCGCCCCCAGAAGACCAAGCGCAAGCGCCCAGAAGGCGCGGCCAAGGCGCGAGGGCGGGCGCGCCGCACCGCTGATCGTCGCCTGCATGGCGCGCCCCTGCGGCATTTCTGCGTCGGGCTCGGGGATCGGCGGCGCGCGGTCGGGGCCGGGCGTGTCGGCGCCGTCATCGAGTTCGATCAACACCGGGCCGGTTGATTTTGCCTTGCTCATTGGATTGCGCCTTTCTCGGAGGTCCAGACCATCAGGATATCGGGCAGGTTTTCGTCATTGCCATAGCCAGGGCTGCGCCCGTATTCGATAAATCCATTGGCCGCATAAAACGCCTGCGCCCCGGTATTTGCCTCAAGCACCCATAGATCGAGCGCCTGCGCCTCGGCCTTGGCCTCGGCCAAAAGCGCGCGCCCGATGCCCCGGTTGCGACGATCGGGATGGACATAAAGCGCATGAATGCGGCGGCCGTCGCGCACAATAAAGCCGGCCACGCCGCGCCCGTCCTTGAGCACCCGCACCCAACCCCAGCGGATCACTTTGACGAAGGTGGTGAGATCTTCGCGCCGCGTGCGCACCTGTGGCAGCCAGGGCGTCGCGCGGGTAAAGCGCCACAGGATCACCGCGAGGCGCGGCAGATGCCAGAGCCGCGCCGGGCGCGGCTCCATTACCGGAACAACGATACTCATAGGCGATCCCCAAGCAGAAACTCTGCGGCACGATCAAGCCGGATATGGGGCGGCCCCTCGCCCGGCCGCAGGTTAAGGCGCGCCGGCGCAAAGCGCATCACGTTATATTCGCCATCAAGCCAGCGTGTCGCGCCGGAGCGCGAGGCCGACAAGAGCGCGCCGGGGTCCTGCGGCAAGGCACCGGGATAAAGCACCGCCTGCTTGCCGGTCTCCAACAGCCGCCCGCGCACGCAATCGAGATCGCGGCCCTCATGGCTTAGCTGTTCCTCGACGGTGGCGCGCAGCGCCGCAATCGCCATGGCCTCGGTGTCGGCGCCGACAAAATCGGCACGATCGCGCGCCTCGCGGGTCAGCGCCGCCATGATCGCGGTCAGCTGCGGGTGTTGGTTGTGGTGCAGGTGATCGGCCTTGGTTGCCGCAAACAGGATCTTTTCGACCCGTTTGCCGATCAGAAGCCGGGTCAGAAAGGCATTTCTGCCGGGCCGGAAGGTGGCCAGGATCTCGGCCATGGCGCGGCGCATATCCTCGACCGCCTGCGGGCCCTTGTGGATCGCATCGAGCGCATCGACCAGCACCACCTGCCGGTCGATGCGCGCGAAATGATCGCGGAAAAACGGCCGCACGACCTCGCGCTTGTAGGCGTCATAGCGGCGCGCCATCTCGGAGCGAAGGCTTTTTCGCGTGCCCGCAGGCCCCTCGGGCAAAGGTGCAAAGGTGACCACGGGCGACCCGGCAAGCTCTCCCGGCAGCAAGAAGCGCCCCGGCGTGCAGTCATAAAATCCGGCCTCGCGCGCGGCATCCAGATAGGCAGTAAAGCCCTGCGCCAGCCCCTGCGCCACCGGCTCTTGCAGGGGCGCGGCGGGATCGACCCCGCCAAGCGCCGCAAGATAGGCCGCCGCCTCTGGCCGCTTGGCGAGGCGCGCCAGAACCTCGGCCGACCAGGCGTCATAGGATTTATCCAGAAGCGCCAGATCAAGCAGCCATTCGCCGGGATAATCGACGATATCCAGATGCACGGTGCGCGGCCCGGTCACCCCCGCCAAAAGGCCGGTCGGGCGCACCCGCAGCGACAGGCGCAGTTCAGACACGGCACGCGTGCTTTCGGGCCAATGCGGCTCAGTCGCGGTGAGAGCGGCCAGATGATGCTCGAAATCAAAGCGTGGCAGGGTGTCATCGGGCTGTGGCTGAAGGAAGGCGGCACTGATGCGCCCCTCAGAGGCGGCCAAAAGCCCCGGCATCCGGCCGCGATCCATCAGATTGGCCACAAGCGAGGTGATGAACACCGTCTTGCCCGCGCGTGCAAGCCCGGTGACGCCAAGGCGTATCACCGGCTCGAACAGGGCGCCGGAAACCCGGTCGCCAACCCCCTCGATCCCGCGCGTCAGCCCCTCTGCCAACTGTGAAATTACCAAACACCCGCCCCTTTTACACCGGTTTGCCCCAAGATAGCCGCGCCGACCGCCACTTGCTAGGGGGGCAACGCGCTGGTTTTCCCCGCAAAACGTCAGGATCAGGGCATGGCGCGGGAGATTGAGTATTTTTGGAACGGTGAAAGCCAACGCCGGTGATAGCCAAAGCGATTTTTCCGCGCTATACGGGCGGAAATTTGAGGAGCCCCAACATGGCCGAGACCGAGCAGCCGCAACTCTATTTGATTACTCCGCCCGAGTTTGAGCTTGGCCGCTTTCCAGAGACCCTCGCGCGGGTTCTGGATTCGCAAGAGGTGGCCTGTGTGCGCCTTGCCCTGGCGAGCCGCGACGAAGATCGCATCGCGCGCGCCGCCGATGCCTGTCGCGAGGTGACGCACACGCGCGACATTGCCCTGGTGATCGACACGCATGTGTTGATGGTGGAACGGCTTGGGCTTGACGGAGTGCACCTGCTGGATGGCGCCCGCACGGTACGGTTTGCGCGTAAGGAGTTGGGCGAGGATGCGATCATCGGAAGCTTTTGTGGCACCTCGCGTCATGACGGGATAAGTGCCGGCGAAGCGGGCGCCGATTACATCAGTTTCGGCCCTGTCGGCGCCTCGGCACTGGGCGATGGCAGCCGGGCCGAGGACGAGCTTTTTGACTGGTGGTCGAAGATGATCGAATTGCCGGTCGTGGCCGAAGGCGCGCTTGACGCGGATCTTGTACGACAGCTTGCCCCGGTCACGGATTTTTTCGCCTTTGGCGATGAAATCTGGCAACATGACGATCCGGTCGCGGCGCTTGGCAATCTGGTCGCGGCAATGGCCGAGGTTTAACGGCCCTGCCGATCCTTTGGCATGGCCGCGCGCACAGCATTTTCGACATGCGCGGCCAATGCCTTTCTATCCGGAAATTCGTCAACTTTTACAGGGGTATGGTAGACGACCTTCACCTTTCCTTGCCGCGCCGCGCCCAACACTTGTAACGCGTGAGCGCCAAAGGTCATGTCGCCCCACCAGCCGTAAAACCGCGGGTCTTGATCGTCGGGCGCGTGATAAATCACCGTAACCGGCTGAACAAAGATATCATGGCGAATGTTCTTGCTAAAGAACGCCTGAAAAAGCGTTGATTTAAATGGCAAAATGCGCAATCCATCGGTCGAGCTTCCCTCCGGGAAAAACAACAGCTTGTGCCCTGCCAGAAGTCGGCTTTCGAAAATCTCGGTCTGGGCACGCGCCTGTTTGGGATCACGGTTGATGAACACCGTCCCGGTGATCCGCGCCAAAAGCCCGATTCCCGGCCATTTCGCCACCTCGGACTTGGAGACGAAATACACCCGTTTGCGCGCATTGAGAGAAAAAATATCAAGCCATGATGCGTGGTTAGCCACCACAGCTCCGGCATGGCGCATCGGTGCGCCCGCCACCTCGTGGCGCATGCCGAGCACGACAAAGGCCATCCGGCACACCGATTGGGTGATATGGGGCGTCCAGGGGCGGTGCAGCTTGTAAAGAGGCTGTTCTATCGACCGTATCACCGCAGTTAACACGACCCCGATGAGAAGAATGCAAACCAGGATCGCACCGCGTAAAACCGCGCGCGCAACGCCCATGGGGCCAAGCCGGACCACCGCAGGCGGGTCCGGCGAATTCCAGGTGAAACTCACCGTGCAAGCCCTTTGGAATAAATGGATTTCCTTTTGCTATTCAGCCGCTCTGTGTCCATCACAAGGCAAACATCCGTGGTGTTGAACTGATGATCGACATAAGCGCCCTCGCCGACATATCCGCCCATCCTGAGATAGGCCTTGATCAGGGCGGGCACCTCGAGCATCGCTGCGCGCCGGTCCAGAGCGTCGGCGGGAATCAGGTTCATGCTTTGGAAATACTCGCGACGGGCGCGCACGCGGATTTCGGGCGGCGCAAGATAGCGGTGATGCAAGAGCGACAGCGGCCGCGCCAATGTGGCGGGTTCCGTACCATGAAAGCTTGCCACCCCGAACATGATTTCCACTTGATAATCAGTGATATAAGCGGCCAGACCATTCCAGAGATGATACATGCCCGGCCCGCCGCGATAAGGCTTGGCCAGACAGGAGCGCCCCAGCTCCATCAATCTCCGCCCGCCGCTGCGCAGAGGCGAGAGATCATATTCATCCTCTGAATAAAACTGACCGGCGCGCCGGGCCTGATCATCGCGCAACAACCGATACGCCCCGACAACAGCGCCGCCCTGCGCATCATCCAGCAAGAGCAGGTGGTCGAAATAGGTATCAAAACGATCAAGTTCCAGCCGCGCGGCGTGATCCACCATCGGGCCGGTGCCGCCCAACTCCTCGACAAACACCTCATAGCGCAGGCGTTGCGCGGCCCGCAACTCTTGCGGGGTTGTGGCGAGCTTGACGCGAAAGATTGGGGAGCTGGCGGGCATTTCGCTCTCGGATTGGTGGCTTTGGCGAGGGTTTAGGCAAGCGCTCCGGCAATGACAACACGCGTTAAAGGCGCATCTGATCGAAAAGGCGGGGCGGTGTTAACCTTTTGCTAACCATGATCAGGGATCAAAGACGACAACAAGTTCCACCCGCGCGCCGTCAATCACCACCTTCCCGACCTCGCGAAAGTTAACCGTGATACGGCCCGCGATATTCGATTGCACCTGGCCGGTGCCCCAATCAGGCTGCTGGGGGTGGCGGACGAACATCCCCGGTTCCAGTATCGAGTTCATATCGCTCATGTCGTACCTCGCTTCGGAGAATAGCTTTGAACAACCATAGTCAGACCTTGGCCGCATTGATAGGCTCTCGTATCTGCCATGACCTGATAAGCCCGATGGGGGCTGTCACCAACGGTTTGGAATTGCTGGAACTTTCCGGCATGGGCGCCTCGCCCGAAATGGCGCTTATCTCGGAAAGTGCGGCGGATGCGAATGCGCGCATTCGGCTGTTCCGGCTGGCCTTTGGCACCGCCTCTGCGGGCCAGAGCCTGCGCAGTGAAGACCTTGGCGCTATTCTGGCCACGGTCTATCGCACCGGACGAATCGCACTTGACTATGGCCTGTCGGGGACAGTGACCCAGCCCCTTGCACAGGTGGTAGTGTTAAGCCTTTTGTGCGCGGAACAGACCATCCCCTTTGGCGGCACCCTCTCGGTCACCCAACACGAGGGACAGTTCGAGATCAGCGCCACGGGCGGGCGGCTTCAGATCAATGACCAGCTGTGGAACAGCCTTGGAGCGATGGCGCCCGCGCCCGAGGTGACCCCGGCGCAGGTGCAGTTTTTGCTGTTGCCAGAGCGGCTGGCCGCGCTTGGGCGCTCGGCGCAGGTGGACCACGGCGAGACCGAGCTGCGGCTTCGGTTCTAGGCGCGCGTGGTTCCATCACCGTCGACCAGATATTTGAAGCTGGTCAGCTGCGCCGCGCCCACCGGGCCGCGCGCATGCATCTTGCCGGTGGCGATGCCAATTTCCGCGCCCATGCCGAATTCGCCCCCGTCGGCGAATTGGGTCGAGGCATTGCGCATCAGGATCGCGCTGTCGAGGCGGGCAAAGAACCGGCTCGCGGTGGCGTCATCCTCGGTGATGATACAATCGGTGTGGTTTGAGCCATAGCGCCGGATATGGGCGATCGCGGCGTCAAGATCATCGACCACCTTGGCGGCGATGATGCTGTCAAGGTATTCACACCCCCAGTCCTCCTCGGTGGCCGCCGTCGTGCCCTCAATGGCGCGCAGGCTCGCATCGGCGCGCACCTCGACGCCGGCATCCAGAAGCGCACGCACCACGCCCTGACCGATGGTGCCAAGGATATCGCGGTGGATCAAAAGACACTCGGCCGCGCCACAGATGCCGGTGCGCCGGGTCTTGGCGTTCATCACCACGCGGAGCGCCTTTTCGGGGTCGGCCTCCTTGTCGATATAGATGTGAACGATGCCCTCCAGATGGGCGAAGACCGGCACCCGCGCCTCGCGTTGCACAAGGCCGACAAGGCCCTTGCCACCACGCGGCACGATCACATCCACCGTATCGGTCATCGTCAAAAGCGCCTGCACAGCCGCCCGGTCACGGGTCGGCACAAGCTGGATCGCATCCTCGGGAAGGTCGACGGCGCGCAGCCCCGCAACGAGGCAGGCGTGTATCGCGCCTGATGAGTGAAAACTTTCAGAGCCGCCGCGCAGGATCACCGCATTGCCGGATTTCAGGCAGAGCGCCCCGGCATCCGCCGTCACATTCGGGCGGCTTTCATAAATTACGCCGATTACCCCCAAGGGCGTGCGCACGCGGCGGATATGAATGCCGGTGGGCTGATCCCATTCGGCCAGAACCTCGCCCACCGGATCATTCTGGGCGGCCACCGCGCGCAGGCCCTCGACGATGCCCTTGATACGGTTTTCTTCAAGCGCAAGGCGATCCATCATCGCCTCGCTCAACCCCTTGTCGCGGCCATAGGCCAGATCCTTTTCATTGGCGGCAAGGATATCCGCGCGCCCATCCCAAACCGCATCGGCGGCGGCCTCAAGCGCGGCCCGTTTGGCCTCGGGGCTGGCCACGGCCAGATCGGCGGCGGCGGCCTTGGCACGCGCGCCGATATCGGCCATCAGCGCGGCAATATCTTGATGCTCTGTCATGTCACACTCTCCTCTTCGGGGTTTGGCACCTAAAACGCCATGTCGTCGCGATGCATCAAGGGCCCACGCGCCGCATGGCCAAGCACCGGCTCGATCTGGTCCAAGCGCAACCCGCTTATTTTCTGTGCGTCCGCGCCATCATAGCGGGTCAACCCCTGCCCCAGCGTGCGCCCAGCCTCATCGACCACCTCAACCGGGTCACCACGGCCGAATTTGCCGCTGACCAGAAGCACCCCGGCGGGCAACAGGCTGCTGCCCGAGCGCAGCGCCTTTGCGGCCCCGGCATCGACCACGACCCGGCCCCTGGGCTTCATCGCCGCGATCCAGGCCTTGCGCTTTTGCTGGGGGTCGCCCTGGGCCAAAAACCATGTGGCGGCGGCCCCCTCTTCAAGCGCCTTGATCGGGTGCAGGACCGCGCCCTGGGTGATCGCCATGTCACAACCGCCCGCCGTGGCGGTCTTGGCCGCCAAGAGCTTGGTTTTCATGCCGCCCTTCGAGAGGCCCGACCCGGCATCACCGGCCATCGCCTCGATCTCGGGGGTGATCATCTCGATCACGTCATAGCGCGTGGCGTCGGGGTCTTGCGCGGGGTTGGCGGTATAGAACCCATCGACGTCCGACAGCAGGATAAGCTGATCGGCGCCCGCCGTGACCGCCACCTGCGCCGCCATCCGGTCATTGTCGCCATAACGGATTTCATCGGTGGCGACGGTATCGTTTTCATTGACGATCGGCACCGCACCAAGGCGCAAAAGCTGTTCCAGCGTGGCGCGCGAATTGAGGTAACGACGCCGATCCGCGCTATCCTCAAGCGTGACAAGCACCTGCGCCGAGATGATGCCATGCGCGCCAAGCGCCTTGTCATAGGCCCCTGCCAGCCGGATTTGCCCGACCGCCGCTGCGGCCTGACTTTGTTCAAGCGACAGCTCTGTTGCCGGCAGGCCAAGCACCCCGCGCCCAAGCGCGATGGAGCCCGACGAGACCAGAATGACATCGGTGCCGCGCGCGCGCAGGCGCACCACGTCCTCGGCAAGCGACCGCAGCCAATCGGCGCGCAAATCGCCGGTGACCCGGTCCACCAACAGGGCCGAGCCGATCTTGATCACAAGTCGTTTGGCCTTGCTTACGGTTGCCACGGCGCGGGGTCTTCTTCGGCGGTGATCTTGTGGCGCAGGCGGTCATCGTCGATCTGCGTGCGCAGGGCGCGCAACACATCCGTAACCCCTTCACGCGACACGCCCGACATCATCATGACCGGCCCGCCAGAGGCCTCTTCAAGCAGCGCGCAGGCCTCGGCGCGTTCCTCATCATCAAGCGCGTCGATCTTGTTAAGCGCGGTCACGCGGGGCTTGTCGGCCAAATCACCGCCATAAAGCTCAAGCTCGTTGATGATGGTGTGGTAATCCTCGGCAACGGTTTCCGAGGTGCCATCAATCAGGTGCAACAGAACCGCGCAGCGCTCGACATGGCCAAGAAACAAATCGCCAAGCCCCTTGCCCTCGGAGGCGCCCCCGATCAGGCCGGGGATATCGGCCACGACAAATTCAACCTCATCGACACCGACAACCCCAAGGTTGGGGTGCAGCGTGGTAAAGGGATAATCGGCAATTTTGGGCCGCGCATTCGATGTGGCGGCCAGAAAGGTGGATTTACCCGCATTCGGCAAGCCCAAAAGTCCGACATCGGCGATCAGCTTGAGGCGCAGCCAGAGCGTGCGCTCGACGCCTTCCTGCCCCGGATTGGCGCGGCGCGGGGCCTGATTGACGCTGGTCTTGAAATGCAGGTTGCCAAAGCCGCCATTGCCGCCCTTGGCCAAAAGCACGCGTTGGCCAACCTCGGTCATGTCGGCGACGACGGTTTCCATATCCTCGTCAAGAATTTCGGTGCCCACAGGCACGCGCAACACGATGTCATCGCCGGTATAGCCGGTGCGCTGACGGCCCATGCCCGGCTGACCGCTCTTGGCAAAGAAATGCTGCTGATAGCGGAAATCAATCAGCGTGTTGAGACCGTCAACCGTCTCGGCCCAGACTGAGCCGCCATTGCCGCCGTCGCCGCCATCAGGGCCACCGTATTCGATGAACTTTTCACGCCGAAAGCTGACACATCCGCCGCCACCGCCGCCAGAGCGAATATAGACCTTGGCAAGATCGAGAAACTTCATCTGTCATCCTTACGCAAAGGCCGATGGGGCCTTAATCCGCTTTTCTGCTATAGGTCCAGGTCGCGACCTTTGCGCCGCGGGCGACGCAAAATGTCTCGGCATCTCCAAGATACTGAAATCCGCAATTGGTCAAGACCCGCGCCGAGGCGGCATTATCCTGAAACACGCTGGCAAAGGTCATCCGCGCGTTATGCGGATTGGCCGCCAAAAGCGCCTCGACCGCCGCCGAGGCGACGCCGGTATTCCAATAGGCGGGCGCCACCCAATATCCGACTTCTGATTGCGCCTGATCGACCCGTACAAGGCTTATCAGCCCCATAAGCTCTGATCCACCGGTCTTGCTGGCGTCCATCGCCCAGAAATCCTCGGTCCGGTCGGGGGCCTGCGCGCGCGCGATCATCGCCTCGGTGGTGCCGGGCGGCAGGGGGTGCGGGATGCTGCTGGTGTTCATCGCCACGCGCGCATCGCTTGCGTTCATCTCGATCAGCCCGGCATCCGACACCCGAAGCGGGCGCAAGTCAAACCGTTCGGTTTCGATCACCGGCTGGTTTACAATCGTTTCAAGCCTCATGCGCTTCCTCCTCCAAAGAGCACGAATAGAACCGAGGCAACGGTCAGCGCCGCCAAGGTCCACATCAGATATTTCTCAGCCGTGGTCCCCGCCACGGTCTGGGCGATCCGGTCTCCTCCATAGGTCCAGATCGGATGAAGAATGGCCTGTAAGCCAAATAGACAGATGGCAATCCAGGCGGTCGCCTGCAAGGCCGGGGTGCCCGGTGTCACGAAATTGGTAAATCCCGTGACAATCATCGCCCAGGCCTTGGGATTGAGCGGATGCACAATCAGCCCGGCCACAAAGCCCGGCGGCATTTCAACCGATTTGCCACCGTCCAGACGCAGGTGCGCCACCTTCCAGGCCAGCCAGCAGATATAGGCCGCCGACACCCATTTTAGCGCCGCAAAGACAATTGGCGCCTGCGCGGCCAGCTCCATCAGGCCAAAGCCGATCGGCCAGATAATCAGCTGTTTGCCAAGCGCCACGCCCGCCACAAACGGCAGCGCGGCGCGAAAGCCAAAGCGCGCGCCGGTGGCCAATAGCGCCATATTGGCCGGTCCCGGCGTGCCCACCTGGCTTGCACCAAAGGCCAGAAAACTGATCACGGCAACGCTCATCTCGGGTTGCCTCCTGCGCAAAATGAAAAGGGACCGGCGGTATCGCCGATCCCCTTGATGTTCAAAACAACCTTAAGGTCAGCTTATTCAGCGGCCTCCGCCACTGGCAGGACCGAAATAAAGGTGCGGCCCTTGAGGCCCTTATGAAACTTCACAGCGCCTTCGACCTTGGCAAAGATCGTGTGATCCTTGCCTTCACCAACGCCCTGCCCCGGCCAGAACTTGTTGCCGCGCTGACGCACGACAATATTGCCCGGGATCACAGCTTCGCCGCCATATTTCTTGACGCCAAGGCGACGGCCGGCAGAATCGCGACCGTTACGGGATGAACCGCCTGCTTTTTTATGTGCCATCTGGTCTCTCCTTAGCCTTTTGCCAGTTCTTTGGCCTGTGCGATCCAGTCTTCACGACCGACACGACCTTTGAACGACAGTTTCTCTTCGATTGCATCGACGTCCGCGTCGGTCCATTCGGCAATCTGAGCAAAGGTTGTGATGCCTTCACCATGCAGTTTTTTCACAATCACCGGACCAACGCCAGAAATCTTCGACAGATCGTCGCCACCGGCGGCTGCTTTCGCGGCTTTCTTGGGCGCGGCGGCTTTCTTGGCAGGCTTTTCAGCCGCGGCCAGTGCCGTTGCTGAGACCGAGCCAGAGCCCATGGCGGCTTTGACGCCGGACTTTTCCGCGCCATTGGCCAGAATCTCGGTCACGCGCAGCAGGGTAAGCTGCTGACGGTGGCCACGGGTCCGCTGCGAGCCGTGCTTACGACGACGCTTGACGAAATTGATGACCTTGTCACCCTTGACCTGATCAACGACCTCGGCCTGAACCGCGGCGCCCTCGATGAAAGGCGCGCCGACAACAGGTGCGTCGCCGCCCAGCATCAGAATCTCGTTGAATTGAACTTTTTCACCGGCATCTGCTGCAAGCTTTTCAACACGAAGCATGTCCCCTGAGGACACCTTGTATTGCTTGCCACCGGTCTTGAGGACCGCAAACATTGCATTTCCTTCTTTCGTCTCCGCGCTCTGTGGTCCCCGGAATTCCGGGCGTTTTCGGCCGTGTGGCCACCTCGAACTGCGCGCCCCCTCGGGCGTCATTCAAAAACAAACCCGGCAAGATCATCCCGCCGGGTTGCGCGCTTATTCTGGAAAGCCGGGTGAAAGTCAAGGGTCATCACCCCAATCCTTGCGCGATATCGCCTATAAATCCTCGCCCTGCATCTGAAGCGCCACGGCGCGACCAAGCTGATAGGACAGATCCTCATACATCCCGTCATAGGCCGCGAACAGCGCCCGGTTCAGATCGCGCCCGACGGGGCTCTGGTAAAGCGCGATATAGGCCTCAAGCTTGCTGCGCGCCAGCGGCTGATAGGCCAGTACCAGAAACGAGCGGAGCCAGATCTCGGTCTGCTTGCGCATGTCGTCTTCCTGCGCCCAGATATCGGCCAGCATATCCGCCTCTGGCAGATCAAACCCACCGCCGTCGGCAAGCCCGGTGTAAAACACCAGATTGGCGTTGAGCGCCCCGGTTACATTGCGCTCGATCAGGTCACTGTCGTCGATAAAGACATCCACCCGCTCGACCAGAACATCGCCGTCCTTGACCATCTGGCTGTAAAGCTTTTCGGTCGCCGTCTCGACTTCCGGATCAAGCAGCGATTTGCGCGCCGCCAGTTCCAGTGCGACGATCTCCTGCCCCGGCCCCTCGAAGAAGGTCAGAAGCGGCGCCAGATCGACCCCGTCAAGGGCGGCAGTAAACCCCTCGGTCACCTTGGTTTGCATCGTATCGCGGTCATAGACCTGAGCGACAATCGCATCCCATCGGGCAAGCTCGCCCTCGGCCAGCATTTCCTGGCCCACCTCACCGCCATAGCGCAGCCCCTCGTCGCGCATGATCTCGATGGTTTCCTCAAACCGCAGCGCCGTTATCAGGCGGCTTACATCCCCGGCACGATCCGCCAGAGCGGGGCCTGTCAAAAGGACCAGACCGGCCAGCCCCCCGAAAAGTGCCCGCCGCGTGATGCGCGCAAGCTGTCTCATAGCTCTTGACCGGGATGCATATCGGCCATCCGCGCCGCCAGAACCTCGAAACGCCCGGCCATGATCTCGTATTGCACGGCATTCATAAGCTCATAGACCTGCGCCATAAGCGGATGCTGCAACGCCTCGACATAGGCGCGAAGATCGTCGGTGCCGAGATCCTGATAGGTATAGGCCGCATTCGCCAGGGCCGAGGCCTGCAAGGCCTCGCGCAGCTCATCCTCGCCCTCGGCCAGAACGGCGCGCAAGGCGCCCTCGTCCAGCCCACTCTCAAGCACGCCCGCATAAGAGGCCGCCAGCAAAAAGCGAAGCTGAATTTCCTGCACCGCACGCACGCCCGACCCGGCCCCGTCGACGGCATCGTTCATGTCGCGCAGCACCTTGAGGCGCGCCGCGTCGGTCTCGGCGAGCAAGGCCTCGCCCTCGGCGCGCTTGGCGTCGTCATCCTCGACCAGATGCGAGGCATTCTCGACCTCGACAAGCCGCTGGCCAAGGTCAGAGGCGTAAAAATCCGCCGCATGGATCAGCATTTCGTCGCTCAGGGTCTCGGAGAGGATATCAAGGCCAGTGCTGCGCATCCGCCCGGTATCAAACACCTCGCCGGCCACCCGCGCCCAGTCATGGCCGAAATCGCTGGCCGAAAGGCCAAGCATCGCAGGCGCATCGGCGGCGGCGAGCGCGATACTGTCAAGCGCCACGCCAAATCCCGTCACCTCAAGAAACGCCTCAAGCCGGTCCCGGTCGGCCGCGCGCAGCGGCACAAGGCCGATCAGCACGATCAGCGCCCCGAGAAACACGATCCTCGCCAGGCGCGGCATCTGGCGTATCGGGGTCACAAGCATTGCAGTCTGTCCTTCTCTGGGGGTCTGAAAATGCGGCTATCTCCAACCTAGGCAATTTATCCCGACAAACAACGCAAAACCCCTTGCCCCCCCCGCCAAAGGCAATTAAACGCCCCCCACCAGACCCCCGCGGAGAGGTGCCGGAGTGGTCGAACGGGGCGGTCTCGAAAACCGTTGATCCTGCAAGGGATCCCAGGGTTCGAATCCCTGTCTCTCCGCCATAATCAACTATCAATATATTGATTTTAAATAAAAAAATATAGAGTCGTGCGCGCTCAGATACATCTATGGATACATTTTGTTTAGCGGGATTACTCTTTCCGCATCGCGCTAGATAGACGCACTCCCATTCTGTTAGGTCGCACCTTGCTAGAGTGCACGCGGACATCGACAAAGGATTCGTCTAAGCAACACTGACTTTGTTAAGGCCCTGAACGATGTCGATAATCTGCTTCGCCTGTTCCATCGGAAAGACTCCGACGATCCCTTGACTGTCGATGTCAGTGTAAGGGCTTTCGTAAAAGCTTTTTGGATCAACGAAGCCGGTTTCGGTCAGTCCATCAATAATTCGGTCGAGAAACTCAAGCTGGTCGGCGGTTAGTTGGCGGTCCGCAATGAACTCGCCAAATGCCCCTTTCGCGGCAGCTCGATCCAGCCCGGTAAGCGACCGCAGGAAACGTCCGAGCCCTATTTCGGCCTTGATGGTCTCCAAATCTTCCGGGGCCGCAATGCCTTGCTCCAAGAAGAAGCGTTCAAGCTCTTCTATATCCTGCGGGGTCAGCGGCTCAGCCTTCCGCAGCTTGATAAGCGTAATGTGATCCCGGTTGTCCTCGATGAAGCGACGAACTTTCATCTTGAACCGCCCCTTGTCGACGCCTGACGGCACATCCGGGAGGTCGATGCCTGCGCCTTCGCCAATTTCATCCTCAAAGTCCGTAATGACGATCTTGCGCTCGATGGGTTTGATGAGTTCAACCAAGCCACGAAGACGCCGCCGGACAACAGAGTATTTGCGCCTATAGCTTTCATGTGAACATGCCAAATTAATGAGCGCACTAATCGCGAATGATGCGCAAACCGTTCGGGGACACCAACGATGCTCGTTTGCCTATTCCGGTCATTCGCAGAGAAAACCCAGCAGAAACGAGCTCCGCAGCTTCTTCCAGGCTCTTCACGTACACGGCGTTTTCCGCATGATGCTTTTTCGACCCAAATTTTGGATCACCGAGACAGTAGCCTTTCGTTCCAAACTCGGGTTCTTCAGCAATACCACCCCGCGGCTTAACACGTTCAATCCGAATTACTTTGCCAGCCATTCAATTTTTCCTCCGATTGTAAATCCGCCCAAGATAATCACCTCGACAGACCGCAAGGTCATCAATACCGTGCGAGGGTGTCAATTTCTGGCATGGAGATCAAATGTCTTTTGCAAAAGCGCAGGATTTGCTTCGGCTTGCCCAGATGGCGGCGTCCCGCCGAGGTGGTGTCAGCCTCGAGGACATCTGCGCCGAGTTCGATGTGTCGCATCGCACTGCTCAACGGATGACTGAGGCTCTCGAAGCAACTTTCGTGAACGTTTCGACCGCAGACGATGCGGAAAGACGGCGTTACTGGCGGATGGACGCCCCCTTGCCAGACCGACTGCAGCCCCGGCAGGAAACGGCGATCGAGGCGCTGGAAATCGCGGCACGTACCGCGCGCGATGAAGGGCGAATACGGCACTCACGCGCATTGGAGGATCTCCGTGACGGGCTGCTGGCGCGATTGAATCCAAGGGACGCGCTTCGGTCGGAAGCCGATGCAGAGGCAGTGCAGGCTGGATTGGGACAAGTCACGCGCCCGGGCCCTACCGTCACACTGATGCCTGCCGTGACGGAAGCTGTCATCGAAGCGCTGCGCGGTCCCTTCAGGCTGCGCGTCTGCTATGGCGCTCAGGGCGCTGCGCCGCGTGTGATCGAACCGCATGGCATGCTACTGGGGCACCGCAGCTATCTCGTCGCACGGCAACCCGCGCGTGGAGAAGACATCCTGAACTTCCGCATGGACCGGATTCATGAAGCGGAGGTTCTGAACGAAAGCTTTCAACTCGCCTCGGGTTTCTCCTTAGAGACCTATGCCGCTCAGGCGTTTGGTGTCTATCAAGACCCCAAACAATACGGCGAAGTCGTGTGGCGCTTCTCACCGGAAGCCGCTGAGCGAGCCGCCGAATTCCTTTTCCACCCAACCCAAGTTGTCGAGCCTCAGGACGATGGCAGCCTGATCGTCAGGTTCAAGGCAGCAGGCTGGCTGGAAATGGCATGGCACCTCTATCAATGGGGCGACAAGGTGGACGTGTTGGCGCCCCAAGGCTTGCGCAAGTTGATTGAGGGCCACCAGAGGTCGGATTTCGACGCTCTGCCATGACGATCTCGAACAGGAATTTACTATGAAAAACGGTCTCGACCATGCAGCCTTGAAAGCAAAACAACGCGCCATTCGTGAAGGCTTCCCCGAAACCATGGGGCTGCGCGCTCATCGCGCCATCAGTTGGATCGGCCGTGCAGAAGCTTGCGGCGAGGATGATGATGCGCGTTTCATTTTCCTTTGGATCGCATTCAACGCGGCCTACGCCAACGAGCAGGAGTTTCAGGCGGTAGCGCCGGGAGAACGCGCTGCTTTCGTGGAATACTTCGGTCGACTGGTCGCCCTTGATCAAGACCAACGCATCTACAAGGCACTGTGGCAGCGGTTTTCCGGTCCTGTTCGGATGCTCATGGAAAACCGGTACGTCTTCAATCCCTTCTGGCAATACCACAATGGGATTGACGGGTTTGAGGATTGGGAAGATCGCTTCAAGACCTCGGCCCGCTCCTTTGCAACGTCGTTCCAAGCGGGGGACACCGCCCGCGTTCTGAGCTTTGTCTTCGACCGGTTGTACGTGCTGCGCAATCAGCTCGTTCATGGAGGGGCGACCTGGAATAGCGGCGTGAACCGGGCGCAGGTTAGGGACGGCGCGGAAATTCTTGGGTTTCTGATGCCTGCCTTCATCGATATCATGATGGACAACCCAAATGAACACTGGGGTAAGCCATTTTATCCCGTCGTCGAATAGGTCCGAAACTGACTATTCTCATCACGTTTCAACTGGATATGCACGCCCGAGCTTGGTCTCTCATAACAGCATAGTCCGCCATCATCTCGACAGCGGCCAATCCGTCCGGAAGCATCGCCAATTCTTCGGCCGCACGCACCTGAAACTCCCCGCTGTATTCCACGACCGGTGGACATGCAGCCATGCTGCGAGTTTCAAAATCCGCCTTCACGCAGCCGGTCAACCAATTGGCCCCTATCACGAGGACGGCGAGCCGCCGCCTCCAGCATCCTTCGCTGAACTTCATCAGCTTTTTCCCTAGCTTCAAGGCGTTCCGCCAGGCGACCAGCGCGCTCGCCGGAGCGGCGCAGGGCAAGCAGGAACAGAAGGATCGCGACGGCTGTGGCGCCGTGGCAGAGCGCTGCGCGTGCCCATGCCGATCCGACGAACGCAGCGACAAGCCCACCGATCACCGCCGCCCCCTCTTCCAATTGTCCAACCGCGCATAGATCGTGACGGTGCTGTCAGTTTCCTCCTAGAGTCTCGCAGTGCGCGTCATCTCTTGTATGAGCAGCGTCTCCTTGCCCCGGTGCCCGGCAATCGCTGACCCCAGCTTGTGATGCAACTTGGAAAGAACGATCCCCATCGACCTACACACGACAGGCATGTTATCTTTTTGCGCTCTTTCGAATACCATTTTGGCCGTCATCAGGATTTGAGCCAATACCTCGATTTGCTCGTCCTCAACGTCCGACTCTGACAAAGCCTCTGGGATCGCCTCCACAAAACCTTGAAGGCAGCGTCCGAGCATGCGGATCCAACCGCTTCCCGGCTTGTTCGGCCCAAAAGCTTTGGCCTCACCCGCGGTACTATCTGTCTCTGCGGCCTCAGATCGCATCGTGGTGATGAACGCCTGAATCATGGTTAGGGCCGTTATTGACAAGGGCTCCAACCCACCAGATTGGAGTCCGTCGAGAATGACCTGCAGGAATTCACTCAGCTGATCCCGCCGCTGGTCTGGTGAGCGCTTATGAACTGCCGCTGGCTGCTTGCTTCCACTCGAAGATCCACCATTGCTCAATTCGGACTGCGTCGTGCGGGGCTGTAGATGCCGCAGGATCTGTGCAATCCGATCATACGCGCTCCGGAACGCTACATCCCTCTCAGCATTCGTCGAAAGCCCTTGGGCCGCCTCCCCGAATGCATCGCTGTCGAGATGCCGACTATCCGCGTGGTTACAGAGCTGAATCCCGGCAGAAGCCCCTTTTGATAGAGCTGCTCGATAGGGCCCAACATCGCGAGAGGATCGAGCCCCCGCGTTTGTCCGGCCGTCGTCCAACGAGATGGCGCGTCCAGCAATTTTTCACCTCGCCTTGTTCAAGTGTCCTCATATTGGCCGATAACTAAGCGCAGGGCGGTGTCAGAGCAACCTGAGTTGAGATCGGTTATCCGCTGCCCTACGCTGCGCTCATGGAAAAACGTGACCCTTTCAAGTACTTCAAAACCAGCCCTGAGATCATCCGCCTGGCGGTCATGATGTACGTGCGTTTTCCGCTATCGCTGCGCAACGTCGAGGACCTGCTCCACGAACGCGGC
>Ga0209345_10002334_pt1 | contig 21101 bp, 16 predicted proteins | sample Cruoilmetagenom7_FD_187294 | JGI IMG/M metagenome (GOLD analysis project Ga0209345, IMG submission 187294) | Oil polluted marine microbial communities from Coal Oil Point, Santa Barbara, California, USA - Sample 7 (SPAdes) (version 2) | ecosystem: Environmental > Aquatic > Marine > Oil seeps ... | reverse complement strand
GGCGACATTTAATGCCGGGTTAAAGCGCGATGGCCCCGGATTGCTCCTGCGTGATATTTTGAAAGGCGAGGATGCCCAGATTCAGGCAGCAATTGATTTGATCGCAACCGTTGATCCTGACATCCTTTTGATAACAAATTTTGACTTCGATCTAAATCTGATTGCACTAACGGCCTTCACAACCAGTCTGGCCGACGCCGGCACGTCCTATCCGCATAGGTTTGCGCTGCCGCCAAATTCCGGGCTGGCAACCGGGCTTGATCTGAACGCAGACGGAAAGTTCGCAACGCCAGATGATGCACAGGGTTACGGAAAGTTTGCCGGGTATGGCGGGATGGCGTTGTTGTCGCGGTATCCGATTGATGTGGCTCAGGTTCAAGATTTCTCGCATCTATTGTGGGGCGACCTGCCGGGTTCCTCATTTTCCAAGGTTTCGGATGTTTCTGATTCTGCGAAAATTCGAGGCGTCCAGCGATTGTCATCGAAGGGCCACTGGGACGTTCCTGTAATTTTGCCAGATGGAACGGCGCTGCGCCTGCTAGCGTTCCACGCGTCAACACCGGCGTTTGGTGGTTCAGGTAAACGCAATGTCTGGCGAAACCGGGACGAGGTAACGTTCTGGCAACAATATCTGGATGGACAACTGCCCGGCGCCGCGCCGGTTGATCGTTTTGTGATTGTAGGCGATGCCAATCTTGATCCGAAAGATGGTCAGGGAATGAACCACACCATTTCTGATCTGATCCTTCACCCTATGGTCCGGGATCCAAGACCCACCAGTGCCGGAGCCGTTGAGGCAGCGACGGATCAGGGCGGCGTTAACCCCACACATGATGGCGACCCGGCGCTGGATACCGCAGACTGGAGCGATACCAACGGCCCGGGAAACCTGCGTGTCGATTATGTTTTGCCGTCGATAGATTTACGGGTGCTGGACGCGGGCGTGTTCTGGCCTGCGTCCGATGATCCCAACTTTGATATTCTAAGCAATCGAGACCCGGGAACCTCTTGGCACGGCCTGGTCTGGGTCGATCTTGAGCAATAGACTGGCTGTCATGACGGTCCTGATATCGGTTGGTTCAAATTCCGGCAGCAGGTACGCCATTTTTTCACCTGACAGAACATGATCGGTATTCCAGAGATAGCGCATTTCCTTCAGCTCGCGCGCAAGTTCCCAAAACGGTGACGCAAGCGACATCACCCACCACGGAAACCCTGCCAATTTCAACTTGCGACCAAGTTTGATCTCCAGAGCGGAATGAAGCTCGGACACCGCAAAATTGTGACCGGGAAATGGGATATCTTCAAAAACGGCCAGCTTGTCGCGTTGTTCTGCCAGCATCACAGCAGCGCCCGCCCAGTCCGGCAGAAAACAATAGGCCTGCTGGATATGCGGATCACCGACAAAAGTGACCTTGCCCTTTTTGATGTCACGTAAAAGCAGCAGGCCCATGACATCATCCTGCCCTTCAGGATCAATGAAGTTACCGGCGCGCAGAACGATCGTCTGAACACCTGATGCCCGGTAGGCTTGTTCCATTTCGACTCGAATTTTTCCTTTGCGCGACACCGGGCGGTGCGGGGTGTCTTGCGACCACGTGCCGGGAGTATCGCCAAAATTATATACATTGCCGGGCAGGATGACGGTCGCGCCGCTGGCCTTGGCTGCGGCGATAACTTGTGCGGTGATCTCGGGGATCAGTCTGGCCCAATTATGGTAGTTCGGCGGGTTCAACCCGTTTACGATGACGTCGACCCCGATCGCCGCGCTATTCATATCGTCTTTGCTACGGTCGAACCTTCGGACCTGCCAACCGGCGGTGTGGAAGGCGGCCGTAGCGTTTCGACCAATTTTGCCGGATGCGCCGAGTATAAGAACAGTCTTCGACATTGGGATATTCCTTATGTTGATTGATAACGGTCCGGAAAAAATACAAGTTCATAAATGAATTACGATTGCCAAAAAGGACATAACAACTATACAAAAATGAATGGGTATATCAGGATCGACACTGGACTGGACATTGGTGCAGTCATTCACCGCAGTGGCGCGGGAAGGCTCGTTATCCGCCGCTGCGCGCCAATTAGGACAAAGTCAGCCGACGATAGGCAGGCACATCAAAGCGCTGGAAACACATCTGGGGATTGAGCTGTTTACCCGCGTTCCGCAAGGCCTGATCCCGACGCAAGCAGGATTAGAGATACTTGGCCATGCAGACACCATGGCCGGGGCCGCCGCAAAACTGCGCCTGACCGCTGCCGGCCGTGCACAAGAATTGCGTGGGACGGTTCGCATAACTGCAAGTATCGTGATATCGCATTTCATTCTGCCGGAAATCCTCAGCGACATTCGCCAGGCTTTGCCAGACGTTCAGCTAGAACTGGTCCCATCTGACACAACCGAGAACCTGATTTTTCGAGAGGCGGACATCGCAGTCCGAATGTACTGCCCGACGCAGCTGGATGTGATAACAAAGCACGTTGCCGATCAGCAGATAGAAACCTATGCGGCAAGTTCGTATCTGGATCGCGTCGGCCGACCAGAGACGATTGAAGATGCGTTGAAACTGGATTTGATCGGGTTTGACAAAAATGATCTTATTATCCGTTTGCTGGGGGATGCCGGGACAAGTGTAACCCGCGATTTTTTTCCTCTGAGGTGCGATGATCAGGCTGCCTACTGGCAATTGGTGCGCGCCGGATGCGGCATTGGCGCGACCCAAACCCTTATCGGTGATGCGGACCCTTTGGTGGAGCGAATTTCAGCCGGGTTTCACTTCGCTCCATTGCCAGTTTGGCTTGCTGCACCTGAAGCATTACGCACAAATCTGCGTATCCGCGCAGTCTGGGACCTTTTGGCAGACGAGCTGGCAAAACGGACCGGCGCTTGACCCCACTTTACCAGCAGTTTAGGCCGGGGCCCGACAGCTTTCATTAAAGGAAAAATCCATGAGCAACCCATCCCTTTTGATCCTTCCCGGTGACGGTATCGGCCCCGAAGTCATGGCAGAGGTGGTCAAGGTCATCGACTGGTTTGGCGACAAGCGCGATCTGAAAATCGACGTGTCGCACGGGTTGGTGGGTGGCTGTTCTTATGACGCGCATGGCACACCGCTAACGGATGAGACAATGGCACATGCACAAGAAGTTGACGCGGTGCTGCTGGGGGCCGTCGGTGGGCCGAAATACGATGATCTGGATTTCTCGATAAAGCCAGAGCGCGGGTTATTGCGGCTGCGCAAGGAAATGGACCTTTATTCCAATCTGCGCCCGGCACAATGCTTCGATGCTCTGGCCGAATTTTCGTCCCTTAAACCCGAGATTGTCAGCGGGCTGGATATTGTCATCGTGCGCGAACTGACCAGCGGCATTTATTTCGGCGAACCGCGCGGGATTATCAAAGAGGGTAACGAACGGGTCGGCATTAACACCCAGCGCTACACCGAAAGCGAGATCGCTCGCGTTGCACGATCTGCATTTGAGCTGGCGCGGCGACGCTCAAACAAAGTCTGTTCGATGGAAAAAGCCAATGTGATGGAATCCGGCATTCTCTGGCGCGATGTGGTGCAAGAGGTGCATGACGCAGATTATCCGGATGTCGAACTGACCCACATGTATGCAGACGCAGGTGCGATGCAGCTTTGCCGCTACCCCAAGCAGTTCGACGTGATCGTGACCGACAATCTGTTTGGTGACATGTTGTCGGACATGGCCGCGATGTTGACCGGATCACTGGGTATGCTGCCTTCTGCCAGCCTTGGCAGCCCGATGGAAAACGGACGGCCCAAGGCGATGTATGAGCCGGTCCACGGCTCGGCACCCGACATTGCCGGTCAGGCAAAAGCCAACCCTTCGGCCTGTATTCTGAGCTTTGCGATGGCGCTGCGCTATTCCTTTGATCAGGGTGACGAGGCAACCCGTCTGGAAAAGGCTGTTGAAAAGGTTCTGGCGGACGGCGTGCGCACTGCAGATTTGATGCAATCTGATGGCGGCACGCCGGCGACAACCTCAGAGATGGGCGATGCTGTCGTAGCAGCGCTGGAAGCAAGCCTCTGATCCAATCGAATTGGTATTAAAACGGCACGCGCGACGGCTGCACTTTTTCACAGCGCGCGTGCCGAACTACCCGGCCAATGTGGGCCCCCCCACTTTCCTGTCCCTGAAATCACACCACATCTTTTAAAAATTTTGGACGGCTGCGTTTTTGCGCTATGTTGCGCCTCGGCGGGTTGACCTACCATTTAATGTCCGGCGCCCTGAAACCATTGTGAGTGCAGAACTATGGTCAACCTGAATGGAATACTTCTGGCGTTGGCAGCCTTTGGGTTTTTTGCCACCCACGATGTCGTCATCAAAACTCTGGGCGGTATCTATTCTCCATTCCAGTTGATTTTTTTCGCCGTGCTCCTTTCATTTCCGCTGGTCACATTCATGCTGATGCGTGATGCAACGACCGGACACCTGCGCCCGGTGCATCCGTGGTGGATAGCGATCCGAACCGCCGCCGGAGTGATTGGCGGCGTTTCTGCATTCTTTGCATTTTCGGTTCTTCCGCTGGCACAGACCTACTCGATTTTATTTGCATCACCGCTGTTGATTACGGTCCTGTCGATCCCAATTCTGGGCGAACAAGTCCGACTGCGGCGGTGGCTGGCAGTCATTGTCGGCCTGATCGGGGTTCTGATTGTATTGCGCCCGGGTTCCGAAGATTTGGGGCTTGGCCATCTGGCCGCCCTGAGCGCCGCTGCCGCCAGTGCGCTGGCTTCCATCATTGTTCGCAAGATCGGGCGTGAAGAACGCAGCGTCGTGTTATTGCTTTATCCAATGGCCGCTAATTTTGTGGTCATGGCTTGCGCGCTGCCCTTTGTATACAAGCCCATGCCAATTGAACATTTCGCAATGGTGGGGTTAATCTCCTTGTTCGGATTCATCGCAGGGCTCTGCCTGATCGCGGCATATAAAAATGCCGAAGCAGCTGTCGTCGCGCCAATGCAATATTCGCAAATCATCTGGGCAACGATATTCGGATATTTCTTTTTTGCCGAATTGCCAGACCGGGAAACATTTCTGGGAGCTGGCGTCATTATCTTGTCGGGTCTCTACATCGTATTTCGCGAAAGCCGCTCTCAGGTGTCCGATAACACGCCCGTTCTGCGCACCCGCAGCCGCCATGAAACTGGCTCGACTTTTCGCATCAGCCCTTTCGTGCGACGCTACTTTCCCAAGAAGTGAAGCCTTGCCCAAAAACAGGCGACTCGGCTATTTCCGTCAATGGGCGGAGTGTAGCTCAGCCTGGTAGAGTGCTGCCTTCGGGAGGCAGGGGGGCGGAGGTTCAGATCCTCTCACTCCGACCATAAACTTCATTTACGCTGAGCATACTTGGGTTAGCAATTGTCATCGGGACCTGAACGCAGGCCATCGTGACCGAATAGCTCGCCGCCAAAAAATCACCTAAGCCGTTGTCAAAGCACACGAACAACCCTAACCTCGACCTAAGACCCAATTGCTTTCGGTGTACCGGATTGACATCTGATCCCGGAGTGTTGATCGAGGCAGATAAATGGTTGTACGCGACTACGACGAACAAACCGACGATAACGGCCCAACAGATATCTTAGGCCGCACCCAAGGCATTCACTATTCTGATGACCCGAGGGATGTCGGCTGGGTCCGCAAAAACGTCCCGTGTCAGACCGCCTGTCCAGCGGGCACCGATATCCCTGCCTACATCTGGGCGATCATGCAGAACAAACATGGCCTGTCCTACGAAATCAACCGCGAGGCAAACGTGCTGCCCGGTGTTCTTGGCCGGATTTGTTCCCGCCCCTGTGAGGATCAGTGCCGCCACGGTTGGCCCGGCAATGGTGAACCAGTCAGTATTTGCCATTTGAAAAGATCAGCGGCGGACCTGAAAGATATTGGCCATCGCCTGAATGAAAGCTTGTTTGGTCCGTCTGGCAAAAAAGTGGCGATCGTCGGCTCTGGCCCGGCAGGCGTTGCTGCGGCCCATGACCTTTCGCTGATGGGCCACGATGTTACATTGTTTGAACGCGAAGACGAGGCCGGGGGGATGTTGAATTACGGCATTCCCGAATTCCGTCTTCCCCGCGATGTTCTGCAGGAAGAAATTCACAATGCTCTGCGGCTGGGCGTTACCCTGAAAACCGGGGTCACCATCGGTAACGGCGAAGGCGAAACCCCACTAGCCCAATTGCGGGACGCATTCGATGCAGTGCTTCTGGCGACCGGTTGCATGGCGGCCACCGAACTGCCGCTGCGCGAAGATGCCAAGGGAGGGCAGGTCGAAACAATCGACAACATTGAATATGGCTTTGATTTTCTGCTGGAAATGCATCGCGGCGCTGACAAGATCGTTGGCAAACGCGTGGCGGTTGTTGGTGCCGGTTTCACGGCACTTGATTGCGCACGGGTCGCCCGCCGCCTTGGGGCGGAAGAAGTTACCATTCATTTGCGCACCACAGAAGAATACATTCCGGTCACCAAGGACGAGATACTTGAGTCAAAAAGTGAAAATGTTGCGTTCCTGGGGCTGCGCACTCCGGTTGCGCTGCACAGCGACGATCTGGGCACACTGAAGACGGTCGAATTTGTTCAGAACCGCCTGGGCGGCTGGCGCGACAACGGGCGGCGCAAGGCTATCGCTATTGATGCTTCAGAATTTGAAATCGCATGCGATACCCTGTTGGTGGCCATTGGCCAGCGCACCAGCCACGATTTTCTGGACGCCGAATTAACGCTGGATCGCTGGAAAAACGCCCAGATCAATCAGGACGGTATGACCTCACTTGATGGCGTATTTGCCGCCGGTGACTATGTCAAAGGCGCAAGTACGGTGATTGAAGCCGTTGGTCAGGGGCGCGAGGTTGCCAAAAACGTCGACACATGGCTGATGGGCAAACCGCGGTATCGTCAGATGGTGCGGATCGAGGAAGTCACCGAACCGCTGCGCGAGCGTGCGTTTGATTTTATTCCGCGAAACCACATGCCGACCGAAGATATCGAGGAGCGTAGTGTTAACCTCAAACAAGAGGTTGAAAAGGGGTTTGGCGACGACCTGGCGCACGAAGAAGCCAAGCGCTGTTATCTTTGCAATCTCAATTACCAAATTGACATTGATAACTGCATCTATTGCCGGGCTTGTATCGATGTTGCACCAAAAAACTGCATCAAGATGGTCGAGGGTATCGAGATCAAAGAAGATGGCACCTATGGTGCCTTGCAGGAAACCGGGGAATGGGACCACGTCGGGGCGATCTGGGTCGACAATAATGAATGTATCAGATGCGGCGCCTGCTATACTGTCTGCCCAACCCAATGCATCTCGATCACCCGCAACCAACTTGTCATGCGGGAGTTTTAGACGATGAGTGACCCGATACATCACGTTATTATCGGTAGCGGCAGCGCCGGATTTGGCGCGGCCACGACCCTGCGCCAGACAGATGCAGACTGCCGGATCACAATGATTACCATGGACGGCCTGCCCTTTTATCATCGCTACGACTTGCCACAGGTGTTTCGCGGTCAACATGACTGGCGCGAGTTACTTGACGAACCGCCCTCTTATTATGACGAAATGGGCATCCAACTGCGCCGTCGTAGCCGGGTTGTTGATGTGGATGGCTCGAAACAACTTGTTACCCTCGCACATCAGGAAAACGTGGCTTATGACAACCTGCTTGTCTGTGCGGGCGGGCGTGGGTATTTGCCTGAAAACCTTACCGAATATGCCGGCCTGATGCACGGCCTTGGCTCGTTCGAAGCAGCGATGCGGCTTTACAGAGACCTGCCAAAAGGTGGAACCGCAATCATAATTGGCGGCGATATGATCGGCATCGATCTGGCCCTGACGCTGCTGGACACCGGTTATAACGTCACTTTGATTGCCAACGCCCAGACATTTTGGCCGCATGAGGTTTCCGACGACGAGCGCGCTCAGTTGTTCAAGGCATTAACTGCCAAAGGCGTGACCGTTTTCCAAGACCACCGCCCGGTGGGTGTGTCGCGTGACGACAAAAATAAATCTGCGTGTTGCGTTATGCTGGAAGACGGCACCGAAGTGGCCGGGGATGCGGTTTTGTCATTTTGCGGCCTGACCTCTTCGGTAGAATTCATGCTGAAGGCCGAGGTCGATATCGAACGCGGTTTGTTGGTGACCCCGGAATTACAGACATCAAACAAAACCATCTGGGCGGCTGGTGACGTTTGTCAGATCTGGCACGATCAGGAAAAGGCCTATAAATTTTATCACGGCTGGAAACACGTCCGTATAATGGGCGAACTTGCAGCCCGCAACATGTCGGGCGCACACGAGATTTTCTATACCGATGTCGAGGACCGGATCGGGGTCGATGCAAACGGGCAGATCAACTCAACTTTCTGGACACATTGAAGATGAACAAAGCCGGGACAGATATTCAGATCGCGATTTGTGGCTCTGCCGGTGACGGCACTATTGCCTCGGGCGATATCATGAAACGCGCAGCCGCACTTATGGGATACAACGTCATTGCCTTTGACGTCTATCCGCCCGAAATTCGCGGCTTTGGGAAATGCATTTCGCGAATAAGGATATCCAGTCAACAGGCTTATTCGCTGAAAGAACAGTCGGATATTCTGATTTCATTGAACGACAGCCATACAATTCCTCATGTGGGCGAGGTGCGCGATTTCGGCGCTGTGATTTATGATGATCATCTGGTGTCGACGGTGGCCGAAGGCGGGCATATCAGCGCCCATATCAACGCCGCACAGGTGCCCTATGGGTTCAGCATCCGACAGATATCCGAGCAGGCAACCAACTCGGCGCGGTCACGCAACATCGTGATCCTTGGATATGTTGCTGGCCTGTACGATCTGCCGAACGAACATTTTCGCAAGATAATAGAAGCCAAATTCGCTAAGAAGCCTCAGGCGGTCATTGATGATAACATCAAGGCATTTGACGCCGGTGTTTTGGTCGGCCAGGCGGTGTTCAAACTGGACGATGTGGTCGTTGGCAAAGCGGGCGACGAGGCAACTGGAAGCAAAGCGGTTATGATGACCGGCAATGGCGCGGTTGTGCGTGGTTTCATGGAAGCGGAAATTCAAAGCTATTTTGGCTATCCCATCACCCCGGCTACCAGCATCATGGAGCGACTGGCAGTCGAATTGCCGCCAGCGGGCGGTAATTTCCTGCAAACCGAGGATGAGATATCAGCCATCGCAGCCGCCATTGGTGCCGGATACACCGGGTCGCGCGCTGCGACTGCAACATCGGGGCCGGGATTAGCCTTAATGGCTGAAATGCTAGGGCTCGGCGTCATGGCCGAAGTCCCTGTGGTGGTCGTGGTCAGCCAGCGCGGTGGACCATCAACAGGACTACCAACAAAAACCGAACAATCAGACCTTAATCTGGCTGTATTTGGCGGCTCTGGTGATGCCCAACGTATTGTTCTTGCACCAACCAATGTTGAAGGCTGCTACCGCTGCGCAGGCATGGCATTTGACATCGCCGAAAAATACCAGACGCCAGTTATCCTGCTGATCGACCTCTATCTGTCCAATCGGTATGAAACAGTTGTTCCCTCTGTCGAGGCCTCCTTCGCCCCCAAGCCCCGCGAACCCCTAAAGTTGGAAGACCACCAGCCCTACAAGCGGTTCAAATTCACGGAAAGCCATATTTCCCCCCGCGCCCTGCCCGGCGAAGCTGGGTTTATGCATACGATCACCGGATTAGAGCATAACGAAAGCGGCCGACCAAATGATGCCATCCATATGGATATGACCATCAAGCGCCACGAAAAGCTGAACACTGCGGTAAACTATCCGGGACTGAATGTTCATAAGCGGTTTGGCGATGAAGGCCCGGTTGATGTTGGTATTCTGGGCTGGGGATCAACATTCGGCGAAATTCTGGAAACCATGTATGAGGCGCAAGCCGAGGGTATCCGTTGTGCTGCGATGAAGGTCGTGATGCTGTCCCCACTGCCGGTGGAAGCGCTAAAAGAGTTCTTTGCCGATTGTCGTGAAATTCTTGTGCCGGAACTGAATTACGAAGGGCAGTTTGCAGGACTTGTTTCCGCAGCTCTGGGCAAACCGGTAACCCGCCTGAACCGCGCCACAGGATCGCCCGTGGTTGTCAAAGAAATTCTTGAAGAGGTAAGGCGTTTGTCAGTGCAAAGCCGGGCCCCTCTTAGTGCTGCCGAATAACCGGAGTAAAATCATGAATGAACGCGTCGAACCCGTCTATCTTGAGGAAAAGCTGGAAGAAATTCGCGCAGACGGTCATATGGATTTTCGGTCCAAATCGCTGCCTACATGGTGTCCGGGCTGCGGCTATTTCAGTATGGCCGAAGGGCTGACATTTGCACTAAAACAGCTTGGACTCGACCATAAGGATGTGGTCGTTGTGTCCGGGATCGGCTGTGCTTCGCGCTTTCCGTTCTTTGTTAGCACCTATGGGTTTCACACTTTGCACGGTCGGGTTCTGCCGGTTGCTACCGGGGTCAAGATTGGCAATGACGACCTGACGGTTGTCGCGGTAGGTGGCGACGGAGACGCGTTTGCCATCGGCGGCGGCCACATTCCACATGCGGCACGACGCAATGTGAACATGACTTATCTGGTTTTTGACAACGGCATTTACGGTCTGACAAAAGGCCAGACATCGCCTACATCAGCACTGGGATTCAAAACGTCTTCGTCGCCGTACGAAAACGGGGATGTCCCGCTAAACCCATTGATGATGTTGCTCAGCTACGGTGCCAGCTGGGTTGGGCAAGCCTATGCCGGGCATAAACAACATCTTGCCGATATGATAACCGAGGCAATGTCCCATCAGGGCTTTTCCTTCCTGAGGGTGCTTTCACCCTGCGTCACATTCGACAAAACCGACAACACATACGGCAATCTCAACATGCTGGTGCGCGAACTTCCGGAAGATCATGACAACAGCAATCTGATGGCTGCAATGGGGCAAGCGATGCAAACCGACCACCCGGCTATTGGCGTTTATTATCAGGAGAAGCGTGCGACCCTACATCAGGCGATGCAGGCTACGGCCAATCGGGCCGGAGGATCAGAATAGGCCGTAGCTTGGTCAGACAGGTGTGACCGCTCGGTCTTATCGTTAAGTTGGAGTGGCGGTCTTAATCTGTGCCTCGCGCCCCAAGTATCCTTCAGCCTGTACGAAGTCCTTTGGGTTGAATTGTTGGCGTTACCCGGCCAATTCCCACTTCGTGATTGGCGGTGGCCCAAAATGCCAACCCCCTGCGGGTCGGTTTAAGCCCTAGCCAAGTTGGGTCTTCGGTTCAACGTAAGCCAGAGCGCACCAACGATTACGAGGTTCACGGTTCCCGCAATCGCAGCGTTTGCGAAAGTCCAGTTGTAGTCACCGGTAAGGTCAAAAAATAGCCCGCCCTGCCAACCGCCCAATCCGTGACCTAGGAATGCAAATGCAAGTATCACACCCATCGATGAAGCCCGGCGGGCCGGGGCGGTTAGATTGCGGGCGGTCACCAACAAGGTCGTCATCACACCAGCGTAGCCGAAACCGTAAATAGCGGCATAAATATAAAAGCTCTCGAGCCGATCCAGAAAGATGAACCCGAAAACGAGCAGGGTCTGCCACCCGGACGCGAGCAGATAAGAGGGGATAGCGCCAATCGTGTCTGCGATTTTGCCGAAGGCAATGCGGCCGAGAATCGCGACCATCAGCATGGTAAGCAGGACGCTGCCAGCTTCGGGTGCGCCAAAACCCTGGCCCTGAACAAGCGGCATGAGGTGCATTAGTGGTACAGCCATGCATGTGCAGCAAAAGATCACCGCAACTGATAGCCAGGCTGTAACGACAATATTAGGAAGCCCCGAGGGGGTTTCGTCAGACAAAGAACCCTGCTCGCGCGGCAAGGGCGCATCGCGCACAAGCAGCGAAAGCGGTAAGAGCGTAGCAAGGGTGATGAGCCCCTGTGCAGCCATCGCATTGCGCCAGCCTAGTGCCTCGATCAGAAATGCGCCGCCAAAGGGCACCCCGCCCTGCCCGAGCGCTTGCCCGGCGGACAAGAGTCCGATAGCCAGCCCTGCGCCTCGGGTGAACCAGTTGCCAACCAGAGCCGTAAGAGGTGCCGACAAAGCGCCGCCGCCCAGCGCACCGGCAATGAAAAACAGCACGTAGAGCTGCCAGAGTTCACTGGCACGGGACGCGGCCAAAGTCGCCAATCCGGCGCTGGCAATACCCAGCAAAACGATCGGGCGAATACCGTATTTTTCAGTGGCGAAGCCCATTACGAGTGAGCCAAATGCAATGCCGATAAGACCAGATGTGTTGATCAGAGATATGTCTCCACGACCCCAGCCCTGTGCCTGTTCAAGCGGCAGGACATAAACCGACATGCCATTTACAAGTTGCCCCATGGTCAGCGCCAGAATGAACGACGACACCGCAAGGATCACCCATCGGTAAGGGTGGTTTTCGGTCTGATCAGAAACTTGTTGCATGGCGTGGTCCTGAGGTGCGGCACTGTCGCCGTGAAACTTCCATAACACAGTTCCCTACCTTCGTCCCGGTCAACTATTTTCCCGGCGACTTCGGCGTATTGATCGTTGGATATGCCGGGTCCCTAATTGAAAACCACCCGCCTCAAAACAGCTTCCCGCCATAGCCATTACAGGAATTGGCGGGAATTGCGTTTGTTCGCGCGGATATTTCCTAGGTGGAAGACACCGCTCTTTTGGCCATCACGCTGATCAGGTGCGCCCGGTAATCGGCAGCGCCATGCATGTCAGACATAATGCCATCTTCGGAAACCGACACATCTTCGAGCGCACCAACTGACCATTTTTTTCTCAACGCAGCCTCCATGCTTTCAACGCGAAAGACACCATTTTCACCTGCCCCGGTTACAGCGACCCGAATGCCGCCGTCCCCATCTGCAACAAACACCCCGACCAGCGCAAACAGCGATGCCGATTGGGCGAACTTGGCATATGCGGCCTTTGAGGGCGCTGAGATCCTGATGGCGGTTACGATCTCTCCTTCATCAAGAGAGGTGGTAAACAGCCCTTGGAAATAGTCGTCCGCGGTAATTTCACGAGCATTGGTCACGATCGTCGCTCCCAGTGCCAGTATTGCTGCCGGATAGTCCGCGGCCGGATCATTGTTGGCAAGCGAACCGCCAATGGTTCCCATATGGCGCACGGCCGGATCGCCAATTTTCGAAGCAAGGTCGGCAAGCGCCGGACACAGGCGCGCAACGTCTGCGTTGCCGGCAACATCCGCATGTGTGGTGGCGGCTCCGATAGTTAGTGTGTCACTGTCTGCCGTTACCCCCGAAATGCCTTCAATCTCGCGGATGTCCACAAGATCACTTGGTGCGGCAAGATGTTGTTTCATTGTCGCCAATAGTGTCTGACCACCAGCCAGTATCACCGCCTCGCCGCCACCAGAAAGGGCGGTCACGGCGTCGGTGATGGATGCGGGTTTATGATATTTTGTCGGATACATCTGTCGTTCCTCCCCTATTCTGCCACTACGGATTTACCGGCGGACTGAATGGCCCGCCAAACCGCTTGTGGCGTTGCTGGCATTGCCAGATCGTTGGTTCCAATCGCGTCAGTAATTGCATTGATCACAGCGGGCGGTGACCCAATCGCACCGGCCTCACCGCAGCCCTTCACGCCTAACGGGTTGTTGGGACTGGGCGTTTCATGGTGCTGAACTGTGAAGAATGGCAAATCCGTCGCGCGCGGCATTGTGTAATCCATGTACGAACCGGTAATAAGCTGACCGTCATCGTCATAGATAACCTGCTCAAGCAATGCCTGACCGATGCCCTGCGCCACCCCGCCATGCACCTGCCCCTCGACAATCATCGGGTTGATGATGGTGCCGAAATCATCTGCAGAGGTGAACTGGATAATCTTAGTTTTACCGGTATCTGGGTCGACCTCTACTTCACAGATAAAGGCTCCTGACGGGAATGAGAAATTCACCGGATCAAAAAACGCAGATTCCTTCAGGCCCGGCTCCATCCCGTCTGGCAGATCGTGAGCAATATAGGCGGCCAGTCCAACTTCGTGCCAGGCCATTGCCTTGTCGGTTCCGGCGACTTTCACTTCGCCACCTTCGATCACAATATCATCTTCCGAGGCTTCCAGCGCATGGGCCGCGATCTTTTTCACTTTGGCCTCGACCTTATCCATCGCCTTGACGACGGCCGACATACCAACAGGGGCAGAACGCGAGCCATATGTACCCATGCCAAACTGCACCTTGTCTGTATCGCCATGCACGATCTGGACGTTTTCAACCGGAATATCGAACCGGTCTGCCACGATTTGCGCAAATGTGGTTTCATGCCCTTGTCCGTGACTGTGGCTGCCGGTCAGGATTTCGATGGACCCAACAGGGTTTACTCGCACCTCGGCAGATTCCCAAAGGCCAACACCGGCACCCAGCGAACCGGCGGCTTTGGATGGTGCCAATCCGCATGCCTCGATGAACGTCGAATACCCAAACCCACGCAGTTTCCCGCGAGAGGCGGCCTCTGTTTTGCGGGCCGCAAACCCGGCAACGTCCGCAGACTTCTGCGCCATATCCAGAATTTTTGGGAAATCTCCAGCATCATAGGCCATCAAAACAGGCGTCTGATGTGGGAAGCTTTGGACGAAATTGCGTCGCCTTAATTCCGCCGGGTCCATTCCCATTTCACGAGCGGCTGTTTCCATCATCCGTTCCACCAGATAGGTCGCCTCGGGACGCCCGGCGCCCCGATATGCATCTACCGGCGCAGTGTTGGTGTAATAGGTGCGCACATTGCAGTGAATGTTCTGAACATCATACTGGCCTGACAAAAGAGGAGCATAAAGATAAGTCGGCACAGAGCTTGAAAACAACGACATATACGCGCCGATATTGGCGAGCGTGTCGACCTTGAAACCGACAATCTTTCCGTCCGCATCAAAGCCCATCTGTGCGGTAGTGACGTGGTCACGCCCATGCGCGTCGGTCAAAAATGCCTCGGATCGGTCCGAGGTCCACTTAACCGAGCGGTTGGTTTTCATCGAAGCCCACAGACAGGCAATTTCTTCGGGGTAGATATAGATTTTGGCCCCAAAGCCACCGCCTACATCGGGCGCAATTACCCGCAGCTTATGCTCTGGTGCTACATTATAGAAAGCCGACAGGACAAGCCGCGCCAGATGTGGGTTCTGACTTGTCGTGTAAAGCGTGTAATGTTCTTCCGCATCATCATAGGTCGCAACCGCTGATCGGGGTTCCATCGGGTTTGGTGACAGTCGGTTATTGGTCAGTTCGAGACTGGTGATGTGGGATGCGCTGGCAAGGCCTGCGTCTGTCGCGGTCTCATCGCCAAGTTCCCAATCAAAAATCTGGTTGCCCGGAGCATTTTCGTGAACTTGCGGCGCGCCGTCTGCCTTTGAGGCAAGCACACCTGCAACCGCAGGCAATTCCTCATATTCAACCTTGACCGCCTCGGCGGCGATCCGTGCCAGCGCTTGGGTTTCCGCAATCACCATGGCCACCGCATCACCAACATAGCGCACCTTATCTGTGGCCAGCGCGGACCAGTCACCCATATTCATTGGGCTGCCGTCTTTTGACGTAATCGCCCAACCGCAGATAATATTGCCAATACCGTCGCCGGTCAGTTGCTGACCATTCAGAACGTCGATAACGCCGTCCATCGCCAATGCGGCACTAGCGTCGATACCTTTGACATTGGCGTGGGCATGGGGGCTTCGCACGAAAGCCGAATAGGCCTGATTATCGTTGCGGATATCGTCGGTATATTTGCCTTTACCGGTCGTGAAACGTTTGTCTTCCTTGCGTTTAACGCGGTCACCAATTTTCGTACTCATTCTGTATCTCCCTGTTCGCCGCTCACATCTTGGCGGCAGCGTCCTCGATCGATTTCACGATGTTGTGGTAGCCAGTGCAGCGGCAAATATTGCCCTCAAGTTCCGCCCGGATCGCGTCAGAGCTCAGCTCTTTTCCTTCAGCCTTGTAGCGGTTGAACATATCGACACCCGACATGATCATACCCGGAGTGCAGAACCCACATTGCAGACCGTGATTGTCGTTGAATGCGATTTGCATCGGGTGCAATTCGCCGCTCGACAGGCCCTCGATGGTCATCACATCTGCGCCGTCCAGCGAAACCGCTAGTGTCGAACAGGATTTAACCGCCTTACCGTTCACATGCACAACGCATGCACCGCACTGGCTGGTGTCGCAGCCGACATGGGTGCCCGTCAGACGCAGATTTTCCCGCAGAAATTCTGACAACAGCGTTTCATCGGGCACATCCCCGCTGACCGCTTTACCGTTTACGTTCATACTTACTTTTGTCATGTGGTCCTCCCAGACAGACGAATTTCTGCGTCTTCAATTTCACGGGGCAATTTTCCGGAAAACTCTGGTGACATGCGAAGTGTCAGAAGTCTTATCCAAAGTCATCGGGGGATGAACCACTGCTAAATCAACTGGCAATATCAACACGTAGAACATCCCCAAATCAAAGCCCATAACACAGGATCATAATGCTGGTGCGATTCGAAGCAACAGGTTTGAACCAGGTGGTCTGGATTTCGTCAAAGTTCCCGCATCAGGCGATCTTTCTCACCCGGGCCACTCAATGCACTGCTGAGGTCTGCCAACGTGTCCAGAGAATGGCACGCATGAAAGCTGTCAGCATGTGGAAGGATCGCCTGAATACCCGCGGCTTTTGGCGAAAACCCTTCCCAACGCAAGAGCGGATTTAGCCAAATTAGTTTGCGGCACGACAGGGAAAGACGCTGGACCTCGGCCTGCAACAATGCAACATCGCCACGCTCCAATCCATCAGTGATCAGCAACACCACTGCACCTTGCCCCAACACCCGGCGCGACCAGTCGCGATTAAAACGGTGCAGCGCTTCGCCGATGCGGGTACCGCCTTGCCAATCCGGCGCTTCCTGCCCAACCGCGCTCAGGGCCAGGTCGATGTCTTTCAGGTGCAAAGCGCGGGTAACATTGGTCAATCGGGTGCCAAAGGTAAACCCGTGAACCCTGCCCCAGCCCGGGTTGGGCGCCCAGACCAGCGCATGAAGGAAATGCATCATCATGCGGGAATAGACCGACATCGAGCCGGAAATATCGCACAAAGCAACAAGGTTGGGCGCGCGCGTCCGCGGGGTTTTTCGGGACATACGATCAATCTCGCCGCCCTTGCGCAAGGAGCGGCGCAACATAGCGCGAACATCCGGTGTTCGGCCATGGGTCCAAGCCCGGTGTCGCCGGGTTTTCAAGGGCTTTACCGGCAGCGACAAGGTGCCGATTGCCTTCGTCGCCTCGGCGATCTCGGACGCGCTCAACTGCTCAAAATCCATTGTCCGCAGCGCTTCATTTTGCGACCAGCTGAATTGTGCGTCAATTTCAACCTCTTGGCGCTCCGGGGCCTGTGGTTCGGGAGACGGGTGATCTGCCAGCGCCTCTGCAGCGCGTCGTTGCGCAGTTTTCGGGGGCCGGTCTTCTTCACCGCCCATCGACTGCACAAGCGGCAGCATCATTTTCATCATCCGTTCCAGATATTCCGGATCGCGCCAGAAGAGATGGAACACCTGATGGTAAGTTTCCAAATGCTCAGGACGGATAATCAGCGTTGCACGCAGCGTGTAATAGAAATCCTGCCGCTTGGTGAATCCCGCGCGCTGAACGGCTTGGATGGCATTGCGCAACTGCGACGTTCCAACAGCGACGCCCGCTTTGCGTAAGGCGCGGGTGAAATGAACGATGTTGTCAACCAGATGCCCATGTGTTTCCGGCAGAGTCGGGTTCATCGTCTCAGGATGCTTTTGCGATATCGGCGCGCGCATCTTCCAGAATACGGGATGCTTCAGAGCCCGCAATTTTGGCGATGTCATCCTGATATTTCAGCACCGCCCCAAGAGTATCGGACACAATTTCAGGCGATAGGGACACCGCATCAAGAGCAATCAGGCAGCGTGCCCAATCCACGGTTTCGGCGACGCCGGGGTTCTTGAACAGGTCCTGGCCGCGCAAACGCTGGACGAAAGCGACAATCTCGGACGAAAGGGCGGCAGTGCAATCGGGCACCCGGCGGGTCAGAATTTCCACCTCGCGTTCATAACTTGGATAATCGACCCAATGGTAAAGGCAACGTCGTTTCAACGCGTCATGAACCTCGCGGGTTCGATTTGACGTCAGGATCACAATCGGCGGATCATCAGCCTTGACGGTCCCAAGTTCCGGGATCGTGACCTGATAGTCCGACAAAGCTTCCAACAGAAACGCCTCGAACGGCTCATCTGTTCGATCAACCTCATCAATCAGCAAGACCGGCGGGCCTTCGGCCTGAGGTTCCATAGCTTCCAGAAGAGGGCGACTGATCAGGAAGTCTGATGAAAACAGCTCCTGCTGCAAAGCACTGCGATCAGCACCCCCGGTTGCTTCGGCAGTGCGGATCGCGATCATTTGAGCTGCAAAGTTCCATTCATAAATCGCCGAGGCTGCATCCAGACCTTCATAGCACTGCAACCGGATCAACCGTCGCCCCAGTGCGGCGGCTAAAGCCTTGGCAATCTCAGTTTTCCCAACCCCCGCCTCGCCTTCAAGAAACAGCGGTTTGCCAAGGCTCAGCGACAGGAACACAACCGTTCCCAGATCCCGTCCGCAAACGTAGTTCTGAGCCTTCAGAAGGCTCATGGTGTCATCGATGTTCGCAGGCAAATGCTTCATAGCCAAAGGTAAATTCCGCAAGGATTCCTTGTCAGTTATACCTGTCGTTTTTGGCCTGTCTATGAAATCAGCAATTCCTGGCGTTCCACAGCCCAGCTTATTGGGTGCCGCAAAGGCAGATTAAGACGGACAAATCCATTGGCCGCTGCCATCCGGAAGTAGGAACCTGTGGTTCCAATCCTCGCATTTCAAGCAAAGGAGCGCAGCCAATGCCGCCACCCATATTCCGAAACCCGGTAGCCCGATCAGGGTAGCGCTTATTCCCCGGTGAACTTCGCTTTGCGCTTTTCAAGAAATGCACCGATGCCTTCACGCCGGTCCTTCGTTTCGTAGATTGTCGAAACTATGAACGACTCGTAATCCAAAGCTGATGTCAGATCCATCTGCATCCCGGTGTGAACCGTATGCTTGATATATGACAGGCTTTGGGGTGCGCGGGTGGCGTAATGTTCAACCCGCTCCTTGGCCACTTCAAGTGCGCGGCCTTTGGGAACCAGCCGGTTAATCAGACCCATGCGATAGGCATTGTCCGCATCAACGGGATCCGCGTCAAACATCATTTCCAATGCATTAGCCGGACCAACGATGCGCGGCAGACGCTGTGTGCCACCGGCACCGGCAACGGTTCCGATACGCGCGCTGGTAATCGCATAGCTTGATCCTTCGGCACCGATGCGCACATCCAGAGCCAGCATAAACTCGCAACCGCCTGTCATGCAGAACCCCTCGATCGCGGCGATTGTCGGCAGGTTGTTTTCCTCAAACGCGCGGCAGGTGCGGTGCCATTTGCGCAGATACGCTAGTGTCTGCGCAGGTGAGCTAAGCGCCTGTGCGTCGTTCAAATCTGCCCCGGCCGAGAAAAACTCTTGGCCGCCTGTTACGATAATCCCGCGCATGTTTGGATCGGCTTCGGCCTCGGCGGCGGCGGCCATTAATTCGTCCATCACCACTGTGCTGATTGCGTTGCGCACCTTTGGGCGGTTGAAAGTGATGATAAAGGCGTGACCGGATTTTTCGGTCTTAATCAATTTATATTCCACGCTTTGGCTCCTACTTTTCCTGTGTCGGTTTGCGCTCAGAACGAGCTTGGCATTCCCAGATCATTCACTGCTATGTCCGTCAGCAGCGTAGCGGTGCCCTGTGGCGTCATCTGCATGACCCGCGCATCGCGCCATTTGCGTTCGATGTCGTATTCGCGGGCAAATGCGAAACCACCATGTGTGGTAAAACAGGCGTCTGCCATCAACCAGGCCGCTTCGCACGCCATGTGCTTGGCCATGCTGGCCAGCGGCCCCGGCAACTGGCCAGAGTCATAGACGGCTGCAGCCTTATTGCCGATCAGCTTGGCACCCTGCACTTCGATGTAAGCCTTTGAAATCGGGAACTGGATACCCTGATTATAGGCAATCGGGCGGCCAAACACGACGCGCTCCTTGGCATAATTGACTGCACGTTCGGAAAAGAATGCGGAATCACCCGAGGCGCAGGCGGCATAAAGAATACACTCGATCTGAGTCAGGTCGCGGTAATAATCATAGCCCTTTCCTACCTCGCCAATCACCGCATCCAGCGGCAATTCCAACCCGTCAAATACAAGGTTTGTAGCCCCGTCGTTGTTCATTGCATCTATCGCCTGGCTCGACAGTCCACCTTTCAGGGCCGTTTTCATATCGACCAGAAACGCGGTCAGGCCATCGGTGGGATTATCCGGCGTGCCGGGCGATGTCCGCGCCAGTAGCAGCAACAAATCGCTGTGCAGCGTGCAATTTGCCCATTCCTTGGACCCATTGACCACAAACACATCGCCGCGTTTCTCGGCTGTCGTCGCCATTTGAGCATGGTCGCTACCGGTTTCAATCTCGCTTATTGCCGAGGCCAGAAAGCGCACCTCGCCAGCGGCAATGCCCGGCAAGTATTTTTGCTTTTGCGCATCAGAGCCATGGCGCACCAGAATATCAGACAGATACATCTGCCCAATCGCCGCCCCGGCATTGCACGACGTCGAGTGGATCGTCTCTAGGATCACCGCAGCAATGCGCAGCGACAAGCCTGCGCCATCGAATTCCTCGGGGATCAGAGCGCCCAAAAAACCAGATTCCATCAAGGTATCGACAAATTCAGCCGGGTATCTTTGATCGGCTGGTTTGTCTTCCAACGCGCGCCAGTAAGCGCCGGGAAACCCCTCGCAGAGCGCCTTAAGCGGATCACGGAATTCGTCATAATCATCGTCGTCGATCCGCATCATCAATTGTGCATCAGTCATCGGATAAACCCTTTGTGTTCTTTAATAAGAGCGCGGCAGGCCAAGAACATGCTGGCCTACAAAGTTCAGCACCATATTCGG
>Ga0209345_10002333_pt1 | contig 21109 bp, 15 predicted proteins | sample Cruoilmetagenom7_FD_187294 | JGI IMG/M metagenome (GOLD analysis project Ga0209345, IMG submission 187294) | Oil polluted marine microbial communities from Coal Oil Point, Santa Barbara, California, USA - Sample 7 (SPAdes) (version 2) | ecosystem: Environmental > Aquatic > Marine > Oil seeps ... | reverse complement strand
GAAGCCGCCGAAGAGCGTGTAAAACCCGACAAAAGCGCCAACGATCAGCGGGATCATCATGGGAAAGCCCAGCAGCAGCAGGACGACCATGATGGAGAAAATGGTGATACCCATGGTTCAGACCTCCCGCTCGTTGTCGTCGTAGCCTTCGAGCACATTTGTCGACAGGTAGATATTCGGCTCAATCAGGTTTTTGATCGCCGTCAGCAGATACTGCAGCCCGGTCATGAAGAAGCCGAAAGGCACCCAGACCAGCGTCCACCAGACCGGGATTTGCAAGGCAGAGAGCAGGCGGCCCCGCCCGGCTTGGGTCAGGATGTACTGGAGCGAATACCACGCAAGGCCGAACATGAAGATGGCGGTGACAAAGGCGATAAAGATCATCAGCACTTTGCGGGGGCGCGAGGGCAGGGCGTCGAAGATCGCTGACATGCGGATATGCCGCCCGTGCCGCGCCGCATAGGAAATGCCTGCGAATGTGATGAGTATGATAAGAACGCGGTTAAGTTCTTCGGAAAAGAAGATCGAACTTTGAAAGACGAAGCGGCCAACGACATTGGCGATGGTATTGACCGCCATCAGCAAAACGCCCGCCGCCAGCATCACGGATTCCAGCCAACTGATCGCGTTATCAACTGTGCCAAGCGGGCCGGGGAGGGTCGATTTATAGGGGCCGACGGGCGCGTCGTCGGTGCCGGTGGTGTCAGTCTGCGATTGCAGTTGTGAACTGTGGTTGTCTTCCGTCACCGGCGTCATCCCGTAACTGGTTCAAATAAGTAGTCGGAAAAAGGTCACCCCCCGGCAGCGCCGGAGGGTGAAGGGATGCGTTTATTTGACGGCTTCGAGGTCGGCCTTGAACTGCTCAAGGATCTCTTTGCCGCTGTCGCCTGTCATGTCGATGAAGGCTGCTTCGACCGATGCAGCCTTATCCTTGAAGGGCTGGCGCTCTTCTTCGGACAGGATGTTGATCTGCATGTCAGGCTTGGCCTTGGCGATATTGTCCAAAGACTTTTCCTGCAGGCCGGACTGGTACTCGAGAATATACTCAAACGCCGCGTCGGAGGCGTTTTGCACCAGTTCTTTGTCCTCATCGGACAGGCCGTCGTAGAAATCCTTGTTGGCCATCACAGCGGTGGTGAAGTTGTTGTGGCCGATGCAAGTGATGACCTCAGTCACCTCATACATCTTGGTGGATTCCAGATAGAAGCCGGGGTTCTCCTGACCCTGAATGATGCCGGTCTGCATCGCGCCGTAGACCTCGCCCCATGGCAGCGGTGTTGGCGTCGCGCCAAAGGCTTTGTAGCTTTCGACCAGCAGCGGGTTGGTCATCACGCGGAACTTGACCTCGTTGAGGTCTTCGGGCGTTTTCACCGGCTCTTGCGTGGTCATGCAGACCTCGCCTTCGGGGAACATCGTCAGCAGTTCCAGCCCTTGCTCAGCATAGAGCTCGGGAAACATCTCGTTAATGGCTTTCGAGGTGCGGAAGAACTCGTTGAGTTGCTCACCCTCCTGCGGCAGCAGGTAGGGTACAAAGAAGACCTGCGCTTCGGGAATCAGTGCGCCAGTGAAGCCGGGCGACTGGTCCACGAACTGAAGGATGCCAGCCTGCGCCTGCTCCATCGTGTCCACTGATTCACCCAGTGTCCCATAGGGGAAAAGCTGCACTTCGTGGTCGGAGTTCGCTTCGATCTCTTCCTTAAATTTCTGAGCGTATTTGCCCTGCACTTCTTCCAGTGCTTCTTCAAAAGCATAACGCCATGTGTCGGCAGAGGCCGCGCCGGCGACGGTGGTCGCGGCAGCGAGGATACCCCCGGTTAGTGCGGTTCTGAAAATAGCCATGAAACTCCCTTTCATTTTTAATCTGCGCAGCACAATGGCCGCAGCAAGACATTTGTCCTGACTGCTAGATCATTTAAACCGACGCCAATCATGTCAATGTGAATATTGACCCATGACAATTTGTGCCGCTCTATTCGTCAGCTCTGCTTGGTTTTATTGCACAAGGCCGCGTTTATCGTGCGAATCCCGCGCGCGAATTCAGGGAAGGATTGCCCCCCAACCGCAACGCGAATTCCCGGATGGCGGTCGGGCGGGCCAATCGCGAAGCTGGCACCTGTAGAGACCGCGACACCCCTTTGGCGGATCGCTTGCGCCTGCAGTGTTTCTTCTTGTGTGTCGTGACACGGCAGCCAGATGTGCAACCCGTTGGGGCTGTTGCGCATGTCTCGTCCGCGAAACACATTGGCGGCAAAATCAGCGCGATCGCGCAGGGCAAGTTGCTGGCGGTGCAGCAGGGTTTCGGCTGTACCATCTTCGATCCAACGGTCGGTAATCTGGATCATCAGTTGCGTTGCTGTCCAAGACGTCACCATATGCCGGTTGGCGGCAGACGCGCTCAGGTGGTCCGGCACCACCAGATAGCCAACCCGCAGGCCCGGCAGTAGGCATTTGGTGAAGCTGGTGAAATAAAGCACCCTTTCAGGGGCAAGCGCGGCGAGCGGCGGGGGCGGAGCGTCTTGAAGCGGTCCCCAAGACTGGTTTTCGATGATCAGCACGTCATGCCGTCGCGCCACGTCAATCACCGCAGCGCGGCGGTTTTGTGTCATGGTAAAGGCCAGCGGGTTGGCCCCGTTTGGGATCAGATAGATCGCCCGAACCGGCTCTCTGCGACAGATCTGTTCCAGCGCCTCGGGGCAGATGCCGCCCCCGTCCACCGCCACACCCTGCAGGCGCAGGCCTAGAAACCGTGCCAAGGGGCGTAGCGTATGATGGCTGATGTCTTCGCTGACGATCAGGTCGCCGGGCTGGGCGGCGGTCATTAGTGCAACGGTCATGGCGCTGGTGCTGCCATTGGTTGGCAACAGCGCCATGCCGTCCAGATCAAGCCCGCACCGCGCCAACCAACGCCGTGCCGCGCTGCTGCCGCCGGTGCCGAGGTCATCCCGAAAGCCGCCCATAACGGCGCGGGGCAAGGACCGCGCCATTGCCCGTAGGGTCTTTTGCATCGCCTCTTCATGGGCGTGGTCCATCACAGGTTTGAGAATGGACATATCGAGCAAACGTCCAGCGGCCTTGCGGCTGACGAAAGGCACCGAGATGTCATCGCTTGCGGCCCGCACGAATGTGCCGCGCCCCACCTCGCCAACGATGCGGCCTGCTTCGGTCAGCTTATCATAGGCGCGGCTTACGGTCTGCACGCTCAGCGATAGATCAAAGGCCATCTTGCGCTGTGTTGGCAGTTGCTCTCCGGGTTTGAGCACGCCGTTCTGAATCGCTGTTTCGATCGCCTGAACCAGCGAGCGATAGGCCGGACGGGTCAGGGTGTCGGGGTTCGGGCGCCATTTTGTCATGATTGCGATGATCACGACAATCATGACAATTGACAAGCCTGTCGGCGGCTCCCATGAAACGGGCATGAGCTTTGTCAAACTGGATAAACGCGATATCGCCGTGCTGTCGATCCTGTCCCGCGAGGGGCGGATCGCGAAATCTGCGCTTGCTGACAAGGTGAACCTCAGCCCCACCGCCTGTGGCGAACGTCTGGCGCGGCTGGAAACTGCGGGCATTATCACTGGCTATGAAGCGCAAGTCGCCCTGCGCCGGATCGCGCCGCATGTGACGGTCTTTGTGCAGGCCGAACTGGGCAACCACCGGGCAGAGGCGTTTCAGCGATTTGAAGCCGTGATCGCGCAGCATGATGAGATCGTGCAATGCTGGGCGTTGGGCGGCGGGTTTGATTACCTCATGCAGGTCGTGACCCGCGACATCGACAGCTATCAGCGCCTGATGGATGCGCTGCTGGATCAACAGGCCGGGCTGACGCGCTATTTTACCTATATCGTGACCAAATCGGTGAAATCCGCGCCGCTGCCGCTGTCGCTGCTGCTGCCCGACGGCGAAGACTGATCTGCCGTAGTTTTTCCGGCCAAGGCCACGCCCTGCCGCAAAACCTCCGGTGTAGGGCCATAAAGTCAGTCAAACCTTCGCCATTGCGCGGCTTACCCTCGGGGCAATTCATCCCAAAGGAGGTGTGCCGTGATCAAGATGACCCCAACCCCCGTAAACGGGCTGCCCGCGCTGGACGATGGCGCACTTGCCCGCCATTTCGCCTATGTCGGCGGCGCATGGGTCGCCGGGGCGCAGAGCGATTCCTTTGACGTCACCGATCCGGCCAGCGGTTCGGTGCTGGGCTCGGTGGCCAAGTTGAACGGCGAGGACAGCCGTGCGGCGGTCGATGCGGCGCACGCGGCCTTCCCACGGTGGGCCGGACTGTTGCCGCAAGAGCGTGGCGCGATCCTGCGGCGCTGGCGGGATCTGATGCTGGAGAACCGTGAGGATCTGGCGCGGATCATGACGGCTGAGCAGGGCAAGCCCATCTCTGAATCGCGTGGCGAGATCGACTATGCCGCCTCCTTCTTTGAGTTCTACGCCGAAGAAGCCCGCCGCCCGAACATCGAAGGCGTCACCTCGCATTTGCCCGACGCCGAGGTGGAAATCTGGCGCGAGCCTGTAGGCGTGGCCGCGTTGATCACACCGTGGAACTTCCCCTCTGCCATGCTGACCCGCAAAGCGGGTGCGGCCCTGGCGGCGGGCTGCACCGTGGTGGCGCATCCGTCGGCAGAGACGCCGTTCTCCGCGCTGGCCTTGGCTGAATTAGGCGAGCAGGCGGGGCTGCCCAAGGGGGTCTTTAACGTCGTCACCGGCGACGCGCCTGAGATCGTGAAACCGTGGATGGAGGACACCCGCGTGCGGGCGATTTCCTTTACCGGGTCCACCGAGATTGGCAAGCTGCTCTACCGTCAGGCTTCGGACTCGGTGAAACGTCTGGTGCTCGAACTCGGCGGCCATGCGCCGTTTATCATGTTTGATGATGCTGACATGGACCGCGCTGTTGAAGAGGCGATCAAGGCCAAGTTCGCGACTTCGGGTCAAGACTGCCTCGGCGCCAACCGCTTCTTCATCGCGCGCGATAGTTATGCCACCTTCTGCGCCCGCTTCACCGCCGCCACACAGGCGCTGACCGTGGGCATCGGCTCGGACGATCCCGACATCGGGCCGCTGATGAACGAAAAGGCGGTGGCCAAACAAGAAGAACACGTCAAAGATGCGCTGGACCGCGGCGCGCGGCTGCTCTGCGGGGGCAAACGTCATGCGATGGGGCCGCTGTTCTTTGAACCGACGGTGCTGGCCGATGTGCCCGCGGATGCGCTGATCATGCGTGAAGAGACCTTTGGCCCCGTTGCGGCCATCGCGGCTTTCGACAGTGAGGATGAGGCAATCACGCGGGCGAATGACACGGAATACGGGCTGGTCGCCTATGTCCACAGCCAAGACCCGCGCCGCATCTACCGCGCCAGCCGGGCGCTGTGTTTCGGCATGGTGGCAGTGAATCGCACCAAGGTGACCGGCGCGCCGATCCCCTTTGGCGGGACAAAACAATCGGGCATTGGGCGCGAAGGCTCGCGGCTGGGGCTCGAAGCCTTTACGGAAATCAAATACGTCTGCCGTGACTGGGCCTAAGAATTCAAGAATACGGCGCAAAGGCGCGTCGATAGAAAGGGAAGACCAATGCTGAAGAACGATATGCTCGAACAATGGGACCGTGAGAATTTCTTTCACCCCTCCACCCATCTGGCGCAGCACGCCCGTGGCGAAAGCCCGACCCGTGTGATCAAGACCGCCAAAGGCAGCCATATCACAGACCGCGACGGCAACCAGTTGCTTGACGCTTTTGCGGGTCTCTACTGCGTCAACGTCGGCTATGGCCGGACTGAGATCGCCGAGGCGATTGCCGAGCAGGCGCATGAGCTGGCCTATTACCACTCCTATGTTGGGCATGGCACCGAGGCGAGCATCACCCTGTCGAAAATGATCCTCGACCGTGCGCCCAAGGGCATGAGCAAGGTCTATTTCGGCCTTGGCGGGTCGGACGCGAATGAAACCAACGTCAAGCTGATCTGGTACTACAACAACATCCTTGGTCGCCCCGAGAAGAAAAAGATCATCTCGCGTTGGCGTGGGTATCACGGCTCGGGTCTGGTGACCGGCTCGTTGACCGGGCTGGAACTGTTCCACAAGAAGTTCGACCTGCCGCTGGCGCAGGTGGTCCATACCGAGGCGCCCTATTACTACCGCCGCCCCGATGTGAACATGAGCGAAGCTGATTATGTGGCGCATCTGGTGAGCGAGTTGGAAGCGCTGATCGAGCGTGAAGGCGCCGACACCATCGCCGCCTTTATCGGTGAGCCGGTTCTGGGCACCGGGGGCATCGTGCCGCCGCCAGCGGGCTATTGGGCCGCCGTGCAGGAAGTGCTGAACAAGCACGATATCCTGCTGGTCGCGGATGAAGTTGTCACCGGCTTTGGCCGTCTGGGCAGCATGTTCGGCTCGGACCACTACGGGATGAAGCCCGACCTCATCACCATCGCCAAGGGGCTGACCTCGGCCTATGCGCCGCTTTCGGGCTCCATCGTGGGAGATAAGATGTGGAAGGTGCTGGAACAGGGCACCGATGAAAATGGCCCTATCGGCCACGGCTGGACCTATTCGGCACACCCCATTGGGGCGGCGGCGGGGATCGCGAACCTCAAGCTGATCGATGAATTGAAGCTGATCCAGAATGCGTCGGACGTGGGCAAATACCTAAACGCCCAGATGAAAGATGCGCTGGGCGATCACGCGCATGTGGGTGAAATTCGGGGCGAAGGGATGCTTTGTGCGGTGGAACTGGTACAAGACCGCGACAGCCGCGAAGGCTTTGACCCGACGCGCAAGGTGGTGCCGTCCATCGTTGGCGAAATGGCCAAGGCTGGCGTCATCGCCCGCGCCATGCCGCAGGGCGACATCATCGGTTACGCGCCGCCCTTCTGTCTGACGCGCGAAGAAGCGGACACTGTCGTGGCTGCTACTGTGGATGCAGTGAAAGCGACTTTGGGCTAAGCGCTTGAAAATGATTCTAAAACGGCCCGGTTTCGCTGGGCCGTTTTGCATTTCCTACGAAGAAGGGCGGCATTTCGCCAAGGAATCACTGCGCTGCAATACGGAAGTCAGCGCGCATGTGCGGATTATGCTCACCAATACGCGCTATTTTTGTGGTAAAGATTCATCATTTGGAAACAGTTCCGCGATCTGACGCCCATTTGCTCCGAATTCGCCCAAATTAGAACACACTTGCAGAGAATATTGGAACCAAGCGACTGTCCCGTTCGATGTGGGGCAGAATTTATTCGATGCGTGGAGACGAAAAATGAGAATTTTGGCGGTGGATGACGATCCGATTATCCTCGAATTGCTTGGGCAATTCGTTGAAATTATCGGGACTCATGAACTAACAACCGCTGACTCGGCTTTGGATGCACTTGAGGTTCTCGAAGATCCTGACACCGGGCCAATTGATTGTTTCATGTTGGACATTCAAATGCCCGGCATGGATGGGATCGATCTGGCCAAGCGTATCCGCGAGACCGCGCGTCACTCCGACACACCGATCTTGATGCTGACAGCCATGTCCGACAAGCGCTACATCGATGCGGCCTTTGCCGCAGGCGCCACGGACTATGTCACAAAGCCTTTCGAGATTGCCGAGCTTACGTCGCGGATCAAAATGGTCGAAGGCTTGGCGCATGATCGCCAGCTGCGGACCAAGAAAATCTTTGCGGCGAAAACGGTCGCTGACCAATCCAGCCACGTTGAACTGTTCGAACCGATCTCGATTTATGATGTGGAAAACGTGATCGAATATACGGCGATGGAAAATTACATCGCCCAGTTGTCGCGCAGCGCATTGTTCGGCTCGACGACCTTTGCCTTTACCATCCGCGAGATTAGCGCCTTCCATACGGCCCTGTCGTCTTTCGAGTTCTACAGCCTCATCTCTGATGTTGCCGAGGTCTTGTCCGATACGCTTGTTGGGCATCAATTCTTGATGTCTTATGCAGGCAACGGCACCTTTGTGTGCATTACTGAAAGCGGATGGCGGCCTGATATGAGTGCGTTGATGGATGCGGTGAACTTTGAGCTGTCGCAGACCGAACTGTTCGACAACCACGGCGAGCGCATACACCCGCGCGTCAGCGCTGGTGATGCGGTGCGGTTGATCTGGAAGTCGGGCAATTCAGTTATGGATGCGATGGCGCAGGCCCATTCAAGTGCCGAGGCCGCAAGTCTCGCACACACTAGATCTTTGACCGACTTTTGGCATATAGATCAACGCGCATGACCAAGATTATGGCAGAACTCCCCGGGATCGACCGCATTCGCAAGCGTTTCGTTGAAATGCTTGCTGATCGCCAGACGCAGATTGCCAGTCATGGCTTGGCGGCCTGGGACGGTAAGACTGTGGATGAGATCAACAGCAATCTGGCCGGGGCGCAGGCGATCTTGCACCAAATTGCTGGCAGCGCCGGGTCGCTGGGCTTTGAAGAACTGGGCCAAGCCGCGCGCGACTGTGAGGTGCGGATCGTCGATCATCTGGCCGGACCTGATGCCGATCTGGCGATCTGTCCGATTGAATTGATCTCAGCCTTGGATTCTTTCGTCGCGGCCTGCCGCACGGAAATTGAAGCGCAGGCTTGACCGTCTAGGCCGCGTGAGCGCCTATCCAAACATCACTATATCGAAGAAGCCCCCGCAGGGAAGGCGCGCCGGGTAGATTACCCGGCTTGCATTGCTGATTTTACCTGATCCGCCAAAGAGATTGGATCGAATGGTTTGCTGATGACGTCAGCAGCCCCAAGCTGGCGTAGCTCTTCAATCTCGTTGTGCTGGGCGCGGGCGGTCATAAAGATCGCCGGCACTTCGCGCAGGCTGTCCATCTCACGCATCTTTTCCAGTGTCTGACGGCCCGTCATCCCGGGCATCATCATGTCGAGCAGGATGACGTCAGGCGTGTAGCCCTGAACCTGGTTCAACGCCGCCTCGCCGGTCTCGCACTGAACGACATCAAAGTCGCCGCTCAGCTCAAGCGCCATAAGCGCAATTTCACGAATGTCCGCGTCATCTTCGACGTGCAGCAGTTTAATCATTGTTAACTCTCTTTAGGAGGCTTCTCGCATCAGCGGGGCCGTTTCCTTCGCCCCCATCTGAGAATGTTTCTTCGGCAGGGTAAAGTAAAATGTCGTACCAAATCCTTCACGACTGTCAAAACCTATTTTTCCACCAAGGTTTTCGACAATCGCTTTGCAAACGCTGAGCCCCAGCCCGGTGCCGCCTTTGGCCGCACGGTTTGAGTTCGACAGATCGGCAAAGCGCTGGAACACCTTATGTTGCTCTCCCGCCGGGATGCCCTGACCCTTGTCGGACACTGAAACGCGGATTTCCTCGTCCGTGTGTTCAAGGCTAACAAGGATGCGGTCACCGGGCTTTGAGAATTTAGCGGCGTTCGACAATAGGTTGGTGAGAACTTGTATAACCCGGTTCGGATCGGTCGTGAGCGTCACGGGTTTGCTGGTATTTTCGACTTGAATGTTTACGTCAAACCGCTGTTCCAGCGTCGCGTTCGCGTCACTTGTTTCGCGCAGCAGGTCGGCGATGTCAGTCTCTTGCAGATCAAACTCCAAACGACCGTTGGCAATTTTCTCAAGGTCGAGGATGTCATTGATAATCAGCACCAGCCGGTCAGCATTGCGGTGCGAAATTTCGAGCAGGGCGCGGGCCTTGGTCGGCAGCTCGCCCGCCGCACGTGACAGCAGCAATCCCATTGACCCTTTGATCGACGTAAGGGGCGAGCGTAATTCGTGGCTGACCATCGAGATGAATTCCGATTTCGTACGCTCTTCGTTCACTTGGTCCGTGATGTCGTGCAGCATAATTAGGAAACGCCCAGGCGCGCGGCCGATTTGGAGCATCTTGATCGTGGCCTGAAAGTCCTTGCCCTTCAACTCTGTAACGAACTGGGTCATGCTTTCGTCCGAGGACTTGAGCGCCTCACAGGCGTTCAGAATATTTTCGCAGTCGGTTTCCTGTGCGAGATCCTCAAGCGTCCGGTCGGTATAGGCACTATCAGTCCAGCCAACCCGGCGCATGGCACTGCGATTCATGTAGCTGAGGTTGTGGGTTTGCGCATCGACGATCCAGATGTCGTCTCGCAACTCGTCCAAGGTTTCGGCGGTGTCGCGCTCTGCCAACAACTGATTGGCGCGGGTAACGTCTGTCCGGGCCGTGATTGAGCCGGTCCATTTTCCCTTTTCGTCGTATAGCGGCATCACGGTGACCTGAGTACAGATCATTTGCCCGTTGGCGCAACGTAGAGGGGTTTCGCCCTGCCACGTCTCACCGCGTTTAAGGCTGGAGCTGATTTCAGAGGCAAGCGCCTTGAAACGATCATCATAGAGCATCGCGACAGGCTGACCGATCAACTGTTCCCGGCTATAGCCCGTGAGGGCGAGGAAGCGGTCGTTGACTTCTTCCAGCAAGCCCTTGGTATCGACAATATTGACGATAGCGTGGCTGTCAAAAGCCTGAAGCTTTTGCGCCATGTTGAGGTTTGCATTCTCGGTCTTGGTGTTGGCCCAGATCATAGGAGCAACGAGGGGAACCAACCCTGCCAATGCAATGGCGCCGACGACAGGGACAGAGTCCGCTGTTGGGCCGGACAGTACTGCAGATGTTGTGGTATACCAGCCGCCCGCCAACACAGAGCTTAAAAAGAAGCTCCCGGCGGTGCGTTTGGTTGTTAAATGTGACGACACTAATAAAATCCCTCGTCCGAATTAACGATACGCTCTCCCACTTGTACGTACCGTCAGCCCCGTAATTTGTTCAACCTGTCAGAGCATGTTGGCAATAATATGGCATGGCGCGCTTTGGCGTCAGCACCCAGTTCTCAGTATGTTTCAAGACGCTCTGGCTGTGGTGCTAGTGATAGAATTTACGACTGTTCTTATGCCGCTGCGGGATTTGATGATGTTGATGCCCACACGATCGTCATGCTCGCGGTCGCTGTCCGCTGACAGACCGATAATCTTGGCCTCTGGGTGTAGTTCAACGATGTCGTCCAGTAGGGCGCGGGCATCGCCGTCGGGCAGGCGCCAGTCTAGAATCACCACATCAAGGTGCAGCTTTCCAAGCGCCCGGCGCGCCCGCGCGATGCTGGTGACATTTGTCACTTCCGCGACCTTGCCCAAGCCAGCGCGAAGCACCTCGGCGAAATCAAGATCGTCTTCGATATGAAGGACACGAAGCTTCTCGCCACCGCTCAGGTTCAGTTTTGGCTCGGCAACAGGCGCTTCAGAGGCCGCGCTTTCGGAAACAGGGCAGGTGAACCAAAAGACAGTGACCCCATCGGGAATGCTTTCAAACCCAATCGTCCCGCCTTGGCGCGAGATGATTTGACGGGTGATATTCAACCCCAGCCCGGTGCCGCCCTTGGCGCGAGTGTCGGACCCGTCGGCTTGCGAAAATGCCTGAAAGATGCGCGGGCGGAAGGATTCCGGCACGCCGGGGCCGGAGTTCTGGATAAAGATAATGGCCTTGTCGTCCAAAAGCTCTGCGCGGATCGTGACGTCAGTGTTGTCATCGGAATATTTGCAGGCGTTGGAGATCAGATTGGCCAGCACCTGCCGGGTGCGGCTTTCATCAACGCGGACCATCAGCGGCGCGTCAGGCAATTGCGTGATCAACTCGTTACTGTGAGTGGTCGCGAAAGGGGACATTTCGGTCACCGACGCTCGGATCACTTCAGACAGGTCAATATCATCGAAATCAAAGGTCACCTCACCAGAGGAAATCTTTTCAAGATCAAGAATGTCATTCACGATGTGCGACAGCCGGTCGGCATTGCTGCGCGCAATCTCGATCAACCGCACATGGGCCGGCAGGAGAGGTGTGTTTTCGCTCGTGTCGATCAGCCCCAACGCGCCTTTAATCGAGGTCAGTGGCGTGCGGAGTTCATGGCTCACAGTTGAGACGAACTCGCTCTTGATCTGGTCCAGTTTCTTCTGGTCCGTGATGTCATTGATCTGAACGATATAGACATGTTTGCGGGTGTTTTTGTCGAGGGTCCAAGACACATTGAACAGGCCCCAACGCTCTGTGCCGCGTTTATGGGTGATGCGGTATTGCGCCTGATAGACTTCGGAGGAGTTCGCGGCGACAAGCGCCTGTACCTCTTTGTAGAGCCTTTTCAGATCGTCTTCGGGCAGAAGGTCGCCAAGCCTTGTGTCCGACAAAAGCTCCGCTTCGCTATAGCCGCAGAGGGCACATAGCGCGCTGTTCACACTGGTGAATACGCCCCCTTTGTTCAGGGTCGCCATGCCGACGGGGGCGGCTGCCAAGACCTGCCGGAAGCGTCTTTCGCTGGTTTCAAGCGCATTGCGGGAGTGAACCAGACTGGTGACATCCGCCTGCGTGCCGATCAAGCGCAGGGCCGTGCCGTCTTCTGCACGTTCCGTGACCCGCGCGTCCGAGCGCATCCAACGCCATTGGTCATTGCCGACATCAAGTCGAAATTCGGTAATCGACCGTTCCGTGAGACCTCTGATGCAGGCCAAATCGGATTGTTTCAATTTGGGCAGGTCATCGGGATGCACGCGGGCCAGAAATTCCGCCTGCGTGTCAGGCGTGCGTTCGGTACTGTGCAGGCCCACGATCTCGCGCCATGTGTCTGAAACGACGGACTTTCCTGTCGTCAGATCAATGTCAAAGACGCCGATCTGCGCCCCTTCGAGTGCCAGATCGAACAGTTGTTTGCTATGCGCCAGTTCCTCTTGCACCGTAATTTCAGAGGTCAAATCGCGCACGATCGCTGTCACACGGCGCTCTCCCATATGGGTGGACCAGCTGTTGCGTTGTAGGTTCAGCTTAAGCTCTTGCCCGAAACAGGTCTTGCCTGTGGCGTTCACCTGCTCTTCTTCCGCGCCGTTGGGAAGGTCATCGACCAAATCGCTGAACCGCATCCCGCGCAGCATGTCGCGGCCATAGCCAAAACAGATCAGCGCTGCCTGATTGGCGAAAAGCACGCAGTCTTGCCCATCAAGCAGAAAAACCGGCGTTAAAGCGTTTTCGATCAGTGACCTGTTCTCTTCTTCGTGGGCGTCGATCTGCCGTTCACGGAGGGCCGCAAGCTGGCCTAGTGCCTCGCTGCGCTGGCGCAGGCTGCGAAAGGCGATAGCGAGCAGGGCGGTCAGGGATATGCCCGACAGGAGCAAAATAAGGGGCAGGGTGCTGCGCACAGCCGCATCGAATCTTGGCGTGCTGGTATGGAGCAATGTCCACGGCCGCCCATAGCGTTCGATGGTCTGCGCCGTGCTGTATTTACCCGTCACGGAACCATCAGCCAGCCCGTCGTAAAGCAGCATGTCAGGGTCGGCCATCAGCCCGTCAAAGACCTGAAGCTCATAGGCGCTCCCTTGAAGTGGGGTCAGATCATTCAGCAGGTTCGCCGCAACGAAAGGTACATAGACCCAGCCAGTGAAACCTTCTGCCTGAGAGGCGGGCCTGTCCGATCCACCCTCGGCGCCGCTGGCGAAAACCGGTCGCAACAGAAGGAAACCGGGCTGTATGTCGTCGCCCTGGCCAATGTGTACTTGCGGTGACAGTTGTGGCTCTCCGCTACGCAAAGCCTCGATCGCGGTGCGGCGGCGGTCTTCGTCTGCGCTGATGTCCTGACCCAGCACGTCGGCGTTGCGTGCCGGGGGGTGGATGTATTGGACCAACATACGGTCGCTACTATCGGGGGCGGGGGTGATTTTGATGTCTTCGACACCCAGAGCAGTGACACCTCTGAGGAAGGCTTCTTCGGCCCCGGCAGCGACTGGCGCGACAAAGCCGATGCCGTTAATCCCCGGCATGAAGCTGTCAATTTCCAACGTCTCTACGTAGTCCGCGAAGTCCTTTGGTGTCACCTCGTCAGAGGCGTTCATAAAGGCGGCAACGCCGTTCAATCCTTGCAAATAATTGTGCATCCGAGCGTCGAGGCTTTGTAGGCTTTCCTCTACGATCTGCTCAAATTCACGCTCGGCGGTGGCTCCGGTAATGCGGCTGCTAAAGTGGAATGCCCCCAAAGTGATGGCAAGGCAGCCCAGCAGTAATATGAGTTCGGGTCGCCGCAACAGAGCCTACCTTTGTGTCTGACCGAAGGCGAAAATACTCATTCCTAAATGGGGAGAGTTCGCTCTGCACAGCCTATTGTCCAATCCTGCCATATTCACGCAGAGCCCAAAAAAAGCAACAAACGGTTATTGGGCGCGGGCGAAACAACCAATGAATGTGGCAATCCCGCATATGTAATCTTTTCAGGCAGTTTGCGGGTCGCGCGACGGGGGATTGCCGCCAAACGCGTCGCGCTCTACCAATATCCTGCATCCGGGCAACCGGCGGGAACAAGACGGTATGACAAGGGGCCAGCATGCACGAAGAAACCGAGTTAGAAGGCACCTATGACTATATCATCGTCGGCGCCGGCACCGCAGGCTGCGTGCTGGCCAACCGGCTCAGTGCCGATCCGGCCAACCGGGTGCTGCTGCTCGAAGCCGGAGGGGATGACAATTATCATTGGGTCAAAGTGCCCGTGGGCTACCTTTACTGTATCGGCAACCCGCGCACCGACTGGATGATGAAAACCGCCCCCGATCCGGGGTTGAATGGGCGCTCTTTGACCTATCCGCGTGGTAAGGTCTTGGGCGGCTGTAGCTCGATCAACGGTATGATCTACATGCGCGGGCAGGCGGCGGACTATGACCACTGGCGGCAGCTTGGCAATACGGGCTGGAGCTGGGAGGACGTGCTGCCCTATTTCCTAAAGTCCGAAGATCATCACGCTGGCAAAGGGGACATGCACAGCGCTGGCGGCGAATGGAAGGTTAGTAAGCAGCGGTTGCGGTGGGACATTTTGGAGGCTGTGCAGGGTGGCGCACGGGAGTTCGGGATCGAGCCGCGGGCCGACTTTAATGATGGCGACAACGAAGGGTCGGGTTTTTTCGAGGTCAATCAAAAGGGCGGTGTGCGCTGGAACACGGCGCAGGGCTTTCTGCGCCCGGCGATGAAGCGAGACAATCTGCGGGTGCTGACCCATGCGCATACGGATGGGCTGATCCTGAACGGCAAGCGTGCGACCGGGGTGCGTTTCACCCACAAAGGCCGCGCCCTGCGGGCCGAAGCCGGGGGCGAGGTACTTCTGGCTGCCGGGGCAATCAACTCGCCGAAGATTTTGGAGCTTTCAGGCATTGGTCGGCCTGACCTGCTGGGCGGCATGGGGATCGCGGCGCTGCATGAGCTTCCCGGTGTGGGCGAAAACCTGCAAGACCATTTGCAGATCCGCACGGTCTATAAGGTGCAGAACACCAAGACGCTAAACACGATGACGCATTCGCTGTGGGGCAAGGGGCGGATGGGGCTGGAATATCTTTTGCGCCGCAGTGGCCCGCTGGCAATGGCCCCAAGCCAGTTTGGCATGTTTACCAAGTCTGATCCTTCACTGGCGACGCCTGATTTGGAATACCATGTGCAACCGCTCTCGACCGACAAGCTTGGCGATCCGTTGCATCCTTTTCCTGCGATCACTGTCTCGGTCTGCAATCTGCGTCCGGAAAGTATTGGCAGTTGCCATCTGACCAGCCGCGACAGTGCCGTGCAGCCTGACATTCGCCTGAACTATCTCTCTGCCGAAAGCGACAAGCGTGTGGCGGTCAAGGCGTTGAAACAGGCGCGGCACATCATGACGGCCAAGGCGCTGCATCCCTATGCGCCCGAAGAAATCCTTCCCGGCCCTGCAGTGCAAAGCGATGAAGACCTGCTGGCAAAAGCGCGCGACATTGCCACGACCATTTTCCACCCCGTCGGGACCTGCAAAATGGGCAGTGACCCAATGGCGGTGGTCGATACCGAGTTGCGAGTGCATGGGCTAAGCGGGCTGCGCGTGGTGGATGCGTCAATCATGCCAAGGATTGTTTCGGGCAATACGGCCTCACCCACGGTGATGATTGCCGAAAAGGCAGCGGATGCAATTTTAGCGACGCGATAGGGGGTGCGATGATTTCTACACGGCTAACCGAACGGCTCGGAATCGCGCATCCGATCATTCAGGCGCCGATGGCCTTTGCCGCGGGGGGCAGGCTGGCAGCGGCGGTGTCAGCGGCCGGGGGGCTTGGGACGATCGGCGGCGCGTATGACGCGGGGGAATGGATTGCCGAGCAGCAGGAACTAGCAGGCAATCAGCCAGTTGGCTGTGGGTTCATCACTTGGGCGCTGCGGGATCATCCGCAAGCACTGGAGCAAGTATTGGCGCGCGACCCTGCGGCGGTGTTTCTCTCTTTCGGCGACCCGGCAGCCTTTGTCCCTGCTATTCGGGCGGCTGATGTGCCGTTGATCTGTCAGGTCCAAACCCTGCGCGATGCGGCCCATGCGATTGATCTGGGGGCCGAGATCATCGTAGCCCAAGGGGCCGAGGCAGGGGGGCATGGCGAGCGTCGCGCGACTTTTACCCTTGTGCCCGAAATCGCCGATCACATCGCGCGCAATGCACCTGACACACTGCTCTGCGCCGCTGGTGGCGTGGGCGACGGACGTGGTTTGGCGGCGGCGCTGATGCTTGGCGCAGATGGCGTCGTTGTAGGGTCACGCTTTTGGGCCTCGCAAGAGGCACTGGTGCATCCGGCGATGGTGCAGGCCGCGATTGACGCCAGCGGAGATGACACGCTGCGCAGCACGGTCACTGATATCATGCGCGGCTATGACTGGCCCGAACGCTACACCGGACGGGTGCTGCGCAATGATTTTACAGATCGTTGGCATGACGACCCCGATGGGCTGCGGAATGCTTTGGCAGAGGAATTGCCGCGCTGGCAGGACGCCGTGGCACGGGGAGACAGCCAAATCGCCAACGCCTTTGTCGGGGAGGTCGCAGGGATCATCCGAGAGGTGAAACCCGCCGCCGATATTTTGCAGGATATTGTCAGCGGGGCCGAGGTGGCACTGGCGCGGAAATTCACCCTCTAGCTAGCAAGCACAGGAAAACGCTTGTCATCCCGATTGGCTTGTCGGTCTATGGCCTGATTGAGCAGAGCGGAGGGGACATGCTGCAACATTGGTCAAAGGTGCTGGCCGAGCATTGGGGGCTTAAGGCTGATCTGCGCAGGCTCGACGGCGAATATGATCTTAACTTCCGCGCCACCGGCCATGACGGGGCGGGCTATATTCTCAAGGTCATGCGCGCTGGCTGTGATCCTTCGCTGATCGATATGCAGACAGCGGCGCTGGCCCATGTGGCCGCTAATCTGGCTGACCTACCAATCCCGCAGGTCATCCCGACGCGGGCCGGGGATGGGCTTATTGAGGTAGCGGACGAAGCGGGCAAGAAGCGGCTTGTTTGGCTGCAAGAGGCCTTGCCGGGCATGTGCTACGCTGACTTCAGCCCACATGATCCAACCCTGATCGAAGCCCTTGGCCGCGCCGCAGGCGGCTTGGCCGCGGCTCTACAAAGCTTTGACCATCCGGCGCTGGCGCGCGCGTTTAAATGGGATTTGATGCAAGCCGACTGGATCATCCCGCAACTTGACGTGATTGCCGAGCCGGCGCGTCGCGCGTTGTTGGAGCAGGTCTGTGCTAACTTCGGCGCCACACGCTCGGCTGTTACGGCGATGCCGAGGCAGGCGGTCCATAATGACCTGAACGACTATAATGTTCTTGTTGCGTTGGACGGGGGAAAGCCCGAAGTTTCCGGCTTAATTGATCTGGGCGACATGTGCGCCGCGCCGCGCATCTGTGACCTTGCAATCTGTGCGGCCTATGTAGTGCTGGACCATGCCGAACCCGAAGCGGCTTTGGCGGCGCTGGTGTCGGGCTATCATGCCGTTAATCCATTGAGCGGGGCAGAGCTCGATGTGCTCTATCCGCTTCTGCGGATGCGGCTAGCCTTGAGCGTGGTGAACTCCACGCTGATGGCGCGGGACAACCCGGATGATCCCTATGTCACAATTTCACAAGCTCCGGCATGGCGTTTTCTGGAGACAGCTACCCTGGACGCCGAACTGCTGCGCTGTCGCCTGCGCGCGGTTTGTGGGTTGCCACTGGACAGTGCAAGCGCCCGGATCGCCGCATGGATCGACAGCGCGCGCGGCAGTTTTGCCCCGGTGATCGGCGTGCCACTGGACGCGGCACCGATGGGATCGCTGTCAGTCGAAGCCGTGGCCACCCCGCGCAACCCCTTCGACATGACTCATGCCGAGGCTGCCACACTTGGCTCGGACCGGTTCGGACCCGATGACATCTGGCTAGGCTATTACCGCGAGCCGCGGCTGGTCTACACCGCGCCCGCGTTTCGCAAAGGGCCGTGGAAATCCTCAAACCGACGCACGGTGCATATGGGGGTCGATGTCTTTGCCCCGGCAGGTACCCCGGTCAGCGCCCCCCTGGCGGGCCAAGTGGCCTTTACCGAGAACCGCACTGGATCGCTCGACTATGGCGGTATGGTGATTTTGAAGCATGAGACGCCGACGGGGGATGTGTTCCACACGCTTTATGGCCACCTTGATCCCGACAGTATCGCTGGACTGGAGGAGGGGCAGGAAATCGCCGCAGGGGCGGTTTTCGCACAGTTCGGCGCGGCGGATTGCAACGGCGGCTGGGCGCCGCATTTGCATTTCCAGCTGGCCTATACGCTGTCGGGCATGGGCACCGATTGGCCCGGTGTGGCCGACCCGGATGAACTGTATCTATGGGAGGCGATCTGCCCCAATCCGGCGGCGTTGTTGAACCTGCCTGACTCGCATGTGCGCTGGCAGCCCACAGATAAAGATGAAGTTGCCCGCATCCGGCGGGACCATTTCGGCGGCAATCTCAAGCTGACCTATGACGAACCGGTGATGCTACTGCGCGGCTGGCGGCATCATATGTTTGACGAATGGGGGCGGCCTTATCTGGATGCCTATAACAACGTACCCCACGTCGGCCACGCGCATCCGCGCATTCAGGCGGTGGTGGCGGATCAGCTAGCGCGGATGAACTCCAACACGCGCTATCTGCATCCGGCGCAGGCGGCCTTTGCCGAAAAGCTCCTGTCGAAACTGCCGCCAGAGTTGTCAGTCTGCTGGTTCGTTAATTCGGGCAGCGAAGCCAATGAACTGGCGCTGCGTTTGGCACGGGCGGCCAGCGGTGGGCGTGGGATGGTGACGCCGGATCACGGCTATCACGGCAACACCACCGGGGCGATGGACCTTTCGGCCTATAAGTTCAACGCCAAGGGCGGGGCGGGCCAGCCCGATTGGGTCGAACTGGTCGATATCCCCGATGACTATCGCGGGGCGTTTCGGCGCGGGTCAGAGAACCCCGGCGCGGCCTATGCGGCGCAGGTTGATGACGCGCTGGCGCGGATGGCGGCTAAGGGGCAGCGGTTGGCAGGGTTCATTGCCGAGACTTTCCCTTCAGTCGGTGGGCAGATCTTGCCGCCTGAGGGGTATCTGCAAGATGTCTATCAGCGCATCCGAGCGGCGGGCGGCATCTGTATCGCGGATGAGGTGCAGACCGGGCTGGGGCGGCTGGGGGAGCATTACTTTGCCTTTGAAGCGCAGGGCGTGCTGCCGGATATTGTCGTGCTGGGCAAACCCATCGGCAACGGTCATCCGCTCGGTGTGGTGGTGACGACGCCGGAAATCGCGAAAGCTTTTGCGAAGGGGCCGGAGTTCTTTTCCACCTTTGGCGGCTCGACCCTGTCTTGCCGCGTCGGCAAAACGGTGCTGGATATCGTCGATGACGAAGGGCTGATGGAAAACGCCGCCATGATGGGCGCGCGGTTGATGTCGGGGCTGCAAGGATTGGCGGAGCAATACCCGTTGATCGGTGACGTGCGCGGCATGGGGCTGTTTGTGGGGGTCGAGATGGTCACTGACCGAGAGACCCGCAGCACGGCAACGCAGCAGACCGCCTATATCCTGAACCGCATGCGGGCGTCGCGGATTTTGATCGGCTGCGAGGGGCCGGACAACAATATTCTGAAAGTCCGGCCGCCTCTGTGTGTGGATGCCGAGGGCATTGACCTGCTGCTGCACCAGCTCGGCGCGATCCTGTCGGAAAGCGGCAGTCAGCCCTGATTTTCGACTTCCTCCCGCCCCGGCACATGTTCGCGGGCGGGGGCGGTTTCCCAGTTGTCGATCACCTCCATCGCCTCGGCAGCGCTTTCGACAAAGCGGAACAGGTCGAGGTCTTCGGCCGAGATCGTGCCCGCATCGGCCAGCGCGTCCCAGTTGATGATCTTTTCCCAGAACTCACGGCCAAACAGCAAGAAAGGCACGCGGTTCATGCGTCCGGTTTGGATCAGCGTCAGGGTCTCAAACAGTTCATCCATCGTGCCAAAACCGCCGGGGAAGACGCAGATCGCGCGGGCGCGCATCAAAAAGTGCATCTTGCGGATCGCGAAGTAGTGGAAGTTAAAGCACAGTTCCGGCGTCACATATTCGTTCGGCGCCTGCTCGAACGGCAGCACGATGTTGAGCCCGATGGAATGGCCGCCTGCGTCCAGCGCGCCACGGTTGCCCGCCTCCATCACACCCGGCCCGCCGCCGGTGACGATGACGTTTTCCACACCCCCGCCTTCCATCGACTTTTCGGTCATCAGGCGCGAGAACTCGCGGGTCTCGTCGTAGAAGCGCGACAGATCGGCGAGCGTTTTGGTCCGGGCCGTGTGCTTCAAAGCGGGTTCAGGAATCCGCGCCCCGCCGAAGAGCACGATGGTCGACTGGATGCCATGGGCATCAAGCAGCATTTCGGGCTTGAGCAATTCCAACTGCAACCGCACAGGGCGCAACTCTTCGCGGCACATGAAATCGTCGTCGGTAAAGGCCAGACGGTAAGCGGGGGCGCGTGTTTGTGGTGTGTCTGGCGCGTCTTCGACCTTGGCGCGGTCAACGGTAGCGCGGCGCAGGGGGTGGCGGTGGTGCTCGGTCATCCTCGGGTCTTTCTCTGGTGTGGCTTGGCTCAGGTGGCGCGTTTGTTCTTTAGGTCAACATGCACGGTCTTATGCGGTTTGACCACGCCTTGCTTGGCCGGCAATTGCACCACGGGCGGCACGCGGCTATAGCCTGCAAAAGCCTTTTCATCATTCGGAGACCAGCCCCATGTCCAACGCCCAACTTGAAACCGCCATCGAATCCGCCTGGGACACCCGCGACCAGATCACATC
>Ga0209345_10002331_pt1 | contig 21132 bp, 23 predicted proteins | sample Cruoilmetagenom7_FD_187294 | JGI IMG/M metagenome (GOLD analysis project Ga0209345, IMG submission 187294) | Oil polluted marine microbial communities from Coal Oil Point, Santa Barbara, California, USA - Sample 7 (SPAdes) (version 2) | ecosystem: Environmental > Aquatic > Marine > Oil seeps ... | reverse complement strand
TATACATACGCTCATTGTATTCATTGGGATGGTAATAGCCGTCAAATTCAATCGTAAAAACTTCAGGCAAATAGTCTTCTTTTGAATTTTTTAAATAAGGTACTATACCTTTACTATGCATATTCCCTATATCTGTAATTAATGTAATAGCAGGAGCTCTATCTACTTCAACAATCTCAGCACCTCCTTTAAATAAGTCCCAACGGCTAGGAAATTCGCCATTTTCTTCATCAGCACTTGGCTCATCTTCAAAAATTACAGTATCACCAGGAACAAAATCAAAACGGCTCCAAGAAACGTTTGGCTTTTTTACAGCAGCTTCATTTTCTTGTGAAATATTTTCTGAGTTTTGATTGTTGCCTTGTGTATTTTGGTTGTTATTTCCATTTTCAGTTTTAGCACCTTTTTTCTTTTTTCCATCAATAACATCTTCAGCGTCATCAAAAGTTTTGTCAATTTTTTTATTCATTCGGCGTTCAGCACGTTTTTCAGCTTCGCGTTCAATTTTCTTTTCGGCTTTTTGTTTTAATCTTTTAAGAATTTGCGCATCTGATTGATTTGGAATTAAAAAGAAGATTCCAAAAAGTAGCAGAATTTTAGGAAGTAATAATTGCTTTTTTTTCATTTTTAGTAATTTTAATTATAGTATAAAATTACTGTAATGAGTTTGTTTGGTATTCACATTATTAAGTGATAAACCTCACCTTTTTGGGTGATTTTAGCTTAGAGAAAGCATATTTTAGATACCAATTTTTTTTAAAGCTTGAATTCTGTTTTTAACATCAAGTTTTAAATAAATATTTTTTATGTGTGTTTTTATAGTGTTTTGAGATACAAATAATTCTTCGGCAATTTCATTATTTGAAAAGCCTTTCGAAATAAGAGTTAGCACATCAATCTCTCTTTTTGATAAATCGAACTCACTATATTTTTCAAGAAATTGTTGTTTTGATTTATCAGATTTAGTTTTTACTTTATCCTTTAAATCGTTAATTTGAAGCATATAATTCTTTAATTCGGTATTTTTTTGTTCTAGTTTTAAGTCAGAATTTCTTCTGTATAAATAGAAAAATATTCCAAGTAAAATAAGCACAAAAGCGCTTCCAATAATAAAAAACAAGAGTCTATTATAATTGGTTTTTGCACTTTTTTGAATCTGATTTTTTTCAGTCGCTAACTGTTGAATTGCTTTATCTTTTTTTGCAGTTTCGTACTCAATTTGCGTGCTTATGATACTTTTTTGGGAGGCTTCATTTACAATACTATCCTGAAAAGTAGTTGCTAATTTATGAGCTTCTAAAGCTTTTTTAAAGTCTTTTATTTTGGTATAATAATCAACAAGGGCTTCATACCCTAATGTAATATTTTCTTTCGATTTGATGTTTTTGGCGCTGGTTAAACCAATATTAATATTTTCATAGGCTTCCTTATAATTGCTAGTGTTTAATTGGTTTTTTCCAATATTAATAAGTGTGTTGCTTAAATAACGTATGTTGTTATATTTTGTAAATATTGGAATAGCTTCTTTGTAGAAATCGGAAGATTTTTCGTAGTTTTTTTTATGTTGAAAAAGTAAACCGAGCAAATTATAACGGTAGGCTATACTTTCGGTGTGTTGGTGTAATTTCGCTAGTAATAAGGCATTATTGAAATACGTAAAAGCTGAATCATATTTTTTTTCATATAAAAAAGCTTCTCCAATATTTGATAAACTTCTTTCCTGACCACTAATATTTTCATTGCTTACATCATATTCGTGCACTCTTTTAAAATAATGTAATGCTTTATTATACTCACCAGTATCGGTAAAAACATTTCCTATACCGTTTAATGCAATAATAATACTCCTATTGTGGTTAAATGTTTCCGAAAGATCTAAGGCTTGAAAATAATAATTAAAAGCTTCCTCTTCTAAATTTAGCTTTCTATAGGTAACACCTAAATTATTCAAACATTTTATAATTAGTAAAGTGTCGGTTGTTTTAGATAGGTAGTTTAAAGCTCTTTTATGATTGGTGATAGAATTGCTAAAGTCATTATTTCGTCTAGCCGTTAGTCCTTTTCTATCATAACTTTCTCCTAAACCTTTTAAATAATATATTTTTTCTGAAACTAAAACTGCTTCATCAATAATAGTTTCATCTATATTTTTCTCTCTAATCGATTGTTTGTATAAATCAATTAGCTTGTCAACTTTTAAAGTAGTATTGGGTTTTACTTTTAACTCTTGAAAAAGGGTGTTTGTTGAAGTTTTTTCAGTATTATTTTCTTGGCTTAAGATATAACCAGAAATAAAAAATAGAATAATGAAAAACTGTAATTCGAAATAGTAATTTTTACTCATAGCTAAAAAATATCTACTTAATGTAAAAGTACAAAATAGTTAAATTTTAAACGCTATAAATGTTTTATTTAATTTGGTGAAAATTATCGATGAGTTTCAGCCACTTTTTCAAGTTCCTCATACCAATCTTTTCCAAATTTTCTGATAAGTGCTTCCTTAACAAATTTGTAAACAGGAACACCTAATTCTTCCCCTAAAGCACAAGCATCATCGCAAATAGGCCACTTATGATAATTAACGGCAGCAAACTCGCTATAATCCATAATTCTAACCGGATATAAATGACAAGAAATAGGTTTTTTCCATTTAATAATTCCTTGGTTGTAAGCCTCTTCAATACCACATTTAGCAGTATTTTTTTCGTCAAAAATTACAAAAGCACAATCTTTGTTGTCGATTAAAGGAGTTTCGTACTCTCCTTCATTTGTAATAAATAATCCTTGATCCTCAATGGCATCAATACCTTCTTTTCTTAAAAAAGGTTTTACTCTTGGATAAATATCTAAAAGTATTTGAAGTTCTTCCTCTTCCAAGGGTGCTCCAGCTTCGCCGTCTATACAACATTGTCCTTTACAAGCTGCAAGATTGCAAACAAATTCTTTTTCTAAAATATCTTCTGAAACGATGGTTTTTCCTAATTGAAACATATTGCAAAAGTAGAAAAATAATTAGTATCTTTTATGGTTAGAAATTAAAGATTATATACATTTGCGCACTTTTTAAATATTGAGAGTTATGGTATTGGATTTTAAGGAAATTTTTACAGCAGCTATGATTTTATTTGCAGTAATCGATATGATTGGAAATATTCCAATTATTATGGATTTACGTGCAAAAGTTGGACATATACATTCTGAAAGAGCATCGATAGTTGCTGGGATTATTATGATTCTATTCTTATTTCTTGGAAAGAGCATTTTAAATTTAATTGGGATTGATGTAAATTCATTTGCAGTGGCAGGTTCATTTATTTTATTTTTTCTTGCATTAGAAATGATTTTAGGAATTTCAATTTATAAAGAAGAAGATACAAGTCCGAAAACAGCATCTGTTTTTCCATTAGCTTTTCCATTAATTGCGGGACCTGGTAGTTTAACAACAATATTGTCTTTACGTGCTGAATACGAAACTATTAATATTGTAATTGCAATTGTAATGAACATTATTTTTATGTACATCGTTTTAAAAACATCTTCAAAAATTGAAAAACTTATTGGTAAAAACGGGATTAATGTTTTACGTAAAATATTCGGAGTTATATTGTTGGCAATAGCAGTTAAATTATTTGCTTCTAATGTTAGAGGATTGTTTTTAATGTAAATTATAATAAATGAACAGTTTTTTAACTCAAATTAAAAGGGAAGTTTACGACAAGTGTGCGTTTAAAATTACGAATTTTAGAAACGAACTTGAAAGTAAAGAATATGATGCTTGTCAATTTGAGTTAAACGAACTTACTATTATTTCTAGAAATGCTAAGATTACTCCCAAAAAAGTAGGGCAATTTGTAACATTTTGGAAACGAACAAAAAACGAACCAATTGAACCATTTAGAGAAACTGACTCAATAGATTTTTATATTGTTAATGTGAGGATTGAAAATGAATTTGGTCAATTTGTGTTTCCAAAATCTATACTTATTAAAAAAGGAATAATATCAACTGAAAAGAAGGAAGGAAAAAGAGCGTTTAGAGTTTATCCAAAATGGGATAAAGTAAAAAGCAAACAAGCCAAAAAAACGCAAGAATGGCAACTGAACTATTTTTATAAAATTAATAATTCAATAGACTTTAATAAGGTTTTGGAATTGTATAAAAGACAATAACAATTCGAAAAAATGAGGGATAGCCAAGGCGATTATTCCACCGTAACAGATTTTGCTAAATTTCTTGGCTGATCTACATTACAACCTCTCATTACAGCGATGTGATACGATAATAATTGTAATGGAATGGTAGTTAGCAAAGGAGATAAGGCTTCTTCTGTGTCTGGGATTTCAATAATATGGTCGGCAATATCTTTTACTGTTGTGTCACCTTCGGTTACAATGGCAATGATTTTTCCTTTACGTGATTTTATTTCCTGAATATTACTCACCACTTTTTCGTAATGTCCTTTTTTAGTGGCTATAACAACAACTGGCATCGACTCGTCAATTAAAGCAATAGGGCCGTGTTTCATTTCCGCTGCAGGATAACCTTCTGCGTGGATATAAGAGATTTCTTTCAATTTTAAAGCCCCTTCTAATGCAACTGGAAAATTAAAGCCTCTACCCAAATACAAGCAATTTGGAGCATCTTTATAAATGGCTGCTATTTCTTCAATTTTAGAATTTATTGAAAGTAAGTTTTCAATTTTTTCAGGAATTAATTGCAATTTGTATAAATAATCTTGAAATGCAGAATTGGACAATTCTCCGTTTAAATTTCCAAGTTTTAAAGCTATTAAGGCTAGCACAGTAATTTGTGTTGTAAAAGCTTTTGTAGAAGCTACACCAATTTCTGGACCTGCGTGTGTATATGCACCAGAATCGGTTTCTCTGGCAATAGACGAACCTACCACGTTGCAAATTCCAAAAACAAAAGCGCCTTTAGACTTTGCTAATTTAATTGCAGCCAAAGTATCGGCAGTTTCACCTGATTGAGATATAGCAATAACAATGTCATTTTTGTTAATTATTGGATTTCTATATCTAAATTCAGAGGCATATTCAACTTCAACAGGAATACGAGCTAAATCTTCAAACAAATATTCACCAACCAAGCCAGCGTGCCATGAAGTTCCACAAGCAACAATAATAATTCTTTTTGCGTTTAAAAATTTGGCTATATTATTATCAACACTTCCCATTTTTATAATGCCTTTATCGGCAAGTAAACGACCTCTGTAGGTATTTGATATGGCGTGTGGTTGTTCGTGAATTTCTTTCAACATAAAATGTTCAAATCCACCTTTTTCAATCTGTTCTAAATTTAATTTAAGGGCATTTATCGTCGGTTCAACAAATGAGTCATCGTATATTTTTCTAATTCTAATGTTTCTACCTAATTTAATAATGGCTAATTCTTCGTCATCTAAATAAATAGCATTTTTAGTATATTCTATAAAAGGAGAGGCGTCTGACGCTACAAAAAATTCCTTATTGTCTTCACCAATTCCAATGGCAAGTGGACTCCCAAGTCGTGCCGCTATAATTTCATCAGGTTTATCAATCGCATACACTGCTATTGCATACGCACCAACAACGTTTGTGAGCGCCATTTGTACGGCTTTACCTAATTTGTAATTGTTTTGTTTTTGAACTTCTTCAATTAAATTAATTAGAACTTCGGTATCTGTGTCACTTTTAAAAGTGTAACCTCTACTTGTAAGTTCTTTTTTTATACTATCATAATTTTCTATAATTCCATTATGAATTATGACTAATTTACCTGAATTTGAAGTATGCGGATGTGAGTTTATGTCATTTGGTTCACCATGAGTTGCCCATCGAGTATGTCCCAAAGCCAAATTTCCTGTTGCATCATTTTTTTCAACAATACTTCTTAAATCGGCAACTTTCCCTTTGGTTTTGTATAGGTTGGTTTCCTTTTTTGAATTTGTAATAACAACACCAGCGCTATCGTATCCACGATATTCTAATCGCTGTAAGCCATTTATAACAATAGGGTATGCTTCTCTAAAACCTAGGTAGCCAGTAATTCCACACATAAATAAATTTTAGTTATTCAATTCGGTATAAGAAATATTTAATTGAACTCTCTTCTCAAGGTTACTTGTGTTGTGATTGTAAAGAACTACGCCTTTTGGATTCCAACTAAACTGCCTCATAGTTACATCGGAAATTGCCGTTGGAGCATCTGATGGATTGTAAACTCGAATTCCAAGATTAATCAAGTCAGCCGAATTATCAGATTTTACTAAATCGGAAATGTAATCGGTAATTTTAAAAACATATTTTTCTGGATTTCCGTCATCATCTCTTTTTAAATCTCCACCAACCATAGTTAAACCTTCTGAAATCATATCTTTTATTTGAAGATTTTCTTCCATATTGTAAATGAATAATTGTTGGGGTAAAATATCGGAAGAAGCGCTTTGATCTATGTACAAAGTTAAATTTGCATCGTTAATTAGCCAGTTTTTTGTTCTAATTTCATCTAATTCGTTGTTGTTAAAAAGTGAAATACTAGCTTCAGAACCTGCAGCTCCTTGTACAAATAATCGATTGTTTGAATTATTTTGTTCAAAATTTGAATTTGTATAATCGCGTTCTAAAATATTTGATTTTATGTTTCCGAATAAAAATGTAAATGCATGTTTTGTTCTTACATTTTCTTCATCTTTAGAATAATAAATAGTCATTTTTGAATTGGCCACACTTAATGATATTAAATGAGCCGATTCGCTTGATACTTCAGAAGCTTCAATATACAAGCCTCTAAAATAACGACTAAAACTTTCAAAATCTGCAAAATCCGCATTTCCAGCTGTATCAACGAATAATTGTTTTACCAATTCTTTGTTTAATGGAAATTTCATTGTTGGTGTTACATCAGCCTCTTTTATTGTGTCGGTGTCGTATTTAACACCGTCCAATTCATAACGAGAAATGTAAGACACCGTATCGTTCTCATTTACTTTAAAGTTTCCTAAAAACAATGGTGAATCTGATTTTTGAAATTCTTTATCGGAATAATAAATGTTGTTTTTAGTTGGATCTTGTGGGTCTAACGTATTTAAAAATGTTTTTAGCTCATATATTCCAACTTTAAATTCAACATCAGAATTACCGAAAACTGAATCTATTGAAAATTTAGGTTTTCCATCAGCGTAATTTTCTTCTTTAGTAACTTGGTAAGGAATAGTAATTAGTACAGAGTCAATACTAGCATTTTCTCCATAATTATAATCGTCACCTGTTGCTGGAAGAGAGAGTTGAGAAACAAATGAAGCCTTTAATTTTCCAAAATCATTATTTGAATAGGTCCCTAATAAGTATTGACCAGCACCTGAAGAAGGAACTTTTTCTACATTAATTGTATTAGAAAGTACTTCATAGGATTCACTATTAGCGTTAAACGTACCGTTTTCAATAAGGTTTACACCAATATTATCCATTTCTTTTTCACAAGAAGAACTTATAAAAAGAATAAGGCAAACAAGCCCTAAATATTTAAGAGCATTTACAACTTTAGTTGTCATATGATATATTTAATTTGATTGAACTATAAAACTTTATTTAAGTAAAAATCAACGTAATCATTTGCAAATTCTTCTGGAGTTGAGAAGTTTAAAACAGGTTTATCTGTTGACTTAATCGACTCTTCTAACTCACTGGGCAATTTATCACTTGCTTTTATGATTCCGTCAGAATTTTCAATGGCGTTAATTAAAATATTTGTATAGTTTGGATTTGATATGTTTTCTATTTTTGAGTCATCAATATTGTCAAATTTCACTTTATTAATGAATTCACTACTTAGCGTTCCTTCAAAGCCATTATTATATAATGATGTAATAATTTTACTGTTGGTAAATAACGGATCATCTTTATAATATTCCTTTATGTAAAGTGGTAAAAGTGAAGCCATCCAACCGTGAACATGAATAACATCTGGTGCCCAATTTAGTTTTTTAACAGTTTCTACAACTCCTTTTGCAAAGAAAATAGCTCTTTCATCATTGTCTTCAAACATATTATTGTCTTCATCGGTATACAATGCTTTTCTTTTAAAATATTCATCGTTATCAATAAAGTAAACTTGCATTCTTTCTTTTGGAATTGAAGCAACTTTAATTATTAAAGGCATATCCATGTCATTAATAACCAAATTCATACCTGATAAGCGAATAACTTCGTGTAATTGATGCCTTCTCTCATTTATTAAACCGTAGCGAGGCATAAAAATTCTTGTTTGACCTCCCTTGCCATGAATCATTTTTGCAGCTTCAAATGAAGTGGTTGATAGCTCATTTTCAGGTAAATACGGTACTACTTCCGAGGAAACAATCAATACTCTCTTATCTTTCATAATCCAACTCTATATTTTAAATATGATGCAAAATTACGAAAATTTATGTAGATTTTGGCTTGAAAAATGTAAGTTTGCACGCTTTTAACGTTTATTAACAAATCGTTATGTTAGTTTTTGCTAAAATAAAATCGGTACAACAAAAATTAAGGTCATTAAAGAAAGGGACAACAGTAGGTTTTGTTCCTACTATGGGTGCTTTGCATGAAGGACATCTATCACTTGTGAATCAAGCTAGAAAAGAAAATGACATTGTTGTTGTCAGTATTTTTGTAAACCCTACTCAATTTGATAAAGAGGAAGATTTAGTAAACTATCCTAAAACAATAGATAAAGATTTATCTCTTTTAAAATCAGTATATTGCGATTTAGTATTTGTACCTTCGGCCCAAGAAATTTATTTGAATAATATTAAATCTCAACTATTCAGTTTTGAAGGATTAGAACATCAAATGGAAGGTAAGTTTAGAGATGGGCATTTTAACGGTGTTGGAACCATTGTAAAGCGTTTGTTTGAAATAGTTATGCCAACAAAAGCTTATTTTGGGGAAAAAGATTTTCAACAACTTCAAATTATTCGAAGTATGGTGAAATCTAATAAAATGCCAATTAAAATTATTGGATGTGAGATTTTTAGAGAAGAAGATGGGTTGGCGATGAGTTCTCGAAATGCTAGGCTGACAAAAGAGCATAAAATAGTTGCTCCTTTTATTTTTCAAACTCTGAAAAAGGCAAAATTAAAATTTGGCACAAATAATGCTTTAGAAATAATAGATTGGGTTAAAAATGAATTTAAAAAACAACCCTTATTAGAACTAGAATATTTTGAAATTGCCGACGAGGAAACTTTAAAGCCAATTAAAAATATAAATACAAAGCAAAAATTTCGTGCTTTTATAGCGGTTTTTGCTGGTAAAATTAGACTTATAGATAATATAAGTTTGTAAAAATTAAACAATTAACTAAAAATATATATTTTTGCAACATGCAAATTGAAGTCGTAAAATCTAAAATCCACCGAGTTAAGGTTACAGGAGCCGATTTAAATTATATTGGTAGTATAACTATTGATGAGGATTTAATGGATGCTGCAAATATAATTCAGGGAGAAAAAGTTCAAATTGTAAATAATAACAACGGTGAACGTCTTGAAACATATGCAATTCCTGGCCCAAGAAATAGTGGAGAAATAACTTTAAATGGTGCAGCAGCACGTAGAGTTGCTGTGGGTGATGTGCTTATTTTAATTACATACGCACGTATGGAATTTGAAGCAGCGAAAACATTTAAACCTTGGATCGTTTTTCCAAATGAAGAAAACAATTTATTAAACTAAATTGGCTAAAAAAATACAAAAAACAGCGTTACTAATACTCCCAATAGCCTTGGGAGTATTTTTAATTTGGTACTCTTTTTCTAAATTATCTTCAACAGATGTAGATTCAATAAAATTGTCATTTAAAACAGCTAATTATTGGTGGGTTTTAGCATCTGTTTTATTTGGAGTTTTAAGTCATTTGTCTAGAGCGTATAGGTGGTATTTTCTTTTAGAACCTTTGGGTTACAAGCCTAGATTTGCAAATAGTGTTATGGCTGTTTTAATTGCTTATTTACTAAATTTATTAATACCAAGATCTGGAGAAATTGCAAGGGCTGCAAGTGTAAAAAAATATGAAAATATTCCATTTGAAAAAGCTTTTGGAACTATTGTAGCTGAACGAGTTGCAGATGTTATTATGTTATTGCTAATAATAGGAATTGCCTTTTTTTTACAAACCGAATTAATTGGAAGCTATCTTTTTAAAGGTGGCGAAAAGAGTAGTACAATTACCAAAATAGTTGTTTTTATAGTTTTGCCAGTAATTGGTTTTTTTACGTATAGATTTTTTAAAAAATCTAAAAATCCAGTAATAAAAAAAGTAATTGTATTTATAAATGGCTTAATTGAAGGTGCTAAAAGCATACTAACAATGAAAAAGAAATGGAAATTTATTTTTCACACTATTTTTATTTGGTTAATGTATGTGCTTATGTTTTATGTGGTAACCTTTGCTTTACCTGAAACTACTAACTTGCCTTTTGGTGCAATAATAGTTGGTTTTGTAGTTGGCGGAATAAGTATGGCACTTACAAATGGAGGTTTAGGAACATACCCAGTTTTTGTTGCAGGTGCATTGGTTTTATACAAAATAGATCATAATGCTGCATTAGCTTTTGGCTGGATTATGTGGACTGCACAAACAATTATGGTTTTATTATTTGGAAGCCTCTCCTTAATTTTTATTCCGATTTATAATAAGTATTTGGCAAAAGCTAATTCTTAGTATATTTACTTTTTAATAATTAATTTTAATGAGTAAAACTAAAACAACTTTTTTTTGTCAAAATTGTGGTACGCAATACGCTAAATGGTTAGGTCAATGCAAATCTTGTAATGAATGGAACACAATAGTTGAAGAAATAATTCAGAAAGAAGAAAAGAGAAGCTGGAAACAAACCGAAACACCAAAAAAGGCAAACAAAGCTTTAAAAATTAATCAAATTTTAATCGACGAAGAAGAACGAATTTCGACCAATAACAATGAACTAAATAGAGTTTTAGGTGGTGGATTGGTTAAAGGATCTGTTATTTTATTTGGTGGTGAGCCTGGCATTGGGAAATCAACGTTGTTATTGCAAGTGGCTTTAACTTTGTCAAAAAAAGTTTTATACGTTTCGGGTGAGGAAAGTCAATCTCAAATAAAACTACGAGCAGAACGACTTCAAACAGTAAACTCAAATTGTTTAGTTCTTACGGAAACAAAAACACAAAATATTTTTAAAGCAATTGAAGAAATTCAACCAGAAATAGTAGTTATAGATTCTATTCAAACATTGCATACCGATTATATTGAAGCTTCTCCAGGTTCTATTTCTCAAATTAGAGAAACTTCTGCTGAATTGATAAAATTTGGAAAAGAAACAGCAACTCCAATTGTCCTTATTGGGCATATTACAAAAGATGGAAACATTGCTGGACCTAAAATTTTGGAACACATGGTAGATGTTGTACTTCAGTTTGAAGGCGATAGAAATCATACATATCGTATTTTAAGAGCAAAGAAAAATAGATTTGGATCTACAGCCGAACTGGGTATCTATGAAATGCAACAAGCTGGATTAAAAGAAATTGAAAATCCGTCAGAAATTTTAATTTCTCAAAAAGAAGGAGATTTAAGTGGTACAGCAGTTGCTGCAACTTTAGAAGGAATACGCCCCTTAATGATTGAAGTTCAAGCCTTGGTGAGTACTGCGGTTTATGGTACGCCACAACGTTCGGCAACAGGTTATGACACCAAACGGTTGAATATGCTATTAGCAGTGTTGGAAAAACGAGCTGGTTTTAGATTGGGAGCAAAAGATGTTTTTTTAAATATTGCAGGAGGAATTAAAGTTGACGATCCTGCCATTGATTTGGCGGTGATTAGTGCCATTTTATCATCTAATGAAGACGAAGCCATTCCTCAAGATTTTTGTTTTGCAGCTGAAATTGGTTTGGCCGGAGAAATAAGACCTATAAATAGAGTTGATCAAAGAATTTTAGAAGCAGAAAAATTGGGTTTTCATAAAATATTTGTTTCTAAATTTAATAAAATAAGTTTAAAAACAACGAATATTAAAATAGTTAGGGTTGCTAAAATTGAGGATATATATGCTAACTTATTTGCATAAAAAAACCGAGTAATCTATAGAGTGCCCCCAAAAGTTTAGACAAATTTATAATTAATTTTGATAACAATGAGTCCGATATTTTATCGGACTCATTTTGTTTAAATTAGATTTTATTCTATCGCTATTATAATAGATTATATATTCATTAATTTCTTTTTTTAATTGTTCTATTGACTTGTATTTTTTCAGATAGAATAATTCTGATTTTAGTATTCCAAAGAAATTTTCAATAATTGCATTATCTAAACAATTTCCTTTTCTTGACATACTTTGTTTAATCCCTTTTTCTTTTAATAAATATTGATATTGTTTCATTTGATATTGCCAACCTTGATCAGTGTGTAATATTAAGTTCGTATTATCTGGTATTTTCTTAAAGGCTTTTTTTAACATCATAACCACTTGCATAAACACTGGTCGTTCAGTTAGTTCGTAGCTTATTATTTCTTGATTAAATAGGTCGATTATAGGAGATAAGTAGAGTTTTTCACCTAACACATTAAACTCGGTTATATCTGTTGCCCATTTTTTATTAGGTGCATCTGCTTTAAAATTTCGCTCTAATATATTGGGTGCTATTTTACCTAATTTGCCTTTATAAGATTTATATTTTTTTACCCTTATAAGACTTTTTAATCCTAATGATTTCATCAATCTTAAAACAGTTTTATGATTAATAATAATTCCATTATTGTTCAATTCATCTGTAATTCGTCTATATCCATAACGCCCTTTGTGCTTGTGATAAATAACTGTTATTAATTCTTTTGTTACTTTATACTTATCAGTTGACTTGTTTTGTTTCTGATGATAATAAAAACTACTTTTTGCTATTTTAGTATGTTTTAAAAGTAATTCTAAATCATACTTATGCCTTAATTCCATAATAACTTTTACCTTTTGGCTTTTTTTTCTGCTTGAATTAAGGCGTGAAACTTTTTTAGCAAATCGTTCTCACATCTCAAAGATTCTATCTCTTGCAACAACTCTTCTTCCCTTGTTAAAGGTTTAGCTGATTTGTGTTTTTTTCGTTTGAAATTAGCCATAGATTTAGGTCTTCCTTTTTTAGGTTTAGGCTGTAATCCTTCAAAACCAAAGCTAGCAAAATTTCTTTTCCATTTAACAATAACTCCAGGGTCAGGAATATTGAATTTAAAACAAGCATCTCTTAGCGATAAAAACTCTTTATCGATTGACTGTAAGACTTCTAACTTGAAAATTGCAGAATAACTCCTGTTATTCCTAGGTAATAACCCTTTTTCGCCTTGGGTTTTGTAAAAACCAACCCATTTACGAATGTTAGATTCATTTAGACCTTTTTGTTTAGAAACAGCTTCTGCTGAATAGTGTGATTCTAAAACTAATTTTACGCATTCAAGTTTAAATGCATAATCATACTTGACTTTTCTTCCCATAAAAATACCCCCAAATAGTGTCTAACTTTTTGGGGGCAGTGCAAAATGGAGGCTTTTCTATTTATTTAAAAAGATATTATTTATCTTCTTTTACTTCTTCAAAGTCAACATCTTCTACATCATCACCTTCACTTTTAGGTTGACCATTACTTTGTGCATCTCCTGTTGGAGCTCCTTGAGCTTGACTTTCTTGTTCTGCTTTGTACATTTCTTCACTTGCTACTTTCCAAGCTTCGTTAATTTTTTCCATTGCAGCATCAATTTGAGCTAAATCTTTAGATTCGTGTGCTTTTTTCAATTCTTCTAAAGCAGCTTCAATTGGTCCTTTTTTATCATCTGATAATTTATCACCAAACTCTTTTAATTGCTTTTCTGTTTGGAAAATCATAGAGTCTGCTCCATTAATTTTTTCAGCAGTTTCTTTAGCTGTTTTATCTGCTTCAGCATTTGCTTCAGCATCCGCTTTCATTTTTTCAATGTCAGCATCAGACAATCCTGAAGAAGCTTCAATTTTAATGTTTTGAGATTTTCCAGTTGCTTTATCAGAAGCAGTTACGTGAATAATACCATTTGCATCAATATCAAAAGTTACTTCAATTTGAGGAACTCCTCTTTGTGCTGGTGGAATATCTGTTAATTGAAAACGTCCAATAGTTTTGTTATCCGCAGCCATTGCTCTTTCACCTTGTAATACGTGAATATCTACCGATGGTTGGTTATCTGCTGCTGTTGAAAATACTTGTGATTTCTTTGTAGGAATCGTAGTATTTGCATCAATCAACTTTGTCATAACATTACCCATAGTTTCAATACCTAAAGAAAGTGGAGTAACATCTAATAACAATACGTCTTTTACATCTCCAGTTAAAACTCCACCTTGAATTGCTGCTCCAATAGCAACAACCTCATCTGGATTTACACCTTTACTTGGTGCTTTTCCAAAGAATTTTTCAACAGCTTCAACCACTGCTGGAATACGAGTTGAACCACCTACAAGAATTATTTCATCAATATCACCTGTTGATAAACCAGCACTGTTTAATGCAGTTTTACAAGGTTCAATTGTTCTTTTTACTAAATCATCAATTAGTTGTTCAAACTTTGCTCTAGACAATGTTCTTACTAAGTGTTTTGGACCACTAGCTGTAGCCGTTACATATGGTAAGTTAATTTCTGTTGAAGCAGAAGAAGATAATTCAATCTTCGCTTTTTCAGCAGCTTCTTTTAAACGTTGTAAAGCCATTGGATCTTTACGTAAATCCATATTTTCATCAGCTTTAAACTCATCAGCTAACCAATCAATAATTTTTTGATCAACGTCATCACCACCTAAGTGTGTATCTCCATCAGTTGATAATACTTCAAATACACCATCACCTAATTCAAGGATAGAAACATCATGTGTTCCACCACCAAAGTCAAAAACAACTATTTTTTGGTCTTCACCTTTTTTATCCATTCCATAAGCCAATGCCGCAGCAGTAGGCTCGTTGATAATTCTACTAACTTTTAAACCTGCAATTTCACCAGCTTCTTTAGTTGCTTGACGTTGTGCATCGTTAAAATATGCTGGTACCGTTACAACAGCTTCAGCAACTTCAGTTCCTAAATAGTCTTCAGCAGTTTTCTTCATTTTTTGAAGCACCATTGCCGAAATTTCTTGTGGCGTGTACAATCTTCCATCAATATCAACACGTGGCGTGTCGTTATCTCCTTTTACGACCTTATAAGGTACACGTTCTGCCTCCATTTTAGATTCAGAATATTTATTACCCATAAAACGTTTGATTGAATAAATAGTTTTTAACGGATTTGTTACCGCTTGTCGTTTTGCTGGATCTCCAACTTTACGCTCTCCACCTTCAATAAATGCTACTATTGAGGGTGTAGTTCTTTTACCTTCTGCATTAGGGATAACCACTGGCTCATTCCCTTCCATTACAGAAACACAAGAGTTGGTTGTTCCTAAATCTATTCCTATAATCTTACTCATAATATATGTTTTTTGTTTCTAATTTTTATACTAACACTTTCAAATAGTCAATGATTATGCCAATAGAAAATTTATGCCAAGTTGTCAGAATTCCAATTTTGAACTGAACTAAATGTCATTTTTAAATATACTTCGTCGTCAATAAAGAATGTTTTAGAATATAAAGGTGGTTTATGGATTTATTTGAATATCACAGATTGTTAACAACAATAAGAAAAAATCAAAATATATTTTTTATATTTGGTAAAACTCTTATTATAAATAAAAAATAAAGACACTATGAGTAAATTAGACGAAAAAATAGCACAATACGAAGCTGAAATGAAAAAGCTAGGTCTTAAATGTGATGCTGATTTATTAGCAAAAGTTACAAAAGGCTTAGGACCATCTATTTACAAAGCTGATGCAGAAACTGTTTCTGGATCTAGTAAAGATGAACTTGCAACTGTTAAGAAAAACTTCTTAATGAAGAAATTAGGTTTAGCTGACGGACCAAAATTGGATGCTGCTATTGCATCTGTAATGGACAAAGTTGGAAAATCTAACAGAAATAAATATAGAGCAATTGTTTATTATTTATTAGTGAAAGAATTAGGACAAGAAGCTGCTTACTAAAGTTTCTTTTAGTTCAAAAAACAAAAAAACCTGCAAATTGCAGGTTTTTTTGTTTTTAAAATATTCCAAGAACTTATCTCGTAAATACTAACTCCTTATCAGAAGACAAATTACCATCAAAGGCATAACCCTCATAGTTAAACCCTTTTAAATCTTCAACAGTATTAATCTTATTATCAATAATATATCGCACCATTAAACCTCTCGCCTTTTTAGCAAAAAATGAAATCATTTTTAATTGTCCGTTCTTATAATCTTTAAATACAGGTGTAATTACATCAGCTTTCAAAAGTTTTGTATTTACAACCTTAAAATATTCATTACTTGCTAAGTTTACAAAAACCTCTTCTTTCTCCAATTCATTATTTAAGGCATTGGTAACTTTATTCCCCCAGAATTTATATAAATTTTCTCGAGTAGCTACTTTTAACTTAGTGCCCATTTCTAATCGATATGGTTGCATTAAATCTAAAGGCTTCAAAATACCATATTGTCCAGATAAAATTCTTAATTTACTTTGTAATTGAAAAATTTGATCTTCAGAAAGTGTATAAGCATCTAGACCATTATATACTTCACCATTAAAAGCAAAAACTGCTTGCTTCGCATTCTCTAAATTAAATGGTAAACACCAATCTTGGTTTCGTTGCCAATTTAGTTCTCCTAAATTTGGTGAAATACTCATTAATTTTGACAAAACTCTTGGTGATTTTTTCTTTAAAACTTTACTTAATCGTTCAGCTTCTTTTAAAAAAATACCTTCTGTGAACTCATTTGTTGGTGTTTGTGTTTCAAAATCTAATGACTTGGCTGGTGATATTACAATTTTCATGTGTTTGTATATTTTTTTTACTGAAACAAATTTATACTATTTCAATTATTTCTCCTTTTTTAAACTCAAAATTAAAATCTCCTTTTACAATAAAATCTGATTCGTAAATTTCATCTCCTGTTGGAAACCATTTTTTCAACTTACTATTTGCAACAATAAACAATCCATTCTCATCCCCTACAGCACAAAATCGTTCCAGATCACCACTATAAATAGTTGTTTTTTTAATGTCATTTAATTTATGAATAGTTTCTTCAATATTTTCAGAGTGCAATCCTATTTCACCAATATTAAAAATTTCTTTGGATGAAAATTTTTGCTCAGAATCTAAATCCATATTCTTTCTTGATATAAATTCTACAATATTTTTATCTAAATCATAAAAATAAATAGCCTTTGCATTCCAGTTAGAAAAGTGAATAATTTCTTCATCATCAAAACCTAAAATATCAACACGTTCCTTTAACCAATAGAGCGCTTCTTTTTCTTTATTGGAAGGAATATTAAATGCAAAATGATATGGGGTTGTATCGTTTCTATACTTAAATGTTAGTATAGATTCTCCAATTCTAAAACTAGTGAATTCTGGTGTTGAAATTTCTATTGGCAGCTCTAATACAGTAGAATAAAAATCTATTTGTAAATCTAAATTGTTGGTAAATAGTATGAGTTCTTTAATCTTCATTGTGTTGTAAAAGTACTACTCTTTACACGTAATAATAACTAATTATAATACAATAAAACTATTTTAAAATAAACGAAATCTATGTTAACCCATTTATAAACTCTTGCATTTTCTCAAACAATATGCCTACATGAATTCCGTCCATTAATGCGTGGTGAACTTCAACCGAAAAAGGCATTATTTTTTTATCATTCTCCTCATAAAACTTTCCAAAAACTAATTTTGGAATTCCAATATCTTTTTCATTCCCGTTACGTGCGTGTTTAAAACCGGTTATTGATACCCAAGGAATTGTTGTGCTATGAGCTACATCTAAATCATACACATGAGAGCCGTCAACGATACCATTTTTATGATTATTTAATACTTCTTCGGCATTTTTAATAAAATCTAAAAGTGTTGTTGCAGTTTCGAAATGACAGAACGAAAAAGAGTTATCTTCATTTAAAACTGTAGAATCTATATGAACTTTATCAAACGCCAAGACTTTACCTTCTTTTAAACGCAATTTAAAAGCCGGAATTTCATTCATAGCTTTGTTTGCGACAAATAAACCCGCCAAAAAAAAGGACAAATGATGCTTTTTACAATAATTATATAAATTGGAAACTTCTAAATTTCCTGTGATATTAAAAAACGGGTCTTCATAGTTTTTAAAAAAATCAAATTGTACTTTTCTAGACCAATTTTCTAAGTTAATTTCTTTCATTTTCTATTTCTTCTTTAAATGATTTTCAATATCACTAATATGAAAATTAAGTGCTTTAGCCGAAATTTGAATTTCTTTAATTAATAATCCCAAGGATATGATTAGAAATATCAATGCAATTCCAAAAATCCAAACGGCAATTATGTGTTGATCTATATAAATAAGAAACATTGTTAAAACACATAAAAGCAAGCTTGAAATACCAAAAATTTGCATCCAACGTGTTAGGTTAATTCGTAATTTTAGATTTTCTATTTGGCGCAATAAAGTCTTATCTTTTTTTTCTAAATAAACCGCATGTAAATTTCTAATGACTGCCGCATACGCCAAAAACCTATTTGTATAAGCCAACATAATTAAGGAAATTGCCGAAAATAAAAGTGCTGGTGTTGTGAGGGTAAGTTCTTCCATATTGTTTTTATCAAATACCTATTTTTAAGGTATTTGACAAAGCTAAGGCATTTTTAATTTTTAATGTCTAAAAATTATTCGAAAAATGGTCTTGTTATTTTTTTTAGACCCTAGTCTTTACCTCTTTTCGTTGTAATGATCACTACTCCGTTTGCGCCTCTAGAACCATATATTGCTGCAGCTCCGCCCTTTAAAACACTTACACTTTTTACGCTATGAGGTGATAATGAGGTTAATTGTGACATAGTTGAAGCCATATTATCTATCACAATTAAAGCCGCACTTGAGCCAAGTATTGAGCTTTCTCCTCGAATTACAAACCCTCCTCCACTCATTGTTATTGAAGGTGAACTATTAATAATAAGCTCTATCACATTTGAGTACTTACTAAATTCAAAATTGTCATTTACAATAGTATTTAAAGCATACGATTTATCGCTTTCTTTAATATGCCCATACCCAATGGCTACATCAAGATTTTTTCTTTTGGTTTCATTTTAAGATCAATACGTAATTCTTTACTCATTTTGTCAATTTTAACTTTTTGAGAATAAAATCCGTTTGCACTGATTTTAATTTTATCTTTAGTTGCACAATTTATTTTGAAATTCCCCATAGAATCGGTCAATACTTCCATACCGTTGCTTGAGACTTTAATTTGTGCATTGACAACTACAATATTTTTTAATGTCGTAACATTGCCAGTAATGGTTTTTTCTTGAGCAAATAAAAAGCTAGAAAATAAACATAGGAATACGACTAAAATCGAATTGTCAAATATATTTTTCACGGTGATTTTTTAATACATAAATATACTATAATTAATCCACAAAATTAGTACCAAAAAAGAGATACGTAACTAATAAAATAGCTATAAAAAAAGAACTAATCACCAAAATGGAGACTAGTTCTAACCTTTAATTAGTCAGTTTTATTTCAGTTTTGAATAAATTATCTATAAAGATAATATTTTTATTGTTTATCGATATATTTTTATCTATATTTGTAATATTATTTAAACTACTCATTATGTCAAAAACAAATAACTTCGTATTTAAAGGTCTTAGAATTGTTGCTTGGATTATTTTCGTTGGCTTATACATTGAAGCAGGAGGCTTGATTGTAAATTTTATTTTTAGTTTATACAATCCTGAATTTGTCCAAAATCTATATCAAAAATTGGATTTAAGCGAAATGTATAACCGTAGTAAATGGGCTTTTTTTAGTATGTACAGTTTTGTATTGTTCATCTCTATTCTGAAAGCATACTTATTTTACATCGTTATTAAACTGTTGCATAAAATTAATTTATCAAAACCATTCAACAATTTTGTTTCAAAACAGATTTCACAAATTAGTTACTACACACTGGCAATTGGACTATTAAGTTATATTGCACGTCAGAGCGCTAAAAATTTGCAACATCATGGATATATTATTGATTCACTAAACCAGTTTTGGGCGGATAGTCAAGCATTTATTTTAATGGCAGCTGTAATTTATGTTATTGCGACTATTTTTTCAAAAGGAGTTGAATATCAAGAAGAACTAGAAGAAACTGTTTAAACTATGGCAATTATTGTAAACCTCGATGTTATGATGGCAAAACGAAAAATGTCGCTTAACGAATTATCGGAAACTGTAAATATCTCCTTGGCAAATTTATCTAAACTAAAAACTGGGAAAGTAAAAGCGATTCGGTTTAGTACTCTTAATGCTGTTTGTGAAGCATTAGATTGCCAACCTGGAGATATCTTAGAACACTCAATGGGACAATGAAAAGAATTATCCTGTAACCTAACAACAAATAAACGTATGAGTCATCTTATTAAAATAAAACAATCTCCACTACACGGAAAAGGTGTTTTTGCAACAGAAAATATTACAAAAGGAACAATATTAGTAGAAAGCCATATGGTGCTGGTTCACGTAAATGAAAATTTACCTGAATTATTAGCCACACTCCAATTTCCTTGGACAGATGAATACGATGCCATTTGTTTAAGTGATGTGGGAAGTTTTTTTAACCACAGCAGCAAACCGAATGCCCAAATTATTGAACGTGATTTCACAAACCAAATTCAAACATTTACTGCAAAAACAGCCATTGCCATAGGTGATGAAATTACCATTTATTACAACGATGCCTTTGAAAAGTATATTCAAAACAAATAAAAACAGCTAATAAATTTAATTCCCAAAAAATAATTTAGTTTGCTTCTTAAAGTAAAAAATTGGAAATTCGCTTATCAACCGATAAACTCAATTAAAACTGATTTTATTTTAACGTTGAGTTTATATTATTCATGTGCTATAAAATTATCCCAATCATCAATTCTGTAACTTCAATTTCTGACAAGTCATTAAGGAAAATAAACGACC
>Ga0209345_10002330_pt1 | contig 21147 bp, 18 predicted proteins | sample Cruoilmetagenom7_FD_187294 | JGI IMG/M metagenome (GOLD analysis project Ga0209345, IMG submission 187294) | Oil polluted marine microbial communities from Coal Oil Point, Santa Barbara, California, USA - Sample 7 (SPAdes) (version 2) | ecosystem: Environmental > Aquatic > Marine > Oil seeps ... | reverse complement strand
CGTTCTCGCGGCAGACCTGACGGCAGATGTCGCGCACCCGCAGGCGCAGCGCCCCGGTCAGCACCTTGTAACGGTACTTGGTCGACCAGACGATGTGGTAGCGGTGATAGTATACGCAGTGTTTGCTCCAGGGCGTGGATATTAAAAGCTTCCCTCCTGGGAGGCTTTTTGCGTTTAAGTCCGCCTGGAAGCCCTTGAGGCTTCATTTCGGTAAGGTCTACGTTCTTTGTCAACCAGCCGCCTTTATCCTTAAAGCCCTTGTCATCCAGAATCGCGCGCAGTTCATTGCTCGGCTCCTCGTCGGTAGAGGTTGTCTCGTAATTGCTGATCGTCAATGCGAGGGGGTTTGACACACAGCTGGCATGATCAGAATAGATAGGCAAAAGTGATAACCCAGATTGACAACACAACGCCACAGATCAGCGTGTAAGCACCATTCCATACCAATCCGACGTGGGTTGCGCTTATGCCGCCAAATGAACCGATCAGAAGGGTCGTCGCTGTGAAGGGCGAACTCGCGCCGCTCAGCGCCCATCCCGATGTAATCGCGACAACGATCGCTACCGGCTGCACGCCAAGGTCAGCGGCTGTCGGAATGAGTGGCGCGATCAGCGTTACGGCGAGGATTGGGTTCATGCCGATCTGTCCAGCCAACGGGATGATCCAGACCAACGAGACCAGAATGATCCAAGAAGGCAGGTAAGACGGGTCGAACCCGGTCGCCTGCATCATTGGAGCAAACAGCTGTGACCCCGCCGTGCCAATGAAACCAGCCATCATCAGCAAGGTCAGTTCCCCACGATAGCTGGGAAGCTCTTGCAGCACGTAGGTCTTGGTACGTGCGCACGTGGTGGAAACTGGATTTTCGTTCCAATGCTGAAGAAGCATCCATACAACCGCGATGCAAGGCACTAAGACAGCGACGATACCCACCACTCGGACCTGTGTCAGCGCGCTCAGTGTCACCACGCCAACGATCAGAACCGCCAACAATACCGCCAGCGGTAACATCGTTGCCCAAGTTCCTACCGGCGCACTGCGGACCGGCTTAACTGTCAGCCGGGGTTTGAAGATCGTGTCGAGTGACCAGCCGATCCCCGCAAGCAGGAACGATGTCATCAAGCCTGGAACCAATGCCTTGCTCCAGCTGGTGTCCGGAATGACGCTGACGGTGATCGCAACCGCAAACGACAGCGGCGACCATGGCAAGGCCGAGACAAAGGCGCGTTGAATTGCCAGAAGCATTCGCCGAATACGGTGCCTGCGGATTTCCAGATTGGGTTCGGAGTTGGCATTGGCTGTCGCCAGCGAACCAAGCAGTTGAAGGGACCCGTAGTTCAAAAGCAGGGCGAACGCTTGGCCGCCTACCGTCAATGCTGCATAGCGCCTGCCGGGTGGCTGACCTGCGAGAAAGGTTCCGGCTCGCTGGATCGCCGGAGAGGTCTGCGCCACCGTACGAAGCGTTGACAGCGCGGTGAAAAAGGCGCCGATGAACGCAGCGGTTTCGAGCCCACGCGAAATGATCCCGCGCCAATCAGTGTTCGTGGCGACCAGAGAGATACTGATGAGCATGGCCACGGCGACAAACGCCTTGCGGGACCATCGCACATGAAAAAGAAAGATAGCAACGACGACAAGAACCAGAAACGGTTTGGCCGGTTGCGTCCACTCTGCGACACCCCATTCCTTGCAAATAACAAGCGCTGTGATCGCGCAAAGCAGAAGGCCTATCGTTCTGTTTGCCAAGCTGCCCATCATAGTGACCTTTCGTTCTGTGATAGGTTGTCGGTGTGCAGGCTGTTAGCACAAGTTGCAAGTTGAGGCCGCACGACAAGATCCTCTTCATAACACGGCGATACGGTGACGGTCATCGAATGTGTTTTGCCCTATGACCGACTATCAAGCCGCCAGGATGCTGCAAAATGCGCGAATGGCCGCAATGCGAGGGCTGCGACGCAGCGTTCTAACTGCCAGCGGACGACCGCAACGGTGAAGGAATTCCGATGCGGGCGTCAAGCAGCAGGATCGCATTTGCCCGACGGGCAATGCCGTGGTCTTCGCGCTGGCGACGCACGCAAGCCTCAAGTCCAAGGGGTTCTGCTGCGGAAAGAAAATCGGGACGGATCATAGACACAGCTGAATCTTTCCAACCCCAGCCGTCAAGACGTCAAATTCAGCTTCCGTAGGACTCTGAGTATATCCCAGATATGCCTCTCCAACTGAATAGCCGGAGTTAACAGTATCTGAAAGTCTTGGTGCGCTTGAAACATAAGGCCAAAAATATCCCGAGGGGTGTAAGGGGCAGCGCCCCTCATCCCTGCAACCTGTGCGGCGAAGCCGCGCTATTTTGAAAGACGACGAGGGTTAACTGGCCGCTTTCATAAGGCCATCTTCCTTGAGTCTGGCAGCCGCCTGATCAAGCGAGGCCCAGGCGCGCTCGGCAAGGGTGTCGATTTCATCTTTCGTGATCACCAAAGGCGGCGAAACGATCATGCGGTCACCGACATGACGCATCACCAGATTATTTGCAAAACAGCGCTCGCGACAAATATAGCCCGCCGTGCCCGCATCCGCCGCAAACGTGGCCCGGCTTTTCTTATGCGGGGTAAGCGCAAGAGAGCCCATCATGCCGACGATACGTGCCTCACCCACCAGCGGGTGATCGGCCAGCGCCCGCCATTTTTCCTGCAAATAAGGCCCAGTGTCCTGGGCCACACGCTCGACGATCTTTTCTTCTTCCAGAATCCGCAAATTCTCAAGCGCCACGGCGCAAGACACCGGATGGCCGGAATAGGTATAGCCGTGATTGAATTCGCAGCCGTTCATTACTTTGGCGATCTTGTCGCTCACAATCGAGCCGCCGATCGGCGCATAGCCAGAGCTGAGGCCCTTGGCGATGGTCATGATATCGGGGCGGATGTTGAGGGTCTGGCTCCCAAACCAGTTGCCGGTACGGCCAAACCCACAAATCACCTCGTCCGCGATCAGAAGGATGCCGTATTTGTCACAGATTCGCTGAATCTCGGGCCAATAGCTATCGGGCGGAATGATCACGCCACCGGCCCCCTGGATCGGCTCGGCGATAAAGGCAGCAACGCGGTGCGCGCCAAGCTCTTCGATCTTTTCTTCAAGTTGCCGCGCGCGGGCGAGGCCGAACTCTTCGGGATCGCTATCGCCGCCCTCTGCATACCAATAGGGCTGATCAATATGGTGAATATCGGGGATTGGCATGCCACCCTGCGCATGCATGCCCGACATGCCGCCCAAACTGCCGCTGCCAATGCTTGAGCCGTGATAGGCGTTCTTGCGAGAGATGATCACGTTGCGCTCTGGCTGGCCCATTTCGGCCCAATAGGTGCGCACCATGCGGATGTTGGTATCATTCGCCTCCGAGCCGGACCCGGCATAGAACACCTGGTTCAGATCGCCCGGCGCCAGTTCGGCGAGCTTGGCAGAAAGCGCGATCACAGGCACATGGGTGGTCTGAAAGAAGGTGTTGTAGTACGGAAGCTCGCGCATCTGCCGTGCCGCCACCTCGGCCAGTTCGTCGCGACCATAGCCGATATTGACACACCACAGGCCACCCATCGCATCAAGGATGTGATTGCCTTCGCTATCGGTCAGCGTCACGCCCTTGGCGCGGGTGATGATCCGTGCGCCTTTTTGCTCAAGCTCGTTGTTATGAGTAAAGGGATGCATGTGATGCGCGGCATCAAGCGCCTGTAGTTCGGCCGTGGGCATGTGATTGGTGATCGCCGTCATGTTGCTACCTTTCGCGGATCAGGGTCATGCTGGCGCCAGGGCCAGCCTTTACCCCAGAATATGATCAAATTATCCGCTGTCAATCGAATCAGCGCAAAGCGCCCGATTGCTCCAATGATTGGCGCACTTGCTCCATTCCCTGAATGACATCCTCTCGGATGGCCCGCGCCGCGGCCTCTGCATCGCGGGCCTGCATTGCCTCTAGCATCGCCTTGTGCTTGTCCGGCAAATTCTGGGTGCCCATGCGCCCGCAAACCACCCGAAGTGACGGCCCAAACCGAAGCCAGAGCCCATCGGCCATACGTGCCAGAATCGGGGCCTCGGCAATCTCGTAGAGACGCCTGTGAAAGCGATAGTTCAGCTCAAGATATGCCCGTAAATCGCCGCAGGCGATCGCGATATCCAACTCGTCATCCAATGCGCGCAGATGGTCCAGATCGTTCAGGCTTGCGCGCTCTGTGGCGCGCAGGGCAAGATGTGGGTCAACCCATTGCCGTGCAAAGATTAATTCGCTTATGTTATCGGTGCTTAACAAGGGCACGCTGACCCGTCTGTTGCCTTGAAATTCAAGCGCCCCTTCGGCGATCAGGCGGCGCAATGCCTCGCGCACCGGGGTCATGCCGGCGTCAAGCCGTTCTGACAGGCCCTGAATGGTCACCGCCTGGCCCGGGGCGAGATCGCCAAACAGCACCAGATCGCGCAGCTGGCGATAGATCACCTCATGCGCGGGTAGCCGGGGCATCTCGACCTCTGGAGTGCTCAAATTTTGTGCGGTTGTCGTCATCTGTCGCGCGTCCAAATCATGGCTTTCAATGTCTGTCCTTGCGAGTTTAACGGCTGCATGAAAACATTACCATATTGCCATGAGCGGAAATATTTGATCAAATCCGCGACAAGGCAGACGACGTGCCGATCAACGGGAGAACATAATGCGACATCTTATCACGACCACCACCGCCGCTCTGGCCCTTAGTGCAATGGCCGCCTCAGCCGAGGAGGTGCGGGTCTACAATTGGTCCGACTATATCGACGAAGCCCTGCTTGAGAAATTCGAGACCGAAACCGGCCTTGATCTTATCTATGACGTCTTTGACAGCAACGAGGTTCTGGAAACCAAAATGCTGGCCGGCGGGTCGGGCTATGACGTGGTTGTGCCCTCGGGCACCTTCCTGCAACGCCAGATCACGGCCGGCGCGTTCCAGAAGCTGGACATGGACAAACTTCCGAACCACGGCAACATGTGGGACGTGGTCAGCAGCCGGACCGAGCAATACGACCCGGATAACGCCCATTCGATCAACTATATGTGGGGCACCACGGGCATCGGTGCGAACGTTGGCAAGGTCAAGGAATTGCTCGGTGACGATGCGCCGCTTGATAGTCTTGAACTGGTGCTCAACCCCGAGAACATGAAAAAGCTGGGCGAATGTGGCGTGCATTTCCTGGATGCCCCCGCCGAAATGATTCCGATGGTTCTCAAGTACATCGGCGAAGACCCCGATAGCCATGACCCAGAGGTCATTGCCAAGACAGAACCGGTCTTTATGGCAATCCGTCCCTATATCCAGAAATTCCACAGTTCGGAGTATATCAACGGTCTGGCCAATGGCGATATCTGCGTCGCGGTCGGCTGGTCTGGGGATATCCTCCAGGCGCGCGATCGTGCCGCCGAGGCCGATAATGGCGTCGAAATCGTCTATAACGCCGCCAAAGAGGGCGCGCAGATGTGGTTTGACCAGATGGCGATCCCGGTCGATGCCCCCAACCCCGATGGCGCGCATGTGTTCCTGAACTTCATCATGGATGCGCAGAACATGGCGGATGCCTCTAACTACGTCTACTACGCGAACGGCAACAAAGCCTCGCAGGAATATCTTGTCGAGGATGTGATCGGCGACCCGGCGATCTATCCCGATGCCGCGACCTTGGACAATCTGTTCACCACTACCCCGTTCGACCCCAAGGTTCAGCGCGTCGTCACCCGCCTTTGGACCAAGATCAAGTCAGGTACCTGATCTCGGAAATACAGCCCGCGCACCTTCGTTGCGCGGGCTTTTTTGACACCCTTGCCGGGAGCACCGATGAGCCAGACCGTTTTCGAGCCGTGGAACGATCCGCAGGCCAAGCCGCTGATCCAGTTCAAGAACGTCACCAAGCGTTTCGGCGATTTCACCGCGATCGACAATCAGACTTTTGATATCTATGAAAAGGAATTCTTTGCCCTTCTTGGCCCGTCCGGCTGTGGTAAAACCACGATGATGCGGATGCTGGCCGGGTTTGAAGCCCCCACCGAAGGTACGATCCTTTTGGCGGGGCAGGATATCGCGCCGATCCCGCCGAACAAGCGGGCGGTCAACATGATGTTCCAATCCTACGCCTTATTCCCGCATCTTTCGATCTGGGAAAACATCGCGTTTGGCCTGAAGCGTGACGGTAAATCCAAAGATGAGATCGCCGCGCGCGTCGCCGAGATGCTTAAACTCACCCGGCTTGAGAGATTTTCCAACCGCAAACCGCACCAGATTTCCGGCGGTCAGCGCCAGCGTGTCGCGCTTGCGCGCAGCCTTGCCAAGGCGCCCAAGCTCTTGCTTTTGGACGAACCGCTTGGCGCGCTTGATGCCAAGCTTCGACAGGACACCCAGTTCGAGTTGATGGATATTCAGGAAACCACCGGCACCACCTTTGTGATCGTGACCCACGATCAGGAAGAGGCGATGACCGTCGCCAGCCGCGTGGCGGTAATGGATGATGGCAAGATCGTTCAGGCCGACACGCCGGCGCGCATTTATGAAATGCCAAATTCGGTCTATGTGGCCGACTTTATCGGCGAGGTCACAATCATAAGCGGGACCGCCCGGCGCGGCGACGGCGCCTATGAGGTCACCTTTGCCGAGGGCCAGCCGACACTCTTTGCCGAATCCGACACCGAGTTTGCCAATGGCCAGGAATGCCATCTGGCAATCCGACCTGAAAAAGTCTCTATCACGGCGGAAAAGCCAAGTGACCGGCGCAATGCGCTTGAAGGAAGTATCCTTGATATCGCTTATCTTGGTAACCTTTCCACCTATCACGTCGAGCTGGCAGGTGGTCAGATTGTCAAGGCGCAGACCGCCAATACCCGGCGATTGTCACGGCGCGATTTTACCTGGGAAGATCGGGTTTGGCTGTCCTGGACGGACACCGCCGGAATCTTGTTGAAAGGGTGATGTAATGCGCAGGTTTGTCCTTATCGCCCTGCCCTATGCCTGGTTGCTGGCGCTGTTTCTGGTGCCGTTCATCATCGTTCTCAAGATCAGCCTGAGCGATATCAAACTGGCGATTCCGCCCTATACGCCGACGCTTGATTTCACTGAGGGCTGGACCGGGATCAAGGCGTTCTTTAGCGCGCTTGATTTTGAAAACTTCACCTTCCTGACCACTGATGACCTTTATTGGAAGGCCTATGTTTCCTCGCTCAAGATCGCGTTTATCGCGACCGCGCTTACCCTGTTTGTCGGCTATCCGATCGCCTATGGCATGGCCAACGCGCCCGACCATTGGCGGCCCACCCTGATGATGCTGGTGATCCTGCCGTTCTGGACCAGCTTTCTGATCCGGGTCTATTCCTGGATGGGGATTTTATCGACCGAGGGCTATCTGAACCAGTTTCTGCTGGGTTTGGGTCTGATTTCAGAGCCGCTGACCATCCTCAACACACCGACAGCGGTCTATATCGGTATCGTTTACACCTATCTGCCCTTCATGATCCTGCCGATTTATTCCGCGCTTGAGCGGATGGATGGATCGCTTCTTGAGGCGGCCGAAGATCTGGGGTGCTCGCGCCTCAAGGCATTCTGGCTTATCACTGTTCCGCTGTCGAAAACCGGCATTATCGCGGGGTGTTTTCTGGTCTTCATCCCCACCATCGGCGAATTTGTGATTCCCTCACTCTTGGGCGGGTCACGGACCCTGATGATCGGCAAGGTGCTCTGGGAAGAATTCTTCAACAACCGCGACTGGCCGGTGGCCGGCGCCGTTGCGGTGGTCTTGCTGTTGATCCTGATCGTCCCGATCGTGCTGTTTCAGCGCAACGAGCAAAAACAACGGGAGTTGGAAGGATGAGACGCCTGACAGGGTTCAACGTTATCTCGCTTACGCTTGGGTTTGCGTTTCTTTACCTGCCGATGATCATCCTGATCACCTATAGCTTTAATTCGTCCAAGCTTGTCACGGTCTGGGCCGGTTTTTCGACCAAATGGTATGGCGAACTATTGCAAAACGAGGCGTTTCTGGATGCCGCATGGGTCACGGTTCAGGTGGCCGTTGTCAGCTCGACCATCGCAACCGTGCTTGGCACCATGGCCGCACTTGTGCTTGTGCGTGCCGGGCGGTTTCCGGGGCGAACCCTGTTTTCCGGCATGATCTACGCACCATTGGTGATGCCCGAAGTGATCACCGGCCTGTCACTCTTGCTGTTGTTCATCGGCATCGGTCTTGATCGCGGCATATTCACCATCATTCTGGCGCATACGACGTTTTCGATGTGCTTTGTTTCGGTCGTCGTGTCCTCACGTCTTATGACATTCGACGAATCACTCGAAGAGGCGGCGCTTGATCTTGGCTGTTCATCGTTTCAGGCGTTTCGCCTGGTGACCTTGCCGATCATCGCGCCGGCGGTGATCTCGGGCTGGCTTTTGGCCTTTACCCTGTCGCTGGACGATCTGGTGATTGCAAGTTTTACCGCCGGGCCCTCATCCACCACCCTACCGATCAAGATCTGGTCATCGATCCGGTTGGGCGTCAGCCCCGAGATCAACGCGCTATCGACCATCATGATCGCTATCGTCGCTGTCGGGGTGATCACCGCATCGCTGATCACCAAACGCGCGAGCCTGCGCCAACAGGCGGATGAGCGGGCAGCAGTCCACGCATGAGCCGGATTTATCCTGCGTATACTTACGGAAACGGCCCCCGATCCCGGTGCTTTTGGGCCGAAACAGTGTCTGTTCCCGATTTTCCGCAGGCGATGGACAAGATCACCTGCGACGTGGCCATCATCGGCGCCGGGTTTACCGGGCTCTCGGCCGCGTTGCGTCTGGCGAAAGCGGGTAACGATGTCTATGTGTTTGAGGCCGAAGCCCCCGGCTGGGGCGCGTCGGGGCGCAATGGCGGATTTTGCTGTCTTGGCGGGTCTGCGGCCTCTGATGCGATGCTGCGCAAGCTTCACGGCGAAGAGGCGCGGCGCGAGTACCGCCAATCCGAGGCCGAGGCCGCCCTCTTTACGCAGGCCCTGATTGCAGAACATGATATCGCCGCAGACATCCACTCGGACGGCGAAACGCTTTTGGCGCATACACCCAGAGCCGCAGCAAGTTTTGCCGAGCGTGCAAAAGGGATCGCGGCCGATTATGGCGTGACACCAACCCTGACAAGCGGCTCTGATCTGCTGCAAAAGGGCATGGATGGCCCGTTTTTTGCCGCACTGACAACGCCTATCGGCGTGGCGGTAAATCCGCTTAAATATGCGCTTGGGCTGGCCGATGCGGCGGTGTGCGCGGGCGCGCGCATCTTTGCAAACTCTGCCGTTACCAGGATCGAACAGGCAAACGGGTTTCTCCTTAGCACGCCACAGGCGCAGATCACCGCAAAGCGGCTTATCGTGGCGACCAATGGCTATTCCTCGGATGATCTTCCCGGCTGGATGCGGTCACGCTATTTACCGACGCAATCGAATGTCATCGTGACCCGCCCGCTTAGCGAAGATGAAATCGCCGAACAAGGCTGGTCGAGCCATCAGATGTGCTATGATGATCGGTTTTTCCTTCACTATTTCCGCCTGATGCCTGACAAACGGATGCTGTTTGGCATGCGTGGTGGCTTGTTCAGCTCACCTAGGTTCGATGCCCGCATGCACCGCACCATTCGGCGGCATTTCGAGACGATGTTCCCGGCCTGGCGGCATGTTGAAAGCCCTCATAGCTGGAACGGTCTGCTTAGTCTTGCGCCCGATTTGACGCCCTATGCGGGGCCGATTGCGGATATGCCCAGCGCGTTCACCGCACTGTCGTTTCACGGCAATGGCGTGGCGATGGGCACCTACGCGGGCGCGTTGCTCGCGGATCTGGCACAGGGAAAAACGCCCGAGCATCTCTATCCCAAGATCATGCAGGCCGCGCCGCGCCGCTGGCCGCTTGGCCGCCTTCGCCGCGCCATGCTCTGGCCCCCCTATGTGGTGGCAACGGTGATCGGGGATTAGACCCTATTCCGGCGTTCTGGCCGCGCGGGTCTTGTTGCGCCGGATGCCAAGCTGACGCTCGCGCAGGATGATCAGACAGCCGGCCAGGATCACCAAAGCCGCCCCGGACAGCATCGCGCCGGTCGGCACCTCGTCAAAGACGAAATAGCCAATCGAAAGCGCGAACAGGATCGAGGCATAATCAAACGGCGCAACCACGCTGGCATCGGCAAAGCGATAAGAGGATGTCAGGAAAATCTGCCCCAATCCCCCCAGGATGCCAGCCGTCACCAAAAGGCCGAATTCAGGCCCCGATGGCAGGGTCCAGCCAAACGGAATGGTCAATAGCGACAAGGCAGTCGAGGTGATCGAAAAATAGAACACGATCGCGCTGGTTTCTTCGGTCTGGACCAGTTTGCGCACGTAAATCTGGGCCAGTGCCGCACAGATCGCACCGGTCAGCACCACCATCGCGCCCACCGCCTGCGCGGTTTCAACCATCGGCCCGCTCAACGCACTCAGACGCGGGGCAAGAACAATGAGAACCCCGACAAGGCCAATGGCAACCGCCCCGATCCGGTAAACGCCGACCTGTTCATTGAGAAACATGGCGGCAAAAACCACCACCAAAAGCGGCGCGGCATAGCTGATCGCCGTCACCTCGGGCAAGGGCAACAGGCCGAGACCGGCAAAGCTCATTCCCATGGCGGCGGTGCCGACAAAGCCACGCCAGAAATGCCCGATCGGCGAGGCCACCTTGAGCCCGGTGCGCAAATCGCCACGCCAGGCAAGCCAGATCAGGATCACCGGAATGGCAAAGGCCGAGCGGAAAAATACCGCCTCGCCCGGCGGCACATGACCCGAGGCCGCCTTGATCAGCGCGGACATCGTAATGAACAGGGTCACCGAAACAAGTTTAAGCGCGATGCCGGTCAAGGGCCGCATGGGTTTGTTCCTTCGCGCCTTTGATCAGGCAAAACAGAGACTATTTCGGCCTGACTGAGCCTAGGCCGGGTTGTCCGCCGTGGTTCTCGGAAGCACCCAATCGGCCCGCGGAAAGTGACAGGTATAGCCCTGCGGAAGCCGTTTCAGGTAATCCTGATGCTCTGGCTCTGCTTCCCAGAAATCGCTGACGGGTTCAACCTCTGTCACGACTTTTCCGGGCCAAAGGCCGCTCGCCTCGACATCGGCAATGGTGCGCAGCGCCTCGGCCTTTTGCGCGTCATCGACGTAATAAATCGCCGAGCGATAGCTAAGCCCAACATCGTTGCCCTGTCGGTTTGCCGTGGTCGGGTCGTGAATCTGAAAGAAATATTCCAGTATCCGGCGATAGCTGATTTTGGCCGGGTCAAAGAAAATCTCGATCCCTTCGGCATGGGTGCCGTGGTTGCGATAGGTGGCATTGGGCACATCGCCGCCGGTATAACCGACGCGCGTCGAAATCACTCCCGGCAACTTGCGGATCAAATCCTGCATGCCCCAGAAACAGCCCCCGGCCAGAACAGCGCGCTCGCTCATGTCACATCCTCCACTTGATCAAGGTAATCGCCATATCCCTGCGCTTGCATGTCATCGCGATGGACAAACCGAAGGCTGGCGGAATTGATGCAATAACGCAAGCCACCTTTGTCGCTCGGCCCGTCGGGGAAGACATGGCCAAGGTGGCTGTCGCCGTGCTTGCTGCGAACTTCGGTGCGAATCATCCCAAGCGTGAAATCGTTGATTTCCGCGACATGCGCCGGTTCAATCGGCTTGGTAAAGCTGGGCCAGCCACAGCCCGATTCGTACTTGTCCGAACTGGCAAAAAGCGGCTCGCCGCTTACGATATCGACATAAATGCCAGGCTCTTTGTTGCTCAGGTACTTGCCCGTTCCGGGGCGTTCGGTGCCGCTTTTCTGCGTTACCCGAAATTCTTCCGGGCTTAGGGCCGCGATGGCGTTCGGATCTTTGGTATAGTTGGTCAACGTCATTCTCCTCACCCGGGTGGTTATCTCTATCAAATGGGGCGTAGACTGGGAATTCAAATGAAATTTACCCAAGGTGGTGATCCAAAGACCGCCCGCGGTGCGTATCACAATCAAATACCCGGGAGGTTCCAATGCGTTATCTTGCAATTCTGTTCACGTTGATATGGGTCGGCCCTGCTCTTGCCCTTGATCTTGATGCCGAGTTTGGCAACATCGACGGCGGCACGCTCAAACTCTCGGATTGGGCGGGTCGCCCGGTGCTAGTGGTCAATACCGCCTCGCAATGCGGGTTCACCGGGCAATACGAGGGGCTTCAGGCGTTGCATGATACATACAGCGCGCGTGGCCTTGTGGTTGTGACTGTGCCGTCAGACGATTTTCGCCAAGAACTTGCCACGGAAAAAGAGGTCAAGGAGTTCTGCGAGATCAACTATAGCCTGACCCTGCCGATGACCACGATAACGCCGGTGACGGGGCCTAATGCGCATCCGTTCTATGCCTCGGTCGCCCAAGAGGCGCGGTTTGAACCAAGCTGGAATTTCAACAAGATCCTGATTTCTCCCGACGGCACTGTTGCGGGCACATATGGCTCAGCCACCCGGCCCCTATCGGCCAAGATGACAAGCGCGATTGAGGCTTTTTTGCCGAAATAGAGCCTACCAATCCATCACGACCTTGCCAGAATTGCCCGACATCATTGCGGCAAATCCCGCTTCGTAATCATCAATAGAAATGCGATGCGTGATCAGGCCCGACATATCAAGGCCCGACTGCACCAGCGCGATCATCTTGTACCAGGTCTCATACATCTCGCGACCATAGATGCCTTTGATATGCAGCATCTTAAAGATCACGCTGTTCCAATCGACGGCAAATTCGGTCGGGGCAATGCCCAGCAGGGCAAGCTTGCCGCCATTGTTGAGCCGCGCGATCATCTGCTGCATCGCCGGGGCAGCGCCTGACATTTCAAGGCCCACGTCAAAGCCTTCGGTCATACCGATGTCGTCCATCACATCACGAAGCTGTTGAGTAGAAACATCGACCACATGCTGCACCCCCATTTTACGTGCGAGCTCAAGGCGATAGGGGTTGATATCGGTGATCACCACCTTGCGCGCGCCAACCTTTTGCGCAACCAACGCCCCCATGATGCCAATCGGCCCCGCGCCGGTGACAAGCACATCCTCGCCCACCAGATCAAAGCTAAGTGCGGTGTGCACGGCGTTGCCGAAGGGGTCAAAAATCGCGGCGATCTCATCGGGGATATCCTCGGGGATCGGCACAACGTTGCTTTCAGGAATACAGACGTACTCGGCAAAGGATCCGGACCTATGCACGCCAACCCCCTTGGTGTTGCGGCAAAGCTGTCCGCGACCGGCGCGACAATTGCGGCAGGTGCCACATACGATATGACCCTCGCCACTGACCCGCTGACCGATCCGGTATTTCACGGCGGCTGCCCCCATATCTACGATTTCGCCGACAAACTCATGCCCTACCACCATCGGCACAGGCACAGTTTTCGCGCTGAATTCATCCCATTTCCAGATATGAACGTCGGTGCCACAAATCGCCGACTTGCGGACCTTGATCAACACATCGCTCGGGCCCACCTCGGGCACCGGCACGTATTCCATCCAAAGGCCCGGCTCAGGCCGTGATTTCACAAGCGCCTTCATCTCGTTCTTCATTGGATCACCCCCAGATCGCGGCCCACCTCGGCAAAGGCGTCAATAGCAGTGTCGAGCATTTCGCGGGTCAATCCCGCGCTCATCTGCGTGCGAATGCGGTCCTGATCCTTGGGCACCACCGGAAACGAAAAAGCAGTCACAAACACACCCCGTTCACCCAATTTCGCCGCCATATCCTGCGCCAGCTTCGGATCGCGCAGCATCACCGGAATGATCGCATGTTCGCCAGGCAATAGCTCGAACCCAAGCGCACCCATCTTCTCGCGGAAATACCCGGCATTCTCCCACAGGCGAGCGCGCCGCTCGGCGCCGTTTTCCAGCATCTCGAATACCTTGATCGACGCACCGGCAATCACCGGCGCAAGCGTGTTCGAGAAAAGATAGGGCCGCGAGCGTTGCCGCAGCCAATCAACCACACCGGCGCTCGCCACCGTATAGCCACCCGACGCGCCGCCAAGCGCCTTGCCCAGCGTCCCGGTCAGGATATCAACCCGCTCCATCACGCCAAACATCTCCGGCGTGCCGCGCCCGGTTGGCCCGACAAAGCCTGTGGCGTGGCAATCATCCACCATGACCATCGCGTCATACCGCTCGGCCAGATCACAAATCTGATCGAGACGCGCGTAATAGCCATCCATCGAAAACACCCCATCGGTGGCAATCAATCGGTGCCGCGCGCCCTGCGCCTCTTTAAGGCAACGTTCCAGATCGGCCATATCGCTATTGGCATAGCGATATCGTTGTGCCTTGCACAGTCGCACACCGTCGATGATGCTGGCATGGTTCAGCGCATCCGAAATGATCGCATCTTCGGGGCCAAGAATAGTCTCGAACAACCCGGCATTCGCGTCAAAACAGCTTGGGTAAAGAATGCAATCCTGTTTTCCCAGAAACCCCGCGATCCGGGCCTCAAGCGTCTTGTGCTCTTCCTGTGTGCCGCAGATAAAGCGCACGCTTGCCATGCCAAACCCATAGCAATCAAGCGCATCATGCGCGGCCTTGATAATCTCGGGGTTGTCGGCAAGACCAAGATAGTTGTTTGCACAAAGGTTGATGGCCTCATGACCATCGGCAAGCCGAATTTCGCCGGCCTGCATCGAACTTATCACACGCTCACGCTTGTAAAGCCCGCCATCGCGCAAGCCCTCAAGCCGCCCGGTGATATCCTCGTCAAATCGCTCAGATGCGCGCGCCATTCTGTCTCTCCCACTTTATTTCACCGTTCCGAAAATACTCCGGGGGAGTCGCCCATCGGGCGACGGGGGCAGCGCCCCCAACCGTCCTTATACAGCAATTCTTGGCCGACCCGAGGCCTCGATGGTAATTTCCGCTTCCAGGAATACCTGCCGCGCTTCGGCCTGTGCCTGCTTGATGTCCCGCCGAGCCGTGACATGGATATCGGCGGCCCCGGCCGCCTCGGCCTCGGCGCGGGCATCGGTCTCAAGTGCGGATTGAAGCGCCTGCATTGCCGCCTCTGAAGCGGCGTAATCCTCGGGTCCGGTTTCCAGATGCACACGATACTTGCCCTCGGCGGGCGAGGTCACCGTACCACTGCGCCGGATCGTGACGCGCCCGACAACCGCGCCGATCGCATTGGCAACCCCCGCATGTTCGGGCAGGATCATATGGGTATGCACCCGCTCACCCACCGCCGGATAATAGCTCGCGGCAGAGGCGCCAAGCCCGATCACCGGCACCGCAAGCCCGGTATCGAGCCGCAAAAGCCCCGCGTATTGATCCAACCCTTTTTGCATCAGCGCATGCGCCGCCAACTGCGCGGCCGGCAGACCAAAGTCAACTTCTTCTTCGGCAAAAGCAGTCTCTAACAAGGCCAAACTCGTTTGATGCGTTAACCGATCCACGATCATCTGCGCCATGTCTTCCGGTGATCTCGCAAGCGCATTTCCCGATCCGGTCCGTTTACGCGCCAACAAGGCCAACGCCTTTTGCGCAGCCTCGCTATCCCAGGCCTCAAGCCGCCCGAGAATGTGACTTGCATCTGATGGGGTCACGCCCGCGATCTGGACAAGCCCGCGCCGCACAAGGCGCTGCAACGCCTGGCTTTCCATCCGGGTTCTAAGCATGCGTCCCACCGGATGCACATCGTCACCAAGCCGGTCAAACAAATCCGCTTCGCGCTCGCTTAGCCCGTCGTTATCCACACCAGACACCGCGCGCAGAAACCGGGCGTCATATTCACCGGGTGCGGAAGAGCGCAGCTGATCATCCAGCACCGCATGCACAAGATCGGGCGCCTCGGTTGCCATAAGGCTGATCGGCACCACACGGCGGGGCCCAAGGGTCACACCACCCTCAAGCCCCTCGTCCCTGACATGCACCTCGCTATCGCCGCCAAGACCAAAGGTGCGCATCGCGACCGCTTCGACCATGGTGCGCCAGGGGCCCACCTGCGCGCCCGCCGGGTCAATCGCGGGCCGACCATCGCGCAGCACGGCAACATCGGTGGTCGTGCCGCCAATATCGGACACAAGCGCATGGTCCGCCCCCGTCATCCAGCGCGCGCCGACAATGCTTGCCGCTGGCCCGCTCAGGATCGTTTCAATCGGTCGTTCGCGAGCCTGATCGGCGGAAATAAGCGCGCCATCGCCGCGCACCACCATCAGGGGCGCCGCAATGCCAAGATCGCGCAGCTTGCCCTCGGCCTTGTCGATAAGGCGCGCGATCATCCCGATCAGCCGCGCATTCAAAAGTGCCGTCAGCGCCCGTTTCGGCCCATTCAGGCGCGCCGAGAGGTGATGCGAGCACGATACCGGCCGCCCGGTCACCTCGCGGATGATCGTTGCAGCGGCAAGCTCATGCGCCGGGTTACGGGTGGCAAATTGCGACGCCACGGCAAAGGCAGATATCCCACATTCGGTCTCTAACCAGGCCAAAAGCGCGTCTGTATCCAACGGCGTGGCTTGCCCGCCCGCGTGGTTATGCCCTCCGGAAATCACCAAAGCAGGATCGCCGCCAAGAGCCTCTGCCAAGCCATGCGCCGTCAAGTCCGCCTCGCGAAACCCGATATAGACAAGACCGACGCGCCCACCCTGCCCCTCGACAAGAGCATTGGTGGCCAGTGTGGTCGACAAAGAGGCAAGACCGATTTCACCCGCATCGACATTGCCCTCGGCAAGCACCGCCGCAACCGCTGCGCCGATACCAACCGCAAGATCGTGCCGCGTGGTCAACGCCTTGGCGCTTGCGATCACCTCGCGCTCGTCCCTGATCAACACCGCGTCCGTATAGGTGCCGCCAGTATCCACCCCCAAAAGCAAGGCCATATGCCGATCCTTTTCCCGTTTCCCTCGGGTTTAACCGGCTTTGCGTCTTATGCCAGCCTGTTTGCGGCATTCTCCAGTCGCTTCGCTGCCCATCGGGCCGCATCTGCAACGGTTGGGTCCGGATCTTCGCAAAGACCCCGCGCCACAGACCAAAGCGATGGCTCTCCTGAGTTGCCAATCGCATAAAGCACGTTGCGTACAAAGCGATCCCGGCCAATCCGCTTGATCGGGCTACCCGAGAACCTTGCGCGAAACGCCGCGTCGTCGAGCATCGCCAGATCGGCCAGCTTAGGCGCCTTTAGGTCGTCACGAGCATGGTACTTGACCTCGCGCGCCTCAACCGCGAACTTGTTCCAGGGACAGATCGCGAGGCAGTCATCACACCCATAAATCCGGTTCCCCATACGCGCACGCAACTCTTCGTCAACCGGACCTTTATGCTCGATCGTGAGATAAGAAATACAGCGGCGCGCATCAAGCTGATGAGGGGCGGGAAAGGCATCCGTCGGGCAGATATCAAGACAGGCGCGGCACGACCCGCAATGATCAATTTCCGCTGGATCAGGCTCTAGATCAAGCGTGGTAAAGACCGATCCGATAAAGAACCAACTGCCCAAATCCCGACTGACAAGATTGGTGTGCTTACCTTGCCAGCCAAGTCCGGCCGCCTGGCCAAGCGGCTTTTCAGGCACCGGCGCCGTATCAACAAAAACCTTCACCTCGCCGCCACCCTCGCCAATCAACCACCGCGCCAGGCGCTTCAATCGCTTCTTGACCGTATCGTGGTAATCCCTGTTCCGGGCATAGACAGAGACGGTTCCGATATCCCGCTCTGCCAGCATCGCCATCGGATCATCTTTGGGCGTATAGCTTTCGGCAAGCATGATCACGCTGCGCGCCTCGGGCCAGAGGGCGGCGGGGTTGCCACGCCAGCTCTGACGCTCGGCAAGCCAATCCATTTGCCCGTGATAGCCCTTGTCGACAAAGGCCTCAAGGCGCCCCGGCACCTGCGGTACATCCCAGGGACGGCAAAGTTTGCAGGCATCAAACCCCTCGGACATGGCCTGCTGAACAAGTCTCTGTTTCAGCGTGATCATGTTTCTTCTGGCCTTAAATATCCCGGGGGAATCGCCCTTTGGGCGATGGGGGCAGCGCCCCCAAATTCAGAAATCCAGATCGGCATAATGCGCAGGCGGGGGGAACCCCGGCACCTGATCCGCCAAAATACTGCGAAAGGCCGGTCGAGATTTGATCTTGGCGTACCAATCCTTGACCGCCTCGCTCCGGTTCCAATCAACATCGCTGATGTAATCCAGCGCACTCAGATGCGCCGCAGCGGCGAAATCTGCAAGCGTCATCACATCACCCGCAAGCCAGCGGCGATGATCCAGCAGCCACGCCATGTAATCGAGGTGATACTTGATCGCCCGCGCGCCGTCCTTGACATTTCGGCTATCGGGAAAGCCCAGTTTCATCACCTTTTTATTCACCCGTTCACCGATAAGCTTTGAGGTGACTTCACTGTGAAACTTGTCATCAAACCAGCCCACGATCCGGCGCACCTCATAGCGGGCATCGGTGCTTTTGGGCATAAGGCTGGGCTCTGGATATTTCTCTTCCAGATATTCGCAAATTGCCGCGCTTTCGGACATGGTCTTGCCGTCGATCTTGAGAACCGGCACCTTGCCGGCCGGGTTGCGACGCAGGAAATCGGGATCCTGCTCCCAATACCGTTCTTCCACCAGCTCGCATTCAATCTTCTTTTCCGCGAGGCTTAGCCGCACTTTGCGGCAATAGGGCGAAAGCGGAACGTGAAAAAGCTTGGCCATAGTGCGGTTTTACCTTTGGTCCAGATGGTTGACCCTCAATGCCCACATTACACGGGTTTTTCAATCCTCGAAACAGGCGGCACGCCCATCCCGGCGGATGGTGGCCGCCCCGTCAAGGATACTGGCGGCCCTTGATCGGAGTGCCCTGGTCGGTCGACTTGCCGAACGCCCCTTGGGATCTGGCAAAAGTGCGGCAAGGCGGGCGGCCTGCACATCGCTTAGATCGCCCGGACCCACGCCAAAATAATGTTGCGCAGCAGCATCAATGCCAAACACGCCTTCATCAAACTCGGCAACATTCAGATACACCTCAAGAATGCGCCGTTTGGGCCAAAACGCCTCGATCAGCGGCGTCATCATCGCCTCAAGCGCCTTGCGTGACCAGTTTCGCCCATGCCAGAGATAGGTATTCTTGGCCACCTGTTGGCTAATGGTCGAGGCACCGCGCCCGGACCCTTCGGCAATAGCGGTGCGAATGGCGGACATATCGAACCCCCAATGCTGACAGAAATTCGCGTCTTCCGCGGCCACAAGAGCGCGCGGCATCACCGAAACAACCTCATCAATCGGCACCCAGGTATAGTCGATCTTGCCCAGACGTCGCGCCTCTTGACCCATGTAAAAGGTGGGGGGTGGGGCAATCACGCGGTGGGCGGCGATCACGCCAATCACGATAAGCGCGGCAATCACCGCATAGCGCAGCACCCACCGCCGCAGCCATGCCAGCGGGGTCATCCGCACCCGTTTTGAGGAAGATGATTTGCGCGCCTTTGCCATGGATTAGCTATAGCGCCGCGCAGGACAATGCAAAACCCGCTTTACATCCAAAACCGGGGACAGCGTTGCGCCGCCCCCGGATATTTTGATCATTCTGCCGGTACGGCCTGTTTGTCTTGACCAAGCGGATGAGCCAGCTTGTTGAGCATTTCAATCGGGCAAAGCTGAAGGAAACTGGCTTTTTCAAGATCCCAGTATTGCAGGATATCCTGCGCCTTGCGGCTTTCGGTTTCCTCGACATGGCGCTCGATCAGGCCTTTAAGCTCGGCCTCCCAATGTGGCTCTGTTACGGCGCAACAGACCAGTGTCTCGCGGTTCAAAAGCTTCTCTGCCCGACCCTCGGGATCGTAGAGATAACCCATACCGCCGGTCATGCCGGCCCCAAAGTTGGCGCCGATGCTGCCAAGGATCACAGCAACGCCACCGGTCATGTATTCACAGCCATTGCTGCCACAGCCCTCGATCACGACTTTGGCACCGCTGTTGCGCACGGCAAAGCGTTCACCTGCACGGCCGGCAGCAAAAAGATAGCCCTTGGTCGCGCCATAAAGCACGGTGTTGCCAATGATCGTGTTGTCGGCGGCGACAAGCGGGCTCGACATCGGCGGGCGCACCACGATGGTGCCGCCTGACAGACCCTTGCCGACATAGTCATTGGCATCGCCCGACACTTCGATCTTGAGGCCCGGCGCCGCAAAGGCGCCAAGCGATTGCCCGGCACTTCCGGTCAGTTTAACCGTCAGGTGATCGGGTTGCAGGCTGTTGCGCATGCCGAATTTCCGCACGATATGGCTTGAAATGCGGGTGCCCACGGTGCGGTCGGTGTTTTGTACGGCATAATGCAGCTGCATCTTTTCGCCGTCGTTCAGGAACCGCTGGGCATCGTTGACGATTTCGGCGTCAAGGGTATCGGGCACTTCGTTGCGCGGACGGTTGCGATCATACCGCTGATCCTTGGCACCATCGACAGTGATCAGCATCGGATTGAGATCAAGATCATCCAGATGCGCCGAGCCACGACTGACCTGCGTCAAGAGATCGGCGCGGCCGATCACATCGTCAAGGCTGCGCGCGCCGATGCTGGCCAGAATCTCGCGCACTTCCTGAGCGTAAAAGGTGATCAGGTTCACGACCTTTTCGGCACTCCCGGTGAACTTGGCGCGCAGAGCCTCGTCTTGTGTACATACGCCAACCGGGCAAGTGTTGCTCTGGCACTGACGCACCATGATACAGCCCATGGCGATCAACGCGGCGGTACCGATGCCGTATTCCTCGGCGCCCATCATCGCCGCCATGACAATATCACGCCCGGTGCGAAGCCCCCCATCGGTGCGCAGGGTGATGCGCGTGCGAAGGTTGTTCATCGACAGAACCTGATGCGCTTCGGTAAGGCCCATTTCCCACGGCAGGCCGGCATACTTGATCGAGGTTGCCGGGCTTGCCCCGGTGCCCCCGTTATGGCCGGAAATAAGGATCACATCCGCCTTGGCCTTGGCCACACCGGCGGCAATCGTGCCAACGCCCGATTGCGCCACAAGCTTGACCGTGACCTTGACGGTCGGATTGATCTGTTTGAGGTCATAGATAAGCTGTGCCAGATCTTCGATCGAATAGATATCGTGG
>Ga0209345_10002327_pt1 | contig 21160 bp, 20 predicted proteins | sample Cruoilmetagenom7_FD_187294 | JGI IMG/M metagenome (GOLD analysis project Ga0209345, IMG submission 187294) | Oil polluted marine microbial communities from Coal Oil Point, Santa Barbara, California, USA - Sample 7 (SPAdes) (version 2) | ecosystem: Environmental > Aquatic > Marine > Oil seeps ... | reverse complement strand
CCCGCCTTCCCTCTGCGGCGAAACATGCTAGACCGATGCCATGACAGATGACGCCCCCCAACCCGACCGCGTAGACGGCGCACGCCACCCCCGCGACACGCCGAAGCTGATCGGCCAAGGTGCGGCGGAGGCGGCGTTTCTCGATGCGTTCAACAGCGGCAAATTGCACCATGCGTGGATGCTGACCGGCCCTCGTGGCGTGGGCAAAGCGACGCTGGCATGGCGCATTGCGCGGTTTCTGTTGGCCACGCCGGACCCGGACGGTGGCGGGATGTTTGACATGCCCAAGGCCGAGACGCTCGACATTGATCCCGAACACCCCGTCGCGCGCCGTCTGGCGGCAGGGGCCGAGGCGGGGCTGAAATCCGTGACCCGCACGATCAACCCCGACACCAAGCGGATGCGCAAGCAGATCGTGGTGGACGACATCCGCGCCCTGAACGGCTTTTTCCAGATGTCGGCGGCAGATGGCGGGCGGCGTGTGGTCATCATCGACGACGCGGATGAGATGAACCCCAATGCCGCCAACGCGCTGCTTAAGATGCTCGAAGAACCACCCGAGCGCGCCATTCTGCTGCTGCTCAGCCACCAGCCTTCGAGCCTTTTGCCCACCATCCGCTCGCGCTGCCGCACCCTGCGGCTTGGCACGCTGAACGCAGAGCAAATGGCCGAGGCACTGGCAGGCTCCGGCGTTGAGGTCGAGGGCGACTCGGCGGCGTTGGCGGAGCTTTCCGGCGGCTCGGTCGGCGGGGCGCTGCGGTTGTCGCTGATGGGCGGGGTCCGCACCTATGCCGATCTGGTGAGCCTGCTGTCGTCGCTGCCGCAGATGGACCGGGGCCGCGCCATCAAACTGGCCGAGGCCGCCGCCCAGCGTGGCGGCGAGGCCAAGCTCGATCTGCTCTTTACCCTGCTCGACCTGCTGCTGGTCCGTTTGGCGCGCACTGGGGCCACCGGCGCACCGCCCGCACAAGCCGCCTGCCCTGATGAGATCGCCGTGCTGCAACGCCTCTCCCCCAGCCCCGCGCAGGGCCGCGCTTGGGCCGATGCGGCACAGCAGATTTCCGAACGCGCCCGCCACGGGCTAGCGGTGAACCTTGACCCTGCCGCGTTGGTCCTAGATACCCTGCGGCAAATAGGCCAGACGGCGCCAAGATAGCCGAAAGGACAGCATGACCGACACGCCCCACATCACCGACAGCCATTGCCACCTCGATTTCGAGAGCCTCGCCGCTGACCTGCCCGGCGTCATTGCCCGCGCCGAAGAAGCAGGCGTTACGCGCATGGTGACGATCTGCACAAGGTTGAAGAACGAGCCCAGCGTCCGTGCCATTGCCGAGGCGCATGATCCGGTTTTCTACGCCGCCGGCACCCATCCGATGTCCGCCGCTGAAGAGCCGCTCACTTCGATTGATGAACTCCTTGCCCTGACCCAGCATCCCAAGATGGTCGGGATCGGCGAGACAGGTCTCGACTACCACTACACCGCCGAAAGCGCCGAAGTGCAAAAGACCTCTCTGCGCATTCATATCGCGGCGGCCCGCGAAAGTGGATTGCCCCTGATTATCCACGCCCGCGACGCGGATGATGACATGGCCCACATCCTGCGCGAAGAACATACGCAGGGGGCCTATAGCTGCGTCATGCACTGTTTTTCGTCCTCTGCCGAACTGGCCCGCGCCGCACTTAATTTGGGCTTTTACCTATCGATGTCCGGCATCACCGCTTTCCCCAAGTCGCAAGCGCTGCGCGACATCTTCGCTGCCGCCCCGCTTGACCGCATCCTTGTGGAAACCGACGCCCCCTACCTCGCGCCACCACCGCATCGCGGCAAGCCGAATGAGCCTGCCTTCACCGCCCATACCGCCCGCCGCGCGGCTGAGACATTCGGCCTCGACTACGCGGACTTTGCGGCGCAGACACAGACGAATTTCGAGCGGCTGTTCAGCAAGGCCGCCAACTGGCAGGGCAGCGCCTGATGGCAGAGTTGCGGGTCACGATCCTTGGCAGTGGTTCTTCGGGCGGGGTGCCCCGGCTTGGCGGTCTTTGGGGGGCTTGTGATCCTAATGAGCCGAAAAACCATCGCCGCCGCTGTTCGATCCTTGTCGAGCGCGTCACCGAGAGCGGCACGACCACCGTCCTAATCGACACCTCCCCCGACATGCGCAGCCAATTGCTCGACGCGGGCGTGGGGCGGCTTGATGCGGTGATCTATACCCACTCTCACGCCGATCACGTGCATGGGCTGGACGACCTGCGCATGATCGTCATCAACATGCGCGCCCGACTGCCCGTCTGGGCCGATGGCCCCACCCGCGACGCGCTGTTTGAGCGGTTCGGCTACGCCTTCATCCAACCGGAGTGGTCGAGCTACCCACCGATCCTCGACCTGCATGAGATCACTGGCGATGTGACGATTGACGGCCCCGGCGGTGCGCTTACCTTCGCACCTTTCACTGTCGCACATGGCAATATCGACGCGCTTGGATTTCGCTTTAACGACATTGTCTACCTGCCTGATGTGTCTGCTATTTCTGAAGACTCTTGGCCCATGATGGACGGCCTGCGCTGCTGGATTGTTGATGCCCTGCGCCGCGATCCGCATCCGACTCATAGCCATCTGTCCCAGACGCTTGAGTGGATTAACCGCGCCGCGCCAGAGACCGCCGTGTTGACCAACATGCATAACGACCTCGATTACCAAACCGTCGCCGCCGAGACACCGGACCATATTCAACCGGCCTATGATGGGCTGACACTAAGTTTCCCCCTCTCCGATCCTGACTAGGCGCAATCGGGCCACCAACCTGACACGCCGCGCAAAGGCCAATTTTCGTGCAAACCCTCTTAGACGTTGTCCTGCCGGTATTTCTTGTCATCGGATTTGGCTATGTCGCTGTCTGGCGCGGGCTGTTTCCCGTTTCGGGCATCGACGGCGTCATGAAATTCACCCAGAATTTCGCTATCCCCTGCCTGCTGTTCCAAGCCATCGCCAATATTGACCTGTCGAGCAGCTATGACCCCCGCCTGCTTATCAGTTTTTACGCCGGGGCGGGCCTGTGTTTCATCCTTGGGATAATGGGCGCCCGTTTTTTGTTCCACCGCGATTGGGAAGACAGCGTGGCCATCGGCTTTTGCTGCCTGTTCTCGAATTCGATCCTGCTCGGCCTGCCAATCACCGAGCGCGCCTATGGCACCGAGGCTCTGGCCGGGAACTTTGCGATCGTGTCCTTTCATGCACCGTTTTGCTATGGGCTTGGCATCACCGTGATGGAGTTTCTGCGCAATCGCGGACAATCGGGCCTGTCGCTGCTGCGCAATGTGTCGCGTGCGATGTTTCGCAATGCGCTTGTCCTTGCGATCCTGGGGGGGTTTGCCGTCAACCTGACCGGGCTGCCGATCCCCGGCGTGGTGGATGACGCCCTATCGCTGATCGTCCGCGCCGCACTGCCAGCGGCGCTTTTCGCGCTCGGTGGGGTGCTGCTGCAGTATAAGCCCGAAGGCGACATAAAGGCCATTTTAATGGTCTGCGCCATCGCCCTATTGGTGCACCCTGCGCTTGTCTGGATCTTTGGCACCGCATTGAGCCTGCCGGAGGCGGGGTTCCGCTCTGGCGTGCTGACCGCTGCGATGGCGCCGGGGTTCAACGCTTATATCTTTGCCAATATGTATGGCCGCGCCCGTCGTGTCGCGGCAAGTTCGGTTTTGATCGCAACCGGCAGTTCAATCTTTTCAGTATGGCTTTGGCTGACGGTATTGGGGTAGCAGCCAAACGGCCGGACAGTAAAATGGCCCACCTGCATTGATGCAGGCGGGCCGGAGCAGAACTTTGGTGCAATGCGCCGCAGTTTAGTCGTTGGTTACTTCGTCGGTCACCTCATCGGTGGCCTCGTCGGTGTCCACGGTTGTGTCCGCAGGCTCCGCATCGGTCAGTGTGGGGAAGTTGTTCGCTGCGGCGGTTTCCTGATCGATCTCGCAGACATCATCCTCCGAACCTTTGGCTTCTTTGGCGAGCACGTTGGCGTCTACGTCGCAGACATTTGCGGCTACGCCTACAGGCACTTGCACGGTATTGCCGTCAACGCTGACGTTGACCAAACCCGATTGCTTGCCACCGCCTTTGCCGGGCTTGTCTTCGTATCCGGCGATGTCATTTGTCGCGGCGGTCTCTTCGTCGATCGTGCAGGCGGAGTCTTCGGTGCCGACAAAATCGCTGCTCAGCACGTCTACGGTGATGTCGCAAACATTGGCGGCAACAGAAACGGGGACCTGCACCACATTGTCGTCGACGCTGAGGTTCACAAGACCCTCTTGATCCTGCGCAAAAGCGGGGGCTGCGAGGGACAGAACTGCGGCCAGTGCGGTACCAGTTGCGAGCTTATTCATAACAATCTCCATCACGTTGTTTCTCTGACAGGGACATCATCGTTCCTGCCCAGCCTGTATGAACCTTCAAGGGTTCCTACCTGCTGCAGAGAGTTCAACGAGGGGTAGAAACATATGTTCCGAGCGCTGACTCAAGCTCGGCCAAACTCTGCCCAACGGCTGCGCGACAAACGGCTTACGAACTAAATTTCATGTAAAATCAAAATGGTGCGGGTGAAGGGACTCGAACCCCCACGCCATAGGCGCCAGAACCTAAATCTGGTGCGTCTACCAATTCCGCCACACCCGCACTGTGCCCCGAAGGACACTTGCGCTGATTAGCAAACCCCGCAGCGATATGCGAGAGCAAAAAGCACAGGACATTAATGCAATCTTCGCATATGGTTGAGCATACCTGAGGCAGGTACAACAGAAAGAGACGCCCATGAAACCGAATACGGTCGGGCGCGTAGGCGGCATAGATCGCCATGCGGGCCAGTTTTCCCATTACGCTGCACTGGACACCGGTTTGGTGCAGGGTGCGCTTATCCTGACGCTAGACGGTGAAATGCCGGTTGAATTCCTATCGGTCGGTGACAAGCTCATCACCCGTGACAGCGGCATTGCCAAAATCCGACATCTGCAACGCAGCACTCGCAAGGTTCGGCGCATCGCGCTGGCTGCTGGGTCATTGGGCCACACCCGGCCTGAACGTGACGCAACGCTCGCGGGTGACCAGATGGTGCTGGTGCGCGATTGGCGTGCCCGAGCGCTGTTTCATTCCGAACGTGCCCTTGTCGCGGCGCGCAGCCTGGTGGATGGCGAGTTCATCACCGATCTGGGCGAGGTTGAGACAACACTGGTGCAGATTTTCTGTGATGGTCCGCATATACTATATGCTGATGGGCTGGAGCTCGGCACAGCCGATGGCGCGCGTGCGCGTGGGACGGTGTTGCACGCCGCCTAGACCCCAAGCTGCTTAAACCCCGAGTTGCCTAAGAACTTGAGGAAGCATCTCTGGCAAATCTTCTGCGATTAAACCGGGGCCGTACTGACGTGCAGCCTCGGCATGGAGGCATGTTGCCCATGCGGCCGCCTGCATTGGCGCAATGCCTCGCGCCAACAGCCCTGTGATAAAGCCGGCAAGCACATCCCCTGCCCCAGCGGTCGCCAACCAAGGGACCGCCTGATCGTCAAGCGCGCGGTGGCGCAGGACAGACCCATCCGGCGCGGCAATCACGGTTTCCGCCCCCTTCAGCAGCACCACGCAACCAAAGCGCAGGGCGGCAAGTCGCGCGGCTTTGGCCTTGGCATCCGTCCGGTTTTCTTTGGCCGTATCTGCCAGATCAGCTGCAAGGCGGGCAAACTCCCCGCCATGCGGGGTCAGCACGCAGCCGGAATGCAAGGCCGCGCGCAGCGTTTCGTCCTTGGCCAAGAGCGTAAGCGCATCGGCATCCAAGACCACATGGGCGGCAGGCAACGCTGCCTTGACAACATCCTCCGCCCGCGCGTCCGTCCCAAGCCCCGGACCGAGGCAAACGGCGGAAATGCGGCGATCCTTCAAAAGTGTAGTCAAATCCGCACCATTGGCGACCCGCTTTAGCATGACCGCCGTGACCTGCGCGGCGACCTCAAACTGTGCCGCTGGCGGCACGGCAAGCGTCACTGCGCCCGCTCCAATTCGCAGCGCACCTCTTGCTGCCAGTCGAGCCGCGCCGGTGCGCCCCGCTCCGCCCGTCAAAACCAATGCGTGACCGTGATCATACTTATGCCCCTGCCCCTTGCGAAGCAGCGACACATCAAGTGTTTGGACGGTTATCTTAGTAGCATGCATAATTTAGACCTAGCAGCGCCCTCGTAAACGTACAGCTTCGCCAAGTTTTACAATTGCCTAAATTTTGTGCAGCCTGCGCAAATTCGCGGCAGCCCTTGGCAAATCCCTACGTTGCACCACCTTTCCCATTGCCCGGCGCTGGACGCTGGCCGGGGTGAGTGAGATGACGATTCCAACGCTCAAACGCGCGCGCAACGTCAGGGGATGACCATGAAAAAGATCGAAGCCATCATCAAACCGTTCAAATTGGACGAAGTGAAAGAAGCGCTTCAGGACGTCGGGGTTCAAGGCCTTAGTGTTATTGAGGTCAAAGGTTTTGGCCGTCAGAAAGGCCATACAGAACTGTACCGCGGTGCTGAATATGTCGTTGATTTCCTACCCAAAGTGAAGGTCGAAGTGGTGCTGGACGACGACCAAGTAGATGCCGCGATCGAAGCAATCGTTGATGCTGCCAAGACCGAAAAAATCGGCGACGGTAAGATTTTTGTTTCCCCAGTTGAGCAAACAATCCGCATTCGGACTGGTGAATCCGGCTCCGACGCGCTGTAATGCAGGCCAAGCGCCTTGAACACAGACACGACTAACAAAGGACTACACTAATGAACAATCAGGAATTCCTGAGCAAGATTAAGGATGAAGGCATTGAGTATGTCGACATCCGATTCACCGACACCCGTGGCGCGCTGCAGCACGTGACCATCGTGGCGGATCTGGTTGACGAAGATTTCCTCGAAGAAGGCTTTATGTTTGACGGCTCCTCCATCGCCGGTTGGAAAAGCATCGAAGCCTCCGACATGAAGCTGATGCCCGACGTCAGCACCGCTTATGTCGATCCCTTCTATGCTGAGACCACGATCTGCGTGCATTGCTCGATTGTTGAGCCCGACACCGGCGAAAGCTATGAGCGCGACCCACGCGGCACGGCTGAAAAAGCCGAGGCTTACCTCAAGTCCAGCGGCATTGGCGATCAGGCATTCTTTGGCCCCGAGGCCGAGTTCTTCTTGTTTGACGACGTGAAATTCACCAACAAAATCAACAAAGTATCCTACGAAGTTGATGCGTCGGACGGTTCCTGGAACACCGACACTGAATACGAGATGGGCAACATGGGCCACCGTCCCGGCATGAAGGGCGGCTACTTCCCGGTGAACCCTGTGGACGAAGCCCAAGACCTGCGGGCCGAGATGCTGTCAACCATGAAGCGGCTCGACATGAAGGTCGACAAGCACCACCACGAGGTTGCTTCCTGCCAGCACGAGCTGGGTCTGATCTTCTCGAGCCTGACCAAACAGGCCGACGAGCAACAGAAGTACAAATACGTCGTGCACAACGTCGCACATGCCTATGGCAAAACCGCGACCTTCATGCCCAAGCCAATCTATGGCGACAATGGCTCCGGCATGCACGTCAACATGTCGATCTGGAAAGACAACAAGCCGCTCTTTGCAGGCGACAAATATGCGGACCTGAGCCAAGAAGCACTATGGTTCATCGGCGGCATCCTGAAGCACGCCAAGTCGCTCAACGCCTTCACCAACCCCACCACCAACAGCTACAAGCGTCTGGTACCCGGCTTTGAAGCCCCCGTTCTGCGCGCCTATTCCGCGCGTAACCGTTCGGGCTGTGTACGTATTCCGTGGACAGAAAGCCCCAAAGCCAAGCGCGTCGAGGCCCGCTTCCCCGATCCCGCCGCCAACCCCTATCTGGCCTTCTCGGCTCTGCTGATGGCTGGCCTTGACGGCATCAAGAACAAGATCGACCCCGGTGAGGCGATGGACAAGAACCTCTATGACCTTCCGGCGGAAGAGCTTGAGAACATCCCGACGGTTGCTGGCTCCCTGCGTGAAGCGCTGGACGAACTGGCGGGCGACATGGATTATCTGCTGGCCGGTGACGTGTTCACCCGCGACCAGATCGAAGGCTATATCGCGCTGAAGATGGAAGAGGTGATCAAGTACGAAACCACGCCTCACCCCGTTGAATTTGGCATGTACTACAGCTGCTAATCTCTTGCCCTGCTGGGCAATCGGATTGGAAATCATGAGAGGGCGCAGCATTGGCTGCGCCCTTTTGTGTACCTGGGCTAGAGTTGCGCGGAACGCTCCGGGGTGTTCGGCGTTGGCTCTGCGGGAGTATGGTACATGAATGAAGAAGAAGGCACGCTGACTGAGGTCATCGAGGAACTTGAAGAGGCTTCAGAAGACAGCGACCGCGTTGAAGTTGGTCACCTGATCGACGCATTGGACGAGCGCGGCTATGGTCCGGCCCTCGCGATCCTCCCTCTCACCGAACTAACGCCTGTGGGCGGGGTGCCGGGCTATCCCACGCTCCTTGCGCTGACGCTGGCTTCCATTGTGGTTAGACTTTTGCTGGGCTATGAACATTTTTGGCTGCCCAACTGGCTGCGGCGTCGCACGTTGAAGTCGGATCATGTGATCAAGGCGGTGAATTGGCTCAAGCCGCTGTCTCATTGGATCGACGGGAAGCTGCATGAGCGGCTGACGGGTGTTGCAGGCCGGATGGGCCAGCGAGCGGCCTGCTTTGTCATTCTCGGCATCCTGCTCTTGGTTCCACCGTTGGAATTCGTCCCATTCGCCACCTCTGGCCCCATGATTGCGGTTTCGATCTTTGGCCTTGGGCTGCTTTACCGCGATGGGCTGCTGATGCTCCTTGGCTTTGCCGGGGCGGCGCTTGCGGTGGTTTTTGGTGTGACAATGTACATGAATTCAGGCGGCGGCTAAGTTGCCCTAAAGTCACCTAGCGTTTTGCTTAAGGATCACGCCTCTGCCGTAAGGTTGCCACAGATTGGCCGCATCCTGCGGCCACTTCAGGTATTCAGTATCACCACGAAGCGGGCAGCAGCGCATGGCAATTTCCACCACCACATTCGAAGAGCGGCTGGGCCGGATTAACAAACGCGAAGCCAAGGCAGAGAATACGCGCCAGCGACAGCGATCGCGGGTTCGACCGCGTGGTTTGATGATCTTTGCCAGCTTGGGCATGTTGATCGGCGGCGCTGCATTTGCTTGGGATGGCAACGCAACGCCTTATGAATGGGCGCTCCCCGGGCTTGAATGGGCGATGTCCCTGCTGCCTTAATTGCTGGCTTGTCTGCCTAGAAAAACACCCTTTAACTTGCATCTTTATTTGAACCTTCGCAGCGGCGGGCTAACCTGTTGACGGTACAGTCATGCAGAGGGTCAGACATATGCTCAAAACACTATTCACCACCACCGCGGCCATCTGCGCTTTTGCAGCAGCGCCCGTACTCGCCGCGCAATGCGGGAACAACGCCAACGGTTTTGACCAGTGGAAAAACGCTTTTGCCCAAGAAGCTCAGGCGGCTGGTGTTGGCCAGCGCGGGCTCAGCGCCTTGGCAAACGCGCGCTATGCAAACGGCACCATTGCGGCGGATCGCAATCAGAAATCGTTTAAATATTCTCTGTCAAAGTTCATGCAGGTACGCGGCGCCGATACGATCGTCGCACAAGGCCGCAAGCGCAAAGGGCGCAATCCGGGTCTGTACCAGTCCTTGGAACAGCGCTACGGCGTGCCGGCGGGCGTGCTGCTCGCGATCCACGGGATGGAAACCGGCTTCGGTGGCTTTATGGGCGACAGTGCTGTCGTCTCGGCCATTACCACGCTGGCGTATGACTGCCGCCGCTCGGCGTTCTTTGTGCCCCACGCCATTGGCGCGTTGAAATTGGTCGATCAGGGGGCAATTACGGCGCAGACCAAAGGCGCGAAACACGGTGAGCTTGGCCACACCCAGTTCCTGCCCGGCAATGCACTGCGCTATGGCGTGGATGGCAACGGCGACGGTCGTGTCGATTTCTACAGCGAAGCGGATGCCATCGCATCGACGGCGAATTTCCTGCGTCAAAAAGGCTGGCAGCCCGGGGCCGGGTATCAGGAAGGCCAGCCAAACTTCCGCGTTATCCAGCAGTGGAACGCTGCAGGCGTTTACCAAAAGGCGATTGCGATCATGGCATCGCGCATCGACGGCTAAATCTTCGACGGCTTAATTAAGGCGCGCGTCCGGTTTTCTGGCGCGCGCCTATTTTATGTCAAGCGCATGGCATCGCCCCAGTTCTGCCGCGAATCGACTGTCCGGCGCGCTTAAACCTCGGTGCGTCCTTGTTCGGCAGATCGGTCTTAAGACTTCGGCTTACGGCACCCGAGCAGACATCCGCCGAGCCATCGGACCATTCCCCCTGATGCTCATCACCGCGCATTGGCCTCTGCTTAATTTCGCGGCGGCAACCTGATTACACGGTCTTCCTCCAGCATTTAGTGCCGGTGCACCACTCCCAAAACCGTACCGAAGCACGCGGCCTTGCCCATATTCCCTCTGCAAGCCCGCTCAGACCAAGCCCAGAAATCATTCTTTTAGTGACCTAGCGGAACCGGCAGCACAGTCAGCCGTTGGTCTGTTGACACTGTCATTCTTGGATTTGAACGGAGGGACCTATGCACGGAATTTTCTACCTAATCGGCCTGATCGTCGTCGTACTTGCGATCTTGAATCTCGTCTTTTGAAAAAGGAGGTCATCATGCCTGACAACACAACCCCATCAACCACACAGGCCGGCACCACGCAGACCGGCACTGTCAAGCAGCAGGCCAATGCTGCCAAGGACAAGGCCGCCGCAGCCGCAAGCAGCGCGGCAGAAACTGCCAAGACACAGGCCCGCGACATGGCCGATACCGTGTCGACCGAAGCTACCAACTATGCCAACCAAGCCCGTGACACTGCGGCAGACGAAGTGAAGGGCGTAGCCTCTGCTCTGCGCACAGCAGCCGACGAGATGCGCAGCGGCTCGCCGCAGGAACGCAGCTTTAGCCAGCTCGCAGACGGTCTGGCCGATGTTTCGGATTCGATGCGCGGCAAAGACCTGGGCGAAATGGTGAGCGACCTGAACGGTTTTGCCAAGCGCAACCCAATGGCCTTTCTCGGTGGTGCAGCTTTGCTTGGCTTCGTGGCCACACGTTTTGCCAAAGCATCGAGCGATGCACCGCGTGGCGGCTATGCTGGCAGCGGCACGGGCGTCGAATACGACGATGACGATCGGATTGATCGGCCAATGACCGGCACCACGCCTGCACAAAGCGCAAGCACCGTGCCAAGCCGCGCCACCGCGAGACCTGCAGCACCGACCGTTGTAACGGGAGAGACATCATGAGCACTGAAACCCACGATACCACCAAATCCGCCGGGAGCTTGCTGACCGAAGCACTGTCCCACGTCAGTTCGCTGATGCGCAAAGAGGTTGATCTGGCCCGTGCCGAGGTAAATGAAAACCTTAAGCACGCAGGGGTCGCTATCGGCTTGATCGTCGGGGCGGTTGTTGTGGCTCTGACCGCGCTCAACGTCCTCAGCGCAGCCCTTGTGGCCGCATTGACCGAAGCTGGCATCCCTGCCGGTTGGTCTGCCGTAATCGTCGGCCTGCTCCTCGCTGGGGTGGCCTATGCGATGATTAACAAAGGCACCAACGATCTGAAACTCAGCAGCCTTGCGCCAAGCCGCACTGCGAAGAACGTCAAGCGCGATGCGCAGACCATGAAGGAGGTTTACGATGACAAATGACTCCAGAAATCCCGAAGAGATCGAACGCGAAATCGAGCGCGAACGCGCTGGCCTTGCCAATACGCTTGACGATCTGCAAGACCGCTTTTCGGTCGAAGGCATTGCACGCCAAGTTTCGGACCAGTTCCGTGAGCACGGCGGCGATTGGGGCCGGTCGATCTCGGACGCGGCCAAGCGGAACCCTGTTGCGCTCGCCCTCACCGGCGCTGGCCTTGCATGGATGATGTTCGGCAGCGGCAACAGCCGTGACAACCACGGCAGCTACGAAGGGCTGGGCCGTAATCGCGCGCACCCCGTGCCGGTTCCGGTAACCAACACAGAAACCCGTCCTGCCCTGCGTGACAGCCACCGCTCCAATGCCCCCGCTAGTGCCTATGCGGCCAGCTACGGTTCCGAGCGTTCGGCGCAAGACCGCGTACCTGCGTGGGCCCGCGACGTGCATAATGACGAAAATGACGGCCCCAGCATCGGCGACCGCGCGCGCAACGCTGCGAGCGGCGTAAAAGGGGCCGCTGGCTCTGCCGCTGATCGCGCACGTTCCGCTGGGTCGTCTGTCGCCAGTGGCGCACGCAACACCCGTGATCGGGTCTCGCATGGCGCCAGCTCTGCTGTCGAGAGCATCCGCCACACTGCAAGTGGTGCCGCAGGTAGCGTTCGTGACGGTGCCAGCGCCGCAACCGAACGCGCCCACGCTCTGCGCCAGCGTTTGTCGGAAGGCACCGAGAGCATGAGCACCGAAGCACGCGAGCGCATCGTAATGGCGCGCGCGCACGCAATGGACGCTTGGAACGCAACTGGCCGCTACACCCGTCAGGGCCGTGAGCGTGCGGTTGATATGTTCGAAGAGTATCCGCTGGTCGCTGGTGCTTTGGCGATGGCCGTCGGTGCCGCTATGGGTGCGTCCCTGCCCCGCAGCCGGACCGAAGATGCCTATCTTGGCGAACACAGCGATGCGCTCTTTAACGAAGCCGAGCGTATCTATGCTGAAGAGCGCGAGAAGCTTGGCAAAGTCGCGCAGGCTGCGAAAGATGAAGCGGGTAAGGTTTTGCAAGAGACCAAAGCCCAAGCCGATGCGGCATCTGACGAAGAGACCGCCGCCGACGCTGCTATCAAGAAAGCGCAAGACAGCGGCAAACGCGTGGCCGATGCGGCCAAGCGTGAAGCTGACAAACAAAAAGTGGGTGACTTCAAAAGCTGAAGCCCCGGCCCGCCCCATGACGGGGCGGGCAAATTTATATTTAAAAGCAGTACTAATGAGGTCAGCATATGGCGCGCGGACGTGGGGCGGAGACGCCAGCGAAAATTCCCCCAAAGGGGTGGAAAGACATCCTGTTTCGGGTCAAGGACGAGATTGCCTCTGACCATGTCTCATTAGTTGCCGCTGGTGTTGCCTTCTATGCGCTACTGGCCATCTTCCCTGCCGTCACGGCGCTGATGGCCCTTGCGGGGCTGGTGATGGAGCCGGTTCAAGTCACCGAACAACTGGATGCGTTGACGGACCTGATCCCTGAAGAAGCAGCCACCATTATTCTCGACCAAGCTGTCGCTGTGACCGGATCCGAGGAAACCGGGCTTGGTTGGGCATTTCTCATCGGTTTGGGCTTGGCGCTCTACTCAGCGTCAAAGGGCGTGGGCAGCCTTATGGAAGGGCTTAACGTTGCCTATGACGAAGACGAAACCCGTGGGTTTATCTCAAAACTCGTTTGGACCTTAGGCTTGACCATCATGCTCGTCGGCGTGCTGCTCTTGGGCATGACCGCGACACTTGCCGTCCCCGCGATTGTAAACTTCTTTGCCTTGCCCGGTTGGCTGGAGAGCCTAATGAGCTACGGAAGCTGGGTACTGCTTGCCGTGCTGACCGTGATGGCGCTCGCCGTGCTCTATCGCTACGGCCCCGCGCGTAACAATGCGGAGTGGAAATGGCTCACCCCCGGTGCCGTGCTAGCCTGCATCCTTTGGATCGTCGCCTCGGTCGGGTTCTCGATCTACGTCAGCAACTTTGGCAGCTACAACGAAAGCTTTGGCAGCATGGCGGGCGCGATTATCCTGCTTATGTGGCTCTGGATCTCTGCCTTTATCGTGTTGCTGGGCGCAGAATTGAATTCCGAAATGGAAGCGCAGACCCGCGATGATACGACTGTCGGGCCGGACGAGCCTATGGGCCAACGCGACGCTGAAAAGGCCGACCACCTAGGCGAGGCCAAGGGCTGACGTCGCAATAAGGAGAATAAAGATGGCACCGCGCGCATTATGGAAAGGTCAGCTTCGCCTGTCGCTGGTGTCGATCCCGGTCGAGATATTCTCGGCCACCAAAACGAGCTCAAAAGTGTCGTTCCGGCAGATTCACAGGCCGTCTGGCAAACGCATCCGCTACGAGAAATCCGTCCCCGGTATTGGCCCGGTCAAGGCCGAGGATATTGTCAAAGGCTATGAGGTCAACAACGACGAATACATCCTGCTTGATCCAGATGAGATTGACGCGATCAAGCTTGAGACCAAGAAAACCTTTGAACTGGTGCAGTTCGTCGATGCCTGCGAAATCTCCCCGCTCTATTTCGACAAGCCCTATTATATCACCGCCTCTGACGATCTGGCCCAGGACGCCTACCGCGTGGTGCGCGATGCGCTGCGGTCTGCTGGCAAAGTCGGGCTTGGGCAGGTCACCATGCGCGGAAAGGAGTATCTTGCCTGCGTCAAACCCTGCGGCGACGGTCTGCTGATGGAAACGCTCCATTACGCCGATGAACTGCGCGAGGCAGATGAGATTTTCACAGACATCGAGGATGATAAAACCGACAAGGAACTACTCGAAGTTGCGACCTCGTTGATCGACCGCAAAACCGCCCCTTTTGATGCCAGCGCCTATAGCGACAAATATGCCGAGGCGATGCAAGCGCTGCTCGATACCAAAGTGAAGAACAAGAAGACGCCGCGCGTACAGACTTGTGATGACGGCCCCGCTGAAGGCGAGAATGTTATCGACTTGATGAGCGCGCTAAAAGAAAGCCTGAAAGAAGCGAAGGGCAGCAAGCCTGCGAAGAAGAAAGCGCCACGTAAAAAGGCTTCGTGATGGCAAAAAACCCCGACAGGCTGGCCAGTTACAACGCCAAACGTGATTTCGATCAGACGGAAGAGCCGCATGGGGCGCAAGGCACCGGCGCGGGCTATAGCTTTGTCGTGCAAAAGCACGCCGCCTCGCGTTTGCACTATGACTTTCGGCTGGAATGGGACGGTGTATTGCTCAGTTGGGCTGTGACCAAAGGCCCCTCGCCCGCCCCGTCGGAAAAGCGTCTCGCCGTGCGGACAGAGGATCACCCGCTCGACTATGGCAGCTTTGAAGGCACCATCCCCAAAGGCCAATATGGCGGCGGGACGGTGATGCTTTGGGACCGGGGCACATGGATGCCGCAGGGCGATGTTACAAAGGGTCTGAAGGACGGAAAACTAAAATTTACGTTGCAAGGCCAACTTATGCAGGGCGGCTGGACCTTGGTCCGCATGCGGACCGAGGGCAAGCGCGAGAACTGGCTGCTGATTAAAGAGCGTGATGACTATGCGACTGATAGCGCCGATGGGCTGACCAAAGGCACCGCGCGTTCCATCGACAGCGGCCGAACGATGACGGAGATCGCCAAAGACGCACCCCCGCATGCCGTGGCTGACAGCAGTCCAAAACGTTCGTGCAAACGCCCCGGTTTTGTCAAACCGCAGCTCGCAACCTTGGTCAGCGACGCCCCCGCGGGCGAGGATTGGATGCATGAGACCAAATTCGACGGTTATCGCTGTTTGGCGTCGATTGGCAAAGGCGGCGTGCGGCTTTACACCCGGTCGGGCAAGGATTGGACAGAGAAATTCAGCGGTCTGACTGGTGCGTTTGACGCCCTGCCCTGCGATGCCGCGCTGCTGGACGGCGAGGTGATGGCCGCAAGGGTCGAAGGCTCGGCTTTTTCCGCCCTGCAAAGGGCGCTGAAGGAAGGGCATCCGCTGGTTTTCTTTGCCTTTGATCTGCTTGCCCTCGACGGGGAAAACTTCCGTGATGCCCCCCAACAAGACCGCCGCGCGCGGCTGGCGTCCTTGCTATCTGGCGTGCCCAAAGGTGGCCCTTTGCGTCTGAGCGAACATGTTATCGGTCACGGGCCGGACGTCTTTGAACGCGCTTGTGCTGCCGGGGCCGAGGGGATCATCAGCAAGCGCATTGACGCCCCTTACCGAGGTGCGCGGAGCAAAGCATGGCTCAAGGTCAAATGCACCCGGCGGCAGGAGTTTGTGATCATCGGCTATTCACCGTCGGACAAAGAGGGGCGGCCCTTTGCCTCGTTGCTGGTGGCCAGTCATATGGGCGGTGAACTGCGCTACAAGGGCCGCGTGGGTACGGGGTTTTCCGAGGCAACGATGACCGAGCTTGCCAGCGCGATGACCGCGCGCAAAACCCCACCTGCAAAAGACGTCCCGCCCGAGATTGCCATAGGCGCCAAATGGGTCCGCGCCGATCTGGTGGCCGAAGTGGATTTCGCGGAATTTACCGCCGACGGTGTTATTCGGCATGGCAGCTTTCTGGGGCTGCGTCAGGATAAGGATGCGGCGACTGTGACAGTTGAGGAGCCACATGACGCCCCCACGGAGGATGCGCAGATGGGAAGCACGACCAACGTCGGCGGGGTAAAAATCAGCAACGCGGATCGCAAGGTTTACCCCAACGCAGGCTGCACCAAGGGCGATGTCGCGCGACATTATGAACGTATGGGCGCGCGTATGATCGCTCTGTCCGGCCACCGCCCGCTGTCGCTTTACCGTTGCCCCTCAGGCATTGACGGCCAGTGCTTTTTCCAAAAACACGACAGCGGCGGCATGCCTGATGCCCTGTCGCGTGTCGCGATTGAGGAAAGCGGCGGTGAGGTGGCGGATTACCTCTATGCCACACGGCCCGAAAGCCTGATTGCCGCTGCACAAATGGGAAGTTTGGAATATCACATCTGGGGCGCCAAGGTGGACCGGCTTGAGCGGCCTGATCGATTGGTTTTCGACCTCGATCCGGACGAGGGTCTGGCGTGGATTGACGTCCGTGCGGCGGCATTTGATCTGCGCGATGCGCTAAGCGCGCTCGGTCTGCGCTCGGGCGCGATTGTGACCGGGGGCAAGGGGGTTCACGTCTGGTTGGCACTGCGCCGCACGCGGGGCTGGGACACGACGAAACTTTTTGCCAAGACCTTCGCGCATGTCATATCCGCCCAACAGCCTGAACGTTACACGGCGACGATGTCCAAGGCCAAACGCAAAGGGCGTATTTTTATCGACTGGTTGCGCAATGAGCGCGGGGCAACAGCAATTGCCCCCTACTCCCTGCGTGCCCGTCCCGGTGCGCCCGTGGCTGTGCCGGTGACATGGGACGAGCTAAAGAAGACCGACAGCGCTAACGGCTTTCATATGACCGATATGGGTGCGCGGCTGGATCAGCCCTGCCCGGCGATGACGGTCCAAGAGGATTTGCAATCGCTCACCGACGGGGTGATCGAAAAATTGCAGACCTGGTCAGAGGCGTAGCGTCTTACTCCACCGACAGACCCGAGAACCAATCCGCCAAGGCGTCAATATCCGTATCCTCCAAATCCTTTGCAGCTTTGCGCATCAGCTTTGCGCGCTCACCGCCACCGCGTTTCCCGTCGCGCCACAATTCAAGTTGAGCCGTGAGGTAGTTCCGGCTTTGACCCGCCAACAGCGGCGCAATCGGTGCATCTGCCCGCCGCCCCGGACCATGGCAGGCCGTGCAGGCCGGCACATCCCCGGTGCCCCGCTGCGCGAGCATTGCAGCGGTCGCGTCGCTCTGAGGCAGTTCTGCCCCTTGCAGCCGAGGCGCCTTTGACGACCCGTATTTCTGCGCCAAGGTTGCAATCTCACCGTCTGTTAGCTGCGCGGCGGCCTCTCGCATGATGCCGCTGGGCCGCTGCCCCTCACGGTACTGTCGCAATGCTTGGGCGATCTGACCGGGGGTCAGCAGATCAAGCCGGGGGATATAGCTGTTGGTGCTCTTGCCGTTGTCGCCGTGACACTGGGCGCAAGTCGCGCGGTCCCGGCCTTTTCCAGCCAAAGCGACCTGCCCATCGGCATCGGGCAGCGCCTTAAGATAGGCCACCACGGACCAGACTTCATCGCCGCGGCCCTTTGCTGGCCAATGCGGCATCCCGGTCATCTTTACCCCTTCGTCGATGATCCAGAACATCTCGTCAGCGTCCCAGTCCGTGATCTTGCTAACATGCGGCGGGGGCGGCTCCATTGACTGTGCCATCGCAGTTTGCGGTTGGCCCGGCAGCCCGTGGCACATCGCACAAGCATTCTTGAAATGCAGCGCCCCAAGGGCCACGCGGTCAGCGGCACCAATGTCTTGCGGCACCGCCTTGGACCCCGGCGCGCGCAGCCTGACCGATTGTCTGAAGGTCGTATGCATAAGCCATTCGACGACCCAAGTATGCCCCTCCCGCGCCGAAACATTGTACAGCCCGAACCCAACGACCGCGCCTGCCGCCACAGCGCCACATAGCGCCAGCACAGCCAAGGTTTGCACCACTCGCTTCATGCCACTTCCCTCCGGTCACTCAGCGCCCGCCCGACCAAAGCCAGTCCCGCCACCAGATAGATCGGCGTGCCAATCCCCAGCATCAACAACCCGCCCAGTTGTTGTGCGCCAAGGTCCGCAGCGCGGGCGTGAACCTCGGCATATAGGTCGCGCGGGGCAAGGATGATAAGCGCGCCCAAAAGCGTCATATGCATTGAGGTCAGCAGCAGCCCCCCCGCCCCCGCCAAAGGGTCGCCGCGCAGGCATCCAGCCCAGACCAGCAGCCCCGCCAGTCCAAAGCTGCCTTGCTCTAAAACAAGACCCAGCCAACTGTCCCTTGCCCAACCGTGCAACGCAGGCAGATGCCATCCCCAGACCACGACAAACTCCGCAACAGCCCCCAGCAACGGGGACAGGGCCAGAGGGGCCACGGCCTTGGGAAAGCCCAGGACCAACAGCGGCGCCACAACCGCCACCAGCCCCATGTGCCGCAGCATGTGATGCGGAAAGTCTGCGCCGAACCAGCGGCCCAGCGGCAAGAACCACAGCGCTGCAAGCAGCCCAAGCCCGAAATATCCCAGCCCCCGCGTCATGCACAGCTGCCGATCAAAAGTACTGGCAGGGCAACATAGACCACGCCGATGGACGAAATCATCGCCAAAAGAAATCCAGCGTGGCCCAGAAACTGATGTCGGTCTTCGCTGGTGCCTTTGTCGTTCTCCCACTCACGGTCGCGCCGCGGATCCCATTGGCGCCAGGCCTGCACGCCCAACCACAGGATCAGCGCCAAGGCGACGAGCGTGCCGAGGATCACGCCCAGACGCAGCGCCTCTACCGCACCCGCCTCTCCTTTGGCGCAAACCAGCGCCGTCGCGCCATAAGAGGCGACAAAGTGCAGCGCCCAGATCAGCGGGGCAAAGGTGATCCGCCAAAGGCTCAACGCTTCGGTGCGAAACTCATGGGCATCTTCGCGGTCACGGATATCGCTCATGTCAGCCACCCCGGCGCGAGGCCCAGCACCGCCGCCGTGACCAGCGCTTTGACGGCCATGAAGTGCCAGTAGAGTGTCACGTTGCGCAGGTCTGCATCATAGCGCGGGGTCAGTTTGCCAAAGATGCTCCCGGCAAGGCAGTAGCCCTGCATCAGCACGCCCGCGGCCAGATGCACCACCAGCCAAACCATCAACGCCCAGAGGATCGCGGGATAGACATGGCTCGTCGGGTCCAGATCGCCCACAGCGGCCCAAGCCGCCACACCTGCCGCCCCCGCTGCCAGCGGCGCCAGCACCAAGGCCACCCGCGCCAGCGTCACCTGCCCCCGCGCATTGGTCTCCCGCGCAGCGACGGTGAGCGCCCAAGCGGCAACACCCGCCAGCGCCGCGACAGCGACCCAAAGGCCCACAGGATGCGCCGCGCCTTCGGGGGGAAAGTCAGCCCGCGCCGTCCAGTAAAAGAAGAACCCAAAGACCACGCTGGCAAAGGCCGTCGCATCGCCCAGCATTGTGATCCACATGCCCCACCAGCCCACAGACTGCGGCCCCGAGGCATAGGTCGGCAGACGCAGGCCCAGCCCGGCTTCGCGCATGTCGTTCTCCGGAGGCCGCGCCGTGCTGGTCCAGAGCCAGTACATCACGCAGACGATGGCGAAAGCCCCGCAGATGATTGCCGGCGTGTAAATATGGAATGTCGGAAAGATAAACGCGCCACCGGTGAATATCGCCGCCAGAATGGTGATCCACGCAGGGCCGGTGACACGCTGCACATGCACCGGTTTGGCGTCGATCACACTGGACACGATGGTCTCGCGCTGGTGGTCAGGCGCGTCGGGCAGATAGAAACGCCCGGCATCCATACGCTCCACCAGATTGGGTTGGTCCCAGAGCGGGTAACGCGAGGTGATATGCGGCACCGAACGCGCGCCCCAAGCCTCTTCAGGGACATCATGCGAGAACTCCAGCGTGCCCGCGCCCCAAGGGTTACGCGCGATCTGGCCTTGCGCTTTTTTGGGCCGCAGCAGGTCGTAGAGGAACACCACAAAGCCCGCCGCGACGATGAAGGCACCCAGCGTGGAGATCAGGTTCAGCCAGCCCCAGCCGGAACTCTCCGGGTAGGTAAACACCCGACGCGGCATGCCCATCAGCCCGGTCAGATGCATCGGCAAAAAGGTGATGTTGAACCCCGAAAAGATCAGCCAGAAGGCCCAGAGGCCCAGCTTTTCGCTCATCAGTTTCTTGGTGAAAAACGGGTAGAAGTAATAGACCCCGGCAATCACCGGGAAGACCATGCCGCCAAACAGCGTGTAATGCAGATGTGCGACGATGAAATAGGTGTCATGCACCTGCCAGTTGAAGGGCACAATCGCCAGCATCACGCCCGTCAGCCCGCCCGCCACAAAGATCGCCAGCGCGCCCGCAATCCACAGCATCGGCAAGGTCAACTTGACCCGCCCAACCATCAGCGTGGCGACAAATGCGAAGATCTGGATGCCGGTGGGGATCACCACCGCCTCAGAGGCCGCCGAGAAGAACCCCAGCGAAATCTGCGGCAGCCCGGTGGTGAACATATGGTGCACCCAGAGGCCGAAGCTCAGAAACCCGGTGCCGACAGCACTCAGCACGATCCACGAATACCCCACGATGGGCCGCTGCGCGACCGTGGGCACAATCATGGCGGCAATGGCAATGGACGGCAGGAAGACGATGTAGACTTCCGGATGGCCAAAAATCCAGAACAGGTGCTGCCACAGGATCGGATCACCGCCCCGCGTTGGGTCAAAGAAGGGCCAGTCGAAGGAGCGCTCCAACTCGAACAGGAAATCGCCCGCGATC